>Ga0116229_10013583_pt1 | contig 11484 bp, 13 predicted proteins | sample S1TSphgellanicum_3_FD_87313 | JGI IMG/M metagenome (GOLD analysis project Ga0116229, IMG submission 87313) | Host-associated microbial communities from peat moss isolated from Minnesota, USA - S1T2_Fc - Sphagnum magellanicum MG | ecosystem: Host-associated > Plants > Peat moss > Unclassified... | reverse complement strand
TCATATCCCAAGTGAACTAAACTATTTTATTTTTGCAAGTGTCCTTCCCTCCTGTGTTTCTCCGTGGTTATATTCCTCTTGCTTCTTAGGGTTAGTTTCGGGTTCAGTCTAATTCCATTTTGGGGATGTTTGAACCTCATTTTGTAAGCCTTTGTTTGTTTCATAAAATCCCTTGAACCATCAAGGATGAGGTCAGGCAGGCTTTTTGCTTACCTTTTGACCAAATTGCTCAAGATTCAACAAACAAATTAACGTTGTTCCTTTTCTTCATGTTGCCTCATTAGTGTTTGTGCTATATTCGAAAAGATCGTTCAGGTCAACAAAAGGTTTCGCCTCAAGAGGTTTATGGCGAACGACTAATCTTCTTTTTAGGAAAAGTATTCATGATCCTCATGTGTGCCTCATCTTCACCATTCATGGGAAGATTTTTTGACCATTTGTTTTTGCCAATGTCTAACTTTATGGAAAGTTGATGAATACAATTACTAGAACTTTCCAACCCATGATGCTAGCTATTTCTTCAAACAACATTATTACTGCCTTACGCCAATTGCACCCCCCTCTTTCAAACCTTGTCCCTCCACCTATTTTTGACTACCAGCCTAAACACATTCTTGTCCTAGATAGGACTTTGTTTGCCCAAGCCTTAGCCACTGTTCCCCATTTGTTTTCAAATGGGCTTTCTAAGATGGTATATGAACATCTCTAAAGATGTTTCATATTGAAGGACCCATCTTCAAGGTTTTCAAAATTATTCCAAGTTACTGTTATTGTTGTTCGTGAAAATATCCCTAGGTTGGTGGCCCTAATGCTAGGGGTTAACATATTATTAATAATAACAAAAGACAGTAGTGGTCTTTGTCTTATTATCGTAGGCAAAGTGTTTATTCGATTTATTAATCATTCCATAGTCTTACAACTTTGGGGGTTATTTTAGGAACACCTATCCCCCCATCAATTTGGAGTATCAACCCCTAGAGGTTATAAGGTCATCCCTTTTGGCATCCGAACCCTCTTCAACCTACACCCTGATTAGGCCATGATGCAAATCAACGTCAAAAACACTTTTAATAGTGTTTTTCAAACTACTATTTTTAAAGATTCTATGATGCTGAAAGGCCTTTGGTGAACATTGCCCTCTTTACCAAGTTGTTTTATGGTGTTCATTCTTCTTTATACTACTAGCATGGGCGGAATGTGGAAGGGTTCACCATTATTGAATCATTTTCAAGCACGAAACAAGGTGACCCCCTAAGAGGTCCTTTATTTGTTTTGGCCCAATATCGAATTCTTTTAGAAACCATCACATGGGCCTCCAACTACGTCTTTCCATCCCTAACAAACGATACCCACATCATGGGGCCTATGAATGAAATTACTTGTACCTTTGACCACCTTTTAACCCAATTAGCCCTAGTTGGGCTTAAGGTCAAAGTGTCAAAGTGTAAGTTTTGGAGTCATCGAAACCTCTCCAAGCATAACATTCCTCATGGCTACACTTTGGTCACATATGGCTTATGCATTTTGGGTGTGCCAATGGGATTTCGGGACTTTGCCACCCATTTTTTTAATAAGGTTTTATTTCAAAATGTGGCACATCTCAATGATTTTTTTTCCTAGGAGATGTCTAAATTGTTTTGGGCATTTTGTCTTCATGTGTAATTTGTTGAGCTCCCTGTCTCTTTTGGCAGGTTTTGACAAGAGAATTATGCAAATATGTGGGAACATTATGGGTCTAGGATCGTGGGAATCTTTTCAAGGCCCCCTAATGAGGTGTCGAGCTTGATTAATGATATCCTTAAATGGTATAAGCCTCTTCTTTATGGAAGATTATGCCCAAATTTTTTTTCTAGGGAATTGGGCTCTAGTAGCTACATATTTGTGCTATAAACTTCACATTTTTTATATACCCATTTTGGAATACTATGTTTCTCAAGTTGAAAGGGCCCACACTTGTTTCAGTCATGTTTATGTGAAATGCGAAATGACTTTCCTCCTATAATTAAGGAAATGTTATCATAGACACCACCATCATCCATCGCTTCCACGAACATAATCACATGCATCATCACTTGCACCAAGCGATGAAAGCTTCTATTAAAGCTTCATTGAACTAGAAAGCTTCTCAAGAAGCTTCCTTGGTCAATGCACACATGGAAGCCTTTATGGAAACTTCCTTGAACTAAAAAACTTCACAAAAAGCTTCCTTAATCAATGCACACATGGAAACCTTTATGGAAACTTTTTTGACCTAAAAAACTTTTCAAAAACCTTCCTTAATCAATGCACACATGAAAGTTTTTATGAAACTTCCTTGACCTAAAAAACTTCTCAAAAATCTTCCTTAGTTAATGCACACATGGAAGCCTCTATGGAGGTTTTTTTGAACTAAGTCCCCAATGGGGTATAAATAGGGGTAGAACCTCCCATTACCTTCAATCTATTCAACACTAGTTTTAGGTATGTTTTATTGTCATATCCTTTGTTTTCATACATTATCAAAATAAAGTTTTGTTTGAATCATTTTCTAACATATATCGTGTTCTTGTCATATGTCTTTGTGTTTCTAGTCTTGGATTAGACTTAGGCTTACATTTATTATGATTTGTTTTCCTTGTTACATCTTCGGTTTAGTTCCTATTCTTATAATTTTTCATGCCCGTGATAGATGCACCCTTCTTTTGAAAATTTAGCAGTTACTAACGCCCTAAATCTATAAGCATCTTTGATGGACATCCACCATAACAAATCCCTTAAGTTTATTTTGAAGGATGACTCCATTTCCTCAACATCTAGAGCCTACATTCGTTCTTATTCAGGCAAGGGGGCAAGGCTATGGTCGGTTGGAAGGCTATTTATCTGTTCATTTTGCACTGCATACTTTACTTTCATTTCAACATTAAATTTTCATCTTAGTTTGATTCAGCCTTCAACATTTAATCTTTTCACGTGTGAGTGTGTGGACATTAATTGGACACATCTGGCATGCACTTAGCTCGTTACTCGTTTGGAGGTCAGCAAATAGCCACACATGATGTTATTTGAAAAATCATGCATGCCCTTGTTTGAAAGAGTGGGCATGTTGTATGGAAGAAACGGTGGTACGCCTTTACGTCAAGAGTTTCATTACGAATTGATTTGTACATGACCTGAAAAAACCAAATCTTCGTTGTCCATGTGATGGTCACTGACTCAATGTGAAAAACAGTCACTTTGAATGTCACTAGTCAACCAACAAATGTAATTGCATACTTAACACCATTGTTAAGATCCACAAGTATAAAAGGCTTCATGAAGGGCACCACTTTATTCTAATGGCCATGGAGGTGCATGGCACACCCGAGCATGATATGGATTGGTTCATCAAGGAATGTGCCCGTCTTTTCCACAATAAACAATCGGGAGATCATTTATCCATGTTTTTTTGCATTCAATTTTTCAAGTAGCATGTTAATATTATTCTTCAACATGCTTTAACATCTGTTATATAAAGAAAGATTGCATTGACGAGTGATGCTTGATTTAGACCTCCCAATATTATTAAATCTCACAATTTGCATGTAGGTGACATTAGAGGGGCTATCCTACCACAAAAAGAACTATCTCTCTCTTTTCTGGTTCCTACGGATTGTTCGTCTTTTGGCCTTTCTTTGGCCTTCCTTTTTTCTATCTCCCCTTCTTTTTTCCAGCCATTGATCTTTTATTGAATTTTGAATGAATAATGTATAATAAAGCTTAGAATAAACCACATAAGAAATTTGAACAATTGTTGACACCTTTATTCTAACATAAAATGATAATTTTGCAAAAAAAAACAATTCTTATAATCACGATCTTGTAAGAGTTTGTATGGAATGTGACTATACATGTTTGAATCGCAATTTCTTAGTGTCACTAAAAAAAAATGGTCACCAAGGGCATGATTATGATTATAAAGTGAGTTTACTGAATGTAGTTATCAAAAGTAGACAAGTCAGTGTTTGGTCACACGTTTGAAAAACACTTGAATTCCAGCAGATTCGTATTTTTCATGATTTTATTTATTTTTTCCTTCTCTTCTCTTCTGGAGCTCAAAGAGATAATGTAAATCTTAGCTTGGCATGTTCATAATTCTTTAGATCCTTGAAAGGGGACATGAAACATTGGTAATTTTGTTGAAAACCATATTAATCTAGGAGCATTCCATCACTGATCAACAATAGATGATGAGCAATTTTACCTTACCCTTGTGTTAAGTGTAAAAGAAAAATGATACACACTAACCATGTAATTTAGACCCGGGTTAGGAGTTGGGCTTTGCTGTTTGCAGAACACACGCGCTGGAAACGCGAATATCAGACCAGGGAGCAATGACTTGTCGTCGCCTTTGCTTTGTTGGATGCATGCAGGAGCCTCATGCCATCTCGCTCCACTTGTCTGAGGCTCTGACGCTTTCGACTGCTCTTCTGTTGTCGTCTCGCCAGGGCCATTTGGCAGCTTTCGGTAGTGCCCAACTGTTGTTGTTTGAATACCCTCCAAGATGGAGTTCGATAACTGCAGGCAACCGCCTAAGAACGGGAAGCAAGAACATGCAAGAAATTCCACCTGTACATATAAGGCAAATCCGGATGCAATTGATTCAATTTAGTCTTCTGCTGGAGTGCACAGTTTTGCAGCTCGATCACTACCTCGCCCGCCCGTGCAATATGATCGCCGCAGGAAGGATGTGTAGCCATGTTTTGGCGGCTAGGACGTCGCTGTCCGCGGGAGCTCCTAGTTTCGGGGATTCAGGGAAGATCTACCTTGTGCGGCTAGCTCAATTGTCTAGAAGGAGTACTTACCGTGCATCGTGCAGAATTCATTCACTTCCTACCGTAAGAGCAGCTCAGATTGCTCAGAAAGAGGAAGGGCAGTTCCGGCCTCCACAAATGCAGGAGACACATCCTGGGAAGGAGCATGAGATGGAGCCCAATCCCAGCTATATTCGCCCAGCCTATAAACCTGCCGGCAAGCTTGAGGTGCTCTGCATGGGCTTGGGATACTCATTTCACTGCATTGCTCTCATTGCCTTCTCAATGTAGCCTCTGCCAGTCCTCGACCCTAGAAACCGCCTATCGGCACCATTCTCCGAAGATCTACAACCTCTTAAGGACAGGGATTCAGCCTTCTCAAGTGGGTCGAGTTTGAAATCATCCAAACCATAACAGCTCCGGAATAGATTTAGGTCATGGACGATGTACAGAAGGACGAAGTGACCATCAGTTCTTAATACTTGGTGTCCATTTAAAGAAAGTTTTGACTCACAATTTCTCCACACTTCTTATAAATTCTAAGATCTTTCTTCCGAAGATTGAAAAGTTTCTGTTTTGAACGTGGAATCCTGGGTTTGCATATGTCATGTTTCATTTGAGCTGGACTTCATTTAAGTTGGAAATAATGTCATGATTCTGTAATTCCAAAAGGCAGCAGACGACACAATCTGGGCCAAAGTTATAGAGTTTCCTAAAATTGGTAGGTAGGTATTCGGAGTTGAATCTGTCGAAGGTCGGGTTGCCCATGTAAGGTTGGATTTGCTTTGCAGGGCAAGATTGCGCTGGTGACAGGAGGCGATTCGGGGATTGGCCGCTCTGTGGGAGTTCATTTTGCATTGGAAGGGGCAACTGTAGCATTCACATATGTTGCAGGCTTGGAAGACAAGGATGCTGAAGATACAATCAAACTTCTGAAGGAGTCCAAGACTTCTGGTGCTCAAGATCCCTTCAAAATCCCCACAGACTTAGGGTTTGATGAAAACTGTAAAAAGGTCAGTCCAGCATTCTTCTCTTTGTTCTGTTTTACATCTCTCTCTGTCTGCACCTTATGGGATTGGTGAACCTATTCCTCATTATTGTTTTCCCTGTCTTTAAAAGTTTGTAATTGCTGTTGTATGATTGCTTGTGTGCTTGTTGCACTGTAACAACTTGTGTTTATTTGTTGTGCAGGTAATTGATGCAGTGGTTGAAAAGTATGGACAAATTGATATACTTGTGAATAATGCTGCCGAGCAGCATACTGTGGAAAATGTTGAAGACTTATCCCCTGAGCAACTTGAGCGCACTTTTCGTACCAACATCTTCTCCCAGTTTTTCCTAGTGCGGTCAGTGACTTTATTTTTGAACAAGAGAAGCTTGGTAAAATAGTGTTGTCTCCTAAAACAAGCATTGCTTTAACAACAGAAGTTAATTATGAATTGCATTTTCCTATGGACTGGTTATGGATGTGGAGAAAGCTATTTTGAGGATAATAGTGTCATCTATTTCAAGTTACCTTGTGTTCACTTCAAATGTTGATGGAACATACAGAGGTAATTATGTCAGGCTAATGTTTGCTTTCAGCTGATAGAATGGTACTATGCTCCTAGGCAAGAGAAAACACATGCAAAGTACATGAAGCTGTTGACCTAAGGGGTTTACCAGAACTAGTAATGCATTGTGTCTGATGTGTATGCATCCAAGCTCTTTGAACATTACATTTAATTTAGGAAGGTGCCCAAAAGTAGTTTTTGGTGTTCAATTGTCACCCTTAACATGTGATTAGTCATTCAAGTGTTGCAAGACATACTATTCTGCAAAGTGTAATCTAAGTTTCCCAGAGCTGAAGCTATTAACACTTGGGTTGAGAATGGTTGGTTGGATTTGGTGTTATCTCAGACATGGGCTTCCACATATGAAGGAAGGGAGTACAATCATAAACACAACCTCAGTGAATGCATTCAAGGGTAATGCAAAACTGCTGGATTACACTGCTACCAAGGGTTCTATTCTTGCATTTACAAGAGGCTTGGCTCTCCAGGTTATCAATCGTGGTATTCGAGTTAATGGTCAGTGCCCCTCTCATGGCAACCAGATGAATTTCTCCATACCTGTTTGTTCTGGAATGGACTAAATCCTGGAATAAGGCGAGTTAAAGCAACTATTCAAAACAAACAAAACATATTTGAGACTTCTGAATGGTATATGTATTGTGGTGAGTCCAAGGTTCTCTTTGGCAGCATGCATGGTGCACAATTCCATCAGTTTTGAGCTATTGTCAAATCTGTGCTGAATAGGAATTTGGGTGTGAAATGGCAGCTGTGGCTCCTGGGCCAGTGTGGACACCATTGATTCCAGCATCCTTTAAGCCTGAGCAGTCAGCTTCTTTTGGTCAACAAACTCCAATGGGCAGGGCGGGTGAACCAGATGATATTGCACCCTCTTATGTATTTCTTGCCTCTGATGATTCTTCCCTCTTCACTGGCCAGTGTCTTCATCCCAATGGTGAGGCATCTTCCACAATATGTTTCTTTGTAGTAAGAAATGGTATTGAGGGTTTTTTAATCCTGCTTGTACTATTGTGAAATCAGGTATTTCTTCTTTCCATTTTGGAAGCTCATGCACTTCCACCTCTGTTTGGTTGCAGGTGGATATGTTGTGAATGCTTAACATGTAGGCAAGCATATGACATGACAGTTTTGAGGGACAATGGAAATTTGAAGATGCTCTTTCACAATGTAGCAGTTGAAAAAGTGAAGGAAAACTCATGTACAGAAGTTTCAATTTTGGCACTAGCAACAGAGGAAAAATTTGTGGTGAAAACATTCCATGTGCAAAACTGTGACTTGTCTTCAAAATTTTCACACGTGTCTGAAAATGTCTTGTGAACAAATGAATTCTTCACAAAGAGTTTGAAGGATATTTGTCATTTTAGGTGTTGATCTTGTTGGAATGTATTTATAGTTTATTCCATATCTGTTAGTTTTACATTCTTTGTATGTTTTGGGTTCAGCAGATTTTATTTTTTCCATACTACCCCTCACCATCCACAATGGTCAAACAAACCATAATATAGATGTAGAGAGTTCGAGACTTCAACTGTCTTCAAACCCTTTCAACACCATTTGGCTGGGTTCCATGAAATTCTTCAAAGTTCCTTTACTAAGGCCTTTGCCAAAGGGCTTGGCTTGGTCTTACCTGTGGTGAAAGTTTTATCAAAGAGTGATTAAAACCAACACATCTAATCTGCACACAAAACTGGGTTTCCTTTGTTAATCCTCTTGGAGTGAGTTCCAACAAAACCAAAAAAAACTTTGCAAATTTGATAACCTCCATAAGTAGAGACTAAAAACCTAACCAAACTTTGCTTCCCAGTAATCCACTCTAATTCCCCATCACACTTCACAGACTTTTCATTCTTACAATGCTTGGTCAAATCAATATAAGCATTCAACACACTTTGGTTTCTTTAATGAGGAGATTTTTAGCACCCCAGCTTGATTTCAGTTATATGGGTGGAAAAACTGGGAATATATAGGTCACAGAGGAAGATAGTTGCTGCATCACTCTTGTCTGTAGTTCTTGTTGGAGAAGAATAGATGTTGCATAGGGGTTCTTCTCAGATCAACTTTCTTCATATTTGATTTCTATATCTGAGAGGGGTGTGTCTATTCGTTGCCCTTCTGCTTCTTCTTCTTCTTCTTCTTCTTCTTGTCGTTGTCTGCTACAATCTTGCTTTAAATCGATATGGACTTTTTTTGGGTCCTTGATATGCAACTCTGGAAACTGCACAAATCAAAATTTTAAACCACTTGGAAGGATTAGATCAGAAGAGAGATTCCAATTGTTGGAGCAAGTGTACCATTCTGTTGATGTTTTCCAAAAGAAGTACAAAGAGGTAGAATGCAAGTTCATTTTTTTTGTGTACCCAAATGATGGAGGAGGAGACATGAACATGTCATTATTATAAACTCCTTGTAACAATCTCACTAAAAAAAAATGCACCAATGAGGGCTCTTTTTTCACAACTTGCAGGAGAGCAAACTTGTCACTAATGACTCTGAATCTACTAACCTTTTCTTCCTTCTGGGAATTTCTTGTCACAAAATGAGAGACAAGGTGCAAAAGACAAAGACCCACTCTTTTTCTACATACCCAACCATGTCACATGTAACTCTTGCACCTATGTACAAGGTTCTATATTAGTGGCAATGTATCAGCATTCATAATTGTGGAGGACCTATTGCAAGAGGTTGAAAGGAACAGGTTGCTTCTGAAGTATATCTAATGAAGCAATGGGGTTGAAACATGGTGTAAGCAATGAGGAGAAAAACATTGACGTCATTAACAGACATGTGGAGAGTTTAAATTTCAAATACCCATATTGGAATAAGACTCTAGAGCTGATGACTTCTATGTGACATGTTGTGATGCACTGATTTTGGAGCCAACTAAAGAACTAGCTCAACTTCTCAAGAATTTGATTCAAGTAATTTGTTTTGCTAGCTACAATGGAACAACCTATGTCCTTGACAAGGATGTGTTGTTGCCCCAAGCCTTCTAATCATTTCCCCTTCCAATTGCTCAATGAGATGACATTGACAGAAGGTTAAAATCATGCAGTTTATAAAACAATTTTCAGATTGTCCAGATATTAGAATATGTTGTGCATAGATTGAGCTCATGGGAGAACCTATTGCTAAGAACATTGTGCATAGATTCTTACATTGCAAAGATAGAAAAATCTTTGTAAGTTTTTGTCATGGTTGTTGCCATGGTTGTAGATTGAGACATCAATTGTAAGCTTGGAGTATAGACGTATATTCTATTGTGCTGAATTTGAGGAAGATTATATTGTGTGTGTGTATGTTCTATTTTTGTTTCCATTTAGCAGATCAAAACTTGAAAGATTTTCTAATTTTTTCTTCAAAGGGTGCAAAACAATATTAGGGTTTTGGGCAGGTCACCACAACTCCAAGGTCAAAAAATGCTCACACAAACTTGGCAGAAAACCTTGTGCCTTTCATAAGTAACAATCAAATTAGTAGAGCAATTGGTGAGTTGGTGTACAAGAAAGAATTACTCCAAAGCATGTTCTGTATGTCTTAAAGGCTCTCAACCCAATAGTGCTTGAAGTTTTGAGTCAATTCACTTTGGATGTGTTCCTAGTAAAGCCCTTGCTTTCACAAACCTTAAGGAAAGTTATCATTTTTTTCCGAATGGTGTGCAAAACACTACAGTGTGCAACATAATGAAAATAAGTAAGTTTTATAATTCATTTCAATGTAAATAGGGTGCCAAGAATTGGTTTATGAAAATATACTTAAAATGTATTTTAAATATTCTTAATTTTAATAAAATATTCTCATAATATTTATTGTTTCCTAACTTTTAAAAAGGACTCCTTTATCTCACATGCTTCATAAAATATACAAAGAGAAAACTCTTCGAGAAACAATTGCATGTATGAATCACAACAAGTTATTGTATAAATCTTAAGAGCTTTCTATTGCATTGGTTAACATGACATTTAGATTGCATTATGTGCAGCTCAAGGAGTTCCTCCTTTCAATTTCTACAAAAGAATACAATTGTTGAAAATCAGAGTGCAACAAGTAACCTTTCTCATTGATGATAAAATGTTTGTCCCTCTCCTTTGTGTTGCTTCTACTATTTTCATGTGTCTTTGAATATGTTGATTGAATTTTGGAAGATTTGATGTTCATTTCTTAACTGTGATCAGTTTTTAAAGCAAGTGCAACAACATTTTCAGTGGCATATGCCATCAATCAGATTGCACATTCTCACACGATAATGTATGAGCTTTGGGCTCCATCATTTTCCTATTGGATATTGAGTTGTTGTATTTCATATGAATCAATAATGACAAAAAAAATTGTGTTCAAAGTCGAAGATATACCAAAATTTGCTTCAATATCTTACTGAGTATTCCTTGTCATTGCATAACCTAGTAGTATAGATTTTCGCATTGAACACTTGATATCAACCAACTTGGAGTTTTGATGCCATGAAGTCTCCCATGTGAGTGTAGTGGTCAGAGGATTGCAAACTGACATCACCCAATTTTCATGCCTTCGTGGAATTCTCTCCATAGAAACTTTTCTTTTGCTTCTATATTGAGTTGAGTCAATGACTAAAAGAGTTATGGCACCGGGTTTCAGTAACAAGTCTAGTTCAATTTTATACAACCATTTTGTGCCATGTCTCAATAATGTCAAAGTCTTAACAATGTCAAGGTTAGGACACAGAAATTCTTGTCTGTAAAATATCAACTCCTGACAAGCTCCATAATCACTTTTCACTGATGATAGACCAAGCTCGTGGCTTGCTCCTCACACCAAATCACTCACTAGTGTATATACAGGACATATACATAGGCAGTGACCTGGGCATTTTGTGTCAGTTGACTGGATAGGTTACAGCCAACTTCTAGATTCATAATGCATGATGCATTTCAATTGTATGACTTGTGCCAAACATGTAGTTAGGGAGGATCTTGTTGATAGCACCCTGTACAAATCTTTGAGATCCATGATAATGATCATAGATTGATATCAGAGAACATATCAAGACCCTGTACCATAAAGCTGGTGAAAGTATTTGACTTCTACATGCTCGGTCACAAAATGCATTTGACAGATTGGATTGACTACACTGAAATCTATGCTGCAGTGTCTCCAAAGTTCACAACATC
>Ga0116229_10013580_pt1 | contig 11486 bp, 9 predicted proteins | sample S1TSphgellanicum_3_FD_87313 | JGI IMG/M metagenome (GOLD analysis project Ga0116229, IMG submission 87313) | Host-associated microbial communities from peat moss isolated from Minnesota, USA - S1T2_Fc - Sphagnum magellanicum MG | ecosystem: Host-associated > Plants > Peat moss > Unclassified... | reverse complement strand
GGTTTTCACAATTGCCCACTATCTGCATTGCTTTCCACACATAAATATACTGATTTAATTTCTTAGAGTACTTCTGTGCGTGATGAAACGGGCACCATCATCTTCTTTATTTGTGAAGTATGGTTTTCACAATTGCCCATTATATCTGGATTGCTGGATTGCTTTCTTTGGAGTTACTTGTGTGCAAAATACCAACAAGAGGATTCAAGAGATTACACAATAACTACCAAACCCAATTGTAAGTAGCTCCTCACAACAAGAATGAACTAGGTAACCACCTAGAGGATGCTGGTTATTGGAAATGACTTTGGCCCTCCCAATAACTGAGGCACAGGAGCACCGAAGTTATTTCCAGTAACCAATGTCCTCTCACTGGTTACCATCAGACATAATCTTCTGTTCAGAGATTTGAAGCAATCCCATAACTCTTATGTGGGTGGATGAAAAGTTTCAGAACCTTTTTGTCAATGGACCAAAAAACATATAACCCTCCTCTCAATGGACAAAAATCCATAACCATTCTCTGTCTGGATGATGTATGCAAGAAAAAAAAGACGAGGAAGAGGTTATGTGTAGGGTAAAGCCCAAGGGTGAGGGCATTACTGAAATTAGGGGCTGCGCCCTGAATTTTGGTGATGCCCTCATCCCAGGGCTCTACCCAAACTAAAGCACGCACCAGTCCACCTTGGATGAAAAAATGTCACATTGCAATGAAGGGATGGGAGAGCCCACTCAATAGGATGAAGACCCAAAAAGTCCTTGTGAAAGTCAAAAATTCCGTCCCAGACATTTGGAGGGAAATTACTGACTACAGGGCCTGCCTTCATGAGCATTTCATTTTTGGGCTAGTGATTTACACATTGTGAGAGATGAGAGAAGGGCCAATCAGAAGCTTATCAACCTCTGAACAAAAAGGTTAAGATTACTTCACAAGGGGGGCAAATGTTGCTATGATGATTTTGGAGGCAAAATGAGTAACCCTAAAATGAGTGCTGTGTTGCTGTTCACATATGAGAATAAGTAGAGTATTCTGAAGAATCATTGTGAAATTAATAGGGTAACCAAGCTTAACTCTCAATGCATATGATTAGACCATGTTTCAAACCCATGTAAGGAATTGAGGTTTTCTTTGGTGGTTATTTACAACCCTACACATGTGGTGGTTGGCTGAATGAGTGTACCCCCAATGCAATGACAAAAACTTTGCTCTCATTTGAGTTTTAGTTGAGTATACTTCTCAACAAAAACACCCTGGACTCATCTATATGTGCGAAATGGAGTGACAGGTACAAGGCCACATCTGGCAAAAAAATCATATCATATGACCAGTTGCTTTGGGCACAAAACCAAAAAGTGTGGCTCTAGAGAAAGGCATACATATTGAGATTGCTCACAAAGTTCCTCTCTCTAGATGAGTTTTCAGACTAATGTTTTGGGTCTCCTGTTGTGAAAAGAAGGGTACATTTTGGGGGACTTAGAATCATAGAGTTACTATTCCCAGCTTGGAGTCTTCTGGATCAGGTTGCATTTGACAAGGAGGATGTATTTAGATCTCCAGGTGGGTCTCCATCAATTCAGTTGCTAACTCTTGCATTTGCATTTTGGTCTGTTGATGTTCTTCATTCATTGTCAAGGTCTTCTTGCCCCGCCCTCCCTGTTGGATTTTGTGGGGGAGATTTATCATAGTTCTGTGATTTGAGTGGGTTTTTCTCCAAGACTTGCTTCATTACTTCAACACCTTGATTGTTGGTTTACAAGATGTACCTGGAACTTGAAGGTTTCAATGCTTTTCTTTTAAAGGACGGTCCATCTGTTGCTGTTGTCTTGTTGCTCATAAATTGGTAGTGTAATGGTCCAAACCAGATGAGAAAATTGCATCATCAAGAACAAGTTCATGATGTTGTGACATATGTTTTCTACAAGAAAAGAATTCATGCATTTTTTTTTCTGACAGATGAGGTTCTCCATTTACTGGATGTGCTTTGCCTGCAAGTTAAGGTATGAAACATCTGCTTGAGAGTTAGAAGCACCCTCCAGGTGTTTGCATTTGTTCAACTCTACATGTTCCAGGGGTGTTCTTCTCAATTCTTGCTTGCATTAGGCTTTACATTTGACAACATTGGGTGTTGTCTTGGATTATGTCACTGAAGCACTAATTAGCACCCATAAGGTAGCCATGTTAGGATCACTGTTTTTCTGCAGATGTCCACCTCCAGCATGAAGGTGAACAGCCAGCCAGTCAAGCCAGCACATACATGCAATGTGCTTTTGTGTTCTGGACCATCTGATCGACAGGTGACTGCTCAATTTTTGCCACATCTTGTAGAAGAAATATTCACAGATTCATAGCAGCTTGTAAGCTTGACCCAGGTGAGTTGTGGCTCCCAGCAGTTTATGGTTAAGAGACTTTGCATCATTTCCTCTTTATTATGTGGAAGTTGTATTGTCAATTCTGTCATTTTCTCAGCCACAACATCTTTCTAGAAAGTCAGGTGATTTACTTTGAACTGGATTTTCAGTCGGTAACTTGTTGAAATGCTTTGCAAGCCATGGCCACCATACTTGATACTAATCTGGAAACAGAATGGCAGTGTCAATCACTGGCAGATTGTTGTTGCAGCTACTGTTGTTCTTCTTAGCAAGTCATGTGGGAGATCTCACAGAAGCTGCTCAGATCATTCAGTTGATTGATGACGACAACCAAAGCCATCATGTTGTTGGTACTGGGCATAATTTCAGCACTACTGCTGGCTCCCAGCCACATGTTGAATCTGATGCACACAACAACTTGTCTATCAACAGCTCGAGTACCACAGCACCCAATTCTCGATCACTGCTCACCACCAATTCCTTCACATGTCCACAAGCATTTTTCATATTCGGAGACTCACTATCAGACACAGGGAATGTACAATTTCTATTTTCTGGGTACAATCAATCCATTCTCAATTACCCATATGGTGAATCCTACAATTTCACTGTGCCAGGTCGTGACCGCTTCTGTGATGGCCGCCTCCTTATTGACTTCATAGGTAAAATATCATATTGAATGTACATCAAGATTTTCAATTCATCCCCTTCTACCCAATCCAATCCAATCCCATCCCACTGACCAAATGGTATAATTTGTGTCTTGTGATATTTGATCATGTGCAAAGGTTCTGACCATGCGCATGAATTTTTGGTGGTTGTTGGGTTGCAGCACAAGCCTTTGGTTTCCCATTTTTTGAACCCATTGCATTACAGTTGCACCCTACACTGACTCCTGATTACACTCATGGTGTCAACTTTGCTTATGCGGGAGCAACATCTCGACCTGACATTACCTTGGTCCCTTTCTTCCTGCAGCTTCAGCTTGACCAGTTCTTTGTCTATAAGACAGCAATTCTTAACTCTGCACGTAAGTAGTGCATATACAAATTGCCCAAAATTTACAGCTCTTCCCATATATGGAAATATGTCAATTGATCATTATTACATTGATCCTTGATGTTGTGTATCATGTTTAGCCCTGAGAATGCAGGAAAACTTGTTACTTAGTTTTTGTGGGTTAATGACACCTGGTATAATAATACTTTACTGCACCACCATATTCTCAGAACCATATATGCCGGTGAGTTTCTTGCCAACGGCAGCATACATCATACCTGAGATTGGAGCAAATGACTTCTACAACTCTTATAATCGTGGATTATCACCTCAAGACGTCATTGACATGATACTGCCCCAGTCACTCAGCTCTTTAATCTCTGCTGTGGAGGTAACAAAAATTGCCACTACAGCCCAAATGAAGTAGAACTAAATTGTAAATCTTGCAACCCAATTTGACAATTTGGGTAATCATGTTATGGTTTTTTTCTTTTCAGTAAAATGATTATAGTTAACCAAAAAAAAATCACAACATTAAATTTCTGCAAAGGATAACTGATTGAATCTCAAATTTGTGTGTTTCTTTGGGCTTGTTTTTGCACATCATGGGACATGTATGCACAAAATTGCAGCAACTTCATGACAGTGGAGCAAGAACTATCATTGTTGGAAACCACTCACCTCAAGGTTGCAGTCCAATAATGTTGACCAAATTTGGAGGGAGTGGGCCATTTGACAGCAATGGCTGCTTGGATGAGTACAATAATGTGACCCGAGTTTTCAATGCACGCCTCCGGCAGGCACTCACTAACCTCCAACAATGCTATGCAGCTGATGGCACATTGATCATCCAGTATGATGGTTTTAGTGCTATCACAGAGTTGTTTACAGATCCTGCCCGATATGGTACACATAAATTTCTGCTCACCCCTGATCTCATCACCTTGAAACAAGGAGTTGGGTTAACAAAAATATTATGGTCACACTGGGCATTACATACACTACTGCACTGGTGTTGTAGCACAATGCAAATGTGCATAGCTGAAACTTTTTGCAATCTTTTGTCATTGATGAATGAGTAAGGTTTTGTGAAATCTGCAGATCCTCTAAAAGTAAGTATGGTTGATGAAAAATGGGTTCTGTTTGGGATTCATTGTTGTAACAGGATTCGATCCCAATAAGAAATTGAAGGCTTGTTGTGGTTTCGGAGGAGTTTACAACTGCAACCCAGATGTGTTCTGTGGAGATAGTGGTGAATTATCACTGCCTGGGGTTGGCCCACAATTTGTGAAGGTTGATTCAGCTCCTGACCCACAGGATTACATAGTGTGGGATGGAATCCACTTAACCCAGGCTACCCACAGACTGATTACATCCTCCTTCCTTACAGGCCAGTATGTCATTTCACCACCTGGATTCAATTTGAAAGAACTTTGCAACCTCGACTTTTCTCAATTTTAGATGCTGGTGCTGCTGTTGTGGCTTCCTATGAAGTCAGTCCCACACAAATGACTTCCCAATTTTTTCTGGAATTTAGTCCAGTTCAATAATAAAGATTGTGCACAAATCTGAATCTTGTAGGGTTTGCAATCTGTCAGATACCACCCATCAGAGTGGTTTGGCAGAATCATTCTGGTTGATTCTAAGTTCATTAAAAAGGGTTCTGAAATTTAGTTGAAATTTAGCTTCTGATTTGGTCAATGCAACTCCTGGATTGATAATGACTCAAACACAGCATTTTAGTTTAAAGAATTGATGGCAATATACTAGAAGTGGTTGGAACATTGCAATTCTTGATGAGAGAATCATGGGCCCATTAGTTCCTCATAGAAAACATTGTGTAACATTGTTTTTGATGGAGAAGAATGTGGCCTCCCATGGCATACCTGATATTCATAGCTGAATGTGATCCAAAGAATAAATTTTGTATTGATGCAAATGCTGCTTAAAGATTGCTTGGTGAATGAGGTCATGGCAATGGATTATAGGATGGTGAAGTAGACCCCAACCATATGTAATGAATTGTAATGGATGGATTTGTCTACATGATGAACTTTCATGCAATGAAAACCCTTACCAACATTCATCCCATCCACCATGTCATTTGTACCTTTGGATGATAAATTAACTTTTCTTTTTGGGATGATGGGGTTGCATTCATCCAACGTGAATGTGAACCCATTGAATAAAACAGGTTTGTGTAATATGTGCCATAATCTAATGTCAAATTGTAATTTTAATATAATACATCACATATTGTACATTGTAATGGATGAAACCATAAAGTTTATCTGATTCATGTGTTATGCATTATAGCCTTTTGTGTGAGAAAAATGAAAAACTACATTCTCTTGTAGTGAGGATATGAAAGTAAACAATTGAACATTACAAAATAGATTAAATGAATTGTTATCAGGGAAACCGCACAACTAAAAAAAACATTTCAATGCATGCATGTGATCCCAGGGCATGAAAATATTTAGAAGAATGATGTTTGATGGATGAATTGATCCTTTCAAATGAAACAAGGGTCAATGGATGAATGTAAAGGAAATGATTAGATGATCTTTGAAGAATGAAACAAATTGAATTGTATTAGATGAATTTGACAAAAAATGTGTGCTCAATGGTTGAAGTTTCATGGATTAAACAATATTTCATAGATAAATCTAAAGTCCATACAATAAAAGAAAATGAGATTTTGCAACTAGTTTATATGATTAATTTTAAATTACAAGCAACGTATACAAATAAAATCTCACTAGTCACAAATGACATGATTTCTGCATGGAAAATAAAATTCAACAAATTATATTTTTATCCTTTGACTAAACGCATACATATTGTCATTTGCAACTAAAATCTAATTGATTTGATCAACAATAACAACAAATGATGCGTGATAGCATTTTTGAATTTTCTTTAAATTACTTTTTATTTAATTTTTGAAAAAAATCACATATCCATTCTAGATTTGACTTAGATTGTGACACTTGAAAAAATAAGAATTTGTTATGTGATATAATAATTCCATTCATTTTTTAAGGTCAAATTTTTAATGACACGTGGCACATTTAAGTTCAATTTAATATTTCTAGTTAATTAATTAAATTTTAATTGTTCAATTTCAAATCAATAAAATGTCAATATGGACATCTATGTAAATAAATAAAGAGGATAAGCTTAACAAAATAGATAGGTAGACCTAAGTTACTTACGTAGATTTAAAATTATTTTATTTTATTTTTGGGTTTAATTTTGAAAACCAAGACCTTAAATATGCATTTTTATATCATGTAGGTCAAAATGGGAAGAGAATGAAGATTCATTTCTAGGGTGAACAAGATAATGTCACAATGTCATGAATCGCATGAAGCCACACATTCTTGATAAATCAATAAAGACTAATAAAACAAATGTAAACATGCTAAAATGCAATGTAGAGTTGGGAAAATTGAATGGCTCAATAGATAGTCTAATAGAATCCAATTTGGATCTAACAAAGGGGTAAAAAAAGTCGCTTCCAAATTTCTTAATTCATTTGTAACATCATCTACTTGAGGACCATGCTTCAAATGGATGAAAAATTGGTGAAATCTGATGTGGGCATGATAAATTTCAATATACACATGGTAGAGTCCAACACCATGTTGGTAATAGCCCATGAAAACATAATGAAATCAAGTGTGAACACATCAATAAAGTCTACAGTGTAAAAACATTCCATAGATGTTCTGGCCATTTTGTTGTTGGGTGGTCTTTTTTGTATTTAAAAAAAGCCACAGTGAGCCAACACCCACGAGCACACCATGAAGGATGGATGGTAAGTGAAAATGAGTTTTTGTTGGGTTTTAGTTCCCTAGCTAACCATGGTGATTAGCTTAGTTGCTTTGTTTTATTACGTATATGAAACCTATTTCTTTTGATTATCAAGGTGAAACCAAATATTAATTTAAATGAGGTTCATCCACAATTGAGTAATAATGGGCATGCAATGGATGGTGCATTGGTGGGCTCTGTGGCCCTTGAGAAGGTATTTTTCCATAAATGTAGCTTTATCATAACACTTTTATACTTTGTTCCAAGGTGGGATTGATGGTGGTCAAAATGTATAGGACAACTGACTACTAAAAATATGTATTTTATTTATATTGATTAGTGTAATTTGTGTTTTGGAAGATGCTTTAATAGGACCTCTTGTGGTAGTGAATATGTGCATATTTGGGTTTTGATGTTTCCACTCGGCTTAAACCCAAGACCTTTTTAGAAGTCCTAAAGTTCCAAATGGGTTATACCAATGAACCATCACTCCTAGGGTCTTCTATAGCAAAATTTGCATTAGAAAAATCTAAAGGCTTTCCATTTTCAAGAAGGTATTTTCTACTCTAAAAAAAAAAATTTTAAATCAATGATTCAACAAGCGGTTTCGCACAACTTTGTCAAGTGAGTTTGTCAAGTGAGTTCCCATGTTGTTGCTCATCATATCTTGGGGTCCATTGCATGAGTTCTTGGCATTGCCAAGCTTTTGACTTTGGCCAAACTTTCTAGAGGCATTTGACCGATTATGATGGGTGAAGTTTTATATCGGTTAATGAGTAGAACTTTATGTTTATAGTTTCGTAACGTTTTTTCCACTCACATGTCATTTCATTGATTTGGTGTGGTAGTAGGGGGGGTGTGAGGTAGTGGTTCATGGTGTTTGAGTTGTTCAAAATGTCCATTCTAATTGGGTGGTGTTACAAGTGGATGTCACAAATGTTTTCAACACCATTTCAAAGGGAGCCATCTTTCAAGAGCTTCAAATGGCAAGAGGTTAATTGTTTCAATTTCCCTCCTTTGTTTGGTTTGTTTATGCCCAATAGGTTTCCCTTTTCTTTAGCCACCATTCCCCCTTGGGAGATTTGTTAATCATCCATTTTTTGAAGGGCATGCATTAGGGTGATCCACACGTTAAACCTTTTTTTATTTTAGCCCGTTTTTGTGCATTGTGATGTTTTGTGAGAATTTTTCTTCTTGTATTTTCCTTTCCCTTGTGGATGACATTCACATCATTGGCCTAACTTCCATTATTCATCTTGTTTTTGACCATTTTGTTTCTCAATTAATTTCCATTGGGTTCATGGTCCAACCCCACAAAACATTCGATTTCATTGCCTATCTAGTCTACCTCATAATTTTTCTCCTTTCGTTGATTTTTGTTGCCTGTTAGACAACATTAGGGTTTTGGGTGTCATGTTTGGGTATGTTTCTTCTTCTTCTTCTTTCTTGCAAAATGCGTTAAACAAAGATGTTCACCATGTAAAAGCACTTCCAATTTTAAGGGATGTCCAAATTGTTTTTGGGATTCTTTCTTTATGTTTTGCCAAAAAACCTTCCTATCCACTGTATTGTTTACTTCATTTATCAATCTTTCGACTGTAATTCATTTATTTCAATTTTACCTTCATGTAGGTTTTTGGAAGACTCTTGAACCCATGCTTTTTAGATTACCCACATGCACCTTCAGTGTGTCAATAGGTTTTTTTTTCCATTTCTCATGGGGGAATTAACCTCATTTCCACAAAGCTCATTATGCCAACAACCTATTTGGGGGTTGGGTACTTATTGTACCTATCATCACTACCAAAGTTTTGTCAAATTATGGCCCATTCTTGTTGAAGGCAATAGGCGTTGGTAGTTTTGGTCCATTCCCCTTTTAAACCCATTAGGGGTTAACGGTTGAATTCTTTTCCCTAAACATAGTGACATGTGTTCTTCCTTCCATGCAATTTGTTGAAAGGGGATTATATTGGTTTCATGAGAGCATTTCAAACAAATTACACAACCTTTTTTTTTTAACATCATCTCTAATATGGCTTATTATTCACATTATGCACTTTGAGATCTTATGCAAGCTTGGGGCAATTTTTAACCTTTTTGCTCACCCAATCATTCTACCTTTTCATTTAGTGTCTAATGATTTCTCCTTTGCGTTGCACACTAGGTTGAGATTTTCCCATCCTTTAACTCTCAAAATGACTCATTGCAGTTGTGGCTAACCCTTAAATCTTATAGGGACCCACTATCTTTGTTGCTTCGATGGTGAGGAATGAATTTCATCCCATGATGCGATTCAAAATGCTTTCACCTCCATTACGAGAGACATAAGGTTTCATGTATTACATGAACAAACCCATGTCCTTCCACCACCTTCCTTTTAATGTTCTTGTTGATGGGTTGACATCAAATTATTAGTTAATCGCATTCACACCTTGGCTGGTGTGGTCGTTGCTAATCCCACTTGACTAAATTTGGTTTTTTGAGTTGCTTCATTTCACAATGTGGTTATGATGGTGCTAGTTTAGGCAAAAAAAAAACTTTGCTATGATTAACATTTGACATATGCATTTCTTCCCCTTGCGATAATGGTTTTTGGATGCTTCCACCAATGAATGAAAAAAATTCTTCATTAATATGCTAGCATGACATGGTCAACAAAGGGCACCAGTGGCCCTCCTTTGATAGTTTTATGTGTTGTTTATAAGCAAAGAATGTCAATAGCCTTGCAAAGAACGCATGTTGTTCTATTTTGAAACACACCATTGTTGTAAGTAAACATTTTTTAAAAATTACTACACTTTCAAGTTTCCTTTTAGTTTCCTTCTTTTATATGCTTCTTACAATTAGTGGGGGTTTTGAAACATAATTTGTTCCTTTGCCCATTTGTGACCCACTTTGGGTTTTTGTGCTTTTGGCTTTGACTGGGGTCCTTTTTATTTGTTCTTCATTTCTCTCCTTGTTGGGTGGTTTGTTTAATAAAGCCTATTAGGGTTTCATCAAATATCTTTCATTTTTTGGAAGAATCTTAATTTCCTTCTACCTTGGGTGGGAGGGATTCAACTTAAATGCAAACTTCCCAAATGGTTCAAGGTTTCATCATCAAGAGCCCCTTGATTTTGTTTGGCACCTTAATTGCAAGTCTAACATTTGGATTTATTTCATGGGACCCCAAGCCTTTGCTCAATCCTTCACCTATTTTTGCATACTTTTATGCTAGGTGACAATTTTTCACACCAAGAATCAAATTTGGATTGATAGTCAAATCGCAACACCCATGTTGACATGAGGACCACCCCATGGTGATTGCAACATGGGCCCCAACTAGACAAACCCACCTTTGGCCCATAAAGGCATGTCACTTACTTACACACTTTGTGGACATTGTTTTAAATGATATGTTTTACAAGTCTAGCTTCATGTTAAAACTAAAACATTGATTTCAATTGTTATTAGTTGTTTGTTGAAACTAGATCGTGCAACAAACCCTTTACTAGAATGATATACTTAAATTGGATCGGTGTTTTGGCCCTTCTTCATAAAGTTCTCATTCTTTAGGGAATTAGCCAACACCTTTGTGAAAATGTGGTAGAAAATATGCACATTATAATCATGTGACCAATTTTTATTTTTTTGTACAACATTGGTTGTCCATAATTTTTGGTGGTTAAGGTGAAACTATATTCATTTAAAAATCAAATCATATTTGGAATTCTTTTGAGAAACACTAAAAACAAAAAGGTTTATGAATTTGAAGAACCTTGTTTAGATCCACACTCATTGTTTGCTTGAATTGAAAAAATTAGCCACGTTTGATGAAAATTGGAATCCAAGGTTTTCATCAAAACCACAAATTTGATAACTAGGAAAAAAAATCAACCACTAGTGCACCATTAATTGGAAGCCATTAACCATATTCATTGTGGATGAACCCCAAATGATTTGATATCAAGTTTCATAATGATAACCTATCTTGTAAAATATAGGTCTTGCAAGTAGGTCAATAAGTAGGCAAGTGAGAAAATAAATGGCCATTAAGCAAATAGATGTATGGCGAAAGTGACTTAATGTTGGGTGATTTTCATTTTTTTTAGAACCATTTTTTTGGTTTTTAAGATTATTTTAAAAAGTTTGTTAAGTTCTAAAATAAATAAAATTTCAAGTTTAGAAAACCATTCAGGATTTTAGAACTTTGAAAAAGAAATCTAGTTGGTTCTTAGTTGAATTGGTTTTCATGAATTTTTGAACTAGTGGATCTCAAAGATGGTTCTCACAACCTATTTATCCAAAAACATTTGTTG
>Ga0116229_10013579_pt1 | contig 11486 bp, 6 predicted proteins | sample S1TSphgellanicum_3_FD_87313 | JGI IMG/M metagenome (GOLD analysis project Ga0116229, IMG submission 87313) | Host-associated microbial communities from peat moss isolated from Minnesota, USA - S1T2_Fc - Sphagnum magellanicum MG | ecosystem: Host-associated > Plants > Peat moss > Unclassified... | reverse complement strand
GCATTGGGGGCCTCTTGCACACAAAACATATCCTTCACACAAAACACAAATCAACTACTTGGATGCAGCACATCCACTTTTAGCCACTGGAAAAGACAATCTATGAGAATTGCAGAGAAAAACAATTCCACAATATCACTTTGAAGCTAAAAACCATTTCTTTCAGTTCCAGCAAAACCAAGCCTAACAACACAACAAGAATGAGTGTGGTCATGTCCTTCTTCAACAACATGTATGATAGTGACCATCTACCATGATGACTATCCAGGTTCCTGTCAATGGTAACCTTCTCACCAAACATCAATGCAACCCATACAAACTGCCTTCATGCATAACAGAAATCTCTACTAACTGATGGCAGTTGAAGTGATATTATTATATGGGCCCGAGAGTTTGCCTAACCCTTCAAAACCCAGAAACAAGCAAGCACAACAAATGACAAGCTTCAGAAAAGCTTCTTCTTCTTCTTCTTCTTCTTCTCCAATTATGCTAAATGCTTCTCCCCATTCACAGTAGTCATGTCAAAGAACAAAAATAGCACCGAAAAATAACCCAAAAAAAAAAAAAACCATATTCAAGAGATTATTAACAAAATCAAAATACTCACCCAACTAATTTCAGTTTCTGCAATTTAGTTTGCATCTTTAGCTAGTGACAAAGAGTACTCAAAATTCGATATCTTCTGCATCATCATCTTAGGTCTGAAAATTATGAATTCAAATCAAATCCGAATCATTGAGCACCACCCTTCCACCAATACCAAAAAGCTCCCACTAATTTCCCGATTTTTTTTAAAATTTGATTTTATTGAATTTTCATCGACAAAATGGTTCAATATTTCATAACTCTTATGCCTGTTCATCTAAACATTACAAAACCACTTTGGTGCATCCCCTAGTGATTGACGGCTTTCCAACCTTAAGCAAGTGCACGATAAGGTGACATTATGGTTTGAAAGAATGTCAATGTGACAAACAAACAAAATAAATCTAAAGTGACCTTTTGATTGCATGTGATGTACCAAATGTGCAAACCATGGATTTAGGGTTTAGGGGGTTTAGGGTAAACTCTCCATGTCCCATCTCTAGGGTTTTATTTATTTATTTTATTTATTTATTTATTTTTCAGTTTTGTCATGTAAGTGCACTTAGGATTCACAAGAGGAATGAACCACATTTGGCTAGAGGTCAGAAAGTTATGCAATTTTAAAAAAATAATCTTACTTCGTTCTGGTGATGAATAGGAATTCATTGTCTAAATATGGTGACATGTGACTGCTTTTCCTCAAAATGTGAGGGCTTTTCCAAATTTTTTTTTTGTTTTTCTTTTCTTCAAAAGCTTTAATAGAATTGGCATTGAGTTTTCTTTTTGGACCATAGTGCAAAAATTAGTCAAAAAAAAAATCATTGCCCATCTCCCATACAACTTCATTTGAGATGTTTTTTTTGGTTTAGAATTGAAATTTTTTCTTGGCATGTTAAGTGTCCAACTTTAATTCATTGGATTCCATTTCATCTCATTGTTGAGAACAACTATCATAATAAAGCATTTAGAGAAATTTCTTAATGTATTTGAAGGGCATCATATATACTTTAATATCGTAGTACCTTGGCGGCTTTGGCACAAACTAAATTATTTATAATTTTGTCAAATTGAAAAAAAAGAAAGTTTATAATTATGTCGAGAATTAATTCAAAATTTAGGATCAAACTCAAACCCTGGTCCTCTATTATAGGTCAAGTGAGGACATTTCCAAAATGCAAGGATGGACTTGAACACTTAGTGAATTTTCACATGTTATTTGCGAATGGGGCTTGGTGGGTGCGGGTGCAAAAGGGAACACATCTTTACAACAAAATGGGCATTCTTGTTAATGTATCACATGGTGTTATAGAGAAGAGTTAGGAGACTTTGTAGACGTTGATTAGAAGATAAATACAAATCTATTATAAATTATATATATGAACTATATATATATACACCATCCATTTTCAAGCCCTATGGTGCATGTTCATCAACAATTTCAACACTCCAACAAAAACCAAATTCCTCAAAAGTTGCCATCACATGATTTGGTTCATTAGAAAATTACATGAATAAGAAACTCAATGAAATAATTTTGAGCAATGCATGCTTTGGCTCCACTTTCTCTACCTCCTACCATTTGAAACATAATTGTTCATAATACAACAAAACATGTCCAATCCAAGTTTGGAAATGATCCCATATAAAAACCATTTAATAAAAATTTGGTTTAAAAAAAAATCAAATTTACTCTTGAAATAACAAAACAATTGGGATATATATAATTTATGATAGTTCAATATTAAGTGTTCATGCAAACAAATATGACACAAGATTAACAAAATTAAAATGATAGAATTCAATCTGTAAAATGACTATTAGGACAATATATTTCTTCTTAGCATGTGTGGTTATGCATTTATTGGGACATATTTATTTTGAAATTGGATGTAAAGTAATTTATGTTTATGTTTTTTGTATGTTTACTAATTTCAATTGTCTATAAATGGTGGACAATTTTGATCAATATTTTGACTCTCAAGTTTTGGCACTCAAGTGTTTCATGAACATATATAATGCATGCATATATGACTCAAGCCAGTAATGGAATATATATATATAGATAATATATTAACCAATTTATTGAACAACATTACAAAAGAAACCCCACCATAATTTAATTGAATGGGAAAAATAACAATGTACTATATGAAATGAGAATTTGGCACCACATTGTGTCCAAATTATAATATCATCATTGTTGGAATTTGAAATTACTTTGGAAAAAAAAATCTCACTTATTTGAATCCCAAACTACCATGTATGAATGAATTCCAAAGTTCATTTTACACACAAAAAAAAATTAAAAAAAATCTAAAAACAAGAAAATCCATGAAACATCAAGAAATTCAAAAAATCTTGCCTTCAATTTGCCAATTCACCAATTCTATAATTCACCAAATTATTACAATAGGTTTCAATCAGTGATTTTTTGGTGACAAATTTTTTCAATTGAAAAAAACCCAAAAATGGGAAATTTTTGCTTTTCTAGTGTAATTTTGACTATTTTTTCTAGTTTTCAGAAACATTCACCAAATTTGAAAGGGAAAAAGAAAAAACCCTGGTCACAACTTCCAACTATTGCCATTAACTTGGAGAAAATACTTTGTTCATGTTTTTACAAGCATATAAAGAAGGCCCGATGTTTTAAGATACATTGCATTAATCTTTAGGGCTGTAATGTGCAACTTAAAGGCTTTTCCCATTTCTATCTAATGAACACAAACTGTGATTGTTTGAATTTTTTTATTAATCAATTTATTTTTGCAATAACCCATCAAATGATATTAAAAGAGTTCAACAAATTTGCAATAATATCACCATTTCACCTTAATCTTTTTGGAAAATGGAGAATGCATTGGCAAATTTATGTGCCAAGAGCTACAAAAACAAAGTGCAAAGGAATCATAACCTAAAATGGGGGAAAGAGCCATAAATCACCAAATCTGATTCCACTTTTTTCTATAGTAATAATGTTTGGTTTCATTATGTAACAATGTGGAACAACATGTTTGCAAAAGTAAAATATTAAATTAAGGAGAGATTAAAAAAAAGAAAGCTTCTTTCATTGTAGCAAGAAAAATCCTCCAAATGATTGAAAATAAAAATAATAGTAGTGTCTCAATAATATGAAATTGTCGGGATGTAATGCACAACATAAAATACTCATGTTGCTTGTGGAGGAATGGATTAGTCCAGAGCTCCAAAGTAATATTCAAAAATGAAAATTATCCATTGCAAGTAGCATTTAAGATCCATTTCAAGACACATTGTGAGGTATTCTTTGCCACCAAGAGAGTCTATCATTACCCTCATGAATTACAAAAGCTTCCTTAAGTGACGAAGAATATCTTACATTGCCCATTGAATTCATTGAAGCAAAGATTGTAAGTAAGGTGTGTTTACAACGCAGAATCAAGGAAAAGAAAAAGCACATGGATTTTTCAAAGCAAGATGTGAGCTAACTCTAAGTTTTTGTAAAAACTTTGAGAGAAGAGGTCTGATCAATGTGGCTTTTTCCATCCCATTTGTTTAAATGTGTGTGAGTACTACAACTCTCTGAATCTCTAGATATGAAAGTCAACATATATATAATGTGATTAGTTCTTGTTTTTAGATATGAAGTTGTGTGTGCCTTTGGAAATCTGTTGAGTTTGTTCTACAATGGGATGTTGTTTTATTTGAATTTTCTTATGATTAGATTCCATTTCAAATTATCTTTACTTACAACTTCATTCATGCATAACTTAAACTCCTTGGGTGCTTGTGATTTGAGAAGTCTCTTAAAAGATGTGGAAGGGTTTTCTACAAGAATTTTGCATTGAAAAAAAAAGGTACCTTTTTCAATCTTCAACTCCCAAATGAGTTTTTGCACTACATCTAAAGACATAATTTATTAAGATCTTTAGATGTTGTGAAGATCATGGTATAGTGTTTCAAGGAATTATTGCAAAAATTCTATCACTCGTTTGTCAATGCACAACTTCAAGTACAAGAAGGAAGAATATTACTCATATATATTTTGAATTTTTAGGTGAGTCCAATGAGGATGCACTTGTGAAAATCAGCCATCCACCCATTGTTTGTTGTGTTAGAATTATAGACTTATGAAATGCTGAATTATATTATTAAAAATTTTAAATAAGAGGAGGAAAATATGGACATATATTATGGTTAGTTTTTGTTGTTTTTACAGTCTTATAAATGGGTCACTATGTTTTGTAGACATAGGTAGGCATGATAAATCATGTAAGTTGTCTACTACACTTCAAACTTATGACTTTTTAATATACTATTCCTTGTTTAGTTTTACACTTCAATGTCAAACTTTTACAATAGGACTTTCATTCATAGAAACATTTTTGTAATGTTGCAAATTATTGGAATAATTTTTGTATTGAAATTTTTTATTAGGTTTGCATTGGATTTTATCATCTTCTGATTATATTTCACACAACTTGAGCAAAGTTTAAGGCACATTTCATAATGCACAATTGTGAATCACTTCTTGCATCTCAAAGCTCACCAAGTCCACAATGGGCTTTACCAACTCCAACATTGTGTACTTTGCTCAAGGTGTAGAGTTAATAACATAATTTTTTTATTGCACACTCTCAATTCCTCAATGGATTGGGCACAAGTTGTGCAAAATGTGGAGTTGGTAAGTAAAGTACATGCAATATAATTTTCATGTCAAATTGATCATTGAACCAATTGCATTTTGAACTTTAACATGTTGAATTTCCATTGCCCTTGCTTGAAATCTTTTTCTTTGTTTAAATCCAACTTGAATAGAAAACATTTGAAGTGTGTCAATTCTTTCAAGCTTGATTGGAACCTTTTTATCTTAATCTTTGGAGCATTTTCAATCACAATTTGAGATAAAAACATCAAAATTTACCTCACAAGACTTTCAATTATATAGAACTTGGGAATGATGAAGGTGCAGGTGTGATTGTGGCGCATTACTTAACAAGTTCTTTTCAATGACTTCATTGTGTTTGGCTAAATGACACTGTCAAAATTATATCATAAGATATTTGTAACTAATTTCCATGTTCTATCTCTCTTCATTTTCTCCCGTCAAACATTCGAATGACTTCCAATTGCCAAAAACATTAAGGATTTTGGTTTAAAACAATATTGAATTGAAGAAATTAAATTGAAAATTTTGAAATAATTTTCGAAACTAAAGTTAATTCAAGGCCACTAGTTTAGCAAAAGGGTTTTCTTAAATGCAAACTTATCAAGGAGTTTATGAAGAATGAAAGAAGCAAAATGGGAAATGGAAGAGCAAGAAATAAGGTGTGAGGTTGAAGGAGCTAAGAATGAGATGGCAAAGTTAGTATGATGGGTGTTGGCACATTGATGACTCAAAGGATCCATCTCAATGATTTTCTTGGTGATGAAAATTTGCCATTTTGCTATAAGAAGGGTCCCAAGCAACATGGTGAAGGGAACCTTTTGGAAAATTTCCAAAAAAAATTGCCACTTTTGAAGGACGAAAGTTGTGAAATTGACAAGATTCTTGAAGGATTTGGGCAGATTTCTACCTTTCGTCTTTTGAAATTGTCATATTTAGCTAATTAGTGGTTGTCATATTAGCCTAGAATGTTTTGTTTCTCTATTTTTCTTGTAGCCAGATTTGGCTAAATCCTCTTGTGGCTGATCACCACTTTTGGTGCAACATGAGAAAATTGAAAAAAGAAATGCACATCCATCTTAGGCTAGATTCACTGAAATCATTCTTTCACATGATCCTAAAGAATCCCAATGAGGAAAAAATGTGATGAAAAAGGGAAAACAAATTCACTTGAGTCCCTTGCCAAGCTTGCCTTTCAATTGCTTTCATCTAGGTCGGGGTTGTCATAAAGGCAATTGACACAAAACTAGCATAAGAGTGGTCAATTTGCACTCCAACAATATTATTTGGTTTGGAATTTTGCTAATCCCACTTTTGGTACAAGTTGGTGATTTCAAATGAAACTTAATTGCTACAATTAAAGTACAGGTCCAATTTTACAAACCATTCTATCCTTTGGCATTAATGCTCTTCAAAACATGTGGAATATAAGTAATTACATATTATTCTTATTCTCCACCAATAAAATATAAATATATTATAATTTCAGAACACACAATATACACCCTTTTTTAAAAATAAAATAAAATAAATCTCCATGCATGATACAACAATTGGAAACAAGATACTTAGACTAACATGTTCAATGTCATAGCATATCCCAAATTGAATGACTTTTAAAAAACATTAAACCAAAAACATATCTTGAGCAAAGGCCATGTTGTTTATGAAAACCTTCCAATAGTACAACTACATTGAACCATCAAGTGGATATTAAGTTGATAAAAGAACTTGGTTGAACAAATTAACCCACTGAAAATGAACCCATCCTCAAAACATGTGGCACAATATTGTTGGAACAAACCATTGAGTTATATGATCATCTTGCAAATGTGGCACATCCACTATTTTTGGATGGATGGTGGTGATCCAAACACCCATCACTCTCATCCATGTTTTTTCGGGTGACAAATTTTTGCCACTTGGCAAAAAGAAAAAAGAGGGGCTTGTGACACATAAAAAGGATTTTTGGGGAGAAAAAATTGATCCAAGTTGCCATACTTTTTAGAGGAATTAAAAAAAGAGAAAAAAATCACATTTAGACCATCTAGGTTCTAGCAAGTGACAAAAATATAGCGGGGTTTCAAAAAAATTCTGCTTTCCTTGCTGACCCATAGCCAAATTTTGCTAAGTCCTCTAATGGATTTTTGCCAGTCCACCTATCTAACAGGAAAAAAAAAAAATGGAAAAAAAAATGGGAAAAAACCAACCCTACTACCATCATGGGGGCATAATGTGGTGCCCATAACTATTGTACAATTTGTAGGCAAAAAAATCTACCCAGCTCATGACTTGAAAGTTTTGCCATAAACCTCACCAGCACCAAAAGCCATTAAAACTTAAAAATTAGATATTGTTTACTATGTAAACATTATATAGGAATGAAAGTATAGGGTACTTTACACAAGGATGGGTAGTTTACATAACAAAATGAGCAAAGGGGCAAAAGGCTGAACCGACACTACCTTGGCTAACTTTTCCCCCAAAGGACTTGCACCCATTCACCTCCCTTGGCTTTTCTCTCTTTCTCTCTCTCTCAGTCATCTCTTTATCTCTCCTGTTTTCAGTAAATCAACAGCTCTTTTGTCTCAGCCAACACAGATCTTGATCTATTCAAAAATGAACTCAACAATGTTGTGGAATTTTAGGGCATGCAAAACCTTCATAGATCCTTCAAAAACAAACGTAAAATTGCACTATGAGTGAGTTCCCAATCTATGCATAGAATTGTTGGATTATGTACTCTAGCATATATATGTATATATATATAAAATATGTACTCTTTGGGGAAAGACATCATTACAATTTAGCTTCAGTTTTGTGTTTTTTTGGGGGGAGAATTTTCACATCCTGGCAACAACCCACAAAAAAGAAAAAAGGAATGCGGAAATGTGGAGGTGCTAATGATACAAAGGACTTTATTTTGAAAAGAAATGAGACCCAAGTCGCCATATTATGAAGGAAAAAAAGAATTCTGAAGTTGCCATAATTAGACAATAGGTTGGGAACATGTTTCCAAGAGAGATAAATAGGAAGAAGAATCCTAAACTTTTCTACTTTCCTCTCTGACCTGTAACCAAATGTGGCTAAATCTTCTTGTGGATGATCCCAGGCCCATAACCTACTTCAAAGATTTGGAAAGAAAAAAGCAAAAAAAAGCTGTGAATAAGCTTAATATGTAATTAGCATCTGATTAGCTACATCTTTGTGTTTAATTAGTTAATTATTATTACAATGTCAAGCTAGGAAAACTAGTACTTAGATCAGTAATTAGCATCTGATAATTAGCTAGCATCTGACAATTAATTAGTAGAAGCTTAAATAATTGTGCCCCAATTGTGCCTCATAATTACCCATGATTTCATGTGATCAAGCTAAGAAATTATTAGTATCAGGAAGGAAGCAGCAGATTAGGTCATGAAGCAGCTGAAGGGTTAATTAAGCAAGGATTAGAAATTTGATTAAGCAAGAGAAGGAGCAAGAGGAAGGAGAATAAGAGGAAGAAGAACAAGAGGGAGGAGGAGGAGGAGGAGGAGGAGACAATCATGTCAAGTGATCAGTGGGAAGCTCTAATGGCAGAAGTTGATGTTGATCAGACTGCAGTAGTACAATCCTCATGTAGAGCCTTGACAACAAATGAGGATGATGATGAACTGCTGCTGCAGCAAGTGACTGATCAAATTATACTAGTAAGAGATGAAGAGGCTCACAATGTCGCCAATCTTGCTGCAGCTCATGCAGCTGATTTCATGCAGCCGGTGGTGAATCCGCTTGCAGTGATCTGCACAGCTGCAGCAGGAAGATCTGTACTGGATCAGCTCAATAGAAATCATCTGGTGACACCGGGCGCTGCAGCAGCTGCTTATAATATTCATAGCCCTTACATTCAGTTCATGACGCAGATGCATCCTGCTGCAGCAAGCATGATGCAGCAGATGCAGAATCCCATGATGATCAGCTCGGCCGCAACAGTACAATCCTCTGGAGAAGATAGTGTCGAAGATCGTGAATCTGATGAGGAATTGCTTTTAGTCAGACCACAATCTCATCAGGGCCATCAGCAGCAGCAGTTGATGAATTATGTTCCTCAGCAACGTCGTCCTTACGAAGCAGTTCTTCCGGCTACTGATGCAGCAGAAACGACAACAGCAAGTGATCAGCTGCATGAAGAAGAAGAAGATGAACCCAGTGTGCAGCAGCAAAGAAACAATATGCTGCAATCTGGTTCTACGACAAGGACAACAGGTCCTTTCCGTATCCATCAAGCCTTGCAAGATGAGCTCAACCATCAATTCCATCGAGAGCAAGCAGCAGCAGCAGCAGCTGCTGATGATGATCCGGCAGCTGCAGATCCGCAGCTTGAAGCAGCTGCTGGCCGGCAATTGTTGGGAGTGAGGAGTGTGTTTGAAGATGCAGAAGCTAGTGCTGCTACATCAAGTAGAGAATTCAATAGTACTACAATATGGCAGCAAGATGATCAGGCCGGAGTTCATCTGCTTCAAAGGCTGCCTCTTCATGTGACAGCCGCGGGCCCAAGAGTACTGAGACGCAGATCCAGAGCCAACCGAGCTCATCTGTTGCACATCAACTCTGTTGCTGCTGCATCGCCTCTTCTAAGATCCGACCTCAACATGGGTACTGCTGCAAGAACTACTCCCAGCAGCAACAGTACAATTACACTAGGTTTGTTAGCTGCAGGAGCTGCTGCAGCAGATCCATCTCTTCTGGAGATAGAAGCAAGACAGGTACTGCGCGAGCAGCAGCAGCAGCAGCAAGTGGATCAAAAGTCGACTACTGCAGCTGCAGCTGGGTCGACGACGTTCTGCATGTCGTCGATGATCGGATCTGCATGCAGTACTCAAGAGACTAGCAATACATTGACCTCCTGCTGCAACAACAACAACAACAGTATAGGAGAGAATTTTGAGTGCAACATTTGCTTCCAGAAAGCGAATGAAGCCGTGGTGACTTGTTGTGGACATCTCTTCTGTTGGCCGTGTCTCTACAGTTGGCTCCATGTTCACTCTTTCCACAAAGAATGTCCCGTCTGCAAAGGCGTCATAGCCGAGACCGCCATCACACCCATCTATGGCAGGGACCACGGTCACTCCACGACTTCTTCGTCCTGCAGTCCTCAGCAACAACAACAGCATCAGCAGCAGCAATCCGCGAACAACTCCGGAGCTGCTGGAGCTGGATCGACTCATGCACAAACCGCCGGTGCTGCCGACACAGTCGACGACGTTGATGCAACAACAACAACAACAACAACAACTAGAGGTAGTCATGAGAGTCCTCGGATTCCTCCTAGACCGCAAGCCAGAAGAGTAGAAAGTGCGAGACAACAAAGAGGAAGGGACGAGAGGGAGAGGGAGAGGGAGAGGGAAAGAGAGAGAGCTGCAGCAACATTGATCCGAGAAACAGAAGCGGCTGCAGCAGCAGCTCGCAGCAGTTTACAAGCACTCTCTCTACAGACTCAACTACCAGCAACAACAGCTGCAGATCATGAAATTGCAGATGAATATGCACTAGCTGCTGCAGATCAATTACTAAACAACTCTTTCACGGATCCTGATGATCAGGAACTGTATAACTCTGTCCTGGATCGTCATCATCATACAGCAGATCGATATGCACCTGTGGATTCTTCATCATCGTCACTGCAAGTGATCAGAGCATGGACTGCATCTAATTCACAAGCAGCTGGAGCTCCTCCTCCTTCTGCTGCTGCTGCTGATCAGATGATCATCACTGCTACTGCAGGAGCTCATGATGAATTGATCATCAACAATAACACAAGATTGATGAGGTTAGATCATGAGAATAGATTGATGACTGCAGTCGCCGAGGACTTAGATCATGATGTTGATGTTGATGATTTGCTGCAGCAGCAGCTTCATACTAGATCCATGCTTCAGTTGCTTCCTGGTTACATTGCTGATCATGTGGATGATATGGGTGTTGTTATTGATCACGCACTTCAAGAAGTTTAATTTATTTAATAATTTATTTTGATCTAGAACTAGACTTCATGCATTTAGATTTCATTTAAATTTTATTTAGAATAAGATGAAATTTCATGTACATTGATGTTCAAAAAATATTTTTCTCTTTGCACTATTAAATATGAATTTATAATTTCAATGGAGAATCAAGATTGGAAAGTTTAGAGGGTTTTTTTTTTTTTTTTTGGCTTTTGGTTGGCTTGTTTACTTGTTGGTGTAAGTTTTTTACATAAAATTTTGGTTTTTTTATTTTT
>Ga0116229_10013576_pt1 | contig 11490 bp, 9 predicted proteins | sample S1TSphgellanicum_3_FD_87313 | JGI IMG/M metagenome (GOLD analysis project Ga0116229, IMG submission 87313) | Host-associated microbial communities from peat moss isolated from Minnesota, USA - S1T2_Fc - Sphagnum magellanicum MG | ecosystem: Host-associated > Plants > Peat moss > Unclassified... | reverse complement strand
TCATGGTTTGTCATATTAATAAATGTTCAACATGCCAATTGGATTTAGGATTCACATCTAAAAATTTACACATTTGCTCATGGTCACATCATTTTCTTCCCTTTTCATGCCCTAGATACAAGGAAATCACATGCAAGAAGATAGGTTGACATATGCATCCGAATTCATTTACATAGCACATGCATATGTAGGTATGGTATGTATCTATGAAAAAAATGCATTCTTTCATTTAAATGGCCAAGAGATGGAGTACATACATTTGACACCAGTAGATGGCACATCAATATTGCAATCATATTATTTCATGCATCATTCATCTACTTATGGTATGTATGTAACAATGTTGCCTAGAGTTCTTATGATACATATCATACATGTGTTCCATATAATACATGTGGCCCATATTGTGCATATGGGAGGAAATTGGACTTATGGGGCATGTGGGACATATGGTGCATATGATAAGTATGGGACATGTGGGACATGTGGCACTTTTGGTGCATATGGTGTGGGTGGGTGGGACATGTGTTAGATATGCGGATGAAACATGTGGGATATTTGTTGCAGATGTTGCATGTGGGACATATGGTACACATGTCCTATATTTGCAAATGGTTCACATATCAATGAACCTTCCAAATGAATATAAACATGTGTTTACAAATGGGTCCAAAAACAAAATAAGCTCCACTCCAAATGTTTAGGATTTCATTAGATCACATGCATATGAATAGACATGCTTTGCATACAAATTGAGATGTATACCACATAAGGAAATAAGGAAACTTCTCTACAAGATGAATCTCACACATTATAATAGAATTTTCAAGTATATGTCCCATTTATTTGCCTATCCATTTGAATAAACTCTCCACAAATTTAGATATGTATCCCTTGCACATGAATCTCAATTTATGGGGTACAAATATTGCACTTACTTAATATGCCAATACATAGTACAAATACATGTGGGACATGAAATGGCATATCATTATTCAAGATATTTTTGGTACAATTAGTACATATTTCTACAAATATATCCTCTTCTTTTCCAATATTTCTAGATGGTTTTCGTATTAACGAAGCTAGGATGATAGATGTCTAATACATATATCTTTATGAAAGATAGGTATGGTTCTTAAAAGAAGATGGCCATTAATAAAAGGTTGATACAACTCACAAATTATGATTGCACATTGATTGGATGGTATCCAGTTATGGCACTTGTGCCATATTTACACATGTGCACATATAATAATCAACAATAGTATTCGAGATATTATGGGTTATAATGTTTATGGAATCAAATAACACAAAATTGCATCTTTTTTCACGGCCTTCAACAGGCCTAATGGTATAATGTACGTATGTCACTACTTGCTTCCACCTCCATTTTGTACTATATTTTATTCCACATAATTTTTATTACACTAATTGCCAGAATTGTGCTCTACTTTAAATGTCCTTCCGGCACCTTCTCCAATATATTTTTGGTCTCAGGGCATTTTTGTTTTGGTTCAATTGTCCTTCTAGAAATGCACCTTTATATTATGGTTGCTAATATTTAACAAATCAAATATAAATCAAACCCCATATTATTTTCCTAACCTCAACTTGCCAATTGATATTTGCACGATAAATATTTTTGTTAATTATTATTGTTTTGCTAGATGTGCCTTTATTTTCTTGGCCACAATAAAACTTGTCAGTCCTAGCGCTTGTCAACAATGGGTTAGTAGTGACTTTTTCATTATTGTTTGCCATATTATTTGTTTTCAATGATTTATCCTAGTAAATTTTCACAAGATTCGTCTACACTACACCAATCATCATTGATCTAATAGGTTTCACATGGTTTAACTCCTCTGCTTTTTATTTTGTTTAACTACTCTTTTCCACCTATTTCAATATGTATATGACATTTTACACCTTTTTCTATTGCAATTAAGGGCAGTCAATTTATTTCATGTTTAAAAGCTTACTTCCACATTTTTTTGTTAATAGAATATTCATTTTCTTTTTTATATGGCCTATTAGGATCAAATCCATGGGGTTCAAACACACTAATAAAAGCTAATCCAAATGTAACAACTGTTTTGTATTTCACATTTTTGGGTCAAAAATGAATTTCAATATGGAAAGTGGTCATATTTTTTACACAAATATGTTGGTTGACGCGCTCCCAAACTCCTTGATAGACTCAAATGTGAGATTGAAGTGAAAACAGCGGAAGAATAAAGAGTTGGGGCACGTTCCTTAACTCACAACACTTTGGGGTTAGAGGGGCGTGTTGGAGCTCCGGGATGGGACTAAGAAGAATGACAAGCGATCAATCATTCACATGGACCTGCACAAACTAAACAACAAGTTGGTTAATGCATAACTGGAGCATTTTTGGTGCTAAAACGAGCCACGAGCAAATTCGGACTCACAAGACTCACCACGGCATGGACTTGGGGGAAGCCACCACCTTCCCCCTTATAGTATACTTTATGCCTGGTCACAGGACCAACATCCAAATGGCCCAGGACTCCCAAGTGGGAATCCCGAAATTCTCAAAGTTGGGACTCCTATGATTTTGGGGGCCCATAACTTTGTCTACAGACCTTCGATTGAAATGAAGTCTAAAGCAAAATTGTAACCCTCATTGAGAGCTTTTCAACAATATGTCGCAAGCCACCTACACAAAAGGAAATTGGGGTGATTCCTAACTTTTAGTGATCGGGAGTCAATTGGGACTCCAACTCCCAAAATGGGAGTTCACTTGGGAGTGTGAGGGTTCATTCCCTCACATTCTTTTGCACTCCTAGGAGCATGAAATGTGACTCCTGGGCTTAGTCTTGACCTGCACCTTTGCAAACCCTTGCCTTGGTCGCAAGCCCAAGGCTAGGGTTATGACATTGGTAATATAATATGGAAACATGTGGTATGAATTGGAAATATACCAAAAAAAATTCATTAAGCACTGTAACGCTTGTTTAAAAAAATTGTAAGCACCGTAAAAGACTCCTATTTCTTGTGAAATTTTAAAAACATGACATAATTTGGAGTAGATTCTTCAAACATATATTTACATAACACTATAAAGTAACATATTTTTAAATCAAAATAAATTTTCAATGATATTTTTAACAAAGATTCTTGTAATATTCTCCCAAAAGCACTCACCCAAAGTGGTAGGTGTGGTTCCTATTAGCGTGTTTGCACCCCATGCCATTATGATTTCCCAAATTTCAATAAACTACTTTCCACATTAGTCTCTAGTTTTTCATTTGTGTCTTGTACCCACTATGCTTATGCATTTCAAATACTTTTGATAAGGTTATTGAAATTATTCGTTGTATTCTAAATGTTTTGAAAACCCACATATACACTTTTTTTTTTACTTTCATAATTTGTAGCACATTCCATGAAAAAACATATTCATTAGATATAATAACCCTACTTGGTTTAATCTTTCAAGGCTAACCTTGTCATAAAAAAGATCAACCCTTGAAGTTCTTGCTCACATTTTTTTATGTGTGGTTTAATTCCTTGTTTTGGTTTATGCCATCTCATATTCATTGTTGCTCATTACATCCTCTTAACCATTCAAGTTTGCACGTTGCATTTGAGTTCTATTTTATTATTTGCGTTATTGCTCTTTTATTTTTCTTTCAGTTTTTTCAGTTATATTGTTGTGCTCTTGGAAATATGGTAACATTTCATGTTGTTGGCCGCTTGAACCTCACCATCATGGTCAATAGTTTAGGGACGACCTTTATCTCTAAACACTATTTGTGAATTATGTTTGTTTTTTAACAAGGATCTTTACGTATATCCAAGGAAATCTTGTATGATTCTAACAACTTGATTTCAAGTTCATTGTACCAAATTCCCACCACCTCTTCTTAAGGGCATTAGTGGGTTGTTGGTTATGGCCACTATCACATTGTTGGCGATAGTTTGACTAACAACTCTCAAGACAACATTCTCACGCTTAGAACCAAAGGTTCTATTGTCAAGATTATGAAAGACGAGTACAAAGTTCTTGACACTCTCCTTTAATGTTTAAACATTCTTACATCTTCTGTTTTCATTGAACTATCTGATTTTCCTCAGGTGACAACTTGACATCTAATGGTTTTTTGATGAGATCACCAAGAGTGATTTATCAATGTATTACCTCATAGTTACCACAACCCTCTAGCCTTGCAAGTAGTATTCAATCTATTGTCTCTTGCCAAGACATACCTCCAACAAATTGCAAAATTCGGATTATATCCAAATACCTTTTCAAAAAGTTCAGTTATTACCAATTGTTTTCAATGGAAATGTCCTTTTCAAATTGCCACCTATGCTTCCAATTGCTCACAAGCCTCGCAAATGTAGGGCATGGATAGAAAATATGATGGTCATGCTTGATGCAAGATGATCACAACCAATATCAATAATAGTTTTGGGCTTAGTTTCAAAAAAGTTCATTACTTGGGTCACTTGAGGTATATGGCAAATGACTATGAGAACTTTGTGCACACTATTTCTTGCAATGAAATCTTCTGGTGCAGTGAATGCACACATATTCCAATCATGGGTCAAATGGTAATATCTTCATTCTTCCTCCTTTACATGCAAATTCTGTCATTTTCCTCTTCTGTGTGTGGTAAATTGTCATGGACAAATTTATTATATTGTGCATAGACTACCATCAATATCTAAAGCAGCAATTCATCTCGAAGTCCATAAGCATCTTGTGGCAGATGGCAAGTGTAGGAAATTTGTGGACGAGACTAGAAGGTTGATCATAGAGGAGGTCGATTGCATGCCTAATGTGAAAATATCTATGATTTCGCTAGGTGTTACCAAGACCTTTTTAGTTACATATTTGCTTAATGATAATGGTGATGGCAATGTGGAACTTTTAAATGGTGAACAACTAGAACAAATCCAAGACAAGTTTTCATAATTGAGTTCACCCAATGTTCGTAACTTGGTTGTTGCTTTCAAAAATCATGCAAGGCGTGGTTATATTGATACCATCATTGAATTGAAATCCAAAAGTTGTTATGTTTACATCCAGGAGTGTTGATTCCCAGGTCAAGTTATAAGACAAAAGGTTTTCATTTTCAATATGTCGATAAATGGTGTGGGGAGTGGAGTGACTTTCGTCATGCAAATGCAACTTAGAAAGGATTTGTAAAACGTTTGGATCATGTTTGATCACGTGAAGTGTGTTGCTAGTTGGACAACTATGGCTTGTCATGTGTACGATCCTGCTTATTGTAAAATGATGACCATTGCAATTTGTGACATGCAGTCTAAAGACACCAAAACTTAATAGATCATGCGGACAAAGCTTAATGAAACCATGTTGAAGCATGAGTTTCCAAAACCAAAATTTAAAGGATTCATGCCTGATAATGCACAAGCCAATTGGAACACTATTAGAATTATCTATGGTTTTAGGGACCTTTTTGTCAAGATGGTTAATAAGGAATGTGCCTATTTATTCCATTGGACTCAATCGTTCAATAAACACAGCAAACAACTGATTAAACCTAAATTGCAAGATCAACACAATGTTTTATGCAACCAACACAAGAATGCAAAATCCTTTGTGGAGGTCGACGATCTCTATGTTATAATTCGTTGTTGGTGGTTGTCATTAGGGGTTGTTTTGGAAATAGATGTCCATGAGCTTGCAAATTGGTTTAACTTTTAACATTTTTGTGTCAAGCAATGGGGAGGTTTCATGGTCCATGTGAGCATTTCACCTACAAACTCCTATGACTCCCTCTTCTATTTATTCAAAATTGGAATTCCATTTGCATTCGAGTTCCATCTACATGTCACTTCCATCTGTGCTTCCATATGTGTTGTGACATTCTAGATTTTGCTGATCTTTCTTTTCCTTTCTTCTATAGAAGTTTAGTGATGAAGAGTGGGCTAACATGCCCACTTGCAATCTGGCCAAACTATGCATAACATCTAGTTGCAACAATTGGGACGACACGGCACTTGTTTGTACACAACAATGTCTAACAATTACATTCGTGTTTTCAAAAAATCTACATTGTATAGACAATACTTGTAAGGTGGTCCATCTGGTCATGGTTCTAATAGGAATGAATTGTTGTCGAGGAAGGCCCAAAGGTCAAGTGATCCTACTAGACTTTCTGCAACAATGGCAAATTACACGCCTAGATTATCCTTTACAAATCGCCTACCAGACCTCAAGGGAGAAGAGGTTTATGGGTCTTCCAAATGACCTATTGATTATCATCCTAGCACTAACAATGATTCCCATCTCTTTTGACCATGTGAATTTCTTTCGTCCACAAGTAACCATTCTTACTACTACACCCAATATTGTGGACAATGTACACATGCAACAAATGCCATCTAGTTCTAGTAAGTTGTTATCTTTACTATCTCAAGGTCATGGCCTGGAGTTGAAGGAAAGTATTTGTGTTGACGACCAATGGCGTTTTGAACATTGCCCACCCAATTCTGCAATTCAATGTTCTACAAGACAAAAAATCACAACACTCAAATGCAAAGCAAGGATCAACCTTTACAAATTTGTAAATGGAACTCCTACTCCATGTTACTCAGGTTTTTGGGTATAATATCACAACAAATCATTCGAACACCATAAGCACTGGTTTTGTCCAGACGACTTGAGTTGTTGCATTGGTGGAACATTGTGAAAATTTGCAATTCTTAGGCATGTAGTTCCAACTGTATGGCCCATCCAAGATGGTATTAACTTAACTCAAAATGAATTAACAACTTTAGAAGAAGCATGGTTTTCCTTTGACCGCCTCCATAGAAGCAATGTTCGAAGTTTATTTGGCTCCCAATCTTTTTATTCAAACAATTCCCATGTGCTTATTGCAATGAGTTACCCCAATCTTGTGAAGCCTTTTGATGTAAGTTGTTGGCCTACAACTCATGGTGGCAAGAAGGTGAGATGACCTTTAATTCTCAAATCAACACAACAACACATTAACAATTGGGAGGTTGGCATCTTACTTTTCCAATGCATTGTTTTCCCCATTATTGATGTCCCCCCACCTAGGTACAGATGAATTTACAGTATGACAAGCAATACAATGTGACTATTGGAAATTTCCCTAGATGTTCATGTGTTTACTTTGTGGCAATGTTGGTAGGTACTTTAAGTGGCCCTAGGACATATGTGCAATGTAAACATGTGTATCACATCTTGTAATCAATTATGTTCTGTAGGTTCATGGAAGATTTCATTCATTACTACACGTGGAGTTGGGATGAAGTTCAACGTTTGTTACAATGTTCTAAAGTCTTAGGACTTCATTAATAATACATCATAATTGTATATGTATAAAATCAATTTGTGATTTTCTCATTCATGAAGTTTATAATAAATTTTTTGACAATCATAACGTGCTTCCTTGTATATTGTCTCTTTGTGTATAATATTGTAATACCTTGACCATTTCACAAATATTTCTCAACAATGTAATTTCCACCCATTTTAGTAGTTTTTAAAATCAAATAATCTTTTTTACTCTTAGACATTTTGAATATTGGTTGCACTAGGGATTATGAAATGCATCTTTTTATTTTCTTTTGTTTTCAAGCCTTCACATGAGGTTGCACTTGATAATTCAAAAAAATTGATAAGATAATTAATCAAGTTATTATTGGTTTTTTATAGGTTTGATAGTAAAATCATTATGTTTCAAGAGGCTTTACAATTTTGATTTGCCATTATGCTCTATTACAGTCAACAAATTGTTGTGAAAATCACTAATCGAGTGCTTCCACCTTTGACATGGTAGATTTCTTAGACTATTATTAACTATCTTTCCCCAATTGTTTTTGCATATGTTTTTAATTAGTTGCATGGAAGTTGATTTTTTAGTGATGTTTCACATTCTACCGTTTCCATGAGTTTGAAACTTAGGGGGAAAAATCAAGTTTTGCCTTCATTTGAAAGCCTAATGGATGATGATTCAATTATTAATGATGAGTTATCTTTGCTAGCTTTTAACATTAAAAAGGAGGTAATCAATGTGTTGGATTCTTTCCTCTCATTCTTAAAGGTTTATGATAAGAGAAAAGCCCATAATATGACCTTTTTGATGTTAGACCTTAGGTATAAGAGCTTTCGTATAATATCCTCATTTATTGGAATGGAGCAAGTTGTTGCTTTTGTTGAGGAATATGATAGGAAACCTTATATCCTATCTTGGTGAGATTAGAGAGGAATTTTGTTGACCAGGATATTTTTTATTAGGATTATAATTTGGATATATTTGAATAAACATTATTAGAATTCCTAATTTTTTTTACTAAAAATTTTGGTAAAAAAAACCCATTTTGGACATGCGTAAAAAAAACCTCTTAGTCATTTTGGACATGTCATTTTGAACCTATCCCTTGTGATTGCGCCATGTACTTTTTGACCCAACCTAAATTGGCATTTCTAACTAATCATTTTGACTTGTCAATATAACAATCAAATGATTTTTTGACTAATCAAACACCATTTTGACTAAGCAAATGCCACATGGCATTTAAACATTGGCCATTTAGGTTATGCCACGTGACATTTGAACATTGGCCATTTAAGTTATGCCATGTGGCATTTAAACATTAGCCATTTAGGTTATGCCATGTGGCATTTAAACATCAACCATTATGTTATGCCACGTGTCATTTAAACATTGGGCATAAGCTATGCTACATGGATAGGACCTAAACAACCTAGGTTAGACCTAAAATTAGATACTTACTTTTAAGGTCCCTATGTCTAGGTACCTACAACCTAAACTCCTAAACCTAGGTCTAGGAGCTTATAACTAACAACTACATATAGAAGCCTAAAAAAGGCTAAGGCAACCTAAGCTATGACCTTTACTAGGTTTAAATGTACACCACCTAAATTAAGCCTACACCTAGATGACCTAGGTAAGAAAATCCTATTTCATTTTGAATTTGACCTTTAAGGTTGAGCCTTTTTAATTAGCTCATCCCAAAGGGCCTTAGTTTTAAAAATATTTCTTATGTCTTCAATGCTTATGGTGCATCTATTTATATTGCTCATCATTTGGAAAGGATAACAAATAATATAAGACAAACTTTTGAAAGAGAGAAACATTTTCATGTTCACACAACACTAGAGTCTAAAGTTCACACAACATTATTCCTAAATAACTATGTAAAATACATAAATTATGTAAATAAATAAAGAGGTAGGTAAATATGTATGTTAATTAAGTTAAAATAAAAATTAGTAATAGTCCTTATATATAATATTTTAGGTGTCCATCCATCCGGTTGTCCTCCTTGGGGGTAAGGGGGTTAGGGTTAGCATGCCCTTCATAATGAATATTTTTGGGCTTATGATATAATTTACCTTATGCTTTACAATTTGGGGGGGGGGAGTAAGGCCCATGGGTGGGGTGCGTTTTAGAAATAAGGGGTCTAGGAGGAGGGGACCTTACCCTATACTTAAGTAATTTTTAGTTTTTACACCATGTAAAGACTTGCAATAAACTAAATTTTGCCAAGTTGGGAATTGGGATCAGGTTTTTTTTGTTATAAATTTTTTTAAATTAAATTTATTTATAAATTTGTGATATCAAAAATTTGACGAAATTTTCGAAAATACTAGGAAAATTAGTTGATTTTACACTAGGGAAACAAAAAAAATTCCCTATTTACACTAGAACTTGGGATCCCTTTTGTTTCCCTGGTTACCTTTCCCACAAAACGGACCTTTTCACCTATCTCCCCCCCTTCAACACAACAACCCTCATTAAACCAATGAACGAAGAGGAAGAGGAGGCCCCTTTGGAGGACCCGCGTGTCCACCAGAACCGTCTTGCCTAGGAGAGGCACGTTCTCAGTTTTAAATAAATAAATACAATTTAAAGAAACTGGGGGACTTCATAGTGTCCGAAGGTCACGGGTACCCACTAAATAATATATAACTATTTAGTTATAATTAAAAATTACAACCATATTACAAATCTTTGAATTATATAAAATAATCAAGATAATTATAATGTACTATAATGTTGATTGATAATTACAACCAAATTATAACCAATTTTTACAAATTTAACTTAATTCATTATATATTATCAACAATGTATTTGTAATAATTAATAATTAACTATTTAATTACACATTCATTAGTGTATTTTAGTTAAATAACTAGTTAATCAACTAGTAATTTATCATATGTATATAAATGGTTTATCTTAGCCTATATAACTAGGTTACCTATAAGCTAAAATATAGGTAAATAGGTGGAATATACATAGAATATGTATAAATAAATACAACTACATATAAGCAAATTATATTTAAGTTATTTAACCACATACTTACATTACATAAATTATATAGGTGATTAATTTAACCAAGGAAAATTTAATTATGGGAAAATTAGTGATTGGTAAAATAATATTTAAACTAACCACAGCTAAAGTAATTATGGAAAAATTAATGATTATTAAACAAATAATGGCTAAACCAACCAAAAATTTAAAATAATTATGGAAAAAATAACCATGATTAAACTAAAAATGATTGAACTAACTATGAATAAAATAAATATGGCCAAACTAATTAAAGAATAAAAAATTTATGGTTAAACCAATCGTGTCTATATTAAAAATGGCTAAACTAACCATGAATAAAGTTAATATGGTTAAACTAACCAATGAATAAATGTTTTATGGTTAAAAAATTATGCATAAATTAATTATGGCTAAACTAACTAATAAATAAATATTTTATGGAAAAAAATATGTTAAAATTAATTATGGTTAAAATAAACATGAATGAAATAATTATGCCTAGATTAACCATGGTTAAATTAAAAATTGTTAAACTAACCATGAATAAATAAATCTGGTTAAATTAACCATTAATAAATTTAATATGGCTAAATTAAATAATGAATAAATATTTCATGGAAAAAATAATTATGATTAAAATAAACATGAATGAAATAATTATGGTTAAAATTTTAAAAAGTGTTTAAAATAACTATGGCAAAAGAAAACATGGCTAAATTATGAATATTTCTAAATTAACTATGGGTTTATTGATTATGGTTAATTTATTAAGGTAAAATAATAATATGTAATATATATATATATATATAATTATGCTTATAATAGCCATGGTTAAATTAAATATGGTTAAACTAACCATAATTAAAACATATACAACTAAACAAACTATGGTTAATTGAACATGATTAAATTGACCATGGTTAGATTAGTTATGGTTAGTTTTAATTTTAATTAGTTTTTGCATAAGTAGTTGAACCATAATTAATTTCAATGTAGTCAAATTAACCATAATCAAATAGATTATATATATTATTAATTTAATCATGATTCATTTGGTCATGATTCATTTAGTTATGATTAGCTAACTTTTACATTTTCCAACTTTTTTCTAATTGGTCAAACATAGTCAAAATGTTAAATGTAATCCCAAGAT
>Ga0116229_10013575_pt1 | contig 11491 bp, 8 predicted proteins | sample S1TSphgellanicum_3_FD_87313 | JGI IMG/M metagenome (GOLD analysis project Ga0116229, IMG submission 87313) | Host-associated microbial communities from peat moss isolated from Minnesota, USA - S1T2_Fc - Sphagnum magellanicum MG | ecosystem: Host-associated > Plants > Peat moss > Unclassified... | reverse complement strand
TACCAAACTATCACAAGTATACAATGTGTTGGAGATTGTTTATGTGTTCAAATATGGTAAAAGTTTCAAAGCATGATGGAATTAGGTTATTAAAGGCTGAGGCTATGCACCCAAGCACATGCCCAATGAATTTTGGATGCAATAAAATAAGAATACATAAATTATGAATATTTTATAGAGCTTATCTAGTGGCCACCATATTGTAACACATTGAAAAATGATATGTATAGGTGCTTAGAGAATTTTTTAATAAATAGACATTCAATAAAAGCATGATGTCAGGTTCATAACAATTGATTGACACTAACTGCAAGAGAACATATCATTGAGGAGGAGAAAAAGGCTTTTACCGAGGACATGGGTCTGTCCTATCTTGCTTCTTGACAATTAGTACTTGAAACATAGTTGGCTATCGACCAGAGGCCAAGAACACAATACATGCATTGGCTACAACAACGAGGGGTGTGTCGCACTGTGGCCTTGCCATTTACATTAAAAACTATCTTAAGGCAAAAGAAGAATTATGGAATTCAAATATTTCACCATGCAAAAATATAATCTTCAAAAAAATCCTCTGAAAGAAACCAAAATCCTTCAAGATATCATAACTCTATAACTAATCTCAAGTTTAAACACAAGCCAAAATATCTTGAAATCTTCATATATGTATAAATAGACCTACTACCTAGGGGCCAAAATCCTTAAGCTATACTTCATAATGAATCTAAACACAATATCCTTCTCTTGGTAGGCAAGGTCAACAAATGAAATGGTATCTGGTGGCCACCAAATTGCATAAGTAATCTCAAAACAAACACCAATAATTTAATGATTCAATGGATGTTGAAATGCATAATCGTGGAATAAATTATAGGACAACTTTTTTACCAGATGGGTCAAAGTCATTGTAGCTACCAACCCTTACATTATAATTCTCAAAATTTTGATATAATTTTTAGTGGAGGTAGGCCTAAAAGACCAAAATGCAAGCTTATCAATAAGAGTGCCATGTGCATTTTGGATTTCAAAAAGACATCATTGGATTTTTATTGTATGTGTAGGGGGATGGACAACTTGCATATGTTGTGTGACTTCTTGAACAAGTGACAATTTTTAACAACCCCCCTCTCTCCCCCACAATTGATGCTTATCAAGGTGACTTTTCATACACTAATGACACTCCGTACTTGAGCAACGTTTCTTGTACTGGCAAATTTTCCGCAAATTTCAGCCTGAAAAATATGTTTTTGACCTATACAAGGAACTTTCATGGAAAGAGTGATCCAAATTCACCAAATGTTGGAGAATGTTTTTTTAATTAGCAAGATTTTTTAATGATAAGTTATAGTAGGTAGCCAAGAATATAGCACGATTCTATTTTTTTTGTACTTTCATTTCTAGTATGTAGCCAAATTTGACTAAATTAATTTGTGAATGAATACCACTTTGGCTACATCACAAAATCCTGGAAAGAAACCCTGTACTTGAGTATCTTTGTGGATTCAGGATAAGAGGTACCTTGCTTTTGAAGCAAAAGACATGTGATGAAATAGGAAGTAAAAAAGGCTCCATCTTTTCTGGGTTTGAAAGTAACTTTTGCATCACATGAAAGAGTGCAGAATTGTTTTAATAGGCTGCAAGTCCAGGGTCCATTAACACCTATAAAAACTTTAATAAGGGCCTCTTTCCATTGAAAGGCCGCACCTTCAGCCCAAAAAGATGGCTCCTGATTGGCCAGCTATATTGATTGCCTTATGTAACCGGTCTCTCACTTTGGTGTGTCCTCTTTTTCGTGTTTATGGGTGGGGAATCCAGATTTGGAAACACAATGTTAGATGTGATAAACACTCACTCCTAGAGGCCCTAATGCTGCCCATGGCATAGGTGCTCTTAGATCCTAATTCATAACATGGGAAGTGTTTAGAGACCTTAGTTTAGTTTAAGGGTCACATATTTAGTAAAGGTAGGCCTGAAAGGCTAAACTTGCAAGCTTATCAACTGCATGCACCATGTGACATCCACTTTTGTGCTAATAGGTACACATGATTTGGTTTTGCTGGAGTTTTTTAGGTAGACTCAATATTCACCAAGCAAATGATAAACTCAACAGCTAAAGTTAAGTTGCATAGGAACTAGAACTCCACGGCTAAAGTTAAGGTGCATAGGAACTACACCTAGTTCACCGAAGGTTGATCAAAGATGAGGGCATTCAGTTTAGCAAAAATAGGTGACAAATACTATTTGGAAAACACATTCGGAACATCGATATCTAAAAAATCTTCAAAAACCCTGTCCCCACCCTAAAGGAAAACATGCATAAAGTACTCATAAAGTCGTCAATCATGTGTGTTCACATCAAGTTCTCAATGTATTCACATCATATTCTTAATGCATTTTCAACATGTTCCCAAGTTGTTAATGTGTTTCCCAAGATGTTCCCAATAGCCCACCACACCTTATATGATAACTTTTGCCCAAAGTTGAATAATCTATATAGATAGGCTGAAGGGAAGCAAGTCCATCATTATGTTTTGGAAGTACCAATTTCTATTGGGGGCGGGGTTGTTCAAATTTCAAAATTTCACATTCTTTAATTTATTGTTTTAGATTCTTTTTGAAATCATTTGGGATCCACCTCACAACTACTTAATAGAAATAACCATAGGTGACCCAGAAGCTATGATTCCAATGAATCACAGTTGGATGTTGGTGTTTCTATAATGGACCCCCATATGAAGAGGCATGTTATTTTCAGACCCCATTGCACCCCCTATAGGCTTTGGGTATAGAAAACAACATCAATTGAGATGTCCTTCACTCATCATATGCAAAGCATTGTCTAATATATTTGTTGGGCGTTGATTTAAGGGGGTATTGGAAAGAAATTTTGTTGCTTTGTTCATAGCTATGACCATGCATTGCATATGCAATTTTTTTGATTGAACAAAAGGCAAAAATTAAACCCAATAATTGTAAGGAGCAAAAAAAGAAAAAAAATCGAATTCATACAATCTAATTGAAGACCAAATTTATACATCTTTGATGTATGCAAAACTTCAAAGTTGTATTGGTGAAAGAAAAAGCAGCCTCTTGGGTGCATGTTGCATTATTTTGTCACCTAAAACTTTTGGACACCATTTTTGGCCTAGCTTAATACCTCTTCATAAAAGCAAGGGTATTAACACTAGGCCTACCCCCACTCCAGGTCCCAAAAGCGATCAACTAGTGGTAACATCTCCAATGACAAAACTACTAAAAATTCAATATCTTTCACACCTCAGATCTAAAAATTTCCAAATTGCCTTGGTTAAATACTACTCAATAAGTAATTGCCAAAAACATAAAAAATGTGCCAAATTTCAGCTGATTTTTAAATTTTGAATTAAATGAAATTTCAGTAAAAGAATTGTTCAATATTCCATAACTTCCCACAATAGGTTGAAACATTATGAAACCAACTCAATGCACCCCAAATTCCAATTCATCGGGGGCTTTCCAATGGTTTCAAGAGAGTGACAAGGGGTACCGCGATTTGGGAGATCTCAATGTGACAAATAAATAACCTACCTTCATAAATAAAAATTCACAATTTTTTTCTGCTTGCAGCTGAATACTAGGACTACATTTCACAACCTAACTTGGGCTTTATGTTGTTGCACACTACCAATGACTGCTGACTAATTGGAAAAAAAATTTGATTTTGTGAAAGATAATTTCCATTCAAATGAAAATATTGAATGACATTGCATGCAACTTGAATTGCATTCAAATTTTTTAATTTAATTTGAAAAGAAATAGGATGCAAAATGGTGCCAAAGGTATTGAAAACTTGCTTGTGACTAGGCACAAATCCAAAAGAACATTTTCTTTGTCTTTTTCACTTGAGAATCAACCAAATAGATTATAGTTTAAGAAGTGTATTCAAAAGAATGAATTATGAAAACTAAAGTTACTCTACTTAAACTAGCTCAAATGAGTCACATTGCTAGAATTAGGGCAATGTATTATGGTCATTGAAAAATTTAATAATAATTTTCAGTAAAGCATTTTTCTACTTCAAAAATTTCACTATCTTATGTACAACAATTTTAATCACCATAAATACATCCACATTAATCTACAATGATATAATAAATTATAATATTTATCTTAAATCATATTTATTAGTTTATAGAAACTATATTATTGAGTTATTTCACTATTTTTCTAACTTATTTGCAAGAACTTACTTACCAAAATCGATTTAAGGAAAATATCATAATTATACATTTTTATTATGGTTATTTAATATTTCTAGTGGATTTATTCATTTAATTATGGTATTTATAATAAATAAATTCTTTTAAGCTTGGGAGGAGACCTTTCAAGCTAGCCTTTAGTGTTTTTTTGAAACTGCATTTTGACAACAATTTGAAAAGTCTCAAACTCAAAAAAAAAATTTGGGGTGTGTTCAATCTTTATAAAGATTGTGGAAATGAAGCCCATTGAATGAAATACCAATGCAAGGATGAATCATCATTTTAATGGATGATGACTGAAATTGGCTAACCAAATGGAATGATTCTTATGGATATACTATAACCCCAAGAAATTTATGTCTATGGATGAAATTAATCTTGACAAATGAGGTGAACCCCATTTATTACATGAATTGCATGTGTATATAATGATGTTGAAATTGCATTTGGGAGGGAAGTTGAATAACCAAACTAGAGGGAATGGCGTCTCTTCATGGTTTGATGAAACAATCACAAGAAGCTTCATGCTATTTCAAAATGAAATGAAATTATGCATGGAATATCACTTAGAATTTTTCTTCATCCACAAATATTCATTTATACTTTTAACATCCATAATGATTCATTTACATTCATCTACAAAAATTCATGACAAGGTTATTAACTTTATGTCAGTTAGTTATTTGTGTTAGTCATGTTGGTTGAAAAACCCATGTCTTAGAAGACCTAGTAGAGCTGAATTCATTGCAGTAGCTCTCTTGAGAAGAAAACACACTTTCAAACCACTAAAATAGTGATATACTTTTTTTTCCACTCTCAAGATCAAACACATAAATTAACTTCAAGAAAAAACCACACAAATATGTCTGAGGTCCATTATTGCTATTTCAATCTTGTGTCAAGACTTTTTGGTGAACCTTAGTGTGAACAGGTTCAATTTTTTTAGAGTTTTGGATTATTACATTATTACCTTCTTGGAGGAGGAAGGAGACTCATCTTTGTGAAGTTGAGTCTCCCTCTCCTTTCTAACTTTGTGTATGTGTTTTATGTGTGATTTTGTTTTTGTTAATACATCAGATTGTTTTGAAGTGAGGCTTGAATTTTACCATGTGGAGTGAGAAATGTTTTTGGTTATGTGTGTGTTTGTGCATGTTTGACAAGATTATTGGGATATGTTTCACATTGTAAATAGTTAAATCTAACATGTTTAATGTTAACATATATAGAATGTCATTACAATATTTGCGGTGCAGGTGGAAACTAATATTCATGTGACAAGGGAACATGTCATTATATGTGATTCAGATTTTGTTAGCCATAAATTTTGTGGCTACATTGGATTATAGTCCTATGTAATCCCATATTTCGCTATTAGAAATCCTGATGAAATTTCTTGGATGAACTTTCATGTGTGGAATAAAATTTCAAGTAGTATTTCATTGAGGCTCTTTGGATGAAATGTTATCCATGAAAGTTCATCCATTGAAAATTCATGAATGCTCATCCATAAAACATGGAATACCATGTGGTCGGCTATTTGCTGAGCTATTCACTTTACCTAGTTCTCAATTCCACTTTGCCAAATTGCGAAGTCAACAATGCCCAGTTGTCAAGTCCATATTGCCAAGTCAGCATTCCTAAGCTGCCAACTCCATATCACCAATGCAACATTGTCAAATTGCCAAGTCCAAATTCACTATGTGAACTACCTGAGTGAGCTTCACAATGCCCCACCAAAAAAATAATTTTAGGCTGTCCAATGCATAAATTGCTTTTCTGGTCTGCTGAACCTTCTGCCCAAAAATTCCGACCGCCCCTGAATTTTTTTTTCCCCGGCTGCCCAGGTGCCCCCCCCCCCCCTTTCCTTTTCCTTCTTGAGCCTTCTCTCTCTCTTATTTCTTTGGACTTGATGGCTCTTTGAAGCTTGGGAGGAGCCCTCTCAAAATTCAATCTACCCAATTAACTTTTGAACATATTAAGAGCAAACTGGAAGATTTCGAATTCAAATTTCATGTTTTCTTTATATCCATTTTTATGAATCATGTTCATTTGAAGCCATCTTAATGGAACTCCATCATGAAAATTCATCAAATCTAAGAAGGAAATAGAGTTCATCCAAGATATATCATCTATAATTTGATCTCATTCATGAAGTGTAATTCATTCATGATTATATTTTTTCATGTGAAAAGTAAAAAACAATCAGGGTGGATTTGACAACTCTTTTTTAATTTTGTCATTCCTATTTCATATAACTAAACTTGCCATCATTGTTTTTTCTAAAATAATCATGTTATGAATTGTGATCATGGTTTTTTTTTCCAATTTTTTGATATTGAAAATTTGGCAATTTTTTCATCAAATTAGAAAACATAGTTAAATTTATGCTAGAATTTTCTTTTCCCAAATTTTTGTCAAAAAGTTGACAAAATATTTTGAAAAAAATCACTAATTGCAATATATAGAAAGTTATAACATCTTTAGCTATAGACTATCGTCATCCATATGTTGTTTTGCACTGTTAATTTCAAGATATCCATATTCAGATAGGTGCCAAAATAGAGATATGTTATTCCATAACTCGACTCGTTCTCCATTGTTTACAATATGATGTAAACTTGCCCAACTTTCCAATAACTCTTTAAATTTCATCAACTTTCTCCTCAAATTTCAACAAGCTTGTGACCTAAAAATTGGGTATCTTCCCAACACAATTCCCCTACCAAACAATAGGAACACATACTACTGAAACATTGGGCCCAAGGGTTTTCAAATTGGCCTCCTAAATTCCATGATATCCTTTTTCCAGCCTTGGGGCCAATACAAGGCCATAAAGTTCAGCATTTATTAGTAACTTTGGGCAGATTGAAAGAATTTTTCTAGTTCAGCCTTGACTCCTAGGGTAAAACCCTTGGGGCTGATTTCGACTCTTGCACCAATAGGAACGCTTCGTTTGGGTTGAACATCGGCAGTGACTCCTAGTGTAAACGGGCCTAAGTTGACGTTCGATCCGGAATTCCCCCACCAAGAATTGCCCAGGTGGTGGTGTGGGATAGAGGAGATTGCACTTGGGTCGGACGCTCAAGAAGGAATTGCATTTGGGTCTACTCAGGATGCTCTTGGATTGTGAGGAGCGATAGAGAGAGAGTGCAAGTGCCAAAGGTTTTGTGAAGTAACAATGTTTTTTTCATCAGTAGTGCAACAATTGTCATGTGCAAGATCTAACTCAAGTTCTCTAGACCACAAAAGTGGCAGCTGCTCCACCACCACACGGAGAAGAGGGAGGTCGATCAGGAGGAGCTCGCCGCTACGTGTCTGTGTGCACCCACAATTACAATTTACCCTGTCAATAACTTCGGCAGTACACCGCACTTCTTCCCAAAGCGCAACGAATAGAAACAGAGGGGGCACTCAGAAATCACGGCTATTGTAAGCTTTCCTGTGCTGTTAAAATTCATGACCAGTTTTAAGTGTGGACCAACAAAGGTTGGAGGTATTAGTCTTCATCCTTATTCTCCTTGAATTGATCATTGTATCCACTACGGAGTTGTAGTCATACTTTTAGGTGCTGCTTGTTTGTTATATGATGTTTTTCTTTGTTGAATACTTCTTAAGTTTGCTGATTGGTGCTTTTGTTTTTCAGCATATCAGCAAACTTAAGAAATAAACCCCCCTGTCCTACAATAAGCAAACTAGGGTTGAATCTTTTCACCAGCATGGGGGAGTACATAGTGCACAATATTTTTCAGAAATGGATCTATTCAAAATGGACCCTAAATCAAACAATGAGGGTTGGATGCATTGTTCTTGAAGACTGAATTTGCAAGTCAAACAAGCTGCTTCATCAGGTAATGGGCTCTGCCCTTGATGGCAAAGTTCACAGTTCAAACTTGAATTTCTTTTTTTGTCTTGATCTAGAACTTCTCTTCTACATGCTTGCACTATGAAGCAACACTTCCAATGTCCATGCCATCGCATGCACACACACATAAACAATCAGCTCATTCTGTAATGGCTCTGGCCTTAGATGGCAAGTTTGAACTAAAAAGTTCCCATGTTGGATCTAGAATTTCTCTTCTGGAAATTCATGCATTGAGTGCTCCAGCTCTCACCCCCATTGGTTCAAGTTTGAGCCAAAATTCTACCCTGAAATCCCACACTTATATTTGAAGGGCACCTCACATTTGTAGGTGATGTGGCCTCAAAAGGAGGAGGCATGTTATGCCTACAATAGGTGTCTTGCCTACTGAGTATGTGTTAGAGGCCTTTTGCTTCTAAATAGTAGGGGGAAAGGTGGCTCGTGATAATGGTCACCTCATTCTCTAGGAGGGGTGAGGCCCCAGGGCAGTAGTTTTTCTGAAATTTAAGGCAGGATTCAGCTACAGTCTCGTCCTAGGCCTGTTAATTCAAGAATTTCCCCACCTTGGGACCTTGTACCCTAAATTAGAAGGGTTGTAGAGACTCCAAGGTCCTTTGAAATGAGTATTGTCAGACCCTTATTTACGCTACACACTGAGTTTCAATTCAATTCTTTCAAACTTCTCAAAGGATTCCACTGAAATCTGGCATATAGGAGTTTGCTGAACAGCTGGGAATTGAATCCTTCTTGGCTGCTGGATTAATTCCAACACCTAATCTCCTACTACTGCAAGTTCTCTCCATTGTCACCATTTTGATCACGAGGTGGTTGCAGAACAAGCCATTCCAAATGCAGTTGTGGATCAGTGCCTTCACTCTGAGGTTCATCAAGCAAGACAGGTGTATCTCTACCTGAAACATGCTCATGCTTAACAAGTTCACCCGTGGAATCATACTGGGCATGATTTGCCCTGAATCCAAACAGTTTTTAAATTTGGGACTGTAAACTAAAATTGGTTTTCTCAGTTGCAAACACTCAGGGACTTCCCACACCATGGGTCCAAAAAGGTCTGGAGCATTAGCAGTGGCTCCTCCAGCCCCAGAGTTTAAATCAGCTAATGCAAGAATCACATTATTTACATTAAGAATTTGATAAATCACCCATAGTTGCTTGCCCCCTACAAAGTACAGGCACTCCCCTCAAATGGAGGCCTGTGGTTGAACCCAAGAAACATCAAATGTACTCATAAATAGTATTTGAGGTTCAAATATAGTTCTTTTTAGTTGGAGTCATTTGGGCATTTTGGGTTCGTTGTCTTTCTTTTGTGTTTTAAAGTTTGGGGGGAGGGTGCAGATGGGGAGAACTGTTTGTAGAGATGGCAGATGACAAGAAGGAGGGTGAGGGAGGGGGGTGCAGATGGAAGCAAGGCATGAATGTAGCTGTTTTGATAGGGGGCGACAATGAAGAAGTCGCAGTGGCGGGTGTCACTCTTGTATCCGTCAGCGATTAAAAAACTCATGAAGGTGATAGGTACGGAATATGAAAAGGGCCATACTGGAAGTAATTTCAGATTGGACCTTAGGATAGTTTTGTTCGGCTCATGGTTCAACCTTGGGCCGTATTTATAAACGTATTCATCTCACCATTCGAATAGAATGGAAAAGTGCCTCAAAGACCAAGTGTTGTACACCTTGAGACATAATGAGGTGGGCCTAAGGTTAGAATCTTTTAGCAATTTGGCTTAGACTATGAATCTTTTTTAAGACTTTGGCTTATAGTTAAACAATTTTTTAAACTTTGATCTTTGGTTGAAATTTGACTTGAGGTTAGAATCTTTTTAGGTCTAAGGATAAAATTTATTTAGGCCTAAGGGTTAGAATCTATTTAGGCCTGAGGGTTAATTATTATTTTGGCTTAGGGTTAAAAACATTATCATTTTGGCTTGGAGTTAGAATCTTTTAGCTCTTGGGCCTAGCACTTAGGCCTCAAGTTAGAATCTTTTTATTGTTTTGACTTAGGATTTTTTAAAAATTAGCATTGAGGCTTACAATTAGATTTTTTCAATATATTTTTAAAGTTTTTAAAATTGGGCATTCTAGAGAATTCCTGGAAAACATTTCTTAAAATGCTTGAAAAATACTCATTAGTTTGAAAATCTTTATTCTGCCTGATATATTTTTGGCAGATTCTATAGGTTGAATTTTTTTCATTTTTGCTCAATAATTTGGGAATTCAGCAAATCCTATTTTTTTTCTCAGATGCTTGGAAAAATTTCGGGCAATTTTGGAATTTTTAGCCTGCTTGGGAAAGTTATAAATGTTGAATTTTTTTCATTTCCGTCCAAAAAACTTGGGCACTCTGAATAATCCCGATGCTTGAAATTATTTGGGATTTTGGGAATTCTTATTCTGCTCAATATTTATGGGCACCTTATAAATGTTGAAGATAGTTTTCATTACGCCCAAAAGTTTTGGGCATTCTGAAAATATCTTCATGCTTCAAAAAATTTGGGCAGTTTGAGATTTTTTTTGTCCAATAATTTCGGGCAGATTGTGAAAGCGAATTTTTTTTGGTCATTGCCCGCCATCCTGAGCTTTGTCTCACATGAAAGTCAATATGTTGCATAGAATATCATTAGGACAAATGTCATGCACTCTCAAAACAACTGTCCCACACCCTTAAGACAATTGTTCTACACCCTTAAGACAATGATCTCGGGTCAAATTGTAATAGCCCCAAGCCATTGAACCAAGAATTTTTTGTGTATTTGATGCAAATACACATGTAAAATAATAATAATATACATATGTTGGCTTATTGTTAGACCTCATGCCAAGAAAGTGTACCCCAAGACAAAACTAAAGTTTGCATTTGTATATTGGCTCAGGGTTGGAATTTTTTGGAGCATATTGGCTTAAGGTTGGAATATATTTTGAGAATATGGCCTAAGGTTAGAATCTTTTTTGACACTTTGGCCTAGGATTAGAATCTTTTTTAGCACTTTGGCCTATGGTTGAGACATTTTTTCACAATTTGGCTTGAGGTTGGAATCATGAACCAGTATGGCCCTTTTGATATTCGGTAGATAAGGACACAATCGAGACCAAGATAGCCAGGTTACAAGAAGCCATCTTGGCTGTCCAATGCTCTCAGGAAGTTGTAACAGTGTTAGAAGCAGAAGTTGTAGAAGATGGCCAGAGTGAATTAACAGCCACCAATGCACCAGTTGGCCGTTCTGTCCACTGGATGGGTTGCGTTTTTTCATTCGGCGCCGAATGGGGCTCATCACAGTCGATTTCTTTTTGCTACTGACCACTATATACTTTTTTTTTTTTTTTTTTTTTTTTTTTTTTTTTTTTTTTTTTTTTTTTTTTTTTTTTTTTTTTTTTTTTTT
>Ga0116229_10013574_pt1 | contig 11491 bp, 6 predicted proteins | sample S1TSphgellanicum_3_FD_87313 | JGI IMG/M metagenome (GOLD analysis project Ga0116229, IMG submission 87313) | Host-associated microbial communities from peat moss isolated from Minnesota, USA - S1T2_Fc - Sphagnum magellanicum MG | ecosystem: Host-associated > Plants > Peat moss > Unclassified... | reverse complement strand
GCAAAATTTGGCAATTTATTGAATTTAAAATAGAAAAGACTGATTTTGTGGCTTTTATTGCCAGACTTTAAAGGTATATTTACAGAATCACAACCCTTGCTTCAGTCCATAGTCAGAATAGAATAGGATGTCTGAATAGTTAGTTATGAATGATTGCCATTTTGTTCACCATCATGTTGTTGATGATAGCCATTTTTGGCTTTGCCCTTTTGTGGACTTGGGGTTGCATCAAGTTACATTGCAGTTGTGCAAAATAACTAAATGCATAAGATACATGTATTGTTGGATTCTAGTCAAAGTCTTGCTTGGCTTCTAAGAAATTTTCAAAGGTAGTGAGGGGTCTCTGCAACATAGTATCCGTGTTCTAATGTGTAATACCAAGTCGGTGAATAACCTTGAACTCATATTTTGAAGTATAAGTGCCCAACAGGCTAATTTACTAGTAAGCTTGTTATTGGTCATCAACCACTTGATAGGTTAGTGGTCGGTATACAAAGTGAACTTGATGCCATAAAGATAGGGCGTAAAATGTATGACAACCCATACAACAGTAAAATATTCCCCCTCGTATGAAGAGTAATTGCTCTCAACTTTATTGTTGCTTTGGGATGCATAGGTAATAACATATTCTTTGTCTTCTTCATCAAGTTGACCAAGAATAACTTCAATACCAAGAACACTCTAGTTAGTGTGTGGAATGAAAACCTTGCTGAAATCAGGTCTTCTTAGAAAGGGGAACTCTGAAAGCTTTTCCTTGAGTGTGTTGTAAGCTTCCTAAGCCTCTTCATTCCATGTCCAAGCAACATCCTTTTTCAACAATGCATAGAGAAAATGAACAATAGTATTAAAGTCTTGAACATAAATATTGTAATAATGACATAATCCGATGAAGCTCCTCAAAATGTGAACATCAATAAGATTGGGCATCTCCAAAATGGCTACTACTTTGGCCCAATGAGCCATAATATCGTTTGGTAAAATTCTATGTCCAAGGTAGACTACTGAGGTAATAGCAAACTCACACTTTTTAAGATGGATCTTCATATTGACTTCATGGAACCTCTTGAATAAATCTTCAAGATGAGCCAAGTGCTGCAAGAGTTTTTTGTTATGCACTAGGATGTCATCTATGTAGCATTTCAGATAATCTCCCCCTTTGAAAACCTGGTCCATGATTCGCTAAAAGAAGACATGTGCATTTTTCAATCTAAAAGGCATCACAAGCCATTCCCACAACTTGTTGCTTCCATGGAATGGTGTATCAGAAACAAGTTGAGTCAAATTACATGGTACCTCTTTTTCCCCCTAACATTAAAAGTGAAATGTAAAATGTTAAAGATAGGCAAGTGTATTTGGTCGAGGTGCCATGTAGTCGCATTGCTAGAACTACAAGTTGATTGAATTAATGTTGGTGTTGTGTACATTTCAAAAAGTACACATGTTACTAACAACCATGTAAGGGAGTTTAAGTCCATGCCTCTCCTTAGTAGAACATTACGTTCCAATCTAGTCACCTTGGTGTGATTGATAGTGCTAGTTAGGAACCCCATAGCCCTTTCTTTTTCTTCAGGGCTTGATTCATCCCAAGTGGCTGAAGCATGACAATACACCAGCTTAATCCATTTCCTTGAAAGATGTGTGTTCTTGGAAGGAAACAAAGGTGGGCCAAACACTTCTTGGTTTTCCTATTGTGTTCATAGGAAACCAAAGAGGTTTCTCTTGCCTTGTAACTGGTTAGCAGGAGTTTTGATCATCCAATATGTGGGAAACTTGCAGGTTGGGGTTTTTGATAGTGTAACTCTTAACCAACTATAAAAGTGAGAGTGGTGTAAGGTTGGTCCACAAGTTGCATAGCCGGTGCACAGAGGAACCGCATTGTGCGGCATCGAATAAGAACGATTTTCCAAGGTAATGCTTGACTAGCGTGTAGTGCTTTTGGATTTTCTCCATTTGGTCAAGCTGAAAAGGGGTGTTTTTAATTACATAACTAAGCGTAGGAGAAATGGATTGAGCCCATGTGATCAATTATATCATGTTCATGAAAAGACCAGATCTTGTATCACTCAAGCCTTTCCCAAATCCAACCATTGAAAATCCTTGACACTTTCAACTTAAAATGATGAATTCCACAGGGCCAAGTAATTCCATATGTTTCTTCTGAATCAATTGTATGTTAGAGGGCAAGAAAATGAAATTGGCCTTCCATGCGGTGGTTGTCAACTATTGTGGAAATTTGGCTGTGAGTTCCATCATTTTCGATGCCACCATTTGCTTTGCAATAGGATCAATGTGTACATAAAAATGCCTCCGAACCACCATCCTTGACTATAGTAGGGCTTCAAAATTTGTACCAATACCACCAAAGAGTTCTAGTAATGTAATTCCCCCCTTAGGCAGTGTCTAGGTGATTAGTTGATGAAGTACTGGCTTAATCAGTTTGCCATGGCTTTCCATGTTCTCAAAATTAGACAAAGCTTTGACCAAGGGCTGGTGGGTTGCTTTGAACCTCTGTAAAACTTCTAGTTTGTGTTGAATGTTAGTAGGAACCACCCTTAGGCTTTCAGTAGTTTAGATGTAGGCTGTAAAATGTACGAATCTCCAAATTCTGCAAAAAACCCATTGCAAAATGTGTACATAAAATGTCGGAGTACCTTCCAATGAATGAAGATACCAATGGGTAGCTTCCAAGTCTGTGATGTTCTAAGTATCTTCTTTAAGCTTGAAAAGCCTCTTGTAGAGCATCTTGAGGGTTTCATCTTTATGCCGAAAGAAAGTGGTGAGCTACAATTTTTTTTCAAAACTCTTAACTGGAAATTCCAGTTCAAGAACTCGAAAAAATTCCCCCACTAGATTAGCAAAAGCTAATGCATCGATGATGGGAGGAATGCTTATGGTAACAACAATTAGTTGTTGAAGAAAAAGGCTTAATGAAGTAGGTACTGGATTTGGATTATTGAGCATAGTCCCATGATGCATAATGGTAGCTTCCAGTGCAACTTGAGAGGCAATGGCGATGGTTAGGGCATAAGTTGGATTAGGGATTTAAGTGATGCCCAAAATCTTCAGAGAATGTTGCTCGTAGACATCCAATGTTTCATAATGCACATAATAAGCCAGTTGTTTGAATGCAAACGCCTTAGTGAAATTAACGCCATACTTGAGCTCTAATTCACAAACCACAGTTGAGAAAGTTGCCTTGAATTCCCTCAAAGAAATGGTACTTGGCCTTTCGCTAAACTTTTCAATTCTCCCAAAGGAACTACCAACCTTCATGGTGTATAGGGTTTAAGGTGTAGAGGTCACAGCTTGCAGCAAAATATATAATGATGGTGTGAAGATTAGTGTGGTAACAAGTGTACCCCACCGATTAACCCTCCAAGTGGACTTTGATGTACTGTTGATGTAGTGTAATTTGAACTTAAATTCTTGGTAGGAATTATATTAGATGACGATGGCACTGTAAACGCTTAATGGTACTGTCATGAAGATCGTGAGCTCAAACAAATCGATTCAAATGAATGTGTGTTATTTTGTAATTGATACCTTGGTTTTGGTTGAATGGTAGTGCTTTCATCATCCAAGTACATGGTGTTGTCTCATGCCCCAAAATTTTGCAGTAATACAAAACACTAGCTACAAAGTTTTAACACAACATATAGTTTGAAAAATACAGTGCATGAATGGGGATGAACAGTGACCGATGGACGTTGGATAGAGATCGAGCGAACATCAAATGGATGTTGGACGAAAATCGGATGAATGATAAACGAAAGTCAAATGAAAGTTGGACGGACATCAAATGAAAGGCAAACGAAAATCGGATGGATGTCAAACAAAGGTCAAACAAAAGTTAGACGGTCGGCGACTACGACGGTTGACAACGCAACAATATAGAACACCCAAGAGCTCTGTAGTGATGGCAAACGATGACACGACGAACGACACGTTACATCTCAGAATGCTGCAAATCGTTTGGGTACGAAGGAATTCTAGAAAAACTAACAATAGAAGGGAAGAACTTGGCCTTTTATATAGTCATCAACAAGCAAAAACCCTAAACAAGCAATAACCTTAAAACACCTAATAACGAACAATAACCTAAGAACATACATTAACCTTAAAAGGCATGATTAGCATGCCCATAATTGGTTGTCATATATGACGCCATGCATATGGGCATGACAGTGCAATCACAATCCAATGAATGAAAAAAAGACACGGCACCGCAAAAAATAATAATAAATATTTGATAAATATTTATGTTTTTCCATTTAAAGCAATCATGGCAAGTTATTACTTTTCCATTCATATGAACATCAAGGAATTCAAACCAAAAATCCATTTGATGAAATTTTAAGTTTCAGTTGTGATTTAAGACCTTTAAAAATGAATAGTAATGTATTAAACAAGAGTTAATTTGGTAAAGGACTATCAAAAGGATTCATACAATAAAACACATTTGATGGGAAAAAAATTAAAGAGGATAAAGACCTATTAACCACAATAAAAAAACATTCATACCTTAAAATATGTGGAATTTTAAAACCTTAAAAATTCAAAGAACTTTCCAAAATTGATTTAGAATTTTAGAATTTCAAAAGTCCTTTGCCACACATAAATGGGGTAAAATGTACATGATGTGTTAAAAAAAGTTTTAATTTATTATAAAAGCAAAAATGTAAAAAAAATAAAATGGTTATGATTTGAAATTATTATTATTTTTAAAGACAAAACATTGAATTTACAAGGAATTAGGACATTTATTCAAAAATAATGAAGAAAAAAACATATCATGTACTTGGACAACTATAAAGATTTATTATAACAAGTTGCAAAAGACATTGTTCCAAAATTGATTCGTATGGAAAAAGAATTTTGGTAAAAAAAACATATACAGTCTTTTTTTAAAATAATCATATTGGTTCATTGTATCTTGTTTGCACCCAAATGATGATTTGTTAATTTTGAACTTTTTAAAACTCCAAAATTAACTAAATATATGACCCAACCATTTGGCAAATTAGTGATGACCATGGTGAACATCAATGGAAAGTTGCAAGAATGATACATTGTGTCATTATGAATTGTTATTTAGGAGAGTGCAAGTTTGTTAAGTGTGGTTAATTGTTAGATATGGGACAAGGTTACCCACTAATTCTAACCCTTGTGTACGTCTTATTTGATTTTGGAGTTGCACATACATAATGATTAGGTTTTAACAAGGTTTAGGTTGTCAACTTGGGTTGGCACTATTACAAACATTTTGTTGGATTTGATTTTTTTGATTCCCCCATTGATTGTTGTATGGCAATGAAATTGGGGTGATGACCAATATATATTTTTGTCCTGGTCATAATGAACCACCACATATGTGTTTAACCCTATGAAACTTGGTGGGTGGATATAACATGGTTTAATTTTGGGTTACAATTACAATATGTTCAACGTAACTAATTACTTAAATTGGAGATTAGTTGAAGGTTTATGGGCACATTGCATGAAAACTCAAAAACGATATTATAGATCACTATCCCCAAAAGGATGTGTTGAAATTTTGAAAAAAACAACATGGATTAGAAGGTCACAAAATATTTTTCTATATGTTTCACATTTGTTGTGAGTTCATTTCACTATGTTATAAATGTTTTTGTATAATTTTGATTATGATTGAATGTTTTGTTTTAGTTTTATAAGTCACTCATATATGTTAAAATCGGCATTTTAGAGGTTCAAATCCTCTACATAAATGATATTAATTCTTAGGTTGACAGTATGTTAGAAATTGAAATTAACTTTCATTATGAAAAAAGTGGTGTGTTGCAACTAGGCAATTTAGTCCCAACAACTTTTTTTCAACTACTACTATGCAGCCTCCCCTACAACTATAACCATAATGTAATGTTGACATCGCTTTTCATCCATTCATCAAAATCTAACGCATGGCACTTTGAAGATTTTTGGGTGAATTTATTTTGAAATATTGATATCCACTATCCATTGTGATTATTGATTTTAGATGGTTTGAAATTATAAAACATGGTAGAATCAAAAGTCGCCATGTGGCATATTAATTAAATTTTAGAAAGAAAGAAATTTAAATAAATTTACCTCGATAGGTCGGTACCATAGGTAAATCAGTACATAACCATACGTAGATAAGTGGGAAGGTCCTACATACCAACTTACCTCTATTTATTTATGTAGGCAAATAAGTAGGAAGGTAAAAAAGTAAGTGAATTAAATAATCATCACATAAATTTTTTAATTTGTTTTGTGTTAAATTTCAAGGTTAAGCTTTTATGAATTCATTCCAAAATGTAACATGTATTTTAATGTGAGAATACAAGAAAAAAAACCTCGTAAAATTTGTGAGATGAGATCTTGAAGACAAAGCATATGGGTTGAATCTTTCAATTGCACCTTAGTTGCAAATTGAGTTGCAATTATAAATTTCTTTTTCTTGTGTGTTGTGTTTGATTTTAATTTTGTAAATTATACAACTAAACAAATAATTATTTGATGGTTTATATATGTGAATTACTTATCAAATAATTGACTATCTAGAAGAATAATTTAATTTATTTCTAATTTAATTTTTAAAATTAATTTAATTCATTATCAAAATAAATAATTAAAATTTTATAATGAATCATTTGACATAATGAAATTTAATTTTCTGAATTAAATATCTGATAATAAATTAGTTAGTTAATTCAGATAATTAATTATCAAAATAAATATCAGATAACTAATTATCAAAATAATTATGGGATAATTAACTATCAAAATAAATATCAGATAACTAATTATCAAAATAATTATGGGATAATTAACTATCAAAATAAATATCAGATAATTAATTATCAAAATTATTTGAATTAAATAATAAAATTTAAATTAATAATTAGTTAGTGAATTTAGATAATTTATTATTTGATAATTAATTATCCAATTTTTAAAAATGATTTATTTATTATCTGAATTAAGTAACAAGATAATTATTTAAATTAGATTAATGAATTCATGTGAATAGTTTATTATTCAATTTAATTAATTAATTTTTAATAATTACATATGTTACATGTTAATTACTAATTAATATATTATTAACAAATAATTCATTGTGAAATATTAAATAATTAACGTGAATTTGAGTAGAAAACATTGAGGTATATAGAGACATATCCAAATGTATAGCCCTTTGAATGTTTAATGGAATATGCACATTGCATTTAGTTTCATTCCAAGAGTAGATTTTCACCCTTCATGAAATTTTATGGTTTGATATGTATGTATGTTAACGAATATTGTGAGTTGCAAGGTAATGGAATATTAGTAATATAACAATTGAACTCTAGTCATAAAAAATAGGACTATAATATTTACATAGTGGCAACCTAATGGCATAATTAATTGTACATACGAATGAGAATCATATTTGAAACTAGCTACAAACAAGTTGAAAGTTTCATATTTAATGGGCCATGGAAATGCACACACGCGGCATGATCACATGTGTCAAGGCCATACATTAGTTGCAATAGTAGTTGTAGGTAATTAGGAATTACATTTACATTATTCCTAATGTAGTTCTCACATGCAACTAAAATGTAACTTGGCAAAAAGTCAAACATAGTTGACTACAACCATATATAGAGTGCATACATTCCACTGTATAGGTGTCTCTCTTGCAATTAATTAACAACTACAATAATTTTTTTAAATTTTTTGATGTGGCATTTTTAAAAATTAATTCCTTATATTTCCATTGGATAGTTGTAATGTTGTTGTATATTAGTTGTTTTGGAGCTTTACTTGTAAGGTAGTGTGGTTGTGGTGAACATAATTTGTCATAGTGTTTGTTTCAAATTTTGAAAATTCAACATTGATGATTGAAGCAAACTTTTTAAAACACCATGAAGATAAAATGTTCATGGAATTTGAGAATCTAATGTTCTTTATCATAGTGTTATATATTAAAAAATTTGGGACTTAGCCTATTATATATGGAAGGAAAATTTCAAAATGTAACCTTGATATTTTCACAAGGAAAAAATAATAGCCTTAAAAAAATTTACAAAAAGAACCAAATAACTTTTGAAAAGTTAACCATATTGCCACTTCTAGCTAGATTATGTCCTATTTGGTGCCAATTTGGCACCTTATTATTGCTTAATGGTGTAAAATGTTATTAAATTTGAAAATTGAAAAAATGGTTAGTTCCCCATTCCCCCTAGTGAATGGAAATTCTTGAAAATAAAAAATTGCATTAAAAAATGGGGCTTCCTATTCACTTTCACTCATGGAAACCAATGGATATAAATGTAAGCACCTCCAACAACTAAGGAGACAAATAAAAAGAAACGCATTTTGTCACATGGAAACATATAATGGAAGGTCTTGTGTGATTTGAGGGTAGTGGTTTGCCTATGGAGCATAGGCAATTTGTTAATCTCAAATTCTTATAAGTTACAAGCTTGTGAGAACAAGTGGTGGAATCAACCAAGATTAACAAAAAGAAATAGGAGAGTTTGGACTCCTAATTTTAAAAAAAAAATCATACTTATTATTTTCTAGCTCCAAGTTTCTCCCAATCCTAAATGATGAAGATTCAAAAATTTGATTCTAGCCCATGCTAATAAAAAATAATGGTGGACATGTCTAACCTTCTTCTATTCTCAAAAGTTGAGAACTTATCAACTTTCGAATAGATTTGAAGATTGACTTTCAATTAAAAATTGATATATTATTAATACAAGGTGAGACTTGATGTTTGATCACATTATAATCATTGCTTTTGATGTGATTGTGCTAAAAAAACTTTTGCAACTTGGGGTACCAGGATGATTTGGGATGGGAATGGTAATCTTTTATAGGTTCTCTTTTACATGGTTGGCATTTAACATTTTAGATTCAAGGTTGCAAGCTAAGGCCTTATTTGCAAAACATTTTGTTAAATGGTTGTTTCTTAAAAAAAACCTTGTAAGGTGGAGGATGTCTAGACCCAACTTTTTATTACAAGTGAACTTGTAATGTTCCAAGCCCAATTGGGCATTCGTCACTTATTTATTCAAAATATTTCTTTCCTCATTCCTTGAATTCCATTTTTGAAGTTTAGAAGAATTTAAAAGGAATGAAGTACCTACACTTAAATTCACATTATGCAAGAAATTTTTAAATAACCCTTGTTTGAAAACCTTTCCATATGTACCCCAAATGGTGTCCAATTGAACAAAAAGACATTCAATTAAAGGAGACCCAAAAGGGCATAGAGTGATAGTGACAATTCGAAATTAACATACATTTGTTTATGTTTTTCCATTTGTAAATCACAATAATCAATGTGGCAAGTTGTGCTAAATGATACAAATGAATCTTGAAATATTCATATCTAAAATCCATTGAATCCAACTTTATGTTTTGATTTAAATCAAGGATTGTGGAAAATGAACAAAAGGTGTGTTAAATAAGGTCAATTTTGCAAAGGGTCATTTTATTTCTTGTTTCATAAAAGCATTTGGTGAATTTTTTGTGTAAATGCTAAGAACCACACTAAAAAAAAAACACTCACACTTTAAAAAAAATGTAATTTGATTAAAAAATAAAATTCAAAACATGTTTTAGAAAGTTAAAATTTCAAAATTATTTTTACCACTTGTAAATTTGGAATAATGTACATAATGTTTGAAATAAAGTTGTAGCTTGTAATAGAAGAAAATGAAGAAGATGACCTTCAGATAGTTAACATATTTTGATATGATTGAATGATGATTGTTTTTCAAATCAAAACACAAAATTTGATGGAATTTTACAAACTTTTAGAAATTCACATTTATTCAAAGATGATTAACACATAATATATGATATATTGGAAAAAATATAAGCATATTTAGTAAGAAGCTTTTAAAATTTTCATTCAAAAATTATTTTTGTGCAAAAGGACACAATCTTTGAATAAAGTGATCTTGTTGGCTCCTTTGAATGCATTTGGACCCAACTAAGATTATGATCGTACTAAGGTATCAAGCCATCAATGAAAGTGGGGGTGTACACATATACAAAATCCATGGGATGGAGGCCATAGAATTAGAATCTTTGAAGCAATTGAATATGTAGATCTGAAGGTAGAATGCAATTACAACGAGTGTGACCTTTTCTTGCCCTACATCTCATGGGATCATGGGGCAACATCATATTAACTTAGAAATGCCATTTGGACTTCAAGTCTAATTAGGATTGTCAACCCAACTTGCTTGTACAAATTGAAATTACCCAACATTACTTGCCTCTTAATACGACCACATTGTCACACAATCATTACCTTTCGTTGCTTCATCAGGGCATTTTCCGTTGCTTCTACGTTGGGTACCATGATTTTATAGCGAGAAAATAAATAGCTCACTTTGTTGTCTAATTCTCCATCAAGGTATTCTTGGAGGGGTGTTAGTCATCACCAAGTCTTTCTTTTAATCTTTTCCAAAATCAGGTACATTATGATAAACACTATGGATGAGAAATAAATTAATTGGGGTCACTACTCTTATTTTTTGCCCATATTGTGTGCACATGTCATTGCTATTTACAAGTTGACTTGTCATGTACCTCATGTTAAATGTAACTAGATGTCTAATGGTAACCTTTTTGCCGAGATGACACTTATATGCTGTTAAATTAAATACTCTTCAATGCTTGAAAGTTGGTAATAGATGAAAACGTACCAGCTCATGAAGCAAAGAAGCAGCATCCAGCAATCCCCCTCTGAATACACCTCAATCCTCTATTTGCAAAACAATCCGTGGTACCACATGAAGCAAAAAAATAGCACCTGGAAATCCTGTCTGAATACACCCTCAATCCTCCGTTTGTGAAGCAATTTGTGGTAGCTCATGAAGAAAAGAAGCAGCAATCTTCTGCAATCCCCCTCTGAATGCACCTCAACATCAATTTTCTTGAACATTTCTTGAGCATACCAAATCAGGACTCAAGGAATACATTGTCACTGTACACTTGTCAAGCAAGCAAGAGACTTGTATTAGAAGCTTACAGTGAAGTGAAGAATGACCTTGGACGACACACATGTCTATGAGATTGCAGGGAAAAACTCGACAATAACACTTTGAAGGTATGTGACTATTGCGTCAGTCGCTGGAATGTGCGAATCAGCTGGGCGACTGCGCAATTTTTTCGCTGCAAAAGTATGATAATTTCAAGCGCAATTTCCATGCGAATGTCCGTCCGTGAAAGACGGAGATCTTCGTCTCCATGGCCTGTTGAGTAAACCCTAGTAAAAGCTGCTTATCGCACAACTAATGGCTATACATCAGGAATTTGCGTTTCAACATCTCGTCGGAGGCGATATCTTCGGCAAGTATGGCGCGATTCGCCAAATTCGCATTGGGACCAACAAGGACACACGCGCCACGGCTTTCGTTGTCTACGAGGACATCTACGATGCCAAGAACGCTGTGGACCATCTCTCCGGCTTCAACTT
>Ga0116229_10013573_pt1 | contig 11494 bp, 9 predicted proteins | sample S1TSphgellanicum_3_FD_87313 | JGI IMG/M metagenome (GOLD analysis project Ga0116229, IMG submission 87313) | Host-associated microbial communities from peat moss isolated from Minnesota, USA - S1T2_Fc - Sphagnum magellanicum MG | ecosystem: Host-associated > Plants > Peat moss > Unclassified... | reverse complement strand
TATATCTCACATCTAGATACAAAAAAGAGTGAGTTAGTTAAGAGGTTTGGGCATGATTTTTTTTTTTTCAACTTCATTACAATTTATTGAAACCAAATATTTGAAATTTAAATAAAATAATTAAAGTTTTGTTAAGACAACAATCTTACAAAAGTCGCAACCTTTTATTTAATTGTGATGTAAAACGTAGCCTTCATGATATATTTTTCATAAATACAACAATTAGATAAGTTAGATATTTAATTACATAACATTTGTTACAAATGAAATCAAGAGGATTACGAATTAACCACAGAAGGAGAATTTCCAATTATATAAGCATCATGGACAAGTAAAATCCACTTGTCATAACACTTGGAATACTAAGTTGAATTGTATGATATCAATTGCACCAACTTTTTTTTTATGTAATATGAAATGGAACCATATTTTAATATTTTTTTCTAAAACCTCCCTCTGTGATCTACTCAACCTACCCTAGGCTATGTCAACTACTTAAAGGTTGCTTAAGGATTCTTTAAACTACCTAAGGGTTGCTTAGGTTACCAAGGGATCACCTAGGGTATTTAAGGGCTACCTAGGCTACCTAGGGGCTTATTTGGGAGCTATTTAAACTAATTAGGGTACCTATGGGCCTACTTAGGTCACTCATTAGGGTTTACTTAAGGCCTACCTAGGCAATTTAAAGGGCCACCTAAACTACCTAGGCTACCTAAGGGTTGTTTAGGTGCATAAGAATTGCATAGGTTACTTAAAGGTTGCTAAGCTACCTAAGTGCTATTAACGGGCTATTTAAGCTACATAGAATACTTAAGGACCTACCTAGGGGTTCTTAGGTGCATAGGAGTTACATAGCTTACCTAACAGCTACTAAGTTACCTAAGTGCTACCAAGGGGCTATTTAAGTTACCTAGAATATTTAAGGACCTACCTAGGGGTTGTTTAGGTTATTTAGGGGCTACATATGCAACTTTGGGTACCTAGGGGTTACCTAGGTTACCTAAGGTTTGTTTAGATTAATTAGGGTATGTATAAGCCTATTTACATGCTACCCACAATAACTAAGGGACCTAGGGGCCTACATAGGGGCAGCTTAAGCTACCTAAGGCTTACCTAGAACTTACTTAAAGACTTACTTAACATTTATTTAGGTATTTAGGGGTAACCTAGGGCACCTGGGCTACTTAAGGGCCTACCTAGGGGTTGTTTAAACCTAAGCTAACTACATTAACATGACATATTGCATGGATTAATTAAATATTAACACATGTACATTTACAATTATGATATACAATTGTAATTTGACTTGAACAAAATGCCACACGTTGTTAGTCACCTATGAACCACATTGTTTGTCACAAAAACAATTAAACTTTCATTTTTTGCTGGATGCCATTAGTTGTGGATAATATGAACACACTTTTCATTTTCATTTTCATCCAAACTAGTAACAGTTGCAAGTCATAATTGCATTATAATTTAAAACCATTTTCTAATTAAATATAAAACTAGAAGCCATTATTACCATAATGTGACAAAACATACTCTAAATGGCAACTGCAAAAATGGTTGATGGACATAAGATTCCTTATAGTGAAAAAATGTTTCCCCCCTTCACCAAGAAAAATTATCCACAATAAGGCACCTTCCTACTACATTAAAAAAATTTAAACATGTTTTTATGTAACCTTAAACTTTAAACAAAAAGCTATGGCAATCACATTCTCAAAAACATATTTGATTAGTTATGGGAAATTGTAGTAGGGCATGGTTTAAGGTGTAGTGATAATTTTGGGTGCATAATGTTGGCTTGTAAGATGTAGTTTCCTTCCAAGAATCCAATGCAAAACCCATGGGGTATAAAATTACCCCACCCATTAGCACATTAGATGACATGGCATTTGTCACAATGGCCTTGCTTTTCATAATGGAACATTGGTGGGATGATCTAGTTGCAATCTCACAAATATATTGTTTGGCTTATCATCCCATAAACTTTCTTTGATTCACCTAAGGAAGTTTGTATTTGGAATGGACAAGGTTCCAAAATTGTTTATGTGAACCCAAGCTGACCATGGCTACTCACCCTAACATTAATGGTTGAACTCCAAAGTCCAATGAGATTCATGTTGGATGATACCTATTAACCAATGAAGTAGTCAAACACAAAGTCTTATGTTCATTATTCAATAAATCACTCTTGGGTGCAATCAATTGTCGATTTAATAGGCAATTCTTGTAGCCTTGCTTCTATTACTTGCAATGGTGCAACAAAGGTTGTCTTCACAATTCTTGTATCCAGAAGTTCATCTTGTGACATAACATTTGCCAATCATGTAGATGACATTTCCCCGTTTTTATGAAATGTGACTATTAATTTGAACATGTTAGCAAGCCCAAATCTTAGGGTTATAATCATGGTTGTTAAAACAAAGGAGCTTGACAAAGCATGGTGGTGCCCCCAACAAAATATTGGCTTTTGTCATGGATATCAAATGGACATGAGTGCCCTTCCTATTGACACAACTTGTTACGATTTAATCACACCTAATTGAATGAGTCACATGGAAGGGGTTGGCATAGCTTTTGCCAATGTGAATGATTGTGAAAGGCAAACTTACTAACTAACCTCTCCCCTTTGTGGAACCAACACTACATTTGCTCCTTGAAGTTTTTGAGGTTAAGTAGCTAATTGAGTAATCACCATTAAAAAGTTTTGCAAAGTTTTGTAGTTGGTGCACTCATCAGATTTCAAACCATTTTTTAAATGGACTAAAAATGAGGAAGATACGAGCCTAGAACCAAAGAGAGGTCTAGAACTATTTTTCAAAAAAATTGAAGCAAACTATTGTTCATCCTCTTCCTTCTTGTGTCTTTTGCATTGCTCCTTTACAATTGACACTAAAAGGTAATTTGTAACCCTCCAATTTGTGCATCCAATGACATAAAAATCGTTCAATTTCGATTAATGAATGAGAAAAATATTTTAAAATGTTCAATGATAAGTATGTGTTCACTAATGAGCAATTTTATACTATTGCCTTAAAAAACCACCAGATTCTGGTTTTCTCATATAAAATTGACCCAATTCTCAAAAAAAAAAAAATTTAAACATAGCAACTGGGGGCATTTCCCATTTCAATAATCTTGTACATTGCCCTGCAACTAGTGTTGCTCAAACATTAATTACATACCGCCTAGTTCATAACCCTAGATGATGGTATAAACTAGAGCATGAAAGAACACTAGGGTTTGAAACCTAGTTCATACTCTAGTTCATACTCTAGGTTTCAAGTTTTAAACCCTAGTTGTTCTTTCATACTAGGGTTTGGAACTTGAAACCTAAATTGAAACCATCCAAAACCCACTATATATATATATATATAAAAAGCACCCCAGGTTTTCAGGCCCTCTTCTTGTCTACTACAATTGGTGTCCAATTAGACCTAGAATTGAGGCTTAAGAAACTTTAATTAATGGTTGGGGAAAATCATGGGCCAAAATTGGAAGGAATTTTTTCTTTTGTTGGTCTAGATCTAGAATTGAGGTTCAAAAAATTTATTTAATTAATTAATGGTTGGGAAATCATAGGCCAAAATTGGAAGGAATTTTGCTTTTGTTGGTCTAGACCTAGAATTGAGGCTTAAAAACTTTAATTAATGGTTGGGGAAATCATGGGCCAAAATTGGAAGGGATTTTTTCTTTTGTTGGTCTAGAGAATTTGTCATAACATGGCCCACTTTAATTTTTTGATGATTATCTTTTAAATTTTGTTTCTATTCTCATACATCCAAACATGGTAAGAGTTACGATACCGTAGTACCTTGACAACTTGGACACAATTATATCATTTTTTAGAAATGAAGATTTTTTTAATTTTAATTTTATTTTTCAAATTTTTTTCTTCTTCTCAAATAACCAAATTCTGTGAAGGAAAAAAAAAAAAAAGAAGATTTTTTTGGGAATATTCAGGAACAATTAACATATTTTTGAACATGGAATCTTTTTTTTTAATAAAAAAATTAATTAACTAATTAATTATTTGACAAACATATCTTGAAGATTGAAGCTGGCCCTGTAAATATAGTACACTTAAGAAGAAGAAGGTCTTAAGTGGAATGAGAATGTGGCTATTTTTGGGACCATAATTAAATTTTTAGTGGCAAAAAAATGGCACCATATTTGGGGTCTGGCAACCATTACTACACCTCAAGTTTTGAATGTGTTTAAATAAAGGCAAAATTGCCAGATGGTAAAGAGCTGGCGATTTTTTTTAATGGCAAATTGTGGCCTAAAAATTACACCACAATTGTTCTCCTCCCATTTAATTTACACTATTTTGGACCAAGTCTATTTGGGCCAAAAAATATCATCAGATAGTTAATGAGCTTATTGCCTACTCCCAGTGTCTTATATAAAAGGGTAATAATCACTTGGATTGTTGGGAAAAAAATTATTTTTAGTGTAAATTCGACTAATTTTGCTTCTTTTTTTTTTGGGGAATAAAATCGCCAAACTGTTACTTCTTTTAAAATTTTGAAAAATAAAAAATAAAAAAATCCCCTGGAACTTGTGTAATGTGAAGAAGGTAGCATTTGTTGAAAGCAAATGGCCTGGCAATTAAATTTAATTAATTTAATTTCCTGATAAATATATAGTACAGGAGGCACCCCCCCCCCCAGCATGACTTAGAATTAAATGGCGACTATCTTAGATGGACTGGAGCATTTTGCCAAAAGTCCTAAGAAAAGTGGCGACTTAGGAAGTGCCTAGGTCTAGATATGGCTAATTTAGTAAAAATTTATCTCGAAAAATGAAAATGGCGCAAAGAAAATCCCTTAAAACCCCCAAAAGAAAATTCATTGTTTTTTTTTTTTTCTTTTTTTTCTGTTTTTGTTATCTTCTGAAAGCATTCACCAAGATACGAATTCTCGCCAAAAAAAGAAAACAAAAGAAAAAAAAGAAAACCTTATTATAGGCTAGTAAGGTGTGACGATGAAGAAGAGGAAGAAGGTGGCGCCACCGGCGGCGATGGCTGCTCCACGCTCTTCGGACCGCCATTGCAACCACGCCCTGTCGCTGCTGCTGCCGCCCTTTTCTACTCTCCCTCCCACCTCCATATCTACTCCTCGTCGCTACTGAATCTAGAGCTCACTCACTCACTCACTCTCGGACATCTCTCATCTGCCTCTTTCAGCTGCAGGCTAGTAGTGTGTGCAAGGTTTTTGCTTCAATCCTGCAATTTCGACTGCATGCACTGTACTTGTGTTTGATAGTATTATTGTTTGTTGGGTCCATTTTGTAGTGAGTAGAAATTCTAGTTTCATGAGTTTATTCCCAGTAAACGTCTGATCTGCATTTTCTAATATATAGATCTCTAGCAATCCGGCTCTGGACTCGTGGAAGCTAGCTATCTGCAATCCGGAACACGAGTGGAAGCTGCAGCCCAGATAGCAGAACAGACCAGATCAGGAGTTCGGGACTAATTCTCACATGACGTCGATCATGAGGATGTTTGCACAAATGACCGTGATTGCCCTGGTTCTATTATCGGTTTTCTGCGTGTCGACTACACCAGTGAGTGCAGCGATCACGTCCTGGGCGCCGGCTCCTGCTCCAAGCAGCCCCTCATGGACTACGAAAGCTTACTCTCCAGGACCCGCGCCTGCTGCTTCTGCTCCAACTACCCACTTGCCTGGAAGAAGACCTGGCCATGTAGCTGCTCCAGTTCCCGCTCCAAAACCTTCTGGAGTCTCAGCTGCTCCAGGCCCTGCTCCTCCTGGATATTATGCTCCAGCTCCTGCACCCGTGGGTCCAATCTCTGCTGCTGTCTCAGCTTCATCATTGCCTTCGTTCACAACCGCTGCCATCAGCTTAATCAGTGCACTTGTGTTTATAGCAGCAGCTAGCAGCTGATTCTTGTCTGAATATGAAATGCAAAATGTTCAGACGCTGAATACTTGCTGCTGGACAATGTCGAAGGAGTCATGCAGAATAGGATCACATTAGTCTTAAAAAGGGGTGAGTACATTAGTACCTTTGATTTCCCAAATGGTGTCTCTTACGGACTAGCTAGAGATACTTATGGCAGTTTTCTTAATTCTTGCGTAGTCGATGGAAGACTAATTAGAAGAAGATCATGTTGCTTGCTGCTACAGACTTCAAGCAGATTAGCCTGGAATCTAGACTTTTTACACTAGGACCCAATTTGATTCATTCCTGGTTTCATTCTTTCAGGAAACAAATTATTTGAAAAAAACCCATTCTTAGACAATTGATTCTTTTGGAGGCAATCTTTTAAAGATTCACTGATCAGAACTTTGCATGCAGATCTGGTGTGAATCAATTTCAGTTTGTAAACCCAGATCATCAGTGTAGTCTTTGCATGATCCGGATCAAATAAGTCTGAAACAAGTTCTTTGGACATGTATGTAGTAGCTCATATAATAAACAAAAGTTGATGATTTGCTTAACTAAGTAAGTTAATTGCATTTTGCTTTGTACCTGGCAGTTTGTTTCTGGTGATTGCATGCCCTACCTACTTACTACTTATGATGTTGTGCACAAAATGATGAGCAAAAGGTCTAGCTGAAAAGAAGAGAAAATTTTATTGATATTTGTCAAAATGATCAAAATTTGATTACTATTACAATTGCAGAATTTAATTTTGTAAGATGTGTGTTTTGCATACTTTTTTCCCCCCAAGTGTTGAAATTCTGAAAAATTTAAATTGAAATTATTGAACCTCCTTTTCTAAAATAAACAAGGGGTGTGTCACACTACTGCATGTGGCCGTGCCATTTAAATTTGAAAAGTATCTTATTAAGGCAAAAGAAGAATCATGGAAACTCAAATATTTCACCCTGCAATTTACTATATAATCTTTAAAAAAATCCTCTAAAAGATATTATAACCAAAAATCCTTCAAGATATTATAACTCTACAACTAATCTCAAGTTTCATCACAAGCCAAAATATCATCTTTCAAAAATCCTAATATAGAAATAGACCTATTATTTATTATTACCTAGGGGCCTATAAAAATCCCTTAAGCTACCATACTCTATAATGAATCTAAGTACCATATCCTTGCCTACCACTTAAGCTACTATAACTCTATAATGAATCTAAACACAATTTATCCTTGCCTTGGTAGGCCAATAAGGCCAATAAAATATTGGACAAAGAAGTGCTGAACATTAGTCACAGGACAAAGAAAGTGTCACACATTAGTTGGATGTATGATAGTTTCTTATTTATTAGGGGTTTCTTGATCCACCCTAGAATGTTATCATGAACTTAACATATGTAATTCACATACTTAATCATATAAGTAGATCAGGATGGAGGAGGAGGAGGGGGGGTTCTTACATGCATTCTGGAAGAGTGGGAGGGATCTTACACTTAGTGCTGAAGAGCTGTTCTTACATGCATTCTATAAGAGAGGGAGGGATCTTACACCTACTGCTGAAGAGGCCATTTCAAGGGATCTTACCCCAAACTACTTGTGTAACATCTATCCTGTTTCTAAGCCAGATAATTAAATTCACTGACCTTATAAGTGCCATTCACTCCAAATACTCTAATTTTCCTTGCACTCCTTTAATTCACTAGTCATACTAGTCCATAATTCTGAAGTAGTTCTGAAGTAGTTCTGAAGTGGTCTTTAAACTCAGAACTACTTCAGAATTATGGACTAGTAGTATGCACCATAAACAAGTAGGAAAGTAATGTGCTTTGGCAAAGCACAAGGTACCAACCACCCTAGGCTCTCATCAGCCCAATGATTCCATTCGCTGCTTGGATGAAGATTTCATAACTGCTCTCTGGGTGGATGAAAAAAGGGCATCTCGATTCTCGCAACAGATGGTTATATCCAGTAACTAGCTTGAGCACACACTGGTTACTGTGAGTAGTTTCAGCACTCATGCACCTTGACTATGCATGGTAACTTGTGTGATCTCACTGTTACCTAGTCCATAGTTGCGAACAAGAATATATTCTATGTACCACACAAGAAACCACAAATGGGTTTAGGGTTCATGAGTAGTATACAACAATTGCAGCATTTTCTGTTGGAAAATGGATGTTGATAGATATTTGGTGTCCACAAGTAGAATACATCAATTGCAGCATCTTCTATTGGAGAGTGGATGTTGATAATTTGGTGCACCCATATTCCTCAGTATTCCCGCATCCTTAATAAAAGGATTCCAGCTCCATTGAGAACTGAGATCAACAGATTCCCATATCAAATACCCATCTTGAGAAAACATGAGTCCTGCATGAGACTGTCCCCAGAGTTTGATCAAAGAAGGGCAAAGAACAAAATTCAGAATTGGAAGTATTGAAAAGCATTGAAGCAAAGAAGGCCTACAACACTCGAAGCATTGAAAATCGCCGTACTTCCACCACTATATGACATGTTCATTGCCAAGCACCAAAATAGTGTGAAAATGCACGCAGAGACCAATTTCTCTAAGTATCTCTAATTCTGAAAAAGTATCCATGTTAAAGAATATAACCCAAAAATCTTTCATTGCTGAAGCAAGCAGCATGATCTTGAACAAACAAGGAGGGGGTCCAGGATCTTGATTTTATTTATTTATTTGGTGGAGCAATTTCCTTTCTCCAAATTTATGGGGGGAGGGGGGTTTTTTCTTCTGAGAAACAAAATTTACATCAAAAAACAAGTTTCCAAGTCTTTTTCAAAAGTTTTCCCAAAGTAGTGAAAATTCACACCATCAAAATTGATGGGGCAAATTTTTGTTTTTGGCTAGGATAAGGGTGGCTCTTTTAATATATGAACTTCAAATGTTATATGGCTACCTTTACCATTTCGGCAACAAATTGTCAAATATTTAATTAAATTTGAAATCTTAACTTTGGTGCTTGGTTTTTTAATTCTGAAATTTTCAATAGGTAATGGTTATAGCAAATAATAAACAAGATCTTGTCTTTGTTATGGAACAATTTGGTGTATCTAGATTGTCTTTATTTTAAGTCACTATGATGGGAGGTTTGTGGTTGGAAACCTGGGTTGAAACCTAATAGTTAAGCTTTTTGATTTTATTAAAATTTTGGCACAAATAATAAATAAAATTTCAAAAGTTTGGCAAAATGAAAAATAATTTAATTAATGTCAAAATGGTAAGAGTACTACGATATTAGGGTAAAGTGTGCCCTCCATTAAAAACAAGCTAACAACCAAACACCAATCGTATCTTACTCATTTCTTGTCTTTTTTAATGATCTTCATGGCTATGGTTATGCCAACTAGAGAACTCCAATGCCTTTTTGAACTCTAGAAACAAAGGATCAACAAAAAAAAACAAAACATGAAGAAAATGAGTTGTCCAAATCACAATTTGTTTGAACCAAAAATAATAATAAACCTTAACTACTTTTAAACCACATAGCTTCCTTTTTTTTTGGTCCATTTTGAATTATCTAAAAATCTATGGTTGCACCAATGAGAGATTTGTAAACCTCTTTGAATTTTAGAAACAATGGAACAATGTCCAAGGATTTGAAGTTCTAAATAAAATATTATTTTAATAGGTCGATAATTGTAACCACTATAATTTTGAGATTCCGTATTTTTCTCATTTCTTTTTTTTTTATAAAAAATTTCACAACTATGGGTGTGCCAAGTGGTGTATATTATTATTTTTTGAAGTATAAAAACCATGAAAAAAATTTCAAAGATTTTAAGCTTTCTAATGCCAAGTGTTTGGTCATTGGCTTGTCTACCCTATGTATGGTCAAGCTCTTAGGGTTCATTGAAAACAAAGAAGTACCTACACTAGTTCATAGTTTTTACCATGGTACCAATGTAACAACATATTTTTTATTGCCAAAATTTCTCCAAAAAGCGAAATTAAAACTTAAAAATTAGATTAAAAAAAGTGATTTAAAATATATTTAATCATCAAAAGTGACCCAAAAAAGGTGTAAATTTTGCCATATTCATAGGTTTTGTTGTCATTGTGTAGCCAAAAATTATAAAAGGATGGTTAAAGATTTCTACTTTATTTCTTCTTTATAGCCAGATTTGGCTAAATCTTCCCAAGGATGATCGCCACCTTTTTAACATCTTCCAATGGACAATAGCCACTTTGGCTACAAACAAAAATTCCTAAAAAAAAAAAACACTACAAGTCTAGGTGCGGGTTCACTCGAGGGGTTGTCTTGGGTGAACCCACACCTACACTGGCACCTAAAGATTTAGGTTATTACCGTGCCTACAATCGATAATTAAACCCTAAACCCTAAACCCTAAACTTCTTTGCCAAATATTTAATTAATTAAAAAAAATGAGGTTTGACAAATTTCAATTTGAATTTTCCAAAATTTTCAAAAAAGTTGAAAAATAGGTGTATGCAAAAGTACCAACTTATAATTGTGTATTTTTGTATTATTAATAACCCAATTATGGAGTTAAAAATTTTCAACAATTCTGACAAAATATCAAAATATTCAAAAATTCCCCTTTTTTTTCCAACTAAACCTTTTGCGAATTATTTTGTGCTCAACATCAGTTGTAGGTATGATGATGGTACCTACTGATGAGACGTCTAGTTTAGGGTCATAGCTTTGATGATTGTAGACCTACCTACCTACCTACCTACCTACCAACCTTGCTGGGGTGGGTGCTTATGAAATGGGTCAATAATTTTTTATGTACCTACTACCTACTACTTCCTACTGTGTTGCTTCTATGGGAAGAAAACAAAGGCATCACTTATTGTTTTATTGACCATGAAGACACTCATTCCACAAGCAACCAAAGCATTGAGTTTCCACCTTCGTAACCTATCCTCTTAACCCTACTACATCCATCCATCCATCCATCCTCCAACCCTCTTAAACCTAAACCTGAACCCTAAACCCGAAACCTTGGTAACTACCTGGGTAAGTATCATAAGGTAGGTAGGTAGGTAGGTAAAAAAAGTGGTGACTATGTATGTCACAGGTATGATGGCCAGACACTTGATGGGTTAGTACTACTAGGTAGGTAGGTAGGTAGGTAGGTAGTAGATATGTGTAGATGGTGAGTAAAATATCTAACCACCGTGGGTTACCCTGTGGGTGGAGGACTGGATGATAACAAGAATAATTTGTTTTCCTGTCCACATACCATTCATCCTACCATTGTGGTGCACACTGGTGGGGTCCCAGGTCACTCGGGCTCGCAACCAAAGCACCCACCCGTCTCACCAATATCACCACCAATCATCGTAGTCGTAGAGGCACCGAACCTATTGTCATTGGTCGGTAGGGTATTGGACCTGGTTCGAACTTGGTCTCAAATACCCAAAATTTTAATTTTTTTAAGGGATCCCAACTTCCAACTATTCAACCTAGTGTTCCGGAAGGAGGGCGGGGGGGGGGGGTTTTTAGTGTACATTATTGGCCATTTTTGGTTGTTGAGGTCCAACACGAAACATACGGATATATGGTTTTTCTGCACATTATTTGAGGAAAATGAGCC
>Ga0116229_10013571_pt1 | contig 11494 bp, 10 predicted proteins | sample S1TSphgellanicum_3_FD_87313 | JGI IMG/M metagenome (GOLD analysis project Ga0116229, IMG submission 87313) | Host-associated microbial communities from peat moss isolated from Minnesota, USA - S1T2_Fc - Sphagnum magellanicum MG | ecosystem: Host-associated > Plants > Peat moss > Unclassified... | reverse complement strand
TTTCTGGCCCGTCGCGGACGCGACGATCGTCGCGACCCACGTCGCGCTGCGCTACCTGCCGAGCTCCGACCGGGTGCCGTTCTGGGCCTTGAGCAGCATCGGCGGCGGGATCAGCGAGATCGGCGGCCCGCAGCCGCTGCGCGGCTACGGCGAGGGCCGCTATTACGACCGGGACTATTTTTCCTCGACGCTGGAGGTTCGCCGCCGGGTGCTCGATTTCGACGCGATCTCCACCCACGTCGAGGTGGAAGTCACGCCCTTCGTCGATCTCGGCCGCGTGTTCGCGCGCAACGGCATGTTCCCGTTCGAGCAATTGCACCAGGTCTACGGCATCGGCTTCCGCGGCATCGCACGCCCCTCGGTCGTGGGCTTCGTCGACATCGGCTACGGCAGCAACGGCGTCGCGGCCTTCACGGGCATCAGCTACCCGTTCTGATCACCCCGCCTCGAGCGGTGCACCGATCAAGAACCGCAGCGTGCGGCGCAGCGGTTCGGCCGCGCCCCAGAGAAGCTGGTCGCCGACCGTGAAGGCCGACAGATACTCTCCGCCCATCGCGAGCTTGCGCAGCCGTCCGATCGGCACATGCAGGTGGCCGCTGACGGCGGCCGGCGTGAGCTCCCGCATCGAGGCGGCGCGCTCGTTCGGCACGACCCGCACCCAGGAATTCGCCGCGGCGAGGATCCGTTCGATCTCGGCGAGCGGAACGTCGCGTTTGAGTTTGAGGGTCAGCGCCTGGCTGTGGCAGCGCATCGCACCGACCCGGACACAGATCCCTTCGACCGGCGTGGGCCGCGCGGTGGTCCCGAGGATTTTGTTCGCCTCCTCGCCGGCCTTCTTCTCCTCGCGGCTCTGGCCGTTGCCGAGATCCTCGGCGATCCACGGAATCAAGCTCGCGGCGAGCGGCACGCCGAAATGCGTCGTCGGAAACTCGCCCGACCGGAGCGCGGCGCTCGCGGCGCGGTCGATCTCGAGAATCCCGGCGGCGGGGTCCGCGAGCGGTGCGGCGACGGCCCGATGCAGGTCGCCCATCTGCACGAGCAGCTCGCGCATGTGTTGCGCGCCGGCACCCGAGGCCGACTGATAGGTCATCGCGGTGATCCACTCGACGAGGCCTTCGCGCAGCAGGCCGCCGACCGCCATCAGCATCAGCGACACGGTACAGTTGCCGCCGATCCAGTCCTTGATGCCGCTCTGGAATGCGCTGCGCATGACCGGCAGATTCACCGGATCGAGCACGATCACGGCGTCGCCCCGCATGCGCAGCGTCGAGGCGGCATCGATCCAGTAGCCGGTCCAGCCGGCCGCGCGCAGGCGCCCGTGCACGGCCTCGGTGTAATCGCCGCCCTGCGTGCTCACCAAGATCGGCAGCGACGCGAGCGACTCGAGGTCGTAGGCATCCTGGACCGGGCGCGTTTCGCGGCCGATCGCGGGGGCCGGTGCACCGGCCTGAGAGGTGCTGAAGAACGTCGGCTCGACATGTTCGAAATCACGTTCCGCGCGCATGCGTTCGAGCAGCACGGAGCCGACCATGCCGCGCCAGCCAATGATACCGACCTGCTTCAAGTTGCCTCCGCTCGCATCCGCTTCAAGAGTCTCCCATGGGCGACCGCCCGGGCACTCAGGATTCGATCACGAATTCTTCGGCCGGCGGACGTAAATTGTAATTCGACGCCATGGCGTAGCCGTACGCGCCACAGGTGCCGAACAATACTACATCGCCCTCCTGCGTGGGCGGCAGCCAGCGATCGCGGCCGAGCAGGTCGGCCGTCTCGCAAATCGGCCCGACCACGTTGACGCGCTGTGTGGCGGACTGACCCCAGCGCGTGAGATTCACGATGTCGTGGTAGGCCCCATACAAGGCCGGCCGGATCAGCGAGTTCATGCCGGTCGCGATGCCGACATAATGGGTGTCGCCCTTGCCCTTCAGCTGCGTGACCGCGGCGACGAGCACGCCCGCCTTGGCGACCAGGTACCGTCCCGGCTCCATCCAGACAGCGAGCTTGGGGAAGCGTGCGCGCAGTCCGCCGATGCCCTCATCGAGCGCACGCAGGTCGATGTCGGCATGGCCCATACGATCCGGCACGCCGAGGCCGCCGCCGAGATTCACGACCCGCGCGTCCGGAAATTCGACCGCGAGTTCGGCGAGCAGCGTGCCGGTCTCGGTCCAATTCGCGACGTTGAAGATGCCGCTGCCCGCGTGCGCATGCAGGCCGATCACGCGCACGCCCGTGCGCGCGGCGAGGCGTGCGACCTCCGGCATCTCCGCCACCGGCACGCCGAATTTCGAATGCGCGCCCGCGGTGCGTACGTGTCGATGATGGCCGCGCCCGAAGCCGGGGTCGACGCGCACGAAGATCTCGTGGCCCCGAAACAGCTCCGGCCACTCGGCCAGCGGGTACAGATTGTCGAGCGTCACGTGCACGCCCTGCGCGAAGCCGAAGGCGTATTCCCCGCGCGGCGCGAAATTCGGCGTGAACAGCACGCGCCGGGGGTCCAAGTCCGGGACCGTCCGGAAGGCGTGTTCGAGTTCGCCGCGCGAGACGCATTCGAGCATGAGCCCGGCGCGGTAGAAGCGCCGCAAGATGTCGGGGTGCCAGTTCGCCTTCATCGCATACGCGAAGCGGTCGACCGAGCGCACCGCCTGGAGACGCGCGACCGCGGCGTCGAGCGTCGCGCCATCGTAGACGAAGGCCGCGGTGGCGCGTGCGCCGATCTCGAGCAGACGCCGCCGCTTGATATCCTGCTGCCACCACTCCGTCGCGGCCTGCGGCGCCGGCGGCGTTGGGGCGAACAATTCCTGCCACGTGGGACCCAACACGCCGTCCCCGCCGATGCGCTGGATCAGGCGTTCGTGCAGTCGACGCACGAGCCGGTCGCCCTGTGCCTCGTCGATCACGAACGTGAAATTCAAGTCGTTCGCGGCCTGACTGACGAGGTAGATCTTCTGGTCCTCGAACAACTCGAAGGCACCGCCGAGTTCATGCAGGATCCCGCGGATGTTGTGACCCAACAGGGAGAGCGAGGCACAGGGTCCCAGCACGTCGACACGGCACAGCCGGCTCAAGGCCGCCGTGAGGCGCGCGATCGCCGCGGCATCGAGCGTGTTCGCGGCGGGATCCAGCGAGACCGTGACGTTGGTTTCCGAGGTCGAGATCAAATCGACGGACAGGCCTTGTTCCTTGAACACCTGGAACGCATCGGCGAGAAAGCCGACCTGATGCCACATGCCCGGGCTTTCCATCGAGACTAAGGTAATGCCCTTCTTGATGGCGATGGCTTTGACTTGGGCGGCGCTGTCGGCCACGTTCGCGGAGATGATCGTGCCCGGCAGAGTGGGCGCCTGGGTCGCGTAGACGTGCAGCGGAATGCCGTATTGGCGCACGGGCAGCACGCAGCGCGGATGCAGCACCTTGGCCCCGTTGCTCGCGATTTCCTGGGCTTCGTCGTAATGCAGCGCACGCAGCAGCCGTGCCGTCGGCACGTCGCGCGGATTGGCGCTGAACATGCCCGGGACATCGGTCCAGATTTCGAGCCGCGCGGCGCCGAGCTTCGCCGCGAAGTAGCTGCCCGACGTGTCCGAGCCGCCGCGCCCGAGCAGCACGGTGTCGCCGGCCGCATTGGCCGCGATGAAGCCCTGGGTGATGACCACGCCCGGCAACGCCGCCCAGGCGGCCTGAAGCGCAACGTCCGGCGCGAAATCACAGGTCGCCGAGAGCAGACCCGCGGTCGCCGTGGCGTTCTCGCGCGGTTCGGCGCGCAGCACCTGGCGCGCGTCGACCCAGTTCACGACGAGGCCGCGGCTGGCAAGATACGTCGCACCGATCGAGGTGGCGAGGAGTTCCCCCATGGCCATGACCCGCGCGCGGAGTCGGTCGGTCACGGCGGTGCCCCCCGCGAGATCCGCGGCGATCCGGGAGAGCTCGTCGAAGAAACCCGTGAAGCGCGCATCGGCCTCGATACCGAGATCCAGGGCCAGGGTGTGATGCGCGGCGGCGATGCCGGCGAGCACCGGCGCGTGCTCGCCGGTCGCCACGGCGGCCAGCAGAGATTCGAGGCGGTCGGTGATGCCGGACAGGGCCGAGTGCACCACGACCGGGCGCACTCCGTCCTCCATGCGTCGCTGCAACACGTCGACGATGTGGCGCCAGTTGCGCACGCTCGACACGCTCGTGCCGCCAAATTTGAGCACGACCCAGGCGGGATCGTGTGACGCGGCGCCGACGCTCATGAGTCGGCTAGTCGTCTTCGAAAATGTCGCGCAGCTCTCGCTCTAGTTGACGTTCCGCGAGCACGTCCTCGACCCGACTCCACGCCGCCTTGCCCCGCTTAGGGGTGGCCGCCGGCTTCTGGCGGCGCTCGGCACGTTCCACCATCGGATCGAAGTCGGCAGCTTCCTCCGCTTCGCCGAGAAACTCGTCGTCGATGTCGAAATGTTCGTCGTCGCGTTCACGCATGGTCGGAAAAAGCCCTTAAATCAATGGGATCGCTCGAGATCCGGCCGCTCATAAAGTGCGCACTATAACCGATTTTGCTGCGCAATCAACTGCTTAAGTCCCCGTGCGAGCCTTGGCGGCGAGCTCCGACAAGGCCCCGGCGGCGATCGCGCGATTCACGGCGGAGAGCACCGCCAACAACGACGCCGTGATGATATTGGGGTGCATACCGGCCCCGAACAAGGTGCGCCGAGACCGCGTCGTGATTTCGATATAGGACACCGCTTGGGCGGCGCTGCCCTGACCGCGCGAATGCTCCTCGTAGGACAGCACGTCGAAATCCAAGCCGATCGCATCGACGATCGCGTCGATCGGACCCGAACCCGCGCCGTGCAAGGTCTCGAGTCGGCCGGAGCGCTCGATGGTGAGCGACAGCCGCTCGGTATCGGCGCCGTCCGTGGATGCCGCGAGCTGATGGGAGCGGTACCCGAACGGCAGACGCGCAGTGAGGTACTCGCGCGAAAAAAGCTCCCATAATTCCTGAGAAGTCAGCTCTTTACCCGTGGTATCTGCAGCAGCTTGTACGACTTGCGAGAACTCGATCTGCAAGCGGCGCGGCATCACGAGCTGATAGTCGCGCTCGAGCAGATAGGCGACGCCGCCCTTCCCGGACTGACTGTTCACCCGGATGATGGAGTCATACGAGCGGCCGAGATCGGAAGGATCGATCGGCAGATACGGCACGTCCCAGAGGTCGCCGGGCGCACGCGCCGCGAGTCCTTTCTTGATGGCATCTTGGTGGGATCCCGAAAACGCCGTGAACACCAAATCGCCGACATAGGGATGGCGCGGATGAATCGGCAGCTGATTGCAGGCCTCGGCGCAGCGTGCCGCTTCGTTGATGTTAGAGAAATCCAGTTTTGGATCAATGCCTTGAGAATACATATTCAAGGCAAGTGTCACGACATCGACATTGCCCGTGCGCTCGCCGTTGCCGAACAAGGTCCCCTCGACGCGCTCCGCGCCGGCCATGACCGCGAGCTCCGCGGCCGCGACACCCGTCCCGCGATCGTTGTGGGGGTGCACGCTGATGATCACGGAGTCGCGGCGGGCGACGTGACGCCCGAACCACTCGATCTGGTCCGCATACACGTTCGGCGTCGCCATCTCGACGGTGGCGGGCAGGTTCAGGATCGATTTGCGCTGCGGCGTCGGTTCCCAGACGGCGTTGACGGCATCGCAAATCTCGACGGCGAAGTCGAGTTCCGTGCCCGTGAAACTTTCCGGGCTATATTGGAACACCCAATCGGTGTCCGGTCGACGCTCGGCGTGTTCGCGCACGACCGTCGCGCCGCGCACCGCGATGTCGATGATGCCGGCGCGGTCCAATCGGAACACGACGCGCCGCTGGGCGACCGACGTCGAGTTGTAGACATGCACGATGGCACGCCGGGCCCCGACCAGGGACTCGTAGGTGCGTGCGATCAACTCCGGTCTGGCCTGGGTCAACACTTGGATAGTAACGTCTTCAGGTATGATATTTAACTCAATGATTTCCCTGACAAAATCAAAATCCATTTGTGAGGCCGCAGGAAACCCGACCTCGATTTCCTTGAAGCCGATCTTGACCAGCATGTCGAACATCCGGCGCTTGCGGGCCGCGTCCATGGGTTCGATCAATGCCTGATTGCCGTCGCGCAGATCGACGCTGCACCAGGTGGGCGGCGCAGTAATCTGCGCGTTGGGCCAAGTGCGATCGGCAATCGCGATCGGGGTGAAGGCTCGATATTTCTGGTTCGGTTCACGCAACATGATGGTCTCGCTCACGGCGCCTACGCCGGGTTGTCGCTCTTTAGACGATTGTTCTGGGGGGTGTGTCCGGTCTTGTCAGCGCCGACCGGTAGCGCATGGATGAGTGCGCCTAGCGGCGCAGCAGCAGGTTCAAAAGCAGCAGGCCTTGCGGACCCGCGCCAACGACGAAACGCTGCGAAACATGCGATTGCATGGGACGAAATTTAGCATTCCTGCACCCAGCCTTGCAAATGCCGGCGCAGGATCGCGGTCAGAAATTCGGCATGGGCATCGTCCGCATTGAGACAGGGGACCAGGCCGAAGTGCTGGCCGCCGAGGGCCAGGAATTGCTCCTTGTATTCCATGGCCACCTCCTCGATCGTCTCGAGGCAGTCCACCGCGAAGGACGGCGACACGACCGTGAGTGAGTCGATGCCGCGCCGGCGAAGCTCCTTCAACTTGTCTTCCGTGTACGGCTGGAGCCAGACCACGGAGCCGAAGCGCGATTGATAGCAATGCGAGAAGTCCGCGGGCTTCAACCCCAGGCGTTTGACCACGAGGCGCGTCGTCGTCTCGGCTTGTCGCTGGTAGGGATCGCCCTCGGCCACGTAGACGGCCGGGATGCCGTGGTACGAGAACAGCAGGTGCGAGCGCATTCCGACCTCGGTCCAGTGGCTCTCGATCTTCACGGCGAGCGCCTCGATGTACCCGGCATCGTCGAAGTAGTCGTTGATGAAGCGCGTCTCGGGGAGCCAGCGCCAGCGCTTCAGCACGTGTGCCGCGCGATCGAACACCGAGCCCGTCGTCGAGGAACAATACTGGGGAAACAGCGGCAGCACGAGCAGCCGGCGCACGTTCTGCCGGGCGAGTGCGTGGATCGCGGCCGCGATGCTCGGATTGCCGTAGGTCATCGCCAGTTCGACGCAGACGCGCTCCCCGAAGTCGGCGCGCAGCAGCGCCGCGATCTTGTCGGTCAAGCCGCGCGAATACACCGCCAGCGGCGAGCCGCCCTGCATCCACACCTTGCGGTAGTTGCGGGTCGTGCGGATCGGCCGGATCGGCAGAATGATGCCGTACAACAGCGGCAGCCAGAGCAGGCGCGACGTGTCGATGACACGCCGATCACCCAGAAACTCGGCCAAATAGCGTTGGACTGCAAGATACGAGGGGGAATCGGGTGTGCCCAGATTGACCACGATGATGCCGGTGCGCTCAGGCGCCGCCGCCACCGAGGGCTGCACGGCGCGATAATGGGCCATGATCCGATCCTTTGAAACTCGATCCAGCCAGTATACTGCCTGGCGCATGATGGCCTGCACCGCTCTGTAGATTCCGCGAAGATGCCCTGGCTGAGCCCTGCGGAATCGTCGGCGCTGGTGTTGAGTCTCGAGGTCTCCGCGCGCGCCGTGCTGCTGAATGCTCCGCTCGGCATCGCCGTGGCATGGTTGCTCACGCGAGGCCGCTTCGTGGGCCGGACCCTGCTCGACGCGCTCGTGCATCTGCCCCTCGTGCTGCCGCCCGTCGTGGTGGGGTACCTCTTGTTGCTGATCTTCGGCACGCGCGGCTGGATCGGCGCGTGGCTGCAGCGACGCCTCGGCGTCGAGCTGATTTTCACGACGAACGGCGCCGCGCTGGCGACCGCCGTCATGTCGTTTCCGCTCATGGTGCGTTCGATCCGGCTCTCGCTCGAGAACGTCGATCGCGGGCTCGAGGACGCCGCTCGCTCCCTGGGTGCGGGACCGGTCGACCGGTTCGTCACGATCACGCTGCCGCTGATGCTGCCCGGCATCCTCGCCGGCACGATCACCGCCTTCTCGGCGGGGCTCGGCGAGTTCGGTGCCGTGATCACGTTCGTCTCGAACATTCCCGGCGAGACGCGCACGCTGCCGCTCGCGTTGTACACGGCCCTGCAGGAGCCGGGCGGCGACACCGCGGCGGCGCGGCTCGCCGCGATGTCCTTGTGCCTCGGGTTGGGCGGCCTGCTGCTGTCGGAATGGTTCGCGCGCCGTGTGCGCCGGCTGCTCGGTCGGTGAGTACGCTCGAGGTGCGACTGCGCAAGCGTCGCGGCGACTTCCTGCTGGCCGCCGACTTCGAGCTGCCGACTCCCGGCGTCGTCGCCCTGTTCGGCCGCTCCGGCTGCGGCAAGAGCACGCTCGTGAATCTGATTGCCGGTCTGCTCGACCCCGACGAAGGCAGCGTGCAGCTCGACGGGCTGACGTTGACCGACACGGCGCGTCACGTGCGCGTGCCGGCCGAACGCCGTGGCATCGGCTGCGTGTTTCAGGACTCCCGTCTGTTTCCGCATCTCGGCGTGCGCGCGAACCTCGATTACGCGCGCAGGCGCGCGCGGCGCGATGCGCGGATCGATGTCGAGACGGTGGTCGATCTGCTCGCCTTGGGCCCCCTGCTCGCCCGGCGCACTCAGCAGTTGTCCGGCGGGGAGCGCCAGCGCGTCGCGATCGGGCGTGCGCTGTTGAGCCAGCCGCGACTGCTGGTACTCGACGAGCCGCTCGCGGCGCTCGATGCGGCGCGGCGCGCCGAGGTGCTGCCGTACTTGGAGGCGCTGCGCGACGAGCTCGCGATCCCGATCGTCTACGTCAGTCATCAATTCGAGGAAGTGCTCAGGCTCGCGACCCACCTCGTGATCATGGAGGCCGGCAAGACCGTCGCGCAGGGTCCGATCGACGCGATGACGCTGCTGCCGGCGCTGCGCGCCATCATCGGGCCCGACGCCGTCGGCGCGGTGGTGGAGGCGACGGCGCTCGAGCTCGACGCGTCGAGCGGGCTCGCGCGGCTGCGGGTCGGCACGGGGGAACTCAAGCTGCGGGCGCCGGGATTGAAGGCCGGTGCGCGCCTGCGCCTGCAGATCCTCGCCCGCGACATCATCGTCGCGACGCGCGAGCCGCATCACCTCAGTGTGCGCAACATCCTCAAGGGTCGCATCGCCGCGCTGGCCGACGACGGCGAAGATGCCCGGCTGATCACGATCGACATCGGCGCGGCGCTGATCGTCGCGCGCGTCACGAGCGCGGCGAGCCGCGAACTCGGCCTCGAGCCCGGGCTCGATGTCTGGGCGCTCGTGAAAGCCGTCTCGCTGCGTCCGCTCGCGCCGGTTGGGTCCCTCACGTCGCGCGCGTACCGAGATGCATGATGCCGACGATATGGTCGTCGGCGCCGAGGCCCACCGCCGCCTTGACGCCGGTTTCGTAGGCGGCCGGACCGGTCTTCCACATGACACCGTATCCCAAGGCATGCGCCGCGAGAAATAGATTCTGCGCGGCCGCGCCCGCCGCAAGCAGTTGTTCTACGGCCGGCACCTTCGGGTGATCGGGCGTCACGACACAGCCGACGACGACGAGGGTCGGCGAGCGCGAGATCTTGGCGCGCTCGATCTCGAGCTGCTCCGCGGTCGGCACCGGCAGTCGCCGCCGTCGCGCCTCGACCACGGCATCCTCGAAGGTCCGGCGCGCGGCCGGATCGAGTGCGATCACGCGCCAGGGCTTGAGCCGGCCGTGATCGGGCGCATGCGAGGCCGCCTTGACGATCAGGGCGAGGTGCTCGGGCGTGGGACCGGGAGGGCTCAGCCGTCCGGAGGACGTCCGGGTCAGGATGGCTTCGATCAGCTCCATTTAAGTCGGTTCCATGCTGCACGTCGTCGGTTTCGGCTATGATCCGCCACGGTCAGAAGTATACCGATCGGATGTCTTCCAAGGAGTGTTCTCATGAATCGCATGATCATCGCCTGCGCGGCTGCCGTCGTCAGCGCCTCGAGCCTCGCCGCGCCCGTGACCTACGTGCTCGATCCGGCGCATACCTACCCGAGCTTCGAGGCCGATCATTTCGGGGGCCTGTCCGTCTGGCGCGGAAAGTTCGACTCGAGCAGCGGCAAGGTGGTGTACGACAAGGACGCCAAGACCGGCACGATCGAGGTGACCGTCGACATGAGTTCGGTGGATTTCGGCATGGCCAAGATGAACGAACATGCCAAATCGCCCGACATCTTCGATGTCGCGAAGTACCCCACGGCCACCTACGTGGGTAAGTTCACCAAGTTCGACGGCGCCACGCCGACCGAGGCCGAAGGCACCTTCACGCTGCACGGCGTCTCCAAGCCGCTCACGCTCAAGATCAACAGCTTCAAGTGCATGATCAATCCGATGGCGAAGAAGGAGGTCTGCGGTGCCGATGCCTCCGCGACCCTGAACCGCGCGGACTACGGCGTCAATTACGGCGACAAGTACGGCTTCAAGCAGGAAGTCAAGCTGCTGATCCAGGTCGAGGGCAGCCCCGCCGGTTGATGCGTTACTGCAGCCGCGGGGCGTTCACGGGCGCGCCGCAAGCGGGCTCGGGCGCGTGGCCGGCATCCTCCCAATAGGCGGCGCGGCGGTGATGTCCATAGAGCGCCGTTTCGGCGGCTCGGTCGAGCAGCGGTCGTAAATCATAGGGTGGCGCGGACTGCACTGCAGCGCGGTCCACGCTCACCCTGACCTTCGCATAGGTCCAGCTGACCGCCGCGACCCACTCCGGCGCGAGCAGCACATGGTGCCCGAACCACCACTGGCTGGTCTTCACGATCAAGTAACGAATCGACCAGCATTCGGTGTCGACGATGAATCCGCTGATGTGGCCTAAGTCGCCGTCGGTGGCATGCACGTGATAGCCCTTGACGACGTTCGCGCTGCGTAGATGCGGATCGGCGCCGGCGGTGTCGGCCGCGGGCGCCTCCCGATACGTGAAATCCGTGAGTTCCCGGTCGGGAACCGGGCCGCCGCCCCAGATTCCGGATCCGCCCCAATAATAGGGATAGCCGTAGTAAGCCAGGTACCGTCGCTCGTGCTGCCGTGAGACGGTCTTGTGGGTGTCGATGTTAGGACTGTCTTTGATCTTCTGTCGCGAGACCACGACCGGCAGCACGCGTTTCGCGAGATCCGCCGCCCCGACCGAATACGGCGATATCAGCACCTGGCGACTGTAGAGCCAGTCGCTCGTGTCGATGACGAGATAGCGGACCACCCAGGCGCGATCGTCGAAATACGCATCGTAGACACACCCGATCTTGCCGTCGGTGGCCTCGATTGAGAATCTCTTCAGTTCATCGCAGCTGATCAGCACGGTGGGAGGAGGCTGCCATGCGCAAGGGGGGGTGTCTGTTCGCTGTCATACGCAACAGCAGGTTGCGCGCCCTACGAGAGGCTGCGGGACCGTCCTACACAGCTTCCGACGGGCGGCCGGTATAGTCGGCTCAACGAATCCCACAGGAGCAGCCGCC
>Ga0116229_10013569_pt1 | contig 11496 bp, 11 predicted proteins | sample S1TSphgellanicum_3_FD_87313 | JGI IMG/M metagenome (GOLD analysis project Ga0116229, IMG submission 87313) | Host-associated microbial communities from peat moss isolated from Minnesota, USA - S1T2_Fc - Sphagnum magellanicum MG | ecosystem: Host-associated > Plants > Peat moss > Unclassified... | reverse complement strand
TTATAGATCAACCAGTGTAATTTGGTAAACATTCGCGGGTAAAGAATGTTATGACAAGGTGCTAAATGAAGAATTTTAAAGAATTTTAATGTGCAAAATGAAGAATGTCATAACTATGACCTATTGCTGAGACACAAATAGTCACTACAAATGTGAATGTGATGGATGTTAATGTTACCACAAGAAGTAAAGTAACTGAAGAACATGTGTTCAAGGATAGAGAACTAAGGAAAACAAAAAGTGTTGCTGACTGAGAGAAAAAATAACAGTTGAAAAAATTAATGGTGGAGACAATTCAATAGATTTAAAAAGCACAAACCTAGACAAAATGGCCATCCACATATGTGGAGGGATGGAACATAACCTAACTAGGTATGCCAAAATCTATGTTTGTGGAAGCATAAAAGTATTAGGAAGTAATGAATTCACAAGAGAAATTGATCATAATAAAATTTTAAAAAATTGGATATTAGTAAGTAGATGCTAGAAACATGTTCTACTTTGAGCTTAGGACAATTGCTTAAAATAACTCTTGAGCTTAAATATCTTTGGTAGGAGTTAAAACCAAAAAAATTCAAAATTTAAGTAAAGTAATGTGAGGTGACTTTCTATCCCTCTACTCCCAGTTCTATGAGGTGATTATATTCGAAGGTAGATATGCTATTGGTGAAGGAAAAATGTAAAATGTATTTTTAAATATTAAGTTGTGTTTATAGTTGAAAACAAATAATTTGCCTCCTATGCATCATTTATGATTTGGAATTGATAAATATATTTTCTAAGTTCAAACATTCCAAATCCTAAAATTTTATGTCAAATTGTCACCCACTTAAACAAACTTTTAAGGATTTGACACTATGCTCAACTTGACAACAAACCTTTAGTCATTCAAAACTTTATTTCTATCACATACATTATTTGAATTTAGCTTGCGTTACTTCATTGGAAAGCTAGCTACAAGGCGCATTTGCCTACCAAATTTCAAGTTCTACACCTAAATTAATAAAGCATTGTGCCATAGAACTCAAGAGGGTTTCAGGAAGGTAAAAAGTTCAACTTGACAACAAACCTCCAATCACTCAAAACATTGTTCCTATCACATACGTTATCCAAATTTAGCTTGTTTTAGTTCATTGAAAAGATAGTTACAAGGTGCATTTGCCTACCAAATTTCAAGCTTTGCACCCAAATCAATGAAACGTTGTGGCATAGAACCCGAGAGTTATGCCACAAAATTGAAAAGGTCTTGTGAAATTTCTTTATGATCTCAAGCTCCCAAAACTACCCCTATTCATTTCCATTCTTTCTAAGGTACTACTATCATCTAATCTATTTTCCTTATTTCCACCATCAACTAAGAATAATCATTTTTCTCCACCCAAAAAAAGTTATAAGAATAAGTTTTCCAAGATTCAAGTCGAAAATTATGTCCAAAAAAAAAAGCCCAAAATAATCCAAATTTGTGCCTTTAAAGAGAAAGAGAAGGAAGGAGGTGCAAGAAGACTTCGACTCAATGGCCTATGGAAGGTTTCAATGTTTGGTGGCCTTTGAAAGGTTCTAATGCTTAGTGGCCAATGAAAGGTTCCAATGCTTAGTGGCCAATGAAAGGTTCCAATGTTTAGTGGCCCTTAAAAGGTTTTAAGCTTGGTGGCCCTTGGAAGGAAAAGGAAAAACATCCTTTCCACCTCTTCTCACTTCCCCCTAACAAATTTATTTAAACCTTTTTTTTCCATTGATTTTAAGGTTTTACTTTACCATGGTTCTAGATTGTTACTTTACGCCTTTTTTTTCCTTTTCCTTGACCTATAAATTACAACCATGCATTTTGATTTACCAAGTCTTCTACACATTCATAGCTGAGTTGATTTTGATCGAAAATTTTCTCCTTTTCTTGAATTCATGGTGTCGCGCATGATCACGTCTTATGGACCTCGAGCAATACATCCCTAAATTTAACATTAACATAACATCCTTGTGATGAAGATCCTAAATTGCAAGAGGTGTGCCCTTGTTTTGAAGTTGAACCCCTTTGAGCTTGGTATTTTTTCATTTTTCCGAACTCTCACACCTTGGTGATTTTGTTGCAAATCGACCCTATTTTTGGTGATGAACCTTTGCAAAAACGTTTATGAGACTGAAAACCTTCCATCTTCACATGGTTTTCAATTTTCGACGTTGGACATTATCGTTGGTTGCACGGTTCGATTCGTCGATTGCTTCTTAATAGCAAGGTGGATTATTTAATTCACACCATTTGATGCATCTTAAATTTGTTATAGTTATGAACTATCACTGTGACATAGCCCAAGACTCAACATGTAATTGTAATTCCTTGTTGAACATATCCATAACATAAATAAAAGCTTCACGAATATTAAACATCCTTGCTTACATGACATCCTATCACATTATTTATTTTAATTATTATGTTGTTTCAAATTAATCTTACATTTATAACGTTTGAAGATTATTCTATCTCCATTGGACCTTTCATTGACACCCCTCAACTGCTTCACGAATCTCAAACATCCTTGCTTACATGACTACCCATTAAACTTTGGAACAAGACCAATTTTTTGCCGAACGTTACGAATTTTGGTGTTTGTTTCTAACCCCAACTCTTTAAAGATTTCTCACCCCTAATCACACAACTAAAGTTCTTAAATTATGACTACCAGCTTTTGTTGAAGAAAATAATTAATCCTACACTTCATTCATCTAATATCAAATTTCGAAAAAAACAACCCCCCATGCAACCATGCACATTCATCATTCCTTATTTTAACATGAAGTTGCTAAACACCTTTAATAGCCTTCCCACACCTGAATAACCCTGATGTAATTCTTAAAAAATTTAGACTACCGCACATGGTTGTGTAGGTATGGCTCACAAGCAACCACAAATAAACAAGTTGATTATTCAATACCAGAGGTACGGACAATTGTTGTAGCAATACATAATGATATGGCAATTATCCAAGTACAGATTGGGAAAAATACAATAGAGGATGTGTTGCTAGATGGACATTATGGAGTTAACATCATCACAAAACAGTTGAGATTAAGATTAAGGCTTCCAAAACCTAAACCAGCACCATATAATCTAAGGATGGCAAATCAAATAACCAAAAAACCCATGGGGTTTATCAGAGATCTAAAGATATATGTTCATGGCATTCTTTACATAATTACGTTTACTATACTTCAAAATAATTTGGCAGATTTTAATTATTCCATGTTGTTGGGGAGACCATGGTTGAGGGATGCTAAAGTGGCACCTGATTGGGGGAATAACACTATTACCATACAAAGGAATGGGACAGTTAAAACAATTACAGTCACCAAATGATTGGGAGGTGAAGCAAGAATACCACAAGTGTTACTATGCTACAATTATTAAAATGGCATCACATATGCAGAAGATATCATCTTTGCTACAAAGCTAGATTTGTTCTCAATAGGACCAATCCTATTTGAACCAATTCAATCTATGAAAACCACAAATGTGGAGATCATGGATATCGATGTGAAAACTATTATTTCAAAATAGGAATTTGAAGTACAAAACATAGAAAAAAAGATAACTAGCAATAGATATGAACTAGAAGAATCCTAAATAGCGAGATGGATGTTAATTAAAGATCAAAAATTGATGAAGTTCAATCTTAAAATTGATGTAGAACCACAAATGGTGAAAATTATTACATAGTTGGAAATAGGCAAAGTGTTGGAACTAGAGCAACTATTGAAGGAATTCAAAGATGTTTTTGCATAGATCTACAAAGATTTGAAAGGGATTCCATTAAAGCTAGCACAACATAGGATTGAGTTGGACACAATTATACCACCGGCAAATCAAGCCAAATACAGATTAAATCCAAATTATGTTGAAAAATCAAACAAGATATAGACAAGTTGTTAGTAGCTAGATTCATTCAATTTATAAAGGAGGCTACATAGTTGTCACCCATAGTAGTAATACCCAAGAAAAATGGCAAGTTGAGAATCTATATAGATTTTAGAAAATTAAATGTAGCCATAAAAAAAGATCCGTACCCATTACCTTTCATAGATGAAATGCTGAACACAATAATAAGGTATGAGGCATATTCTTTCTTAGATGGATATTTAGAATATCATCAAATATTTATAGCTTTAAAGGACATATATAAGACTATATTTGTTACAGACTAGGGGGGTTTTATATGGAAGGTGATGTTGTTTAGAGTGAAAAATGGACCTCCAACATATCAAAAACTTATTACCAAAGCATTTAGAGAATATTTGGACAGTTTTATGAAGATATTTTTGGATGATTTTACAATGTATAATGACATGGAGAGCCATCTGCATAAGCTCAAATTATGTTATCAAAAGTGCAAAAAATATGGCATTAGTTTGAATCTAGACAAATGTGCATTTATGGTATTTTCAGGGATGATCTTGGGTTTTTTGTTTCCAAAGAAGGGGAACTATAAGATCCAAAGAAGATACAAGTAATAGTAAACATGCCACCACCCAAGAATCCACAACAAATTCAAGTATTCAATTAGATGGCATAGTTTTATATATGTTTTATTAAAAAAAATGTTATTATGGCACCTATCACTAATTGACCATAAAAACAAAGACTTTTCTTTAGACAAAAAAATGTTAGAAGGCTTGGGAATTAATCAAACAGAAGTATATTGAAGCATCCATATTGATATCACCAAATTGACAGGTGGAGTTTCATGTTCATATAGATGCATCCTTGTTATTTGTGGGGGCCATGATGTTTTAGAATGTAACAAAGGAAGAGTGAACAACCAATAGTGTATGCTTTTAGGCTTTTAAATAAAGTAAAATAGAATTTTAGCATAATAGAAAAAAAAGTTTTAATAATAGTTTTTGCTTTGCACAAGTTCAAACATTATTTATTGGGCAATAAGTTTGTCTTTTATGTAGGTCATATGGCATTGATCTATTTGGTCGACAAACCATAGGTTCCATGGAAAATAGCTAAATGGTTGTTATTTTTTTTAATATGATTTCATAGTAGTGTATAAGCTAAACAAAACTCATGTAATTGCAAATGCATTATCAAGATTATTGAATATTATATAGAACCCATAGGTGTGCTTGATCAAACCACAAAATGCAAGTTTGATTTATATAAGGCTTGAATGATGTAAAAGAATTTTTGAAAATAGGACAAATTGAAGGCATGTTATCGGTGTAGTAGGAGCAAATATTAGTTAAGATAGCAAAACCTTTTACACTAAAGAATGGTGAATTGTACAAAATGGGCCAAGACAATAGATTGTGACGATGTTTGACAACAACAAAAGCACAAATATTAATGAAAGAATTGCATGAAGGACATTTAGGAGGGCATTTGCAACTAAAATAACATAAAGGAAGATATTGGATGTTAGATATTAGTCGCCAACTATGTACATGGAGATGCATGATTATTGCAGATCTTGTGATGCATGTTAAAGAACAAGAGGATTGGCAACTCAAAGTCTTGTAAAACTAGTCATAAGTTTTCCAAAGGAACCATTTATGAAATGGGGACTTGATTTTATGGGGCCAATTAAGCTAATAAAAAGATATATATGGAACAAATATATTGTTGTTGCCACATATTATGCTACTAAGTGGGTTGAAACAAGAGTATTGAAAATTAATACAATAGGAGTCATAGCAAAAAAATTGTATGAATGCATATTAATTAGGTTTGGATGTCCTTTGATTATAGTCACAAATCAGGGAGTTCATTTCATTAATGATGTCATTAAATATTTGACAAATCATTTTCTGATGAAACATGTGAGTTTTACAACTTATTATTTTTAAAAGAATGGGTAGGTTGAGTCTATTAACAAGGTACTTGAGACATTATTGACCAAATTAGTTAGTGAAAATGGAAGAAATTGGGATGAGCATCTGTCTACCGTGTTATTTTCATACAAAACTACATACAAAGTAGCACCAAGGTATACACCATATCAATTAGTGTATGGATTATATCCATTATTGCCCACAGAATACATCGTTCTAGTTGTTGGTGGAAATGAAACAGACAGTACTTTAATGAGTTTTAACTAAGAGAATTACAAACCTCAAGAAGTTGCAAAAAGCTAGAATGCATATTGCAGAAATTGTAAGAATTCAGTAATGGAATAGAGCATTATGGAGTCAACAAAAGAATTCGAAAAAATAGTTCAGTTTTGGTGATTATGTTCTATGGTTTCCAAAGGGCAATAAGTCACACATAGGGAAGTTTACTAAGAAATGGTTTGGACCATACATAGTACAATATGTGTTGTTAAATAACATTTTGTTATCGATGACCATTGAGAGTTTGAAACTAACCTTGTGCTTGTCAATGTGAATAAGCTCAAACCTTACAAGTACATGGAATCTAAAGTTTAGAAATAAGAACAACAGATGTTAATGCATTTGGAATAAAGTGCAGGTGGAATTTGGGTGGAGAATTCTGATACGAAAGAGGAAGATTGTGAAATACAAAAACCATAGATGCAGAATACTAAAGATGAAGAATAGATGGAAGATCTTGCGATCAACACAATATTGATTTTTAATCTACCAATGATTAACAAGTTTTTGAATAATAACTACAAAAGTGAGGGATTTGGGATGTAGAGATTTGAAGATGATTTGTCATGGGTATTGGTTGAATCAATAGAAGTATTTGCCTAATCATTAAATGTATTCACACAATCATCAAATTTGTTGGCACAATTAGTAGAAAAATCAATACAGTTAGCAGATGAGTTGACATAGTTAACATATAAATGGGGGTAGTCAGTAGAAGGTGTATAGGGCAAACAAGGTGGAGTTGTACACCTAATGTAGGGAGAATACAAATGTGGAGTAATCAAAAAATCAAATTTGCAATGTTCATTCATAATGATGATGCTAAGTGCTTCCATGTGGTTGTATAAGGGACACATAAACTTATAGTGATGGGTTGTATTAATTCAAGGATCATGCATTAACTAAAAGATGGCGGGTAGATAAAAAAATGAATGTGATGGGTGGGACGTTCAAGGACGGAAAAAAATAGGATAATTGTCAAAAGCAGTTTGTCTTTATTATTGGAAGTTCTATGCATTTTCAAGTTTTGGAGTTCATAACAACATGAATGCAAAGAGTGCAATTGAAAAACTATAGAAAATAGAAAAGGAAAAGGAAGTGCAGAGGAGTGGGCGCAAATGAAGGTAGGAGGAGGAAGCAAAAATAGAAGTAGAAGAACATTTGAGAAGAGCAAAAAAAGATAACGTGTTGAATATTCAGCCATTGGTTGCGAAGTCACCATTACATTCATCATCATCTTCACAATGTACAGAAGGAAAAACGTATAATGAGAAGATGCAATTTGTGCAAATGACAATTCATGATATATATAGAATTGGAACATTTGTAGTTGAGTTTTTGCACAAAAGTAAAAGAAGTTAGTGTGCAAGAAAGCCGACATGACTAGGAGCTACATCAATAGATCCAATGTTCATTGAAGAATTGGAAGAAGATGAGGCTATGGAGTAGCACTTTGTGGAAGCATAAATAACATAGATGGACATAGGGGAAGATAATGTTGTTGAGGTAGAAGTACAACCATCCACAGAGGTGCAAGTGGAAGTACATCAATCCATAGAGGTGTAGGTGATGGTAGAAGCACAATAAAGGGTGATGGAGATGGAGAGGCGTGAATTGGAAGTTGTAGCGAAAAGAAGACATCTGATTGTAGATAAAGTTACACTTATGGAAAAAGGTATTAAGATTCTAGATCTTGCTTGACCAATTCATGTGGACACAAGTAAAACAAAATTATGATAAACATGTTGAGTGGATGGAGAACTAGAAGGATATTATTGAAGAAGAAGACTAGGCTTCTAAAATAGGGCTTATTCCTTTGTTTCTGATGGATTGGCACGCATTGATGCCAGATGTAATGTTGGAATTTTTTAACACATTCTTGATCAAGGGTGCAAATATCTATTTTGGGCATAAGGACAAGGTGTATGTAATTAACAAACAACTAATTGTAGATGTTTTTGGAGTGTGCGCAAATGGGTATGTAGAAGAATCGAAAGGGCAGGACAATAAGTCACTAGCAGTTTAGGCATTATAGAATTGTAGATTTGCACTTGCAAATTCTTCAGTAGATTTATGGAATACAAAAAGTCTAGGTCTGCCATATTTTGCCAAATATCTTGCCATTATATCTGTCATTTATTAAAAGGAGAAGGTCTAGTATTTTAGCAACAAGAATGCTATAACAATGATGAGAGCAAAAAAGGGGCAGAAGGTAGATTGGGCACAAATTATATTCAATAGTCTATTTAGTGAACTAGATTGGTGGTATAAGTATGTCAAGGAAAATAAAGGGGATAAGAACGATACTTATCAGTCTGCATTGGTATTGGCAAAGATCTTTCAATATCTATTTGTGCACAAATAGATATGTGCACAAATAGGGAGAATCCACAAAAACTACCAACCAAGGTTAAAAGAACTAGGGAAGAGATGGAGACAACATTGGAGAATAGAAAGAAAGCTACAATAGATTCTCCAAAAAGTGATCTTAAGAGGAAAAATAGAGTTGAGGAAGGAGGAACTTCAAGCTCAAGAATGAAGAGGGAATAGGAAAACACATATCTGAGGGCACAAAAAATGATGAGGGGTAGAGTGGAACCATTTGCAATGCCAATAGTGGTAATGGCAATGCCAATAGTGGTATAAGCAATTGGGCAAACTGAAGAGATACCACAAATGATAATTCCACAAGAGACATGATCAAGGGAGTAGAGGCAGGATGTACCACATATGACATCTCCACATGAAAGATTGCTAAAGGAATAGAACCAAGAAATTAAGGAGGAACATAACACAATGTTTCCAAAAGGTGAGGAACATCTACACTTTGATGGAAATGTATATGAAGATTGGATGGAGACCACTACAAGTCCACGACATTTGCAACATTTGGAATAACATTTGTAGCAAAACCAATAGTAGACACATGAAGGTCTACATGCTATTAAACTACAAAAAAAAAAAGTGGTGACATGACCTGCTTTTGAAGTGTTCAAACCAGCAGAACTACAAGTACCACCTAATAGACCAAAATCTATAAAAGGATTCCAATTTGAATTTGAATTGGGGAGAAGAATGGTGCAAGAGCTGGGATCATTTGTAGAAGGATCTAGAAATCCTATGACACAAACAAGTACACCAAAGTATGTGGAGGAGGTAGTTACAAAAGTAATGTAAGCAAATAAGGTAGTTGAGTTATTTCAGACCAAAACAATTATGAATCTGAATATGGGGAATTTGACTCTGGAGGTGAATAGTCTGAAGAATAGGTTGGCTACAAGGGAGAAGGAGAAGGTAATGTTATAGGAGGAATTAGATAAGGAAAGAAACTTCCAAAAGGGGTATAACCATAATGTGGAAATTTGGAGGAAGATTATAGTGCTCAATAAGAAACTGCAAGATGAAAATGAGGAGCTCAAGGATAGCAAATCACAGTTGAACTCACAAAATGAAGAATTGCAAGATTTAAAGCAAAAGGCTGAAATCTGGGAAACCATAGAGAGAAAGTGGATAGAGGCATTATTTCTTCATAAAAAACAACAAGACATTTTGGATAATCAAGTGAAAGCATTGACTAAGGAAAATAAGGAGAAGGAAAATGTTTTGACAAATTTGGAATTAGTGAATATGAAAAATGTATCTTTGTTGTAATCATAAGAGCTTGAAAGAAAGATAACAGAGGCAAATAAAAAGAAGTTGTTGGAGGAAAAGAAGGAGTATCAAATGAATCTACAACACCTACAAGCACAATTGGAGATGGCACAAGAACAAATGAAGAGTCTGAACCCAACTAGTGTCAAGAAGAGATTAAAGGATTATGAACAAATGTTGCAATATTGTACCCTAGTGAGGACGAAGAACAAGATGAATGATTTTGAAGTAGAATTTGAGGAATGGTGGGAGGTTGTAAAAGAATATTTTACAAAGGAGTTGGAGATTAATTTGGCTTAATAAAAAATTGATGAAAGAATTCTAGATACAAATTAAAAGCTAATCAAAAAAAAAAATCAAATTTATTTATGGCAGTTCAACAAGTATAAATGTATTGGGCTAGGATGAAGAGACTAAAATAAGGCCCCATCAAATAGCTCAAGAGGAGGAAGTGCAGACTAAGGAACCACAGGACCTTAGAAGTGGAGCAGCTCAAGAGGTGGTGCTTAGACAAAGAAACCACAAGACCTTAGAGGAGGGGGTTAGGAAGAAAAAAAACCACAAAGAACTTAGGAACAAAGACAAGTGGAGATTATTCTAACAATAAAAGAAGAGGTGTGAGGCGACTTTCCGTCCCTCTACTCCTGGTTCTACAAGGTGATTATGCTTGAAAGCACAAATGCTACTGGTGAAAGAAAAATGCAAGTGTAATTCTAGATGTTAAATTGTGTTTGTAGTTGAAATTAAATAGCTTGCTTCCTATGCATCATTTACGATTAGAACTGATAGATATATTTTTTCAAGCTCACACACTACACATTTTAGGACTGTATGTCAATTGTCATTCATTTAAACCAATGTTTAAGGACCCAACACCATGTTCAACATAACTACAGACCACTAGTCACTTGAAATATTGATTTTAACACATAGGTCATTCAAATCTAACTTTCCATGGCTTACTAGAAAACTAACAACAATGCGCATCTTGCTACCAAATCCTAAGCTCTATAACTAAACCAACAAGAAGTTATGCAACAAAACCCGAAAGGGTTTTACAAAGGTGATAATTCAACTTGGCTGCAGACCATTAGTCACTTAAAACATCATTTCTAACACATACATTATCCAAATCTAGCTTGCCTTAGCTCGTTAGAAAGTTAACTACAAGGCGCACCAACCTACCAAATCTTAAGATGTGCAGCTAAACCAGTAAGGAGTTATACTACCAAACCCGAGAAGGCTTTATGAAGGCAGTTGGTTCAACTAGACTATAGACCATCATTCACTTAAAACATCATTTTTAACACATACATTATTCAAATCCAGCTTGCCTTAGCTCGTTAGAAAGTTAACTACAAGGCGTAATTTGCTACCAAATCTCAAGATTTGCAGCTAAACCAGTAAGAAGTTATGCTATGAAACCCAAGAGGGTTTGTGAGATTTCTCTAAAGTTCCAACCTTCTAACACTACCACTACCCACCCCCACTCCTTGAAAACTATTACAAGATTTTCATTTTACTTTCCTTCCTTCTCCCTTCTACTAAGACTAATCATTATTTTCTTCTTCAAGAAGCTCGTGGGAACAAATATTCAAAATTGAATGAAAATTATCTCCGAGGCAAAGAGAAAGCCCAGGTTCCATGCTTGGTGGCCAATGGAAGGTTCCATGCTTGGTGGCCAATGGAAGGTTCCATGCTTGGTGGCCAATGGAAGGTTCCATGCTTGGTGGCCAATGG
>Ga0116229_10013567_pt1 | contig 11497 bp, 7 predicted proteins | sample S1TSphgellanicum_3_FD_87313 | JGI IMG/M metagenome (GOLD analysis project Ga0116229, IMG submission 87313) | Host-associated microbial communities from peat moss isolated from Minnesota, USA - S1T2_Fc - Sphagnum magellanicum MG | ecosystem: Host-associated > Plants > Peat moss > Unclassified... | reverse complement strand
GCGCTCTGGATCGTCACCGCGTTCTACTTCATTCGGTTCGAGCAGTCCGTTCGGTTTCCGCTGTTTCTGAGCATCGTCCAGGCAGTCGCCTTTTACGCAATACTCGGGATAGGGGATTTCGCAAACGCAACTTATATCATGCCCTCGAATGAATCGCTTCTCGGTGTACTTGGAAAACCGATGCTCGTCTGCGTCATGGCCGTAAACTTGGCGATCCTCGCGCTCTACCTCTCGCGCATCGGCGCGGGCGGCGTTCCGTTCTTCGGTCGCGGCTCGACCTGGTTCATGCTGCTTTTTTTCGGCGCTGTGGGGGCGGGCTCGATCAAACTCTATCCGATCGATACGCTTTTCTGCTCGAGTGTCGCAATCGTGTTACTGATCGTTTTCGCGCGGCTCGGCGGGTTCGAAGAGTACGTCCGCAACCCGAGGCGGCTAGTAGCGCTGGATTTTCTCGGAATCGCGAGCACGATCGTCGCCGGAGCATTCGGCGGCACGCAAAATCAAGCCGCAACGCTCGTCGCGTTCGTCGCCGTACTACTCGGTGTGTCATTCGGCTTCGGGACGTGCGATATCATCATGACGCTCGCCGGCACGCTTCTTGTTGGAACGCAGTACGGATTCGGCTGGGTTTCTATCGCCGGCTATATCGTCGTCTCGCTTCTCGCCGTCGCATCGATTGGAAAAGCCCTGGCCGTGGCACGCCTCCGAAACGCGTAGAATGAAACCAAACAGAATACACCGACGGCGACGAGTTCGGAAAGAGTGGTCAACGCCGCACCAGTTTCAATCAAATACACGGTCGTCGGCTGAGACCGCGTGGGGACGATCCAACCGTTCACCGCGCCATCTATCCTCATGTGGGGCAGAATAGCTCCCGCCAAGAGGGCGACCCACTTTCGATCGAACGTAACGTTGTAGCGTAGCAGTGGTGCGGAACCCGTCGGCAGTTCGGCGCGAACGATCCAGGGGATTGGCGACGCGAAGTCAACCCCGGCGCTCCGCTGCGATGGGGGATCGAGCGGCTCGTTCGGAACCTGCGCCGTTTCCGCCGCAACGACGCATAAGCCAAGACATCGAACCGCATTCACGCTCCGCGGCACGAGAATCCAGCGGTAGCCCTCGGAGTTCGAAATCAAAATCGTCCCATCTCGAGCGACGAGTTTGCCGGCAACGTAAACGAGCGCATAGAGACCTGGGGTCACCGACAGCGCGGACGCGCTCTGTGTCGTTACGGCACCCCCGTATGGCTGCCCCAAATTTGGGTCCTCGACGAATGCCAACCGCGCGTCCACCCATCCGGCCGCAGCACTCGCAAAGATGTTGTCGGACTTCACCGCGCGCACCGCTGCGAAACGTCCCCACGGTACGGGGACGGAGCCGCTCGCGTTGCGTGCGTCTCCGAAAAGCACGTTGCCCGCTCCAACATTCGAAGCGAGTGTCGCAATCGCGGGAAAGGCGCCGATCGTTAACTCGGGGATCGCTCCGGCAATCGGCACCGATACTGGGGACGGTCGTTGGACCCATGCGGGTAGCGGGAGCGCGAGCTGATAGCGTATCGTCGGATCGGTCTGCAACCACGACCGAGCGACCACGTTCGATATGCTGAGCGCGGCGAGTCCGTCCGTCGATGCATCACGCATGTACCTTCCGATGGCGGGGCCGAGCGGATACATCGGGATCGACTCGTTCGCAGGCATCGCGTTCTCCGGACGCGGGTAGAGATCGGGGTCCGTTCCCGAGCCTCGACCATTGAAACTCGCCGGGTAGAGCGCAGGCATCAAAAGAAATCGACTGTTTGGCGCACTCGGAATCTGTGTGATCGGTAACGCCTGAGCGGGCACCCAGTACCGCTCTGGCGGAGACATCGTCCAAGCAACGAGCATTGCCAAACCGGCTACGAACCATAGCGCCTCTAACGGACGCCAACGAGCGGATCCAATCGCGCAAAACGCGACGTAACCTATCGCTACGAAGCCGAGAAGGCCATAGAGTTCGCGAAAGAGCGCGGCCTCCGAAACGTGCGTGATCGCCCATGCGAAGACGTTGCCGAGCGGTCCGATCGTACCGAACGACCAGATCAGGGGAATCGTGGCAAATGCGATGAGCCACGCTCGACGGCGCTGAAAAACGAGAATCGAAACCACCCCGATGCACGATAGCGCGACGATCACCCAAAGCGACCACTCGTAGAAGGCCGCGAGCGAACTGTCATACCCCGTGAAGTATCCGCGCAAGACGGTCGCCCGAAATGGATCGATCGATTGGCCGCGCTCCCATTCGAGCGTCAGCGGAATTCCGACCAAGACGTCTCGACTTGCGAGAATGCCAACGAAGACGGGCAGCAGCATGCAGGCGATTGCGAGCGCGACGGACAGAGAACGCATCCGCAGCGAGAGCCACGCATAAAATATCGCATCCACGATCAAGAATTGGATTTGCGGAGCGACGGCGAGCGCGAGGAGAACGAGCCGGAGCGTGCTACGACGACTCGCACAGCATTCGGCGATCAACCAGAACGTCGCTGCGTAGGAGAGGAGGGCGAAACCATGGCCGGCCACGAGTTCCGTATACGTCCAGGGATTGAACGCAGCAAATAGCGCCGCAGCGACCTTCCCTATCGGGGAACCGCCGAGCACGGTAACGAGGCGCGCCGCTCCGAAAACCAAAAGGAGCGCGTATGCCGCGAAGTATATGATGTGCGCAACGTAGGAGCCGGCCAACGCAGCGACGCCGCTTCGCGCGATGATTAGGAGAAACGACGCCGGATAGCCAACAACCGATCCCATTCCCGTTGGATCCCAACCGGTAACGTTGTCGATGGCGAACCGAAGCGAGGGTACGATCGGAAACCAATCTTGGCGCAGCAACGGAACGCCGCTTGCAACGAACGCGAGCGACGCGGCAGCGACGGCGAACAAGAGTATCGCCGTCACTCGAGCGCTGCCTCGCGCGAATGCAAGAGAAAAGTTATCCATTTGAATTACGGACCATTTACACTCCAGTCGTACCCTTGTCCCCTGTGCGGTGCTGCAACGAGCACGATCGTCGAGACGAAGCGTGGGCGAGCTGTCCCGGTCGACTTCTCGATCGTCTCGTGCTCGTCGTGCGAACACGTTCGCGTCGATCCACGCATCCCAGACGAACACCTCGACGAGCTCTACGACGAAGCATACTACCGTGGTGAAGGGTTCGACGCAACGATCGACTACAGCGCGCCGCCGACCGCGGCTACGCTAGCAGAGAACACAGATATTATCGACAGCATCGCCGAAGCCGCGGGTGGATCCGTTCGCGGCTTACGCTGGCTCGATATCGGCTGCGGAACGGGAACGCTACTCGAGCAAGCCCGAGATCGCGGCGCGAGCGTCGTTGGCTTCGACTCGTCGGCTGCGGCTCGCGAGAGCTGCAGCAGCAAAGGGTTGACCCTGCTGAACGCCGCGAGCTTAGAGTCCGAGAAGCAAACCTTCGATATCGTAACGGCGATCGAAGTTATCGAACACGTGCCCGACCCACTCGGCTTCCTGAAGTTTCTGGCCGCGCGCGCACGCAAGGGCGGTATCGTTTTCGTGCGCACCGGAAATTGGAATCTCGTGCGCCGTTTGCCCGGCACCCCGTACCTCATGCCCGAGGGTCACATTCAGTATTTCACGCCGCCGATCATGAGGCGGCTGTTCTCACAGGCGTCGCTTGCAGAAACACGCAGCCTCAACCGCACGTGGTTCGTGTGGCGTCTCGTTCCGAACGCGATTCGTCGTAGTATCCCGGCGCCGGCTTTCAAGACGCTTGCCGCAATCACACGGAAAGCCGCGCCCGCATTCGCGGATTTCCCGATCGGCGTTACGTAGGTCTTTTTCGGGCAACGACGAGGTGGTTGAGAACGTCCCGACCCGTTCGCAAGAACGTCCCGAGAAACGCGCCGGCCACATTGATCGCGAGATAAAACGGCGCCTTACTGGCCTTAAAGAGTAGCGAGTCCTTGATCGCAAACGTGTCGCCCGCGCAGAGGATCGCATTATTGAGCGCTTGCGCTGCAACGAGCGCACCGCGGCCCTGCTTTCTTCGCTCGACAACATCGAATCCGGCTGCGGCGATCGTCCGATCGAGGCCGATCTCGGTATAGCGGAAGAAGTCGCGCGGTTCTTCGTGAAGCGGCCAGTACTGAGGAACGGTAAGAACGAGATGGCCACCCGGTTTGAGTACGCGATTGAACTCCGCGAGCGCGACGTCGGGTGTTTCGAGATGTTCCAAAACCTGCGTACATAAGACCGTATCGACCGACGCAGCTTCGAGCGGAATATCGTAAGCGTAGCCGTGGATGTCGGCCGCCGCGTTTTCGTGCGTATCGAAGCCGATCCAGCGATCGAGACAATATTTCGTATTCTCGTAGGGGCGCGCCCCGCAGCCGACATCGAGGAGCGAACCCTTCGCGTAACTCGTCAGAGCTCCATCGACATCGCGAGCGAGAGCACTCAGCAAGATCCAGTCCGGATAATAGATCGGCACCGAAGCGCTCGTCCTCCGGCCGACACCATCGGCGTGGCGCGCGCGCGGATCTATCGCGTCCACGGTTTCAGACTGAGGATTCTCGCAGCGACCGCATCGGCCACGACCGAGCGACCGAATCGAGAAAGATGATGGTCCCACGTATTGTACAGAGGCACACGATTTGGTGAATCGTATGCGCTGAGAAATGCCGGCCAAAGATCGATTGTGGGTACGCCCGAACGCTCGAGCACATTTGCGATTTCGTCGTGATAGAATTGAATGTTGGTGGGCTGATTTTGTGGGCCCGTCTCGGCATGATCTTCCGGCGTGCCTTTTGGAATGCGGAAGTATGCATACTCGTCGGGAAAGTCGGATGCTCCGGGCATGTTTACAACCAAGAACGCGATCTTGTTCGCCGTCAAATTCGCGAACGTCTTCGCGAGCTGCGCCTGACCGGCGCTTTGCCACCCGCCCGGAAATGCGTTTCCCGCGTAGCCGTCCCCGCCCATCTGCGCGTAGGTCGAATAATCGAGCACGACCATATCGACCACTCCGCCTGAAAGTTCGCTGTCGATAACGCCGAGCGCACCAGGCGTATCGACGCCGAGACGCATGATCGGAAAGACGCGAGGCTCGCGCGAGCCGTGATCGCCGGCCAGTAACCGGTCCTCGATGCGGCCGGCGAGCGAATCGTGCCACGATTGATCCCACCACACGTACGAGCTTCCGACGAATGCGATGCGAAATTGATGCGGATCCGGATTGCTCGGAAGCTCGGTCTGCGCCTCGTCGGTGGTAAGATGCGTGCGCCGATTGAATGCGGATAGAATCCGAATCCGGCGGTTTCCGGTGTCTGCGACCGCAACCGATCCGTCGGGCGCGACCGCTATTCCGACGGGCTCGTCGACGAGTGCAACCGGGCCCGCACCGTCGGCAAAACCGGCGATACCGTAACTAGCATTCTCCGGGGGAACGGCCGTCAGCGGGCGCGTGTAGTCGAGCACGACCGATCCGCCCTTCTCCGTTTGTCCGAGCCGAACCACACTATCGAGCGCATCCGTGAAGACGAAGTCGTTCGTCGCAAACGCTGCGAGAGCGGAAACCGGGCCGGCATTCGTCGATCCCTCGCGTAAGACCGTGACCCCGGGTGGCGCGGGCTGGCCGAGGTAGTTGAGCGCAAGCGGAAACTGGCGGTCGACTGCGAGTGAAACGAGACTGACTCGCTCGATCTGCGAAACCGATGCCACCAAAAGATACTTCGGTGCATCGGCGGTCCACGCCAGTCCGATGATTGCCTTCGACTCCGGGAAAACGAGCGTCGTGACGTTTCCACTAGGATCGATGCGTCGCACGCCATTCTGCGGGTCGGCCACGTACACGTTGCCTTCTCCATCGCGTGCAAACGCTACGGGCCTCGTAAATCGAGCGGTCGCACGCGGGCCATCGGCCGCGCCCGCGTTCGCGGATCCAGCAAACGTCGTTACGATTCCATTACGAATAGCTCGAATACAGTGATTGAGCGTGTCCGCAACGAGAACCGTTCCATCCGGAAGCGGCAACACGGCCGACGGCATATCGAACAGCGCTTGCTGCGCCGGCCCATCCCGATAGGCACCGCCTGCGCCGATCCCCAGGGGCACGATGGGTGCCGAACCAGCCAAGGTGCTCACAACACCCGACTTCGAGATCACGCGGATTCGCTGCGCGTCACGATCGGCAACGTAGAGACGCCCGTCGCTCGCATATGCGATGCCCGCCGGCGCGACGAAGCTCGCGGTCGCGCCCGCTCCGTCGGCAATTCCGACGGCACCAGAGCCGGCAAGCGTCGTTACCGTCGGCGCATCAGGAAGGTCGACGGGCGCCGCCGCGTCCGCGGCGTTCACAGAAAGAGCGCACGCGAAAAAAGTAATGAGCGCGACCGAAGTTCGAAAAACTAACACGTCGGAGACGAACGTTTTGTGTGGCACCGAGTCGTTCCCTGTGACGAAGGGCTGGGCGAGCTCTCGCGAAGATATCGGAGGTACACCCCTCGCAGCGGACGTTCCACAAAGGACGATATATGCGTATTCATTATTTCATTCCGGCAGTCGCAGTTCTACTCACGAGTGCGTCGACGGCTCTCGCGACGACCTCAACATGCACCACAACGGTCGCCTGTGTCGTCGGGCAAAATTCATCGACGGGCGCCAGCAGCGATATCGGCGTCGAGGGTCTCTCGAGCCACGGGTTCGGCTTGGTAGGCGTGACTTCGGCAGCGCCCGCAGCATCGTCCGGCCGCGTCGCCGGCCTATATGGCAAAGATCAAGGCTCGACGACATTCAACAGCGGCGTCAGTGCATTCTCGCAAAACGGCACCGGATTGATTTCTTTCGGAGTCAACGGAAATGGCGTCACGGGCTTGACCACGGCATCGCCCTCTGATACGGCAGCCGCGGCCGTCCTCGGTCAAGATCAAGGTACGAACACCGGGAACGAAGGCGTGCTCGGGCTCTCCCAAAACGGCACCGGAATTCTCGGCGTGTCTCTCAATAGCGACGGCGTCGATGCAGAGGCCGAATCGACCGGCGTGGGAGTCAACGCGCTTGGTGGCGCGCAGGGCACGCAAGTGGTACAGATCGAGACCGTCGGAAGCGGCGATCTCATCGATGGGTTCAACGGCGCCGCGGCCGGAGCCACGCCAACAACCGAGTTTTACATCGATGCAAACGGTAACGAAACTCTGTCTGGAACGCTGACAGATGCAGGCGGAACCGTGGCGAGGACGCAGAGCACGACCGGAACCGATGTCGCTTCATACAGCTCTCGTTCCGCCAGCCCGACACTCGAAGATTTCGGCCAGGGTTCGCTTCGCCAAGGTTATGGTCACGTCGCCCTCGACCCCACGTTTGCCTCGACGATCGACACGCGCAACTACCTCGTGTTCGTAACCCCGCACGGCGACTCACACGGCCTGTATACGACGATCGTCTCCGGCGGCTTCGACGTCCACGAAAACGAGCAAGGCCGCTCCTCGATGACGTTCGATTATCGAATCGTCGGAAAACCCATCGACATGGCAAGCGCCGGACACCTCCCGGCAATGGCGTCCATTAAGCGCCCCGGCGTCAATGCGAGCGTGCGTTTCTCCGCGCTACGAGCGAAGCCGAATTTTCGCACGATCGCATTACCACGCACGTTCTAGTTCATACCGACCTCGCGCGGCTCGGTAGCGAAGGTTCGTTGCAAGAATAGGCCCGTAGTTGTATTGCTGACGCGGAGGCGGCGTTAACTCCCCGGTAAGTTACGATGTAGCTAATCGAGAACTCCGGCAGTAGCTCAGTCTTGCCTGTTGGGTCAATCGCAGGCTCTTGGACAATCATAGCTTTGCATGCGCTGCCGATATCCGACACGCAATAGCGGAAGCGACAGCCGCAGACGCTACTTTGCTTAGAGCCGCGATTGAAGGGCCGCCGTTTGCGGGCGTGCCGGCAACGCGAACATTCGACGTGGCATCTTCGTCGCAGAAGTAAACTGAGGTAACGTAGATGCCACTGGTAAACGGGTCGCCGACGCCATATCTAAGGGCTTTCCGACGATGCGATAGTCGAATGAGAGCGTAGATCGTCCTTGCCCATTCTCCCGAACATTGAAGCCTCCGTTCGCTATCGTCGTGTAGAGGCCGTGTGAGTCACCGTGAGGCGTCACAAACACGAGATACGAGCGGGTATCGATCGTTGAAGCGAATGTCGGGTCTAGAGAAACGTGAGCATAACCTGAAGTCAAGACTGCTTGACCAAAATCTTCTAACGTTGGGCTTGCGGACCTCGCACCATACGATGCAACGTCCGTACCACTTGTGCTTCTCGTCCGCGCGTAAGTGCCGCCGACGGTTGAAATGGATCCGGCGATCGCTTCGTTTCCCGCGCCGTCGAATGCAAATTCAAGTATAGCCGAGCCGCTAGTATTGTTGAAGCCCGCCATGATGTATCCCGGCCCAGTCGTGCCGAACTCGGCAGCCGGATACTGCGTTCCGCCTTGTGCGAAAAGCGCCACCCCCGTACCGCCCTCAGAATATGCGCTGACGGCCGCGCCGTTCTGCGAGCTTCCAAAAACGCCCAGTCCGTTTGTTGAGAAACCGGAGACTCCCGCATTTGCCGAGTTGGTTCCATCATCGGCACCAAAAACTCCGGAGCTGACTGTCCCAGAGGTTGTAATGCCTTCGACACCCATTCCATTAACGCCAAAGGCGATTAGCCCCGTTCCGTTTTGAGAGAAGGCGCTGACTCCGCTGTCGTACGGCGACGGCCCCTGGTCTTTGCCGTAAAGACCGGCAACGCGACCCGCCGAGTTCGAAGGGTTAGCCGACGAAACGCCTACCAGGCCGAAACCGTGGGATGATAACCCCTCAACGCCTATATCACTACTCGCTCCCGTCGACGTATTTTGCCCAATAACGCAAGCAACAGTCGTGATACAATTGGTAGCTAACGCCGGTTGACCAAAACAAAGCAATGTAGCCGCAAGTACAATCCCGAGCCGAAACCGCATAGATATCCCTCACAGCAACTTAAGCGCTAAAGGTGGTATGCAAAACGTAGGTTATCCGTTCTAGTCGGATCTTCCCGTAAAGTTATCGGAGGCGTGAATTTGGCACAGGCTATAATGCGCATCGTATTGGCGGGAAAACAGCCTTCTCAATCAATAGGCGTTGGACACCGATGCACGGCTCTAACGACCGGCGATAGCGTCCATCAAGCGCCTCGGCGCCAATGCGCGCGAACGTTTCTCCGCGTTTCGAGCGAAACCAAACAGCCGCACTGTTGCATTCCCTTGGACTTTCTAACGAACTGAGTCGCTACGTTTTGCAATACTTCGGCGTGTTCGATTTGAACGGCACGACGTTGTGGGCGGGGAGGCCTTGAAGCGCATGTGAGAACGCACTTCGCTGTGCTGCGTTCGCGTCGGTCGGTAACGCGAATGCATAGATTCGTCCACTTTGGTCTGCGACGATCACTTCCCCGTTCACGATAATCGGCTGCGCTCGTGAATCTCCGTACAGCGGTGACGACCACTCGACGGTACCGGTCTTCGCATCGATGTCTTCGACGTTGGCGTCGTCCGTGATGATCGTAAGATCCGCCGTGGTCCCGGCCGGCGCCCAGTACGGCGATACGGAGGTCTTCTTCCAGAGCACGTCTCCGGTCGCGGGGTCCACGCCATACAGCATTCCGTATTGCGTGATCGACGAGATCGGCTTGTACGGGTCCGTAGGGAATCCGCCACTCACGACCAGCGTCGACTCAGCGTAGGCGGGCGTCGAGAATCCGCCGTCGCCGTCGGGAGCGCCGAGGTTTTTCGACCAGCGAATTGCGCCGCTCGCGGGGTCGACGGCGTACGTGCTGCCGTTCTTCGCGCTCACGTAGGCTGTGCCGGCTTCCTCCGCGACCGTTCCACCCACATCATCGTCGGTGAGCGGACTGGCCGTTTGATCCGTCCAGAGAAGCGTAGCGTTGGTCGTGAGCGACACGACCGCGTTCGACGTCTGTGGCGTTACCGAACACGTGTTGCCGGTCCCGAAGAGCAGACGGCTTCCATCATACGTGACGGACGACCAGACCGCTCCGCCACCACTCACTGAGTTCGGGACCGTTTGCCAGACGAAGCCCGGCGCGCCCGTCGCCTCGTTGAAAACGTATACTCCTCCCGGATGACAGTAGCCAGGGTCGCCAATGGACACCGGAACGTAGATCGAGCCGCCGATCGCCGCAGGCGCGCCATGCATGCCGCCGTTGATCGAACGAGACCAGAGCGTCGCACCCGTCTGCGGATTGAGTGCGTACAGTGTCGAGTTCGCGGTGGCCGGCGCGTCGACGTACGTGCCGACAAACAGCCGGCCATCGAGGAGGGCGGGCGTCATTTTTATTTCGGTGTTGAGGCTTCTCGTCCAAATCGTCGCGCCCGTCGTCGCGTTCAACGCGACCACGTTGCCGGCAAAGTCCGCTGCGTAAACGACACCACCGGACTCGATCGGTCCCGCCGTGTCGTATTGCGCGGAGCTCGAGTGCGTCCATAGTAGCTTCAGGCCCGAAACATTTGCGGCCGTCAAACCACCTGCTGAAGGTTGCACGCTCGTGCGCTGCAGATCGTGCCCGAAGGTAACCCAGTCACTACTTTGCGAGAGCGTCGAGCCCGATGGAGCTGCTACGTTCGTCGGCACAGGCGTCGGCGTCGGCGTCGCGGCCACCGTCAGAACCGGCTCTTGCTCGGAGCCCGAAGACCCCTTCCCACCGCAGTTCGTCAACGCGACAGCAAAGCAACCCAGAACGAGAAGGCGAGCTCGATGAGAATTGTGTGAGATTTCGAACCTCTTCAATGGACCTGTGATGGAGCGCATCGGTGACCGCTGATGGAATCAATCACACACCGCGCTCGTTAAACGTCGTGCATGCATTCTCGGATGGTTCTACCCAACCCGCTTCGCGGATCCCACGTTCCGAAGGCTTTCGCTATCGCGATTATTGTCGCAGCTTGCAGCGGAATTTGCGTAGCGGGCGCACGGGCTGCGGACGCGGGTGATGCAGCATCAGCGGTCCATAAGCGCCTTAGCGACCTCGATGCCGACGTTCAGCGGCGCCTGGCTACCGGTTCGACGATCGACACGCGGGATCTCGGGAACGCCGCATTCACGACATTGATGCATGGGGGTGACCCGCGGGACGCGCAACGCGACATCGACCGCGCGTTTGAAACGCAAGACCTTCGCCCCGGGAGCCGGACCTTGGGCGAGCTCGCTTGGCGAACCACGGACACCGGCATAACCGATCTGAACGCCGCTCCATTCTTCGGACAGGGCCTCGCGGCCGTACTTAGCGGGTATGGAGATCGGCTGCCTCGCGATTACGTCGCGAGTCTACGCCCGAAAGTAGACGCACTCGTTCAGGCGATCGTGAATCAGCCCGTGCTCGTAACGTACACCAACATCTACCTAACGCGTGCGGTCGACCTCATGCTCCTCGGCCACAACGTCGGCGAT
>Ga0116229_10013566_pt1 | contig 11497 bp, 8 predicted proteins | sample S1TSphgellanicum_3_FD_87313 | JGI IMG/M metagenome (GOLD analysis project Ga0116229, IMG submission 87313) | Host-associated microbial communities from peat moss isolated from Minnesota, USA - S1T2_Fc - Sphagnum magellanicum MG | ecosystem: Host-associated > Plants > Peat moss > Unclassified... | reverse complement strand
CCGGCTTCGCGGGCCAGAACGCGCGTGAGCATCAATTGACCGGCGGCCGCGATCGACATCAAGCCTGCATCGCGAACCGGTCCTAACGCCGCGCCGCCGCCGATCGATAGGTAAAGCCTGTCCGCGCGCGTTTTGAGCAGTGGCACGACCGCACGCGCGAAGGCGAAGTGCGCGGTCAACATTTCGTCGAGCACCGACTTCCAAGCGCCGGGCGTGAGGTCGAGGAGCGGGCCGCTCGTCCACCAGCCCCGTCCGAGGATCGCGACGGCGGCGTCGAAGCCGCCGAGTTCCGCGGCACGCGCGGCGATCTGCGTGGCGCCTTCGAAATCGCCGGCGTCGCCTACGATCGGCGTCAGTCGCGTCTCTAACCCGGGGCCGAGTCGCGCTCGCAAGGCTTCGAGACGTTCGGCGGTGCGCGATGTCGCGAACACGTGCGTGTCCGGATATGCGAGCAACGCGGATACCAGGCTCGCGCCGATCCCGCCAGCGGCACCGGCAACCAAGATCGTCTTCACGACGTTGCCGCCTTTGTGGCGGCGTATCCGGCAACGACGAGCGTGAAGATGGCGCGGTGTTTCGCCCCCAGATCGTAATCGTCGAGCCCGTCGTCGATCAAGAAAAACGATCCGAACAGCGCGAGCGATAGCGCGAAGCCGACTTCGGCTCCCTCGCCCGTGAACGCCGCACGGACAAACGAAACGGATGCAGCCGCTTCGATCGTGGCCGCTCCCGTCAAGAGTACGGCGATGGCGGTTCTCGAAGGGTGGAGCGGTTCCGCCACGTTCGCGATCATGTCGAAGTTCTTCGAAGCCAGCGGACGCAGGCCAGTGGCGATCCCGGTGCTAGCGAGGACGTCGAAAACGTTCTGGGTCGCAGCGAGCCCGTGCCACAATCCCAGGACGCCAAGGATGGTTCGCCTCACGAGATTCATACGCACTAATTGCGCGGGGACCCGAAGGACCCTCGGTCCGGCAACGGCGACGTATTCGGCGTCCAACCGCTGAGCTTTGGAAACTGGTGCCGGGGTCGGGACTGGCGACCGAACACGACTGATCTTCAACTTACTGATGTCTATTTTCTCTTGGCGAAAATGAAGCGACCTCGGCAACCGATGACGCAGTTCGAGCCGGCTGGTAGGTATTGACTAGTGCCGACAAATTTAGCTAAGATATGTATTAGGTCGCCGTTTCGTCGCAGCGGAACCCTGCAAGATGCTGAGAAAGATTTGGTATTTCAGTTGTCTTCTCGGTCTGCGTTTCTTCTTGCTACGTCAAGCCTCGCTCTCGCTGGAATTTCCTCTAGTAGACCGCTTTTTGCGGCGACCCGACTCATCGGGCCCGATCCGATTTCCGGAAGCGCCGACTTTGGGCCAGCTGCTTACGCGCGTCTTCAAGAACTGATGGTGTTGACGAAGATGGCTGCGATCAACGTTGTAGAGAGCGACGGGTTGCGTACGTTATATCGTCCCTTGGGCTAGGCGCTGAAGGGAAACGCGCGCGTCGTCGCGCTGCGGCAAGAGCGACTTGCTAAGCGCCAACGGCGACCGGAGTTTTGCGATGACGTCATGAAGAGCAAGAAACACGCGAATGACGATTGTACCGATCCTGATCCTGGTGGTGATGATGAAGGTTCGCAGACCGTTTCTTATGTAGCCGACGGACCAACGGGGGCGACAACTATCTCGATAAGTTGGCAAGGTCCACTTATAGAAGATTACCAGGCCATCGACGTCGCGCTAAATATGTACGGCCCGTTGTATTCGCCGGCGCCGCCCGCTAACAAGTTGTGGAATTGCGCGGTCAATCAAGGCGGGCAGCTCTTTACGAGCGCGCTTTCGTTGTTGCAAAATTTGAAGAACAACATAGAAAAATTTTCACCGGCCGCTCGGACCCTCATTCTTGGCGAACTCAGTGAGGACGTGGCGATCGGCCTATCGATTACTGACATACTAGGTGTTATTATTCTTTGCATGAGCCCGGCGGACTTCTTGATCTTTCTTGCTCTGTTTGGGTACGCTGCATGGCAGATTGCTTCGGTGTTCCATTGCGCCCTAACGTAACGATTCTTAACTTCGCCGGTCTTCTTCTGGTCATCGCGTTTGGAGCTAGCTCGGCTCTCGGCCACGCTACACTTGCTTGGGCGATGCTTACGTTAATAGTTGCCTGGTCAATTTACTGCACGCTAGTCCGGAAGCAGTGGAGAAAAGATGAGGAGAGCAGGCGTCGCTCTCTCAACGGAGGGCCATAGTAGGCTGCTGCCGCGTCGCATCGCTCGCCATAGTCCAGCGTCGTACGCCGGCTGGCAAACCGAGAGCGCGAGCACCCCGAACCGGACGACGGCTAACTACACCAGCTTATCCGGCGTTATCGGGAGGTCGCGGATGCGCTTCCCCGTTGCGTGGAACACGGCGTTCGCGATCGCGGCGGCGGCGCCGACGAGTCCGATTTCGCCGATGCCCTTAACGCCGATCGGGTTGACGTGCGGGTCGTCTTCCTCCACGAGAACCACCTCCATCGCGCCCACGTCGGCGTGGCACGGCACGAGATACTCGCCCAAATTGGCGTTCATGAACCGGCCGGTCCGCAGATCGGGCCGAGTCTCCTCGAGCAACGCCATACCGATGCCGAAGACCATGCCGCCCAAATACTGACTGCGGGCGGTCTTCGCATTGATGATCCGGCCCGAGGCAAAGGCGCCGACCTGCCTCACCAGACGGACCGTCCCGAGATCGGGGTCGACGCGGACCATCGCGAACTGCGCCCCGAAGGCGTGCATCGAATACGCGGGTTCCTTGTCCGGCGCGGCGTCGCCGCGCACTTCCAGCGGCGTTCCTCCGGCGCGGGCAACGATGTCGCCGAACGTCTCGCCGCGCGCCGGCGTCGTCGTCGCGAAGAGTCGACCGTCGGCCGCATCGAGATCCGCGACCGCGAGACCGTGCAGCGGCGATTTCGGATCCGCGACCGCCAGTTGCGCGAGCTGCGCGCGCGCGTTCAGCGCGGCGGCCCGGACCGCCGAACCGACGCTCGCCGTGAGTTGCGAGCCGCCGGCGACCGGCGCTTCGGGAAACCCGGAATCTCCGAGTTGCATCGTCACGCGTTCGACCGGCATGCCGAGCGTCTGGGCGAAGATCTGGGTGAACGCCGTGTACGCGCCCGTGCCGATGTCGACGCCCGCGCTGCGCACGATCGCGCTCCCGTCCGGAGCGATCGTGGCGACCGCGCCGGCCTTACTGCGGTTGGTCGGATAGGACGAACTCGCCATGCCCATGCCGATCAGGTACCGCCCGTCGCGCATGCTCCGGGGACTCGGATTGCGCGTCGACCAGCCGAAGGCCTCGGCTCCGCGCGCGTAGCACGCGCGCAACGACTTGCTCGAGAACGGTTTGTTTTCGGTCGGATCCGTGTCGGCGTAATTGCGCAGCCGCAGTTCGATCGGGTCCAGGTTCGTCGCGTACGCGAGCTCGTCCATCGCGGATTCGAGCGCGAACGAACCGCTCGATTCGCCGGGCGCGCGCATGTAGGTCGGCGTGCCGAAGTTTAGGCGGTTGATGCGGTGCGTCACGCGCAGCGCCGGCGACGCGTAGAGCATCGCCGTCAGCTGGCCGCATGGCTCCACGAACTCGTCGAACACGGACGTTTCCGAGACCGTTTCGTGGATCTGGGCAGCGAGTCGACCGTCGCTGCCGGCGGCGAGCGCGACGCGTTGGCGCGTCGACGGGCGATTACCGACCGGACCGAACATCTGCGGCCGCCAGAGCGCGATCTGGACCGGACGTCGAGCGAACCTGGCCGCCATCGCCGCCAAGATCGTGTGCGACCAGACCGAGCCCTTGGAACCGAACGCGCCGCCCGTAAACTTCGTGATCACCTCGACGTCGTCTACCGGCAGGTTGAAGACGCCGGCGATCCGGGCGCGGGCCGTTGTGGTGCCTTGGGTACCGTCGTACACCGTGAGACGGTCGCCGTGCCAGAGTGCGATCGTCGCGTGCGGTTCCATCGGGTTGTGGTGTTCGATCGGTGTCGTGTAGACGTTGTCGACGCGCACGGTAGCGGCGGAGAGTGCCGCATCGGCGTCGCCGCGCGACGTGTCGGGCGGCTTCCCGTGGATATCCTTGGGCTTAACGCGCGTGCCTTGATCGTAGCGGGTGCGCGCGGGCTCGGCGGCGTAACGAATATCGACGAGCGACGCCGCGTATTTCGCCCGCGCGAAGCTATCGGCGATCACGACGGCGACCGGCTGACGGTCGTAGTGGACGACGTCGTCTTGCAGAACCGACAGCCTACGGTCGTTGGCATTGGAAGGTTCCGCGTTGACGCGCGGCGCGTTCTCGTGCGTCATGACGGCGATCACGCCGGCTTCGCGCTCGGCGGGCGAGGCGTCGATGAAAGCCACGCGGCCGTTCGCGACCGTGCTTTCCACGATGTAGCCGTACGCAAGCCGGTCCGCGGGCCAGTCGGCGGCGTAACGGGCGCCGCCCGTGACTTTCAGCCGGCCGTCGACGCGGTCGCGCGGCGCACCGATCGCCGGGAGCATCTCAACGCTCATGCGACACCCGCCGTCATCGCCAGCGCCCGTCGCACGGCGGCGCGTGTCATGGGAATCTTGTAATCGTTGTGACCGTAGCCGTGCATGCCGTGGATCGCGACGTCGGCCGCCGCCGCGAACGTCGCGTCGTTCGCGGGTTTTCCGAGCAGCGCGGCTTCGACGTCGTGGGCGCGCCACGGTTTGGGCGCGACGCTCCCGAGCGCGACGCGTGCTTCCCGGACGGTTCCGGCCTCGATCGCGAGCGCCGCCGCGACCGAAACGAGCGCGAACTCGTACGACGCGCGGTCGCGCACCTTCAAGTACGCGGAGTTGCGGGCATGGATGCTCGGCTGTAATTCGATCGCCTCGATCAATTCGCCGCGACGCAAGACGACTTCGACGTCCGGACGGTCGCCGGGCAACACGTAGAGATCTTCCAGCGCGATGATGCGGGTGCCCAGCAAACTGCGGGTGTGCACGAGCGCGTCGACCGTGACGAGCGCGGTCGCCAAGTCGGAGGGGTGCGAACAGATGCAGTGCGGGCTCGTCCCGATCACCGAGTGGAAGCGGTTCTGGCCGTCGAGCGCCGAGCATCCCCGGCCGGGTTTGCGTTTGTTGCACGGCTGCGATTTGTCGCGAAAGTAGGCGCAGCGCGTTCGCTGCAAAATGTTGCCGCCGATCGTCGCCATGTTTCGCAGTTGCGGCGACGCCGAGGCGAGCAGCGCCTGCGCGACGACGGGGAAGCCCGAAGCGACGAGCGGCGAATCGGCGACGTCCGCCATCGTCGCCAGCGCTCCGATGCGCACGCCGCCGCCCGGCGTCGCGGCGATCGCGCGCATCGGGAGCGTCGTGATGTCGATCAGCAACTCAGGTTCCTCGACGTTTAATTTCATCAAGTCGATGACGGTCGTGCCGCCGGCGATGTAGTGCGCGCCCTGCTCGACGCTTGCGGTCGCGATCGCGTCGGTCGCGTTGCCGGCTTTGGCGTAACGGATCGGGTTCATGCCGGGCCGCCGGCGACGGATTGCACCGCGGCTGCGATGTTCGCATAGGCGCCGCAGCGGCAGAGGTTGCCGCTCATCCATTCGCGCACCGAGGCGTCGTCGGTCGGGCGCCGCTCGCCCAAGAGACCGACGGCCGACACGATCTGGCCCGGCGTGCAGTAGCCGCACTGAAAACCGTCGTGCTCCAAGAAAGCGCGCTGCATCGGGTGCAGCGTATCGCCGTGCTCGCCGGTCGCCAATCCCTCGATGGTCGTTACGCTCTTGCCCTGGGTCATGATGGCTAGCGTGAGACACGAGTTCACGCGCTTGCCGTCGACCAAGACCGTACACGCCCCGCACGTTCCTTGGTCGCAACCTTTCTTCGTGCCGGTCAGCCCTAGCTTATCGCGCAAGGTGTCGAGCAGCGTTTCGCGCGGTTCGAGCGCGACGTCGACCGTGCGGCCGTTGATGGAGAGTGCGACCGCCGTCGGTTGCGGACCGACGCGCGAAAGCCGCGTGACCGTGGCGACCGCGGCCGCGCAAACCAATTGCGGCCGCAAGCCGAGCACGAGCGCCGGCGCCACGACGCGAACGAGAAACCAGCGGCGCGAAAGTTGAGACATCCGCGATTTTCTTCCCGGAAATTCGAACGTGGAAACCGCGTCCGGGCGGTCCGTTGCGCGGTAGTGGGAATCCGGCGTGCGTAGCGGAAATAGAGGGTCGGCCGGATCGGCGGCCACCCGTCCGCGGAGAGGGCGCAGCCCACCGAATCCACGCAAACGAGCGCGGTTAACCTTTCCTGCCCGTTTTGCGGACATCGGGCGTCTGAAGGAAAGGCCGGAACATGCCCATTCTTCCCGCACATCCCTCGCGCGAGCACCTTCGTAAAGAGGCGAAGCGCCTGGCCCGGGATCGTTCGATCCGCTTGGCTGAGGCGCAGCGATTGCTCGCAACCGGCTACGGTTACCGCACGTGGGCGGCCCTGATGAGTGGGGTCGACCTCGCGCGCGGAGCGTCGCTAACGCCGGTCCCGCCCATTCTCGCCGCGACGCGAGCGGGCGATGTGGAGGCCGTAAGGCGTTTGCTCGCTGAGGGTGCGAATCCGCGAGTCGGCGACGGCCGCGAGGCGCCGCTGCACGCAGCCGCTCGCCGCGGTCCGCTGGCGCTGGTCGAAACGTTGATCGTGGGCGGCGCGCTGGCGTGGGAGCCCGACGCCGCGGGCCGCACGCCGCTCGACGTCGCGCGGCGCGGTCGCGGGCGCGAGCGAGCCGCGATCGTGGCGCTGCTCGATCGCCGTGCGATCGCCGATCCGTCGTTCCGCGCCGCGGTGGACGCGATCCACGCGGGCGACGTCGGCGCGCTCGAACGGTTACTCGATGCTGAGCCGCGCCTGCTGCGCGAACGTATCGTTGAACCTGAGGTCTACCGCGCCGCGACCCGCTTCGACTATTTCCTCGAGCCTAAGCTCTTCTGGTTCATCGCGAACAACCCGACGCTCGTCGAAACGATGGCGCCGAACATCGTGGACGTCGCTCGCGCGATGATCGCGCGCGGCGTCGATCAAGAGGATCTCGATTACACGCTCGAGCTAACGATGTCCAGCCGCGTCGCGCGCGAACAAGGTCACCAGTTGCCGCTTTTCAGGCTGCTGATGGAAGCCGGCGCGCGACCGAGCCGCGACGCGATCGCCGCGGCGGCGTGCCACCGCGAACTCGACGCCTTACGCGCCCTGCCGGCCGTCGGGTTTCCGATCGATGCGCCGATCGCGGCTGCGCTCGGCGAGAACGCGCGGTTGCGCGAACGTATCGCGACGGCCGGCGCCGCGGATATCGCGGCCGCGTTCTCGTTCGCGGTCATCAACGGCAACCTCGAAGGCGTTCGAATCGCGCTCGACGCCGGTGCCGACGTCAACGCGCGCCTGACCGTTCATTCCCACTCAACCGCATTGCATCAGGCAGCGGTCGACGACAACGTCGAACTCATCGATTTGCTGCTCGCGCAGGGTGCGCGGCTGGACGCGCGCGACACCCTCTGGGACGCCACGCCGCTCAATTGGGCGATGCACCAGAACCGCCCGGCGGCACGCGCCGCACTCGAGCGGGCTACCGGACGGTAGACCGGCCCGGAAACAGTCGCACGGGCGGGAAAAGGTATCTGATGGCACAAGACGGCAGCGACCTCGTTCCGGAACCCGGCCCCGGCGACCACGTGCGCGGCACGCTCGACGCTCCGGTCGTACTTACCGAATTCGCCGACTTCGAGTGCCCGTATTGCGGAGACGCGGCCGCCGTGCTGGAGCGCGTCCTGGAAACGTACGGGTCGCGCGTCGCACTGGTTTTTCGGCACTATCCGCTGCCGATGCATCCCCATGCGGCCGCAGCCGCCGAGGCCTCGGAAGCGGCGGCCGCGGCCGGAAAGTTCTGGGAGATGCACGATCAGCTCTTCCGCCACCAGAAAGCGCTAGGTGAGCCCGACCTGGCGGCCTATGCCGAAGCGGTCGGCGTTCCGGCGACCCGCGTCGCGGACGCAATTGAGAACGGGCAATACGAGCCCCGCATCGAGCGCGACGTCGAGTCGGGAAACGACAGCAACGTCGAGGGCACGCCGGCGCTCTTCGTCAATGGCTTCGCCTACGAAGGTGAACTGTCGTTCGCCGATCTCTGCGAAACGATCGATGCCGCCCTAACGCGAGACGCGGTCGACAACCGCGCCTAGAGCCGCAGGAGTTCGACGCGCCGGTTGAGCGCTTTGCCTGCAGCGGTTGCGTTGGACGCGACGGGTTTCGTGAGGCCGAAGCCCTTGGCGATCAGCCGCCCGCGGGCGATTCCGTATCGCTTGACCAGGTCGTCGACGACCGCTTGCGCGCGGCGCTGCGAGAGGCCGAGGTTGTAGGCGGCGCCGCCGTCGGAATCCGTGTGGCCTTCGACTTGGAAGCGCAGACCCGGATTGGACTTGAGGATCCCGGCAATCTCTGCGATGACGGGTTCCGAACGCGGCTGGATGACCGCGCTGTCGACGTCGAAGTGGATGCCGTAGATGCGGATGCGTTTCTGTGCCCGGGCGAATTGTTTGGCCAGCGGCGCGGTGCCGGTGAGGGTGACCGAGGCCTGCGCCATCTTGCCCGAACCGTTCGTCGCGATCGCGTTGACTGTGTAGAGGCCCGCTTTGGCCGAAGCCGGGATCTGCACGCCGACCAGGATGTTCTCCGTGCCGCCTGCGATGTCGAAGCCGCTCGGCGAAATGCGCGCGGGCAGGTCGCCGGTCGCTTTGACCGTGACGTGCCCGCTCCAGCCTTGGTTCGCCAGAATTTCCATCGGCACGTTGACGGTCTGCGCTTTGCCGGCAACGAAGGTCGCTTCTTGGTTGGGTTCGAGCAGGAACGAGTCGGTCACGTGCTGCGAGCACGGCAGCGACGCGCCCACGGGCAACGCGAGTTCGAGCTGACGGATGCGCTGGAAGACGGGGTCGCCGTCCTCGTTGATGCCGTCGTAGATGATCGAGCCGTTGCCGTCGACGGCGTACATCTGGACGAAACCGTTGAGGTTCGTTGGTTTCGCGACGAAGAAGTGGCCGCACCAATGCGGGTCGGTCGTGGTCACGACGGCGGCCGACCCCAGTGCGTTATTAGCGTCTTTGACGAAAGCCGCGACGTCGACGAAGTGCGCGGCGTCGTTCTTGTCGTTCGTGCCGAGCCCGCTGTTCTCGAGTTGAATCAGGCTCGCATGATCCGTTTCCGGCCCGGGGCCGGCCGAGGTGAACGGATAGGGCAGCCACGTAAAATCCGAACCTTGATAGCATTTTCCGCCGCCGAGAATCAATTTATGACCCGCGGCCACCCACTTCAGGAGCAGCGCGCGCTGCTCGTCCGCCATGACTTCGGGCACTTTGCAAATGTCGCGCACCACAACGGCTTCTTTCCCGGCGAGCGTGCCTTCGTCGAGCATGCCGGCACCGATGGCCTCGAAGCCATACCCCGGAAGCGGCGGTGACACATCCGCCGGATAGAACGGCTGGCGCGGATCGGTATCGAGAACCAAAACGCGGTGCGTGCCGGTTCCATTCACTCGCGGTAGGCACGATGCGGGCAGTTCAGGCGTTCGGGTGAAATAGGGTGCGTTGTAGCCGTCGGCGGTGGCGCCGGCGAAGACGGTGCCCTCATCGTTGACCATGCCGCGGAACGTGCTGGGATTGGCATCTTTGTTGCCGGCTTGAGTCGCGACCCACATCCGGTCTTGCAGATGGCCGACGAAGATCGCGCGGACGCCATCGGGGGACGGGCACTCGGTCGCCACGAGCGCCGAGCCGACTTTGACGAACCGGACGCGCGTGTAGCCTTCCTTGGTGCCCGTCGGAATAAAGCTGCCGTTCTTATCGGGATCGTCTTGTTCGACGAAGATGCCCGTCACGTTGGGGCTGGCGGGCGGAGGCGCCAAGGTGCCGGTCGCGGTCACCGAATTGAAGAGCTTATTGCCGGTCAAGCGCACCCAGCGTGCCTTCACGTTGGTTGTGAGCGTCTTGGTTGCCGCGTTGAACGTGCCGACGTCCGCGAAGCCGGAGTCGGGACCGGTGGTCGAGACTTCGACCTTCAGCGTTGCGGGCAGCACGTTATCCGAGTCCAAGCGCAGGTTCGCGTCAAACTCGGTGATCGTCGCGACCCCAGCGAGCTCGAGGGTGAAGATGTACGGCGGCTTCGCCGAAGCGGGAATTTCCGACCCGATTCCGTTGGCCACGTTGCGCAGGTTACCGTCGCTCATGTCGTCGAGCACGGCCGGCGAGTAACTGCGCAGGATCGTGCCGTTGGCGAGGCTCAGCAGGTTCGGGTTGGGCGTCGCCGTGGGTACCGGAATCGGTGTGCCCGCGGTCGTCGCGGCCGTCGATTCGCCGCCCGGTGCGGGAGACGCGGCCTCGGCGGTCGCCTCGGCCGACGCTTCCGGCGATGCTTCGCCCGAGGTTTCCGGCGATGCTTCGGCCGAGGCTTGCACCGTAGCGCCGGGCGCGGGGCTCGCTTCGGAATTCGATTGGGTGTGCCCGCAGGCGTCCAGACATAGGACCAGAGCGGCTGCCGAAGCGACAACCGCGATGAAGCTTCGCAACGTGTAGCCTCCCGAGCAGCGCCGACCGCGCGCTTCTATTCCCGGTCACATACTCAGGTAAGGTGACAGCTCCTCCGTTAGCCGGGGCAAGCGAGTTCGCGTGCCCGCCTCGAGGGTGCGGTCGGCGGCCTTAGCGGGTGCGCCGCCGAACGGCGGCCAACAGGGGGGCACGGCTCCTTAGCCGCGGAGGGCAGTATGGTTCTGAGCGATTCCGAACTCGCGCAGTTCGAGCGAGATGGATTCATCCGGTTCGAGAAACTCTTCGGCGACGACGAGATCGCCCTGATGAAGTCTGAACTCGCGCGTGTGGGCAGCGCCGAGTCCGACGCGATCATCAAGGAACGCACGGGGTCCGCGCGCACGATCTATCGCTGCCACGAGCCCGACGGCCCGACCGCGTCGCCCGTATTCCATCGTCTCGCGCGCACGCCGCGCCTGCTCCAGCCGGCGCGTCAGGTGCTCCACGACGACGAACTCTACGTCTACCATTGCAAGAACAACATCAAGACGGCCATCGACGGCACCGTGTGGCTGTGGCACCAAGACTACGGCTATTGGCAACACGACGGCGTGCCGACGCCGAACATGGCGACGTTTCTCGTGATGCTCGACGAAGCGACGGAGTTCGGCGGCGCGCTGTATTTCGTGCCCGGTAGCCACAAGGGCCCCGTTCATCCCGCTTATCGTGACGAAGTGACGACCGCGTATCCGCAGTGGGCCATCGAGAAACCGGCGATCCAACAGTACTTGAAGAATAGCCCGCGGCCGGCGGCCATCACCGGCGGTCCGGGAACCGCGGTTTTATTTCACAGCAAGATCGTGCACGCGAGCGGCCACAATCTCTCGCCGCACGACCGCTGGCACGCGTACATGGCCTACAATCCCAGCGCCAATCGG
>Ga0116229_10013564_pt1 | contig 11498 bp, 5 predicted proteins | sample S1TSphgellanicum_3_FD_87313 | JGI IMG/M metagenome (GOLD analysis project Ga0116229, IMG submission 87313) | Host-associated microbial communities from peat moss isolated from Minnesota, USA - S1T2_Fc - Sphagnum magellanicum MG | ecosystem: Host-associated > Plants > Peat moss > Unclassified... | reverse complement strand
TAGATCAGTAGGCATAGTAGCCGAAAAAACAATAACCTGTGTATTTTGTGGCAGTTTGGCAAACACATCATAGATTAGCTCTTTAAAATCACGCGATAACATTTCATCAGCTTCGTCCAAGACGATCATCTTGATATTTTTGGTACCTGAAGAGATCAATCAAAAGCAATAAAGTTAAGATCACGATAAATTATGTATAAGTCAATGATCACATGCGAAGTACCGATCGATTTAACATGTCGTTGATTCGTCCTGGTGTTCCAACAACAATTTGAACACCTGCTTCTAGATGTTATATGTCGTCACGAACATTGGTAACACCGATGCAAGTGTAGCAGGTAGCATCCATATCAGAGATGGACGAGTCGGCGGTGTCACACCGCCACGCTCTGCGGCTGGGCGGGGCGGTGACGGTGTATTGCGAGGTTTCACGGTTTCCCCGCCTCTTGACAATCTTGAATTTTTTAAATATAGTCAGATCGTTAGAGACATCTTTTACTCTTTTTAAAAATTGTGAAAATGTCTTCACGCGTAACTATTGTCGGCAAGTTTTATTCAATCCAATGCTCAACTGAGAATGTGCATATTTGTAATGGTTTACATTGTTGTTATTTATATATGATGGGTGGCCCATAATAAATGGCCCACTTTTGTTTTCTATTTTTAAGACATTTGACAATCGTTTTAAATTCTGGTTCTGGTTTCAATGGATAGAGAATTTGATCCTCTGTAAAACTATAGACTTTGTTTTTCAAATAGATTCTTTGCGTTAGCGTAAAATTAATGAGATGAACGCCTATCGAATTATCGGACTGCGATATCCTATTTTTCTACAGATAAAAAACGATTTCTGCTAGTATGTGGTCATCAAGACTGACGCTAAAAGCATTGTACATTAAAAGACAGAGAATTTATTGCTCTATATGTTCAAGATCTTAGCATAGTTCTGACTGTTTTTCTTCAAGAGAATAAAAGTTGCGAACTAACATTTGATAGTATTTTGGGGGACATTATGAGAAATAATTTTCTCACATGTTAGACTTCTATAAAATGTTGAATTCTATGCCATCGGATACAACATTAAATTCTGAACAAAATGGTGCATGGTGCTCATTTGAACAGTTCGAACGTTTAGACTATTTTGAGTCAATCAAAAACAATAACTCGGACCAGTCCGGAAGGAGCTTTTTTCCGATGTTTCGACATTTTCTATTTCAAAATTTTTCCTCTGAACTATTTATTCTACAACTTTGAATGTTACAGCGAACGATGTAGAATTTTGTGTAGAATATGTCATTATATTTTAAATTCAGCATATCTATCCCTTAAAAATCTCTAGAAGTTTTTTTACTTTTTTGGCCTTTGCACCTGTATGATTGAGTGGTTCTTCATTCCGTCAACTTTACGCTGTCGCGAAGAATCTATTTGAAAGACAAAATCGATATTTTTATCGAGGAACAAATTTTCTATTCATTGAGATCAAAACCAGAATTTAAAACGATTGTTAAATATCTTAAAGATAAAAAACAAAAGTGGGCCATTTATTATGAGCCACCCGTTAAAATAGTAGCTAAGAAAATTTACTGAGAAATTTCTGGATAAATAGTCTCCGAAAGTATATTTTGGACGGGGCGGAGCGGGGCGGTGGCGGTGCGAAACTTTATCGACGGGGCGGGACGGGGCGGTGGCGGTGCGACTTTTTTGCTGCCCCGTTAATCTCTGATGCTCACGTTCGATAAATGTACTCATTGATATTTTCGATGTATGGAAAGTATCCCTATTCGTCACTAGGATTTTTCCAATAAAATTCACCATGTTGGTTTTTTCCCATCCTCTTTTCTTCTGTGATACATGGGATTTTTCCGATGTTTTGATGATATCTACAAAGCCATCACATCCAGCAACTTTGGTAGACACCGAAAAAACTAATAAAGCCAATGAACGCATCACGAAGCCACAAGTTGTCCTCGATTACAATCAGGGAAAGCAAGGTATAGATTTATCTGATCAGTTATCAACATACTATACATGTCTTCGACGGTCCAAAAAATGGTATCACAAGGTGGCATTTGAGATGATATTTGGGGTGTTAGTAGTGAATGCTTATTTGATTTACAAAGAATATTATGACACAAGCAGTATGACGATGCTACAGTTTCGTGAAAGTCTTGTGCGATCTTTACTTCTTGGTGTGCCATTCGAGAACCTGAAACCTAGCCCGAGACAACAGCCAACAAGCCAGACGAAGCGAAAACTCACTGATCACGTGCTCGAAGAAATGAAAGGACCTGTCCGCGATGTCCGAAGACGCTGTGTAGGTTGCTATGAGAAGATTTGACAGCAACGATCAAGAGAAGCAAGTACAGCGTCAGCAAAGAAAATAAAAACCTTCTGTCCTGATTGTGACAAATTTTTTTGTTTTGATTGTTTTAATGAGAAGCACCATGCTATGAAATAAAAGACTCAAAAATTACAAAAGGCAGAAAAGATGACACATTACATGTAGCTCCTGCCTAAAAAGGGCAAAAGAAAGTGTTTTTCTATACAGTTTCTTCTAAAAATATAGTGTGATCCACCGGTGGGTCACGTCGCGGTGAAAGGGTTAATTGTAACACAATCTATATATTACACATCTTCTAAATTTCTTGCGCGTTCTCTTGAGTAATGTCCATTGGTTGTTGGTAGTTTTCGCTCTCTTTGATGGAATAAAATTTTTTCCAGAGCCATTCTGAAATGTTCGTTGTTCGTTTGGACATTGTTTAATAAATCGAGGTTAACTTCAATCAGGGAAGCAAACTTTTCCAACCTTACCGTTTCCAACGCTTTGTCGTGCTCCTGACTCACGTCTTCATATTCTATGCCAATTGCTTTATGAAATCCTTGAATAAGTTTGTTACCACTTGTCATATTTGTATAACTATCGTACAGTTCTTCGATCAAAGATCTTGACATACGTTCATATAATGGATAATTACAATTACTTGTTTCCCAACTACTATGGGCCAGTTGATATCTAGTTATTATAGATCCTACCCATTGATCTTTCTGAGCATTATACCATTTATGCCGATCTATATATAATGTTTCTTCCATTGTGTCTGTTTCACGGTTCACTCTTATTACTCTGACTGAAGTAATGTTTGGATTGTCCATCATAATTTTTAATTCATTTTCACGAAAGAATGAATCTGTATCTGTGTCATCCACATTGAGACTGATTTCACCACTGGCACATGCAGCAAAACCCAAAATATAGGTAGGTGTAACTTGTTTTTTGATCCTGAAAGGAACGCTCATATCGTCCCACATTGCATTTAGAATCGGTAATCCTGCCTCTGTCATGGCTACTGTATGATAAAGATCTTCATTTGTATAATTACCCTCGCCTTTTAATTCAACTTCGGCATTTTTCTGCACTAGCCAACGTTCAGCAATAATTCTACCCAATCCATAACCAAGAGGATGTGAAGGAATGTAACCACCAGACCATAGTACTGATTTACCTGGTGGAGCGCTAATTTTACCTGATGCTAATGCTTTTTCTGCAAATTCAACAGTATAGAATTGAGCTTTCTCTTCCTCAGTATAATGTCGTGGATAGATATTTGTAAGGCTCTGAGCAAAGCGTGTTTTCTTAAATACTTCGGAAAGCATATCTGGACTCATTGTTGAATAATCGTAAGGTCTATGGTTATAACCACTGAAATGTAGTTCATTTCTGTTTGCAATAACATGATGCTGAATTAATGACTTAGAAAGTATAGTGGCGTTGTAGCGAATAGCTGGAATTGTGATGGATTCGGGATGCGCACCACTAACGATAGGTCCCAGCGCATAAAACCGTGGTGATGGTTCACCTTCAGCATTAATGAGTCTAAAGTAGTCATCAACATCGAGTCCTCCATTATGGTGCATTCTTGCTAAACCACTGGTAACAAGTTCTTTGGCACACACAGGCATTTGTTCCAAATATCTTGATGGACCGGTGTTATTAACAATTTTTTTTGTGTGCACAGTTCTAAGTGATCCATCTTGGTTTTTGATAGTCACGTTGAAACCGGTATCTGTAGCAATTTCTATATATTGTAGTCCGCCCGAAATTTCAAGTCTTCCTTCCCTACGAAGTTTATTTATCTGTTCCCATTGTTCATTTGGAATCCTGTATCTGGCACAAAACCATAACGTCCCATATTTTTCTACGAAAGATTGTTGTTCATTCTGATTCATCGCTCTCCACAGTGTATTCGTGTCAGCGAATATCGAATCTACTACATCTCGCCATTCGAATCCTGCTGTACGAGCAGCCATCATCTCCTCCTGGAATAGTTTCATTAAGTAATCAGCTGTTATATTTGTTGTTCCATTTCTTTCTTCTACAAACTTGTCAACTGTACATATGCTTCTAGTATATGCCTTGGATTGATTAGCTACTTGAGGCACTTGACCATTCCTTGATACCAATAGAAATTTTCCGTTATAACCATGATCCACTGCCCATAGAGCGGAAAAACATGCGCCATTTCCTGTACCAACGATCACGGTAAAATTAGTTTCGTTCACATTTTCGGGAGTGAATGCATGATCATCAAGGTTGTAATAACCATTTTTGCCACATAATGTATTACCATCTTTATCTGTGAGTGGTTTTGGATTGGCATTTCCTAAGGCATATATAACAGCATTAGCGAAAATTTGCTTTCCACTTCCTAACGTTACCATAGATTTACTTGCAGCTGCGCCTTCCGTGGTTTTTATTACCCTGTCACGAATGAATTGAACTTTTACTGGAGCTTTGTTTGATTCGAGAAGCTTTATTATTGATTCGAGATGATCACGAATATATTCTCCAAATTGTACATGTGGAATACTTGCTTGAGGATCAAAACCTTGATCTTTTATATACGTTACATCACGAAATATATTCTTCCATTTTTCTGGATCTTTGTTGATATGTTCAATACAAGCCGTTGATGATTCCATTCCCAGACCTGCTAGGGGATTAGCCATAGTAACTCTTGTTGGTGCCGGTCGATTGTATGTTGACCCTCCCGGATCTCTGCTTGAATCAATTATATTTATTTCCAAAGTGTGACCGAAAGGAGTACTATTAAGAAATTCCTGAATCAGAAACGTGGCTGACATAACCCCACTCACACCCGCGCCAACTATAACTATCTTCGTAGAACCAATACCCCCTGTAATTTTGTGGGTTGTTTGGAATTTTTCTTTCCTACATGGTTCTTGTGACGGAACATCATCTTTTTCGATTGCAGTGTTATTTAAATGGTAATATGTCCGAAAACCTACATGCTTAGCTAGAACATGTATTGTACCGGTAGGATGTTTGACAATCAAAGCACCGTCATAGAATTTTTCTGATTCTCCAAATGGTTGACACAATTCTCCGGTGCCCTCGATATAAATAGCTCGACAGATCTGGGTTCCTTTCCGTTGTTTCCATCCATATATCGATTCGGATGTCTTTTCATATTCTGGAACATTCTCCATCATTTTTTTTATGAAACCAACGTTTGAAGGGTAGCGATTAGTAAGTCCTAGGCTTTCTGCATGAGCAAGAATTTCTTTCAGTTGTGGTATTGTAATTCTTTCTGGATCACCATACTCATCTAGTTTATTTTGTAGCTTTATCGCTTGCTCTCGAGTTACTTCGTTTAAAACGATGACATTGCGATCGTCCTCTGCAAGCCCTGACATGGCAGCCAACCATTGATCATCGACACACTTGTAAAAAGCAATGCCTGTACCACTGATAATATCGTTTCCGCACTTTACAGGATCACCTTGATGAAATTCTTCACCAGATTTGTATTTGCCATTTCTCGTAATCTGGATGGTTTCACCCAACTGAGGTACACTTAAAATGAACTTCTTTGCCGCAGAAATGACTGGAATTGATTTATCATCGCTGAAATCGAGATCGTCAGTAGAGATTATCGGTATGCCAATATTTTTTTCGCAAGATCTTCGAACTAAGTCGCTTATTCGTTTAGTAGCTGCATCAAATGTTATACTGCTATCAAGTATTGATTCAAATGGTGGACAGTACTTGTGATAAACATCAGGTGAATATTTAAACACATGATTGATCACATCAAGATCCGTTATTTTACAGGTTAGAAATTTTGCAATAATCTCTATCTTTTCACCAGCTGTTTGAGCCTCATTAAATGTCTTCTGCCAGATCGGTGGAAGCTGAACTTTTCCACTTTCATAATCATTTATCATTGAAGAAACCAGATGCTCGAATGGTGCTGTCACAATAAAAATACTTTCACGACAAAAACGAGCGAACTTTTTGAATTGTTCGTTGAGTGTTGAAGAAAACTCAACACATACACTATCAAGATTTCGGATATCTTCGGCATAATGAATCAGTTGCGAATCTATGGCTTTCTTAAGATTTAATATTGTATTATCAAGTAGATCTTGCATTAAAGCTTCGTGAAAATATGTAGCGAACCTCTGATAGATGAATCCCATTATATCATTATCTTTGTAGATAATATCTTTAAGTAACTTAATATGTTCATTACATGGAACGATAATCTTATATTCAACTATAAATTCATCGATTGTTCTATCCAAAATGTTCCAAGCGAAAGGGAAGTTGTTCTTTATCATTTCTGGTGTAAAACGTCCTATACGTAGTCCATCTTCAAGGTCAGTTGCGTTGAAAGATAAACGATCAGATTGAGCGGCTATTTGACCTTCTATGTGATTAAAACCGTCAAGCTTCATTACATCATTATGTGCTCGATCTATATTTTTTACTATATCAGGAATTTCTGCCATATCATGATTATAAAAACTACATGGTTTGCTTTGATTATAACGCCAGAATCTTTTGATAATGCCCTCAATGAAAGTTGGCGACAAATTTCGACCTTCTTTTCCATCTTCCGTCCAATCAGTGAGTATTCTTACACCGGCAATATCATGATTCCAGTTTAATCCATAAGGTTGCAAAGCTTTTTTTATTGCCAACTGACCCCAATGGGCGAATGGCGGGTGACCAATGTCGTGAACAAGTCCTATATTACCTGCCAAGAGTTGACTTTCTTTACCCAATCCCAGCATTCTTGCTATTTTTTCGGCCGTATCTTTTACATTTCTAGAATGTGTTTGACGATTCGTCAGCCGTGGATCACTATAATTTATTGCAAACTGGTAAATACCTTTAAGCCTTGCCCATGCATGACTATGTAAAATATTATTCCGATCATCTTCAAATATTGCCACTACATTCCTTGTATCTTTCTGTAGAATTGATTCAGTTTGATACCAAGCACTTCGATTATTAAAGTCAAAATACTGTTCTATATGATAATTAGTAGTTGAATTCAGATTATTGTTAGACATATTTAAATTGTATTGTATATTAAATAAGTATTGCTAAATATGCTAAAATTCAAATGATAGAAAATATGCATAATAAATTTTGATTATAATACGTCGAAGAGTCAAATAAGTTTCTTTTCGAAAAAAAAATGTTAAATCGACTCTATTTTTTCTGTTCTATACACTATTAAAAACGATTTAAGTAGTGTAATTACACTGCAGTATTCATTGAAATTGCTCCTGTCAAAAAAGATCTGCACATATACAGTCTCATATTATCTCTATAATCCTACCATTCGTGTCTTTTCTTTCTGTTTAGTATCGTTTGATATAAAAAACATAAAAAGACATTCATTATATTCATATCACTTTATGGGAATAATAATCTTTATCACACTGAAAAGTTTTTAACCGTCTTTATATTCAATCCATCACAATAGATGTATACGGAGAAACTACTTAGAATAGGTGTAACAATAATCGCATCCCAGAATAATTATGATAAGAGAATAGGCAGAATGACAAAGCCATAATAAAATCTAATGTCTACTATAATTCACACAACTTAATACCTTATATACACTATGAAGACATGTTCACCACTCTTGTTACTATGATTTATCTACCACATACAATAAAAATACCCTTTTTATGCACGTCATAGTATCTTATTATTCAACTTTTAACTTTCGACATCAACTATTTCATCCCAGTAACCAAAACATATTTTTCATAGTGATTCTCGAATTATTAGAATAGTATCTATATATCTACAACTGAAGCCATCTGATGAAACCCACAAGCGGGATTAATACCCTTAATGCCGTCTTTTTGACTCACATTCGTCCACCTTGATGGTTGCAAAAATTGTGTAAAATTTGACCACCGACCGAAGGTCTAATCGCTAGTGACTTGATTGGTATAATAATGTAAATAACAGCAGTTTATCATGTAATTGTGGAAATATTGTGCAATGAAAGAAAGAAAAGGTTAGTCGTTAAATAGTTGTTTATGCATGACTCACAAAAATACACCATTGGAAGGCAGGAAGAAAACAAGAAAAATGCTTTATTTTTTTGTCGACACAGTTGTGTCTCTTAGGTAAATATTTGTCACATGGGAGATGCGCAATGAATGGACGGGGGCGCATAAGAAGCCAAATCGGCCCATTGGAGTTTTTATTGGCCAACTCTCTTGAATCATATATCAATCGAAAGAACATGTTGAAAGTAACATTTTTACACTATATTCATAATGTTTTGATCGAATTTTTGAGCCAAAAAGCTATTAACAAAGTAACTCAGTTTTGATCATTAACCCCATAAACGGTTCTATCATAGTCAGTTTAGATCGATTTATGAAAAAGTAAAATTCAATCGTAGTTCATTTTTTTGTTTTCATTTTTTTCGTCTTTTTATTCTTTGTATTTGAAATATAATCATAGTGAACTAACTTAATTTTATCTTTATGAAATCTAATAATGATATTCGATGTTTTATGCACAAGCATTTATATTAGAAGACCCCCCCATAATAGAAGACCCCTCTAAATCATTTGTACGCTAGACCATTATAGAAGACCCGGGGTCTTTTATTATGCGGGGGGGGTTTACTAATTACTTTGCTTATGAAATTAATCAAGAAAATCAATCTCGATGTTATCAATCACTTCAAGTTTATGATTTAAATATAGATGGATTCCATGATTTGATTTTTCTCGATGAACAATTATCTCATATTCATATTATTTTTGGGAAAAATTCTGATTAATCTATTCGATTTATTTGAACAATCCGAATCAATCATGAAATTTATTTTCATTTTAAATTAAGTGTCTCTTCAATTTACATATCTAATAAAAACAATAAAATAATTTCTATATCTCATTTAAATTATATTTGTCTGTCTATTTGAAGTGAATAAAAGATTTCCTGACCAACTCTCATATCTGCATCCACACCGCGGCATAAACAAAAAACAAAGTAATTGAAAACTTCAAATATTCAATGAATGAAAGTTAACAAATGAAGGGAAATATAAAAGATAAAGATTTATAACTTTTTTTTGTTTGCTCAAAAAGTTCGAAGGATTCTACAAGGATTTATTAAGAAATATTATTCTTTTTCAAGTATACATAACACTTGAATTGGAATCCGAAGTTTCTAAATTTATTTATTGATCAGATTTAATATCGCGTTACTTGATGATGATATACATCATCCGTTTCTTTTAGTTGAGAGAATTAACTCTAAAAGTGTTCTTTTCATTAGAATAAATAAATGTCTCAAAAGAATGTATAACCATAGTCTTAATTTCAAATCGAACATTTCCATTTTTTTATTGATTAAATTAATAGATTTTTATCTTATACAGAAAATTAAGTTTTTTAGTTATCAAAGCATTGGTTTTTAAATGAACATTTTCAAGTGTAATATCACCTGAAAAAAAGAAGAATAATTAAATTTAAATTTTATAATAAAGAAAATTACAAGCCATTCCATAAACTTATTTTTAACTGATGCGAGAATCAATATCTTCGATAAAATTTCCCAAAAATTCATCAACAAGAAATACTATTATATGCGCAAAGACCATTGTCTATTACACGTTCGAGGATATTTTCGTATTATTTAGAACAATTCATTCTGAAAAGAGAAAAGACAGTTTTTAGAACATTAATTATTTATCGTTGAAGGTTAACGAGGACGAAAAAAATTATTTCTTTTACAAAAACAAAACTCTTTTCTCTAAATTGAACATTTCATCAAAATTAATCGAATAAAATTAAGATTTTTTCTTAATTCAAGAAAATATTAAAGAATTTACGAATAAAGTTTAACCACGTTTATTAAACACGTGATAAAAAAGAATAAAAAATGGAAAAAGAACCGATATGTGATAAGAATTCGTACAGTTTTAAGTTATTATCATTTTACATAAGATCTCAGTCTATCAATAGATGTTTGTAGTTGATAGAGGCTATTCATCTTTTATTTTGTTCGAACTACCAATTAAATTCTTTCGTTCTCTAATAACTATCGTATCTATCTTTTCCTTTTCGTATCATTCAGTCTTTTTAATTCTTATTCAATGATTAGATTTTTCCGAAATTTAAATTATTATATAAACTTATTATTTTATTTGTAAAGAAATTCTATTGTAAAAATTAAGTGAGAATGATGTTTCTTTCAGATATTAAATGGACTCGATAAGAGATGTTTTATTAAAACAAAATCAAAAGAAACTTACCAATAAATATAATATGATCATCATGGTCAACCAAAGTGAGCTCCAAATTTAGAGTTTACAAAATTTGACTTTTCAGTGAAATTCTAGTTCTTATCTTCAAGCTTCCTATTTCAGATTATGCAAATAGAGAGCGCTAACCATGCTGAGTCGACTGGTGATGTTCAAGAACAGCCAGCACACATTTATGAGCTGGAATTCGCTCCAAACTAGAAGTTTGTAAACTCCAAATTTGGAGCTCATTTTGGTTAACCCACTCTTTTAGATTTTCGATGTTTCCACTCCAAAACGTTAACGTAGCTAATGTGCAAGTAAGTGCAGCTTTGCACTGCGTGATAACGCTATATATAATTTTTATTTTTTATTTAGAATTCAATACCCAATACCACCACCAACAACAACGTGCCACCAGCTCCCCCAATAACAGGATATCTTCGGTGGGAATTAACGCAGGCGAACAATCAAATTCGATGATTGCAAGCCAGTATTCAACAACTGCAGCAACAACACCAACAACAAATACAAGCCCTACAACAACAATTTCAAAACAATATTCAGCAAATGCAGCAACAATTCCAAAACGATATTCAACAAATGCAGCAACAATTACAACAGCCGCAGCAAATGCAACAACAATTACCCAGGTCAAAAATTACGGGCCGGTTCCAGCAGGAAAGCATCAGAAATCGCTGGAACGTGGAAGCAGTATTCCCACCGGAAAATTTTCGGATTATTTCCGTTGCTTTCCTGCAGGATCCTGCGGGATCCAGTGGCCGTAATCTTCGACTTGGGCACAACAGCCACAGCAAGGTCAGTTTCAGTATTTTTAATAATCAAGAGCAAATGCTTCCATTTATACATTATTTTTCTTTTCAGATAATGATGGTGTTTCTC
>Ga0116229_10013562_pt1 | contig 11499 bp, 13 predicted proteins | sample S1TSphgellanicum_3_FD_87313 | JGI IMG/M metagenome (GOLD analysis project Ga0116229, IMG submission 87313) | Host-associated microbial communities from peat moss isolated from Minnesota, USA - S1T2_Fc - Sphagnum magellanicum MG | ecosystem: Host-associated > Plants > Peat moss > Unclassified... | reverse complement strand
TAGGTTATTTTACCTTAAGTTATTATTGACTATTACAAGTTGTCCAACCTTATGTTGTTATAGGTTATTTTTGTTATTCAAAATTGTTCCACCCTAGACTATTATAAGTTATTACATAAGACATTATATATTTTAAGTTATTATAGGTTATTATAAAATATTATACCTTAGCCTATGGTATAAAAACTTATAATAATTGTATAGTATAATAATTTATAATAACTTAGGGTGGAATAATCTACAATAATTGAAAATAACATAATATGGAATATTTTATAATAACCTAACATAAAATACCTTAAAATAACATAGGGTGAAATAACTTGGAATAACTAAAAATATTTTAGGATATAATAATTTAAAATAGCCTAACATGGAATGATTTAAAATAATAAAAAATAAGCTAAGGTAAAATAACATAAAATGAAATAATGTAAAATAACCAAAGATATAATAACTTGGAATAAACTAACATGAAATAACCTATTATAGTAAAAAATAACTTAAGGTATAATATCTTAAAATAACCTATGGTAGAGTAACCAAAAATATCCAAAAATACATTGAGGTTTACTACCACCATGGTGATGTCTCACAACTTTTGAGATGACATCAACAAATAATGATAATAGTAAAAAGTCCTCCTCACTTTCATCATCACCCAATTCAACATGCAATCTACTAAGCAACATTTGTTTCCAAACTTCCATGTCAATACACTTAACCACAATGCAAGGAATAATTCACTAATTGTTTTTCAAAAACCCAAATAAAAAATCAAAACATATAATTCCAACAACACAAAAAAAATAATTCACAATCAATGTCCAAGTGAAAACACATAACAAAATGACATGAAAACGAATTGCAAAAGTCTTTCCAAAAATTAGAACACAAAACTCCAACAACACAAGTGCCACAAATTGCAATTGTTACCCATCGCCAATGCACAACAAAGCAAGTGATGAGAATGAAATGCAAAAGCTCCAACAAAAATCAAAGCAAAAATATGAAAGAAAAGTCCAAGAACAAATCACAAATGTGAAAAGGAACCAAAAGTTTAGGCAAGTGAAAATGTGTAGTAGCTTACAATCTCGAAATGTGCAAGACTATTTAACATGAAAGTATGGCAAGTGTGAATGGGGGTGCAAAAAGTGATTTGCACTGGTCTTGAAACCTACACCTTTATAGCCACCAAACCCTAAATATTGAATGGTTTAGGGCATTAGGGGTGGAAATGCTATTAATTATGTACTTATGTTCAAGTTCTCATCCTCCATGTTAAACAAGTGTATTACATCAATGTTCCAATGTGACTAGGTATTAGTGTATTTTTTTGGGCAATTTACTACCATTTTTCAACCTAAAAAATTATTTGGCTACTTGTACAAAGGAAAGGGAAAAATTTCAGGCATTTTTCGCCTAAAGTTGCCGCTCCAAATTTGACAATGTTCAAAAACATCATGAGAAGAAGTTGAAGTTGCCCCTAAAAACTAAGGCCTATGGAATGTTGCTAACCTACTCAATCAAAAACCTTGAAAGTGACAAATGGCTATATCATAATTGTCAAAGGAGCCTATTCACAAAACCTGTGAAAAAAATTTCACCATCTTTTATGTGTTCCTTTGGTCCCAAGCTCATTAGCTTCCCATTCCTCTTTGTTTGTTTATCTTGCCATAACATTCCAAGTTATAATGGAGTTTCACCATCTTCTTTCACTTTTGCAATGCACATTACATATCCGTTGGCCTCTTCACCAAGTTTATGTTCAGAGTTTTGTCACTTGTTGTAACTTGCATGGTTCCAAGTTTGCTTGCAATTATGTGTGAAATAGTTGAAGAGTAACATGAACTTCAATGTTTGGGCTTCATAGTTTTGGTCCTTTCTTGTTTTTCTACATACTTATTTTAGTCCAAAAGTGTTTAGGTTTATTTTGCATTGCAAGTTGGCCGTTGGAAGAGTTACGCACATGAAGGTAGTGACGTCATATTTTGTGGGTTCACCCAAAATGTAATGATTATTTGTGATTTATATCTAGAGTTTGGTGTTTATACAAGTTGCAACTTGTGAAGCCAACTTATACCTTCAATCCTTGAAGGTTTTGTACCCTAATCCTACACTTTTGCTTTGAAGTCTTGATTTTTTGTGTGATTTGCAAAAGATGGAGTAGGGCAAGCAATAGGGAGTTCTTGGTTGACATTCTAAAGTCCATAGCAAACAAGTGAGTTTGCAAAATTCAATTCGTATAAGTTGTGCATCTCTCATTATTTTCAAGTGTTTGTTTTACCTAGCTATCGTGATTGTCTAGTTGCATTCTTTTACCATGGCTCTTGAACTCTTGAGTTTTTACAAGTTCTAGTATTTCCATTCAAATAGGAATTTCACTATCAGCAACAACCATTTTATGTTTTGTGATCCAAATGAAGTTTCTTCTTTCATTATCCTCTTCTTATTGTAACATTTAGTAGTTTTGTTGTTGATTATCATAATCCTTTTCCCACCGTAATAGAATGTTGTAACTATGTTGTTGATGTTGATCCAAAGGGGAAAAAACTAGTTGATGAAAATGTCATAGTTGTGATTGAATCTTTGTAACTTATTGCAAATCTTCCCACCCCGAAAATGATAATGTCCAAAAAAAGGAATTACAATTCCACATGAATCCACGTTACTTTGGTGAAGGTTTTGTTCCTTAATCTTGCATTTTTGTTTTGAAGTCTTGATTTTTTGTGTGATTCGCATAAAATGGAGCATGACAAGCAATAAGGAGTTCTTGGTCAACATTTTGGAGTTTGTAATAAACAAATGAAATTACAAAATTCTCTTCATATAAATTATGCATCTTCATTGTTTTCAAATGTCTATTTTACCTAGTTATTTTGATTGTCTATTTGCGAATGAAAACACATTAGGGTGGCTAAGTTTCGATGAATTAAAGTCCCTTTTGAAAGTCTTTTTCTAATGTAGTTGAAAACTAGCTTAAAATATGAATATTTAAATTTATATTGAAAGTAGCATTTTTTTCCATTTCCAATTTCAAGTCATGATGCTATAAGACATATAAAGCATATCATAAAAGAAAATAATAATAATTATATATATATATATATGCTTTAAGAAGCTTTTAAAATAATCACAATTTTTAAATTTTGAAAATTCCATAACATAATAAATTAAAATCACATTCCATTCATTCAATGGATCTTTAGTTTTTTAAACATAATTCATCCAATATCCCAAAGTTTCAAACACATAAAACTAACACATCATAAGATAAAAATTCATATCCATGAGTTTTGTAGGGCATGACAAAATTTGACACCAAGATTCAAAAGTCCATTACTCATTAAATATATAAAATTTTCAATTTTTTTCATTTTTTAAATGCCAAATTTATTAGCATTAAATATGTGAGTGCATTTTTTGATATTTTAATGAAAATATTAACATTTTATATGTAAGTTTCAAAGAAATACAAGAATAACTACAAGTGTGACACCTAAAAAAGGTCTACATAATGTGTTTTCAACGTTGTATTATTTTGCCATTATTTTTGAACTTTTGAATTCTTACAAGTTTCGGTATTTCCATTTGAGTAGGAATTCCATTATCAATAGTAGCCTTCTTATGTTATGTGATCCAAATGGAGTTTCTTTTTTTCACTGTCCTCCTCTTGTCATAACATCAAATAGCTTTGTTGTTGATTTTCACTATCCTTTTCCCATCATAACACAATGTTGTAGCTTTATTGTTGATGTTGATCCAAAGGGGAAAAAACTAGTTGATGAAGATGTTGTAACCTATTGCAGAACTTCCCACCCTGAAAATGGAAGTGTCCAAAAAAAGGAATTACGATTCCACACAAAAGTTTCAAGAATTGTGGATTGCAAAATTGCCGTGGGCTAAAATGTGTTTGGGGTCTAATGGTTGTTTGCATATTGTTAAATGCAAGATCTATAGTCAAGTTGAAGGCAAAGATAAGTTGTTGGCTCCTAAATGGGATTCACTTTGTAAGCATGCATACCACATGAAAGCACATAGGGACATGGGTTTTGTGAAGAAAGGGGATTAGTATTACAATAAGGGTTGTAAGCATGGAAAAAACCTTGTACAACTTGCTAGTTGATCTTGTGGAAAATCGCCCAACAAGTAATGAACAAGATTGCAAGAGAGAAAACTTGCAAGGTAGTCCAATTTTCCATTATTTTACATTTGTTGTAACAAGGTTGTCCCATGCTAGAATATGAGTTTTTAAGGTCATTGTCTGAATTTTTAATAGTTCCAAGAAATAACAAAAAACATTGGATTAATAGTTCTAGTTGGCAAATGGTGGAGTTTATGTGTTAGGAAATGCTGAGGGCAACCAAAAAGGAAATGGTAGTTACACAATATGTTGTTTTTAATTATGAAAAGGTTTTTACATTGGATAACTATTTAGTTGTCTATCCATTACTATGTTGTACAGAATTAAGTAAGAATTCATGTTCTTATTTTCTTTAATCGAGTGAAAGATAGGCAGTGATAATCTAACCAAAGCGACCATGGAGGCATTCACAATAAGAGAGGGAATGCCAAAAGATCAAGTTTCCACTAAGTTCATTAATTTTGGGGTTGACAATGTCAATGTATTTCAAGGAACCAAGTCTAGTGTCACTAATCAAATTCATGATGACCATGCTCCCTATTCCATTGGGGTCCATTGTATGGCCCAAATTTTGTTGTGCAGATCACCTTATTAGGTTTGCTTTTAATGAAGTGCATTGAAAATTTGTTACAAACTTTGCATGTTTATTTTGCACATTCCCTTAAGTGACATTTGGAATTACAAAACTTGTTGAGGGCATGGAAACAAAAGGGAGTAGAATATTTCACAATGCGAAAACTAGGTGGATCTCAATGTTGAGCCCTGCTAAAAAAAAAAATGGCATAATGTAAAACTTTATTTGTGAAAATGGCTAAGGATAGCCTTACAAATCACCAAACAAAACTCAATTATGAGCACTTGTGCAACTTGGAAATTTTATTAATGTTGGCATGCATTCTGCATTTACTAAAATTTGTTCATGTTCTTGTCAAGTTTGCCCAAATGCAAGACATGTTTGTTTGTGACCTTATGGTAGCTGTCAAGGTTTGTCAAGTTGATCTTTTCAGTATGTATTGTGATCAAAACTCCAATTTTTTTGCAAACAATTTATGGACCTTCAAGTCTTTACTTGAATGCAAGCATGAAAGTATCTAGATGCAATGGGTACCAGATGCCAACACTAAAGTTTGCCACTTGGCATTTGAGGTTTTTGGCCAACACATTTGGGTTGTGCATTAGGATTTGGAGACCATGGTTACTTCATTTGTGATAGAAGACATATTTCTTGTTGTTGAATCTTTGGTCAAGAACTAATGCACATGTAAATTTTGCCTCCCCTCTAGTTTTTTTTCAATTATCGTTTGTAAGGTTTTAATGCAATGCTGCCATTTGTTTTTGTGTTTTGGCACGAGTTGTAGAAATTGGAAAATATGTTTAACATGTTTAACATTTTTGAATTTGCAGTTTGGCTCACATTTTGAAGGTTTGTATGCACTTACTGTCATATGTTTGTGTTTTGGCAAGGGCTGCAAATGGACTTATTCACGAATTGGATATTAAATTTCCAACTCATGCCATTATGGATGCACTTGGGATAATATATCCTCAATATTGGCTCCAAGCAAATTGTGATATGTCATTTGGCAAACATCTTGAGGTTCTTAAAGGAGTTTTTTTGTTATGGCAAGGTTCAGTAGGTGAACAACAAGGAAGTTCATGTGCGTGAGTTTTTGAATGCAAATGACCTTGAACGCTAATGGGGCATGTTCAAGTGACTATGAAGTCAAATGCAATTGCATGCATGGCCTTCCCTTTGAGACAAACCCTATAACTAGGAAGTGGCGCCTTGTGACAACATCCTAGATTCTTGTTTCCAGCTTCCTTGAATATGTGAAATTGGCTGAGCGAACTATGGTACAAGTAATTGGCAATGTGGAGGATGAAAGTTGTTTTTCTACTTTGGCCTTTATGAAGTCCAAGCTCCACAACATACTCACCACCCATTTGCCATTGGTTGTGCGCATGTTTGCGCAACATGTATATACTATAAATAATTTCTCTTATGAAGAATGCATTGACCAATGGAGATGTCCTTGACACCATTATTCTTATGATGGCAGAGGAGGAAGCTTTCGTAGCAATTTTGCACTTGTGGTTGGAAGGCATCTACATTGCCATTTTTCCTAATAGCAAAAGTTATTTTTGGCTTTGCCTGTGTCTGATGAATTCCAAGCTTAATTCCTTTTGTTTGCATGATGACAACATATTTTGATTCTCTTTCCCTTGCTTTTTTCTACATTTGTTTTTTGTAGCAATGTCAATGTAGTGTAATTTGGTTTGATTTCGCAGGTCAGTTGAGCTGGAAAGGTCAGTTTTAAAGGTTCAATTCCCCCTCAATTGCTTTTAGTGTGAGTCTTTTCCAAGTTTTGTCCTTGGTTTGCAAGTATTACTATTTACAAGCTTTATTGTTTGCAAGTTTTGTCCTCGGGTTTACTGTTTGCAATTTGCAATGTCCACCAAACATTTTGCTTGTTTGTCCAAAAAGCCCATTAGATGTCACATGGAGGTGTGAGATTTGGAGAAAAAAATATTTCACCTAGCCCAAATCTGCACCTATCCAATTGCATACTCACCAAAAAAACTACAAGAAAAATCCCTTAATAGCCAAATGCTTTTCAATGTTCAAATTAGAGTGGGGGCCACATATTCACCCCACCAAATTAACTAGCAGCCAAATATATTAAAAAATTGTGGGGGTGGGGCCAATCAGAGCTTCTACAACTTTAGACTAGTAGGCACTTGAGCACCATAGCTACTGCAGAAGGGGCCACTAGGGCTAATTTCCTAATATGAAAAAAAAAAAAAAAAACACTGCTAGGTACCTTCATTTTTTGTTCAAATACAGGGAAAAAAAATTGTTATCATACTAGCATAGCTATCCACATATCTAATGGGGGAAAATTGAGCTCATCCAGCCAATACCCTTCTCCCCCACCTTCTTTCCAACCAAGTTAAATAAACGAAATGATAATTTGGGTGGGACTCTCAGGAGCCTTTATTTCATGAGTCATTAGTACTCGTTGGGTATGACTTTAATGAATGGAATTCATTTCTAGATCAACAACGGTAATGATAATAGTAAGTGATACCTTTCTAGAGTTATCATCTAGTGCTCAGAGCACAAAGGAGTTAACCCCCCAGTACCGGACTTGAGTGGCGTGGAGAGGCCACTCAACAAAAGGAAAGAAGAACTGAAATAATTTAGCCAGCTTGTTGTACCTTTCATTAGTGGAAAATTTGGGTACATCAATAGAGGGTGGAAATTGGAGTACTCTCGCCAATAGCCTAATTAATCGCACAACAAACTCCATCCTTGAAGGAGGGGGGGGGTAACATTACTCACCTCTACTAACTTATGTATTGTTACTATAGTTATTATTATAGAGTGGAATTTGACTCTAAACAAAAAAAAAATTCCATTTCACTTTATTATAGGTAGTGGGTACCATTATCATTAACGCTTCTAAATTTAATAATGTTTAAATGCGACGTATAATCATGTGACGGTAAATAGGATAGCATTATAGTACTTATACATATAATAATCACCAAACCGGTTTTATATAATGGGGGTAATTGTCACCAACCCAATGGTAATGGGAGTCGACTTAAATTGGTGGAATCCAATAGTAATGGGACTCAACCCCATTGGTTGGAAAACTAGGGGCACGCTTGCAATTCCTGGGATCAGATGGAGGAGGGAAAAGGGGACAACAGTTCAAAATCTTAACTTCAACTTGGGGTTGAGTTTCAAATTGTCTTGTCTTTAAGAGAAAAATATGTGTTAAGAAAAAAATTGAAAGCTTGATAAAACCCTTGGCAAGGGTTATTAAACAAATCACCTAGCAAAGGGAGGGGAAAGGAAGAACAAAGAGAGAGGACCCAAGTCAGGGCAAGAAGTGCAAAAACCCAAAAGTGGGTGGCAAATGCAAATTGAAATCTGATTTGCTCACAATGCTTATTCTGACAGTTCTAGGTGCCTCTACCTTATGCCAATGAGTGGGCCCTATAGGATGGTTTTTCAGTGTCCACATGTCCAATTCTGGAGAAGGGAGGGGAGTTGGGGGGGAGTGGCAGCACATGGAAGGGTGACGAGAAAGATGTTTCTTCACTCTAGCCATCTTTCTCCACTCTAGCCAGTCGGCAGACTTTGCATCATTCCTCTTCTTTGTTGGAACAGTGTACATTTGAGATCTGTATGTAGTAAGTAGTAGCATCTTGGCAAACACATACCACAGAGGAATGTTTGTTTCAGGTGTGAAGGGCTGCTGCTGCTGCTGCTACTATGTTATACTCATTGCTTCATCCATGCACCCATGTTTTTGTACTAGGAAATGGTCAAGGCCCTGCCCTTTATTGTTGGGTAAGGTGTCAAAGTGAGGCCATTAGGGTGAGCTAGGCGACACACCCAACATAATGGGTATGGGCACGAACATTCCATTACTTTAAGTTCTGGAGTGGCAGATTCAAAGATTTCCATTCAAAAAATTCATGTTCAACAGACATTTTAGTCACTCGGACAACTGCACCAGCTTCACCAGAAGATTGTGTCATGTAATATGCTCGCAAAAATGACATAATCTGTGACTCCTTACCTTAATGGGTTTGTTTAATTCATCAGACTGTGAGTCGGGGAAGGGAAGGTGACAGGGACATGTGGGATAATTTCTTGAAAGATTGCTGTCTCTGCTCTTGTGTTCTTCATGTATTCTTCTTCATTTGTGCTTCTTGTGTATATGTTAGCTTAGAAACTTTAAGATGGGTTGGGTCCAGTATCTAAGCCCACGACACCACAACCATGACAGACTCTTTGATTTTCACCCTGACTGATAAGGAATGGGACCACCCAAGGTTGTGCAGAGGTTGCAATACGACTACACACCACATGGTATGTGAAACATAACACAGTCTTTTTTATGTAAGGACAGCCATTTCCCACAGGGTTCCCCCATATGTTTACCCCCAGGCTCAATTCTTGGCACTCACAGCAGGTCTCCTCCAAGAAAGTCCCTCCACTGGGTGAAGACAAATGGAGATTTCTTTGCTGGTTTACGCTCATGAGAATGATAAACAGTAGGAGAAAAACTTACTCTGATAGACCTCTAAGGGCCGAAATTATACATAATTTTGGGAGTTTCTAAGTTACATTATTTAACCAAATTAAATGTAAGTCCTTATGTTTGGTATGGGGGGGGGGGAGGGGGAGAGAGAGAGAGAGAGAGAGAGAGAGAGGGAATTATGGGAGAGGGATTTATGGGAAATATTTAATGTTTGTTCGGTGCTCATCTTAATAATAGTGTGTATTCTTTTGGTAGCAATAAATATTTTTAGGGTGGTCCAAGAAAACAAAACAAAAATGATACATGAGAACATGCAGGTGCGAAGAGAAAGATCTTTGAAGGTGGCCCAATTCAATAACTTAGTTACCAAATTGGCAGCTTTTTCTGTAACCAACACACTATTGATAGTGCTGCATATTGTGCACTTTATGTGTGGTTCTTTTGGCCAAAAGACAAGGCAGATATTATTCCCAGAAATTCAAAGGCATCTGTATAGGTGTATGAAATTCCTCTAGTTTCAAACAATCACACACATGTCAGCCATGCATCTTGATCAAATACATACATGTATACATGCAGGTATGTGGACATATTGCAAGTATATAATGTTTCACCTCTTCAAAAGCAAATATATATATATATAGAATGAAGACAAATGGATCATACTTGTGGCAAAACTACATTTTGGAAGGTGCTTATTTTGGTTGCTTATATGGATGGCTCTCTATTAACAATGGGGGACCTCATGACATGTTTACATAGGTAGCAGAATTGTTGATGGAGAAGTATATAGAAAGTGAACCTCCTAATTGTGCATCTCATTGTCCACCAAGTCCACATATGTTGTTGGCCACAGGCAGCATATTACATATTGGAAAGTTATAAGAGGCAGTGGATCGTATGATAAATGTTGCATACATATGAGATCATCCCGCCAATGCCCCATTCTTCTTAAGACCCAAAACAAGGGAAACCTTATGTAGATTACACTGAAGACAAATGCACATTATCAATGATAAATTGCAAGAGTGCGTATGCAGGGTGGCAATCGTTGGGCATCGCCCCTAACTTGTTGCTCCAAGATATCCGTCCTAGGGGCTATTTGCTGTGCTCTTCTGGTTTATGATTCCGATGACAATTTCAGAAGCTTGCAAGTTGAGCACTGCACTATTGTTCTCCCCAATCCCTGTTGCCTGGTCTCTGGCATAACGTATAGAATTTCGCCCATGAACACATGTTCTTTCTTTACATTATTAAATCCAGCATCATTTCAGTGTTGATGATGGGTATGAAATTTGGTGAATCATCATCCCCTGTTGCATGATATTCTCTGCTTTGCAGTAAGTGGTAAATAAAATACCACCTGCCTTCCCACTCAAGAAAGTAGTAATTGAGGAATAAATTATTCGCTTCAATTATTATCCCTAAGGTTTGTGCAACCTCAATACTCATCATTAAGCTGCACTTTTTCAAAAAAGAAACATTTTGTACTGATTATTTTTTTAATCTTTCAGGGTGATGACTTTTTTGTTCAATAATGACCAGCTAGCTAGTTCTGTGCATTGTGCAACGTCTACAATAAGCAATCATAAGTGGTCCCATTAATTCCAATATTCATACTGCAGCCGAACAGCCTATGCAGCAATGATGTGCTCCCATATTTTAATAGGAGAATCGAGCTCAACAAAGGTTAAGTAAAAACATATTATGGAGCGTGGTGACAAAGTACTATAACTTACATGCTACTTCTTGGGTAGAGGAACTGCAGCTGACATATGAACTTTACTAGGGTCTCCATGACATGGCCTTTGATTAGAGTGCACCAAGAAAGTTTGAAACCTTCCAGTTTCTCATCATAGAAGATAGTAAGTGGTGAGCTTACTTATATGTAATGCTGGTGAGTAGACTAAAAACTTAAACCTCAAGGTTCTTTGTTAATTCAGCAGACAATTCTAAGCCATATGGCTACATTATTGGGGGAAAGAAGAAAGAATCTCACTCTTAATCTGTTTCTTCTGGACTATCACCATGAAGATAGATATTGCAGTCATCATAGTCCGGAAATTATATGATTTATTAACACCGTCAAGGAGCTCCCCTCCTTAAAGTTTTGGACTATTATAGCCTTGTGGGCCAGTGGCTTGAGAGCATAAAAATCTCAGATCCTGATCAGGAGAAGAGGATTTCAACCAGGCAACGGCTCTAGCTAGACTGTGGAACTATTTGCTGGCTCTTAGTAGTCATATTGTTATGTGACCACTGTGGCCTTTGTAACTAATATATATATATATATAT
>Ga0116229_10013561_pt1 | contig 11500 bp, 9 predicted proteins | sample S1TSphgellanicum_3_FD_87313 | JGI IMG/M metagenome (GOLD analysis project Ga0116229, IMG submission 87313) | Host-associated microbial communities from peat moss isolated from Minnesota, USA - S1T2_Fc - Sphagnum magellanicum MG | ecosystem: Host-associated > Plants > Peat moss > Unclassified... | reverse complement strand
CACCATGGCGCCGTTATAGCTGGCGTACAGAAAGGAGAGCCACAGCTCCACCGCCAAGAGGTGGGCGAAAGACGGGGCGTGGGAGAGCCATGCCATGGCCGGATAGGCGGTGACTAGGGCGCCGATGGTGCAGGCGTAAAGCAGCGGCGTGCGCCCGATCCTGTCCGACGCCGCCCCCATGATCGGCAGCCAGACGAGGTTGGAAAGCCCCACGCACAGGGTGACGCCGAGCGACGCCATGGCGGACAGATGCAGCACCCGCTCGCCAAAGGTCGGCGTATAGGCGGTGATCATGTAGAAGGCGACGGTCGTCATGGTCGCCAGGCCCATGCCGACGACAACCACACGCCAGTGAGCGGCGAGCGACCGCACGACCTCGCCCATCGGGAGCGGTTTTGTGGCTTTAAACGCGGCCGTTTCGGGCAGATGGCGGCGCAACAGAAACAGCACGGGCACGATCAGGCATCCCACCAGCAGGGGAATGCGCCAGCCCCAGCTGAGCACCGCGGGCGGCGGCAGAACGCGGGCGACCGCCACACCCACCAGGGCGGCGACAACCACGGCCACCTGCTGGCTCGCCGACTGCCAGCTGACGTAAAAGCCCTTGGCGCCGGGGGGCGAGATTTCGGACAGGTAGATGGAGACGCCGCCGAGCTCCATGCCGGCCGAAAATCCCTGCAGCAGCCGGCCGAGTAGGATCAGGATCGGGGCCGCCACCCCGATCACGGCGTAGCCTGGCATGAAGGTCAGGGTCGCGATGCCGACTGACATCAGCGTCAACGTCAGGATCAATCCGGCGCGCCGACCCTGGTGATCGGTATAGGCGCCCAGGATCACCGCGCCCAGCGGCCGCATCAGAAAGGCCGCTCCAAACGTCATCAACGACTTCATCAGCGAGGTGAACGAATCGCCGCCCGGAAAGAAGGTCTGGCCGATGGCCCCGGCGAAGTAGCCGAACACCATGAAGTCGTACATTTCCAGGAAATTGCCGCTGGCGACGCGAATCACCGCCATCGCGCCCGCCGGGTTCGGGGTCTTGTTCGCCACGCCGTCTCCAGTTTGGTTATGCGCCATTCGATGCCCTACGGTCGCGGATGCGCAAGCGTTCCCAGTCCTTTAGAGGTAATTTCGCCCATTCCGTTTCCGAGGTGATAAGACACAGACGTTGCGTCCGGCCACCCGCTTGTGCTCCCCTGAGAACCGGGTTTGTTTTAAGCCCTCGACGTCCTTTCCAGCCCCCTGGTGATCAATGCCGTTTTTGGCTGAGCGTTCGTCCGCGATAGACCGCGATGCGGCGCCCTTGAGCTTCGCCCTGAACCGGCGGCTGATGCTGGGCGTCGCCGCGAGCGCCGCCGGCCAGATGTTGATCGCTGGCGCAAGGGCGAGCGCCCAGGGCGTGCGCGGGGCGCCGTTGTCGGCTAGCCAGATTGAGCTTCTCGCCGCTGCGCTCGCCGACGCCGCCTCCCATGGGTTCGGCTCGGAAGAGTTCGGCCAGTCCGCCGTCGCCACGGCGCTCGCCGCCCACGATCCCACTGCGCCGGATCAATTGCGTGCGGCCATCTTCGCCTATGCGCGAGCCCAGCGCGGTCAGCGGCTGTCGCTGGCGAACTTCCCGGAGGAGTGGGCGGTTCGCCCTGCGCCTTACACACCGCAGCAGAGCTTTGAGGCCGCCGTCGCCAGCGACGGTCTCGCCAACTGGTTGGCTGATCTGCCGCCGCCCTATGAGGGTTATCAGGCGCTCCGCAACGCCTTGGCCCGCTACCGCGATATGGCCAGCCGCCATGGCTGGAAATCAGTTCCCGATGGACCGCCGCTCAGCGTCGGCGCCTCAACCCCACGGGTCGCGGCCCTGCGACTGCGGCTGGCTGTAGAAGACCCGACGTCCCCCACCGGCGACGACGATCCGGAAACCTTCGACCAGCCCCTGGTCGAGGCGGTGATCAAATTCCAGAAGCGCTATGGCCAGGTGGCCGACGGCGTGGTTGGGCCGCCGACGCTCCAGGCCTTGAACGAGCCCGTGGGCCAGCGCGTGCTGCAGATCGAGGCCAATATGGAGCGCTGGCGCTGGATGCCGCGCACCCTACCGCCCTCGCGCATCCAGGTGAACACCGCGGCCGCTGTCATGGCGGTGTACGAAGACAACCGGCCAGTTCTGGCGATGAAAGCCGTGTCGGGGCGACCCGACGACGCCACGCCCATGCTGCATTCGATTGTCGAAAGCATCGTGCTCAATCCGGCCTGGCACGTGCCGGCGGGCATCGCCCAGAAGGAGCTGTTCCCTAAGGAACGCAATAATCCCGGCTATTTCGCCCGCAACGACTTTGTCGTCAGCCGCGATGACAACGGCGGCGTGCATCTGGTGCAAAAGGCCGGCCCCAAAAGCGCGCTCGGCCATTTCAAGTTCGATTTCAGCAATCCGTTCGGCGTCTACCTGCACGATACGCCCGCCCACGCCGGGTTCGCCCGCACCAGCCGCCTGGCCAGCCACGGCTGCGTGCGCCTGGAGCAGCCCGAGGCCCTGGCCGATCTCCTGCTTCAAGGTCTCGACGATTGGCCGCCGGACCGCATCCACGAGATCGTGCAGGGCGACGAGACCCTGCGCGTGCGCCTGCCGCGACCCATTCCGGTCTTCATCCTGTACTGGACGGCTTTCGGCGACGGTTCAGGCGGCGTCCAGTTCCCTAACGACGCCTACGACTGGGACCGCAGGCTGCTAAATTTAATGTCTGGTGAAAGCGTCTCAGCTTAACCCCATGAAAACCCGACTGTGAGACGATCTGTCTCCTGGCCCATGGGAGCGGATTTAACCATCCTAGCTCAGCTCGATCCAGCGTGAGGATTATGTAGTGTACGCAAGACGCGCTCTTCTTCGAATGGCCATGGGGTCTTCCGTCGCTGCAACCGCGGTCGCGGCCTTGCCGTCCCAGGGCTTCGCCCAAGATGCGATCGGCGACTATCTCGATCAAATCCTCCCCACCACCACGGCCCCGCGTCGGGTTGTGATCCACAACCTCCATACGGACGAGCGGGTCGACGCCGTCTATTTCGACGACGGGCGCTATGTGCCTGACGCGCTCGCGGCCGTGAACCACGTGATGCGGGACTTTCGCACCGGCGACGTTCACTTCATGGAGCCCGAGCTTCTGGACCTGATGCACAACCTGTCCAAAAAGGTTGAGAGCGTGCAGCCCTTCCAGATCATCTCGGGCTATCGCTCGCCCAAGACCAACGCCATGCTGCATGAGCGGTCGGCCGGTGTGGCGGTCAACAGCTTCCACATGCGCGGCATGGCCACCGATATCCGCCTGCCCGACGTCTCGCTGTCGAACCTGCACCGCGCGGCCGTGGAGATGCAGAGGGGCGGCGTGGGCTTTTATCCGGAATCCGATTTCATCCATGTGGACGTCGGGCCGGTGCGTTATTGGGGGTAAGCCCGTTTCTCCCCGAAAACGTCGCTTTACAGCCCCCTTCCATAAATGAGTCCGACAATGAACGTGCAGCGTATCGCCGCCTTTTCGCGTGGCGATAAGGGCGGTAATCCGGCTGGCGTCGTCATCTGCGATGCGCTTCCGTCCGCAGAGGCCATGCAGGCCATCGCCGCAGAGGTTGGATATTCGGAAACAGCTTTCGCTGCGCCGCTGCTCGGAGGGTCTGGGGAGGGCGGTTGGCGGGTTCGCTATTTCGCTCCTGAGATCGAGGTTCCATTCTGTGGCCACGCCACCGTGGCGCTGGGCGCCGCCTTGGCTCTGGCGTTCGGCGATAATGTCTTTCGCCTAAAGCTCAACGACGCCGAGATTACGGTCGAGGGCCGCTCGTCGGGGGGCGTGCTCACCGCCGCGCTTCAGTCGCCGCCGACGCGCAGCGCGCCCGCCCCGGCCGATCTCGTGGCCGAAGCGCTGGCGCTCTTCGCCTACGCGCCTAGCGACCTCGATCCCCGCCTGCCGCCGGCGCTCGCGGAGGCCGGCGCCCGCCACTTGGTCCTCGCCCTTAACAGCCGCGAAAGCCTGGCGGCCATGCGTTACGATTTGGAAGCCGGTCGGCGTTTTATGACCGCGGCCGGCATCGTCACCCTCAGCCTGATCTATGCGCAGACGCCGACCCTATTCCACGCGCGCAATCCCTTTGCCGCGGGCGGCGTCTATGAGGACCCGGCCACAGCCGCCGCCGCCGCCGCGCTCGCCGGTTATCTGCGCGACATAGGCTGGCCGCATGGCGGCATGATCGACATCGTCCAGGGCGAAGACATGGGCTCGCCGTCCCGATTACGCGCCGAAATCAGCCCAGACACCGGCGCTAGCATCCGTGTCTCGGGTGCGGCGCGGGTGATGTAGATCGGGCCTGATCAATAGGCCCGTATAGCTACTAGCTACGCTTGCTTCTGCTTCAGCGAAGCCAGCATTTCTCGCCGAAGAATGGCGTTCAGACGGCCCTGATACCCCTTTCCTTGCGACTTGAGCCAATCCAGAACGTCGGCATCCACGCGCGCTGTGATCTGCTGCTTGACAGGTCGGTAGAAGCGCCCCCGGACGCCAGCGCTCCATGCCTCCTCGGAAAGCTCAGGTATATCGCTTGTGTCAATTGACTCGTCAGAAAGCGCATACAGTTCGGCTAAGTGCTGGGCCTGAGCATCGCTCAGGGGCTGTGGTGTTTGCGGGATATGGCTACCGATTTTCGTTTTCATAGCGTCGCCTCTCTCGCGGCGTGGCCCGTCGCGCTGAAATGATGCGGATGATCTCTACCGATCCGCCATCGGCGTCTTCCTCTGCGACCGTGTGCGCCACCACGAGGATCAAGAAGCCCTGGACCGCCCCAACGGTCTGCCACCGTTGCTCGCCTCCTTCGATTCGATCCTGCACCGAGACGTGCATGGGATCTTGAAACACCTGCTGGGCTTCCTCGAAGCTCACACCGTCATGCTTGCGCTGATTTGAGAGGTTTTTAGCCTCGTCCCACTCAAATCGGGCGCTAATCATAGCTTTAGTATAATTATAATTTTGTAATTACGATAGCCGCCATTGGCAGTCTTTTAGCTTCGCTTTGATCTGCGGGTTACCGGCGAATCCCTTCCCCCTCACAACGTCCCCCGCGCCTCTGCGACCGAGCTGAATCCGTCGGCGCGCAGGCGGGCGGCGAGGTCGCGTTTTAGGCGGCGGACGAGGCCTGGGCCCTCATAGACCAGCGCGGAGTAGAGCTGCACCACGCAGGCGCCGGCGCGAATCTTGGCGTAGGCGTCGGCGCCGGACGCCACGCCGCCGGCGCCGATCAGCGCCAGTTCGGCCGTGCCGTTGGCGTCGTGGAAGCGCTTCAGCACCTGGGTCGATAGCGACATGAGGGGCGCGCCCGATAGGCCCCCCGTCTGCGTGGCCGCGCTGGATTTGAGGCCGTCAGGGCGGCTGATCGTGGTGTTGGAGACGATGATGCCGTTGAGCCCGTGGGTGCGGACGGACTCGACGATGTCGATCACGTCCCGGTCGGTCAGATCGGGCGCCACTTTCAGAAACATCGGATAGTTCCGTCCGGCGTAGAGGGCTTGGCGCGTCTCCGCCAGCCGGCCGGCCAGCTCCTCTAGCGCGGCGCGGGACTGCAGGTTTCGCAGGCCCGGCGTATTGGGCGAGGAGACATTGACGGTGAAGTAGTCGCACAGGCCCCACAGCCGCGTGACGCTGGCGACATAGTCGCCAACCCGGTCGGTGGACTCCTTATTGGCGCCGATATTGGCCCCGACATAGCCCTGCCAGGGGCGGCGCGACAGGTTGGCCGCGAAGGTTTCAAGGCCCTGGCTGTTAAAGCCGAACCGATTGATCACCGCCTTGTCTTGTGTGAGGCGAAAGAGCCTCGGCCGCGGATTGCCAGGTTGCGGCAAGGGCGTCACCGTCCCGCACTCCACCACGCCGAAGCCTGCGGCCAGCATGGCGCCGGGCGCCTGGGCGTTCTTGTCGAAACCGGCGGCGAGCCCGATGCAATTGGGCAGGTCCATGCCGGCCAGGCTGACCGCGAGCGCGGGATCGTTCAGCGCCGTGTCGCGGGGCCCGAGCCCAGCCGCAAGCGCGTGTACGGTCAGGTTATGCGCCGTCTCAGGGTCCAACAGGTGAAGCGCGCGGGTGGCGGCGTCATGCAACAGGCTCATGCCGCGAGCACTCCAGGATCAGGCCAGCCGTCTGCGTTCAGGGCTAAGGCGCGGGTCTCGACCGCTAAGTCAGGGGCCAAGGGGCCGTAGAGGTGGGGGAACAGGTCGCCGCCCCGGGACGGTTCCCATTTCAAGGCGTCGCCCAAGCTTTGCGCCTCGACGCCGACCAGTAACAGGCCCTCCCGGCCCGCAAAATGCAGTCGGGCCGTCTCCGCCGCCTGGGCCGCGGTGGAGAGATGGATATAGCCGTCCTGAAGGTCGATCTCGGCGCCGACGAAGGTTCCAGCCCGGATCGCCGCCTCCCAGGCTGAGGCGTCGATGATCTTGTAGAGGCGGCTCATGATATCGCGCCCTCAGGGCCTTCGTCGTCGGGCGGCATGAAGACGCCCAGGCAGTCGATCCGGCCGTCGCCCAGTTCGAAAGCAGCGGCGGCGGCGGTTGGAAACCCTTGCGCCAAGTCCTGCACAAGCCCGGCCTCTGCGAGCGTTGCGGTCGCGGCCAGCTCATAGGCCAGGGACCCGACGCCGGGATTGTGGGCGATCACCATCACCGTTTGGGCGTCTCGCTCCGCTTCCGCGACCGCCTGAAGGCGCTCGGCTGGGGCATTGTAGAGGTCCTGGCGGATATGCACCTTGGCGTCGGGTAGGGCGGGGGCGGCTTGCGCCCAAGTCTGAACCGTACGGACCGCCGCCGACACCAGCACCACGTCTGGGATCAGCCCTGCCGCCGCCAAAACGCGTCCCGCCCGCGCCGCCTCGTCCAGCCCGCGCGGGCTGAGCGGACGGTCGAAGTCCCGCTCACTGGGGGCGCTGCGCTCCGCCTTGGCGTGGCGCAGCAAGATGAGACGCTTCATCAAGGGGTCCTGTACAACGAGCAGTGGCACTCTAGCGGCGCGCGGCGCGCGGCGACACGGTCTAGTTCGAACCAGAGTGACGCAGGAAGTCCGCGGTCGCCTCAATCGCCTCGACGAGGCTGACGCGCCGAAGCTCCACCCCTTCGGGTAGCCCTGAGAACAGCCGGGTCGGCGCGGCGGCGTCGAGCATCACAAACACGCCCTTGTCGTCGGCGCGGCGGATCAGGCGGCCAAACGCCTGGGCGATCCGGGCGCGGGCGACGGCGTCGTCGTAGCTGCGACCCCCAAACCGTTCGCGCCGCGCCTTGTGCAGCAGGTCGGGTCTGGGCCAGGGCGCACGGTCGAAACAAATCAGGCGAAGGGGCCGACCCGGCACATCCACGCCGTCACGGATGGCGTCGGTGCCGAGCAGGCAGCTGTCCTCCTCGGCCCGGAAAATGTCTACAAGCGCGCCGGCTTCGAGGGGATCGACGTGCTGGGCGTAAAGCGCCAGGCCTTGCTCGGCCAAGGGCGCTGCAATCCGCTCATAGACGGCGCGTAGGCGACGGATGGCGGTGAATAGGCCGAGCGCGCCGCCGCCGGCGCTCAAGAACAGCTCCCGCATCGCCGCGGCCATCTGGCGCGGATCGTTGCGGCCTACATCGGTGACGACGAAGGCGCGAGCATTGGCGGCGTAGTCGAACGGCGAGGTCAGGCGCAGCAGCTTGGGCGCCTCATCCAGCCGCGCGGCGCCGGTGCGCATCTCCGCCAGGGCGAACGGCGCCTCGTGGCCGGGATCGGACAGGGTGGCGCTGGTGACGAGCAGGCCATGGGCTGGCCGCAGCACGGCGGCTTCCAGCGGCGTGGTGGGGTCGACCCAGTGCCGGCGGAAGGCCGCGTCGGCGATACGGCCGCCGGCGAACACGGCTTCGAACCAGTCGACGAAGTCAGGGTCTTCGGCCTCGTCCTCGACCAGGCGCAGCATGGCGCGCCAGGCGGGAAGTTGCACGCGCGCACGACGCTCCAGGCCCCGCAGCGCGCCCTCAAGTCGCGCCCGATCCGCCGTCGCCAGCTCTGCCGCCTCGTCGTCCAGCAGATCCTCCAGCGCCCGGGTCAGGGCCAGAAGCGGCACCTCGACGGCGGCCAAGGCGCGGGCGGCGGCGGGGGCCGCGACGCGAACAGAGTCGATGGCCGGGCGCGACGGGCACTCCAGGCCCTGATCCGATCCGTCTGCGCGCGCGCGAAGCTGCACCAGCATGGCCGCTAGAAAGCCCTCGACCGGGCCGAGCGGCTGGGGCTCGCCGGCCTCGCCATCGAACTCCGGCAAAGGTGCGATCCGGCTCGACCAACCTTCGCCCGGCAGTTGGGCGGCGGCGCGCAGCACCTCGATCAGCGCAAGGCGGGCGTCTTCCCGCTCGGCGATCAGATCGGCCAGGCGCATCTCTAGGCCGCGCCCGCGTCGGCGACTCTCCGGCCCCCGGATCCAGCGCCGCAGCTCTGCCGCCTCCTGGCCCGACAAGCAGGCGGAAAAGGCGCTGTCGGCGGCGTCGAATAGGTGGTGACCCTCGTCGAACACGATCCGCTTGAGGTTCAAGGTTTCGCCATCCCGGCGGACGGCCTGGCCCTTGCCGTCTTGGCCCTTAGGGTTTGGGGGCGTGTTTTGAGCCCGGCTCCTTTTGGCTCGCTCGGCGCGCACGCTGTCGAAGGCCGCCTGGCTCATCACCAGCGCGTGGTTGGCGATCACCAGATCGGCATGGCGTGAGGCGCGGATCGCCTTCTCGACGAAGCACAGCCGATAATGGGCGCAGCCGGCGTGGACGCACTCGCCGCGCTTATCGACCAGATTGGCGGGGCCGGCCTTGGCCAAGGGGCCGACGGCGAACAGATTGGGTAGCCAGGCCGGGAAGTCGCCGCCGGTCATGTCCCCGTCGCGGGTCGCCCTGGCCCAGCGGGCGACCAGCCCTGCCCCGATCACATCGCCGCCGCCCATCAGCGCGCCCTGCGCCAGCTCCTGAAAGTTCAGCAGGCAGAGGTAGTTCTCACGCCCCTTGCGCACCACGGCCTTGCGGGCGCGCACGGCGGGATCGGGATAGAGCGCCGCGCTCTCCCGCTCGATCTGGCGCTGCAGGGCTCGGGTATAGGTGGAAATCCAAACCGCCGGCCCGTTGGCTTCGGCCCAGAGCGACGCCGGAGCCAGATAGCCGAGCGTCTTGCCGACGCCCGTGCCCGCCTCAGCCAGCATCATGCGCGGCTGCCCATCCGCCGCCCGCGGCGAAAAGGCGAAGGCGGTTTCGGCGGCGAAGGTCGCTTGGGCCGGGCGCGCCTCATCCAAGCCCGCGCGTGCGAGGAGTTCCGCCAGCCGCGTCCGAGCCGCCTCTGGCGTCACCGGCTTGGAGCCGGGCTCTCCCGACGGCGCCTGGTCTTCCCACTCCGTCAGCCGGGTCCAGATGTCCAGACCGCTGCCCTTATGGCGGCGCATATCGGGCGGGGTGGTGTTCAGCGCCGCCTCCACCCACGGGCCCCAGGCCCAGCCGGCCTTAGCCAGGGCTTGGGCGATGGACAGAGCTTCCTCCCGGTTCGGCGTCGGCTTGACGGCCAGCTCTTCCAGCAACGCGAGCGCGGCCTCGCGCAGAGTCTGGGCCTGCTCGACGGCGCCCTTCGGCTCCGAAAGGCCCAAGGCGCGCGCCAGGCCAACGGCCGAGGGCGCGCAGAAACTGGCGGGTCGCACGAAAGCGTAAAGCTCCAGCGCATCCAGCAGATCGGCTTTACGCGCCGGAATCGGCAGACTGAGGCGTCGCGCCGTCAGGGCGGCGTGGGCGATGACGACAGGGGACCGCTGAAACAGCGTCCGCGCCTCGCCGCTGGGCAGCGACCAGGCGCCCTGACTGTCCGCCATGGCCGCCCCGCCGCCCGGCTGGGCCACCAGCGCGACAGGCAGGTCTGGCGCCGCCGGCTGGGCCGGCGCCGAGTTTGGCGCGTCGCTATCAGGTTGAAGAGCCATGAGGAGAGGCTACGCGATTTCAGCTGAAACGTAACAAGAACATGATAAAAGCCGCCATGCTCGCGCTTTCGGATCCGGCCGTCCTGCCGCAACGCTTCGCCGACTGGTTCGCCGGCCGCGGCTGGACCGCGCGGCCGCATCAACTTCAGATGATCCAGACGGCCCAGGCCCTGCGCCACGCTTTGCTGATCGCGCCCACGGGCGGCGGCAAGACCTTGGCCGGCTTTTTGCCAAGCTTGATCGCCCTGGCTGAGCGACCGACGTCTGGGCTGAACCGAGATCGCACGCTCCACACCCTCTACCTGTCGCCCTTGAAGGCGCTGGCGGTGGATGTTCATCGTAATCTGGAGCAGCCCATCGCCGAGATGGGCTTGAACATAACGGTCGAAGCCCGCACCGGCGACACCAATGCCGCCAAGCGCCAACGCCAGCGCCAGCAGCCGCCCGATATCCTGATGACCACGCCGGAACAACTCGCGCTCTTTTGCGCGTGGGAGGGCGCGCGCGCCTATTTCGCCGGCCTGGACACGGTCATCATCGACGAGATTCACGCCATCCATGGCTCCAAGCGCGGCGATCTGTTGAACCTCGGCTTGGCGCGCCTGCAAAAGCTGTCGCCAGGTCTGCGGCGTGTCGGCCTGTCAGCGACGGTCAACGATCCGGACATGCTGCGGCGATGGCTGGCGCCGCAATCGCCGGGGTCGGACAACCTCGCCGACCTGATCCTGGGCGCGGCCGGCGCGCCGCCCCGTGTGGATGTGCTGATCAGTCGGGAGCGCGTGCCCTGGTCAGGCTGGACCGCGCGCCATGCGATGGCGGAGGTCTATGACGCGATCCGCGGCGCGGGCGTGACGCTGGTGTTCGTCAACACCCGGTTCCAGGCCGAGCTGACCTTTCAAATGCTGTGGGAGGTGAACGAAGACGCCCTCCCCATTGCGCTGCATCACGGTTCTCTGGCGGCCGAGCAGCGTCGCAAGGTCGAGGCCGCGATGGCGCGGGGTGAGCTGCGGGCCGTGGTCTGCACGTCGACGCTCGATCTCGGTATCGACTGGGGCGGGGTGGATCTGGTGATCCAGCTCGCAGCGCCCAAGGGGTCCGCCCGTCTGATCCAGCGCATTGGCCGCGCCAACCATCGGCTGGACGAGCCGTCGCGGGCGCTACTGGTGCCGGCCCATCGCTTCGAAATGCTGGAATGCCAGGCCGCGCTTGAGGCCGTGGCCGCTAACGATCTCGACGGCGACCTCGCCCGGACTGGTGGGCGCGACATCCTGGCCCAGCACATTATGGGCTGCGCCTGTAGCGAGGCGTTCGACGCCGACGACCTCTATGCGGAGGTCCGTAGCGCCCAGCCCTACGCCGATCTGGCGCGGCCTGAGTTCGACCGGGTGGTGGAGTTCGTCTCCACCGGCGGCTACGCGCTTCACGCCTATGACCGCTTCCGCCGCATCGTACAGAGCCGGGACGGCCTGTGGCGGGTGCGAAACGCCGAGACCGCTCAGCGTCATCGGCTGAACGTGGGGGCGATCGTCGACATCCCCAT
>Ga0116229_10013558_pt1 | contig 11502 bp, 9 predicted proteins | sample S1TSphgellanicum_3_FD_87313 | JGI IMG/M metagenome (GOLD analysis project Ga0116229, IMG submission 87313) | Host-associated microbial communities from peat moss isolated from Minnesota, USA - S1T2_Fc - Sphagnum magellanicum MG | ecosystem: Host-associated > Plants > Peat moss > Unclassified... | reverse complement strand
TGTGCCAAGAGTCACTGGTTGAAAGGACTAAGTCCTGTGAGCTGTCCGATGGGTGGTAGATCGGCAGAGATCGAAGGCAATCCGAGTTTGTACATTATGTGAATAAAATTCAAGTTCTGAGTTCCATGATCGGAACAGTGAATGTTTCAAGAATGCAAACTGTGTATGTTTGAAGATCTAGGTGTGCATACAGATTGAGTCTTGAATAGAGTCTGAGAGAGAGAGAAGATTAGGGGTTGCGATTCAGTTTCGAGACCTCAGAAATTTGAGCTCCGTGAGGATTTGTGTCTTGCCAGGGTGTTCGATTAGATTGTGCACCTTCCTTTTTGGTTACACCTTAGCAAACAATGTTGCCATCTCACTTTGAAGCATCTACGTTGCAATCCTTTCACATCATCATCATTCACCTTAAAAGTTTGAACTTCAGAATGTGAATGTAAATTATGTACTCCTTGATCAATTGCATTGGGAATGCCATTAATCTTGGTTGTGCTTCCAAACATTTAATCAAATCTCTCAAACCATAGCCAATCATAAGGGAATGCATTGAGTTTTCTTGTTCTCAATCTCATATTTATCCTTCATTTTGCTCTACTTGTCACACATTTGCTTCCAACTTCAATGCACTCCGAGGAAATGTGCATTCATTTGCTTTATAAAATCCTTCCAATTTGCTTCTTGAAAAGGCTTTCAATTGTACTCCCAAAATTTCTATTTACAAATATCTAGAAGAAACTAAAATTGTGCATTTGTCCACAACTTGCTTGCATTTTCTTGAATCTTGGATATCCTAGAACAATACTAATTAATATGGAAGAAGAAGCACCTTCTTGATTGTCCATCAACAAATTGATCAACAAATTTGGTGAGAAAGCCAAGGAGTCCATGGATGTTGACCTCTACAATGCAAATTGCCTACATCTATAATATGTGTGTCTGTAGTGTGCTATGTGTCTATAGTGCCAAGAACCGTAGCATACACAAAATGGCAGAAAACAAATCTAGAAGACACAAGAGCTTGAAAACCAAAGAACTAAAACATTTCCTTCTTGTGTTGCAATGGTGGTTTTTTTACGGTCGAGAAAGGTATTTTTCTTGTGTGTTCACAATTGTAACTTGTTGATTTACTTTAGTGAAAGGAAAGAACAAAGCAAAGCATACATGCGATTTGCTTCCATGTGATCATTGCAATGATAACGCCAATCAAGCTGATGAGAGGCGAATTTGCTAGTCGAAGTGCACCGTTTGCCCACCATGTGCCCAGGTCAAAGCTATCATTGATCTTGCATGTCATAGAATAATTTGGTGGAAAAAAATCAAGCTTTGCTCTCTCCAAGGTATGTTGAAAACCTTTGGCAATGTAGGACGTTGATCATAGTGAACTATCACAAATTAGAAATTAAAGTATAATTTTATAACAAATTATGATATGTAACCAAGAAAACATACCTTTGTGAAATACCAACCCACAACATCAAAATGCTCTTCATGATACACACATAGAAACTTGAAAAAAAAACCTTGAAAACCAACATTTGTCTACAAGAAGCAGTCCAAAAATTGCACCCTTACTTCTGATTTATAGCAACAAAATAACTGATTTCTTCATAAGATTCCATACAAAGCATGAATTAAATAATTAGTCCAGATATTCAACTAATATTTGCCAAGGTGTAATGAATTTAGAAAAATTACCAATGACAAGATTTTTGCTTTTTAAAGCTGAAAGCTTTTTCACCCATCTCCTTGCATGACTTGTTTCATGCTACTGGTGATGGGTTTAGGTCCTAGGTTTCATGTTTTCTCCTTTAGGGCTCCCCATTGTGCGTTCTGCATTTTTGGGTGTGATATTTTGTTTGGACTTCGATCTTTTTCTTTTTTTTTCTCTTGTTCCCTTGCTGGGTGTTTTTCTTTAATTTATTTATTTGAAAGATGAATAGCCAAGAATGCTGAGTCCACAAGCAACCACCAAAAAAAAACCTTTTCAATATCCTGTTAACAAAAAAAAGCGTTTGAAACCCTAAAACAATTTTAAAACTATTATTTTAAGATCTCACTTAAGACCTCATTTGAACTCTGAATTAGGATCTCACTTAATGAGCGACATGGCTGCCTGTGAAACCAGCGTTATTGTCCGCCCAGCCAGGCCGCCTTCACAAACAAGAAGGTGGTTTCTTTGGGAACACAGGTGGGGAACAAAGGCTCTCTGTTCCATTGATGGAGAACAGGATAAGGCGGGCCAAGCCCAGGAAGAGCGAAGAAGACAGCCAGCAGCAGCGGCTCCTCCCACTCCCGCACAATCTTCTCGTCCCTGAAGGACCTGTTGATCTCGGGAGAGAAGAATTTGTCATGATCCAGCTGCTGCACGAGTGGGTGCTGTAGCATTCACATGAAAGAGAAGAGAGAGATCTCAAACAGATGCGAAGAAGCTCAAGAGTTGTACAAGTTTTTGGAGTTTTGAAGGAGAACACGAAGGAGGAGGAGGAGCTAGAGCTATGGCAGGTTGTGTAGCAGCAACAGCAGCTACAATGTCCGGTCTGGTCACAAGCTTTTCATCACTAAGTGTGAGTAAACCGCAACAAAGCTCTTCTTGCTGTTCTTCTTCTCTGACTCTGAGGTCTAGCTTCATAGCGAAAACTACGACCCAGCACCAGCAGCAGCTCTCGGAGATTGAAACCCTAGCCCTAGATATCCGCTCCGTGAGGAAAGGTTCCAGGAATGGGAGCAGAGGGGTGGTGAGGATGGGACCCTTGGAAGCAGGCGTGGGGCTGATGGGTACCAAGATGGGGATGATGACTGTGTTCACGGCGGATGGGATTGCAATCCCTTGCACAGTAGTGGGTTTCCATGAAGGGAACATAGTGACGCAAGTGAAGAGTGAGGCGACGGATGGTTATACGGCAGTGCAGGTCGGGTACAGAAGAGTTAGGGACAGAAAGCTCACCAAGCCAGAGCGCGGCCACTTGGAAAAAGTGGGTGCCATTCCAATGCGGCATTTGCAAGAATTTAGGGTGTTGAATACAGAGGGATATGAGCCCAACCAGAGGCTGGTGCTGGAGGACATCTTTAAGGATGGAGACCTTATCGATGTTGTCGGAAACAGTATTGGCAAGGGTTTTGCAGGTGTGTTTCTGATCTTTCTCAGGGATTGAATTTTCTTTTTGGTGAATTCCTGGAGGGCTTTCGTGCTTCCTTTGTGAAGGATGGAGATGAAAAGGACTTTGCATTTTGAGCTGCGTAGGAAACCATGTGGAAACCATGCCTACCACTTTCTTTTCCGTGAGAGTGTTACTGTATCTCAAGTAAAAAGATTGATTATCTTTGCAAAACCAGCTTGTCAAGTTTGTATAAAAATCTTCAAACAAGAGATAGTTTGTAACCCAGATCACACCCACGGGGTTTTTTTTGGGTGAAGGAATGGCATTGTGGTTGAGGGGAAACAAATGGACATAGTAATCTGAAATTGTTCTGTGTGTTTTGCAGGTGGTATCAAGAGATGGAACTTTGCAAGAGGACCAATGAGTCATGGGTCAAAGAGCCACAGACAGCTTGGCTCCATTGGTGCAGGTACAACACCTGGGCGTGTGTATCCTGGGAAGAAGATGCCTGGCCAACTTGGAGGAGGCCGCACCAAAATCCGCAAGCTTGAGATTGTGAAGGTTGACAAGGAGCTTCGTGCCCTTCTCATCAAAGGAGCAGTTCCTGGGAAACCTGGCAATTTGTTGCGTATCACACCAGCCAAAATTGTGGGCAAAAACATACCTTGAAATTAGGTTTTGAAAGATTCTAGTCTTCTTCTACCCTTTTTCTTAGGTCCTTGTCACAGTCCTCTTCTTTTTCCTGGCAAAGCTCCTTGGTAGCTTGTATTCACCAAAAATCTAGTAGAGATTTCACTCGGTAGTGCTTGTCACACACAATTGAAGAGGAAAAACAGGAGCTAGCAATTTTCTTTAACATGAACTAGATTGCTTCACCGTGTTCTTTGACTCAATTGGTCAGAATTCTCCATCAGTAGGGAAATGTGAATCAGATGTTATACTTTCTCTTCTATGCTGTGCTGGGTTTAGGGCTCAACTATGCTGTGCTGTCAAACTTCTGTGCTTCATGAACCAAGGATTTTATGGAGAAGCCTACTCACTTCCAGCAAGTCAGCATTCGTAAATCTCTATGCTCTGGAAAACCCACTGAATTATGCATATTCTGTACCTGATCATTGTGTGGTAGAGCAGGCACCATGTTCCCTGGTTTGTGGCATAGGTCCATTGGCCCTATGGTCCATGAAGTGGCTACATTTTCCAAGCCCCGAAAACGTTGCTTGAGCCATGGAACAGCTTGTCAGAGCTTGTCTATCTTTTGTATCCAGAACAGCCAGGTGCTGGTTTTTGGAACACCAAGGGACAACCACAATATGGGAAAGGGCAGGCATTCACCGCGGCACCTTTCACTGTTTGTCTTTGGCCCAATTGGTTCTGGCAAATATGCACTGTTGAATGTTTTCATCGTTTTCATATTTCAAATTTCATTCATTACTGAATGAGAAATTCTCCTCACCAGGAAAGATACACCAAATCTTGCATAAATGTTTTGAGTTAAATACCTTGGCAGCCATGCAGCAAACATTGTTCACTGAATTATTTGCCATGCTGAGCTGGATTTTGAGTTGCTGTTGTAGGTCATTGAACATGTGTGGTGTGTGGATTATGTGATGCAGCAGACAGTGCACCATCTATTGGAAACTTGTTATGACTCAGTTGTGGATGAACCACAACTGCGTTACTAAGTTTGCACCTTGGTAACCTGTTTTGTAAACCCTCCTGCTCCCCCTCACACTACCTTGTTAACTACCTATTTATGTGGTTACTTATAGTCAGGTAGATGGAATTTATCAATTTTAGCTTAAGCAGAGGCATATGGATGAAATCTTCATATCCTTATTGTTTGGTCCAATCTGGAATCCCAGATGAAGAAAAGGTAAATTCTGTTTCCAAGTGTACAGAAATTTTTGGAAGGGGAATTTCCGTACAAATTTTAGTCTGAAAATTGCAAATTTTGTCTAAGTCTGCAGTGCCCTTTGTGCAAGTCTGTTTTGTGAAAGATCTTACACAATTTCTAGTTTTCTACAGCACACACTCATCACAGCTGCAACTTCAGGGAGTTTGCAAATGACTTCATCCCAACATCTGGCTGCACATGGAGATACTGCCAAAGCAAGAATTCCAGGATTTTTGCATCTGTTGACATACATGCACCTTTACAGGCTTTGAACTGGATAGCAACATATCTACAGTGTAATTCACACATCTTTGCAATTTTTGAGTTTGAAAGAAACATAGCAACGACGATGTGCCATCTTTTGCAGGTTTTGAGATGGATACAGCAACCTAGCAACATCTCTAATGTGACAATTTTTTTTTCCTGCTCCTGCATTCTCCTGCAACAGTTTGGTGGGGTCCTGAACCCCTTTGGTCCAAGAAAAGAAATTGAATGAATTTAGTTTCATGCAGAATTATTACCTGTACAATAACCAGCTGGTGGACAGGTTATGGGCTAGTCGACACTTGCAGAATGTTATTTGTTCTGTAGATGCCCAAGTAGTCACAAAAACAAACTGTAACCAAAAAAACAAGGGTGTGTACATTACTTCGGTGCCAAACCACAGGTTCTCACACATCACATGGACTGCTGCCTCTCACAAGCCAAGAGAAGAGTGGAGCATAAGACTCCTGTCATATGCATAGCTCCACTGGATGACTTGAATGTTATACAACACAAGGTTATCTATAAAGCCAGAATTTAGGACTTGCACACAGTAATAAGAGAAATTGATGAATAAGAGGAAGCCCAACCCTAAGCAAAAGAGAAAACACCAACAAAAACAAAAAGTTGTGGTTTTTAATAACCAGTGATGCATTCAGGGAACTTCAACAGCAACATGTGTGGGTATTGACCATCTCCCATAATATACCCTGACTTCATCAGTTCCCAGTAATGTATGAAGCTTAACGTGAACTATCCTGAGTTTCTGTCGAAAGACCGGGTGTAATGGCAAACATAACCACAATTCTGACTAGTTCTTCAAACCCTGGAAGAGAAAGAGAAGACCAAATGCTAAGAAAGTTCTTGAACATTGAAATAAATTGTGTGGCGGATCAACTGATGGTGGGTGGATGACCTTGCAAGGGTACTGCGGAAATCATGATTTCATGGACCCTGGGGGATGCCATGCCACAGAGGCTTGAATCCATACTTTCCAAGCTGGTGTTGAAGAACATAATCTATGCTGCTCCTGCTGCAACTGGCAAGTAGGAATTATGCCAGTCCAAATTTTCCACAACAGAGTAAAGTAAGAAATAGAGGGGACGGACCTAGTAGTAGTTACTACTTCCTGCTGCTCTCCTCTCGCGGCTGCATCAAGCCCCAAAAACACAACCAAAACTGCGAAGAGAGAAAAAACACAAACAGCAAGGAACAAAAAAGCCCAGAAACTCTCGTGAATCCGGACCCTGAGAACCAACGGGTCAGACCCACGGAGCCCCCCGGGCAAACAGTGGAGATTGACCTTCTACTGACGCGGCCAACTCCAGACCACTTAGGCTGATCTAATCTTATCCAACGGTCCGATGTCTCCACGCGTCGGATAAGAGAACAGTCGGACTAGCAAAGCACGACGCCCGTGGTTTGCTACGTGTCAGTCTGGGACGAGAGGCCATGACACTTGTCAATTCCTAGCTTCAGAAAATCAGCCAGGTGTCGAATCACTTTTGAGCCCTTTGTCGATACTTCCCAAGCGGCGACGCATGCAGAGGATCTAAGCCTAGGAGACGTAAGCTGAAAATGGATGAAACTTTCTGTAAATGAATGAAAGAAATCAGATGACAATCGAGGTCCCGGCGTCAAAATCGAGGACCCAGGCATCGGAATCGAGGAGCGGTGGTTAGATCCGAGGGCCCGCGATTACATCCGAGGGCCCGCCTTCACCGACCGAGGGGTAGATTCCAACATTCTAACCCCCGGCACGCAAATCATCTCTTTACAAATTTTTTTCTATTCACACTTGTCCACATTCTGTCGGATGGAAAAACTTTCTCATCCACACGCCGCTGTAGCCTGTCGTAGGTACAACGGGGGGGGCGGGAAAGAATTACGTTACACGCAGATGCTACATCTTTACAGGGTAGGGTAAAAAGTAAAAAATCACTAGGGACACGTGGCTGTGGGAAGATGGGTATATTAACCCGCACCCTCTGCACCGAAAAACTCATCTCTTTTCTTACCAATCTTTACTTCTAACGCGCTTTCGTTACCTTTGTTACCAGACCGCTTCGCTTCTCTTTTGCTTTGTTTGCGTTTTCTTTTACGTAGTCCTTTTGTTGTCGTCTCTCGCTCGCTTCTTGAGAGAAGGGGAGTGCCTGTTCCTTGTGTGTAGCGAACCAACAACGTCAAGATGTCGAGCAACACCGTCGGACAGAAGGCCGAGGATGCCAAGGTGACCGGAGCACAGAAGGCCGGCGAGGCAAAGCAGGCCACCAAGGTACATAGTACATAAAAAACATTTGTCTTTATAGGATTCTTGACTTATGTACCCGCGTCCTTGTTTGCTTTGGTTGGATGGTCATTAATTTAGTTTTTCAAAGCTGCATTTGGTTCGTTTTCAGTGTACTGTAGCAGCTGCCTGTAGGGTTTTTTTGGGTACTTCTTGCATGTCAATGTTTAGTGAACGGAGTGAAAGACAGTGAGCAAGTGAGGATTTTACTGTTTTTCGACGGGAAAATCGTCTTCGTTTGACCACGCAATCCCAGGTTGGCGGGAGGGAATATAATATAGTTAATTCGAGGTGTTTAGTTTTTCTCGATATTTTGAAGTGTGTTCTGAGAGATCTTTGACGTCCTGGGATGGGGATCCGCTTATGATTGCAGGATACTGCTGGAACCGTCCAGGACAAAGCTCAAGGTGCTGCTGGAGCCGCCCAAGACAAGACTAATCAAGCTGGAGGCTTCGCAGGTGAGAAGTGGGAGCAGACAAAACAGGCAGCTTCCGATACTACTCAAGCTACACAGGACAAAGCGCAGGATGCGAAGAAAGCTACCGGCGGCTTTGTGCAGCAGGTAGAGCATTAGTATATGGATCTGTACACTATATTTTGTTTATCAAGTTCTCAGGTAGAGTATTAGTATATGGATATGTGCACTATATTTTGTTTATCAAATTTTTAATGTCATTTGTACATGGCAGGAGATAATTTTTTAAAAAAGAAAAATTTGGTTTGTAATTTGGTTTCTGACCAGTCTTAGCTTGTGTAAATGTTGTGGTGGGTTACAGACGGGTGATGCTGTCAGCGGTGCATTCCAGAATTTGAAGGATGCAGTTACTCCCAACAAGTGATGAATATGCATCTGGGAGAGAAATATGCGCAGTTTAGATCTGGTTTTGATTTGCAAACATGTTCTAAAAGAAGGAATTTTTTACGTGTATGAAAAGTGGAAAGGTGGATGTTTACTTGAATCTTTTCGTGATTTTTAAGTAGTCTTTGTTTGTTGTGCAGTGCATCAGAGGATATTTTGAAATTTTGATGAAAACAAAATTTGTGCACGTATAATAAAAAGAAAAGCCTCAGATGTGAGGTGGAAATATTATGTATTTTCCTTGTGTACGTATATTCTTTGTAAGAGTGTGGCGGTATTGTATGTATTAAACTTGTGATTGGTTCGGGCGTCCTGTTAGAGGGTTACTGGAGTGTCATATATGGAGTGTATATATATATTGTTTTTCTTGGGCGAGTTTCCTTATTTGAGTGTCATAATAATTTTAAGCAGCAAATTGGTGGAAATCATTACCAATAAAGCGAAGAGAGAAAGCTAGTATTTAATAATTTTCTTGACTTTTTATTTATTAAAAAGTATCACAAAATAACTTAGGAAGTTTTTATTTTATCTTGGATGTGTGGTCCATGAATGAGAGTTATCATAACAGGAACTTTGATCGAATGGACTATTTGATACAAACAACTAGGTACAACCATTGGCAATGAATCATATCCTTAGAAGGCAAACTCAATGGTATAAAAACTGAAAATAAGTTGATAAAAAATCATTTTGTTCTTTTTTTTATGTTGCCAGAAAACTAATTACGTTTTTTGAAGTTTCAAAATTACTGTCATCTTTAACTTTTGTAGTTTTTTTGTTTTTGAGTAGTGAAAAGGTTTCCTTATCTGTAGGGAAAATGGTTGGGTAAATGTAATAATGTCAATTGATTTCAGTTCAAAAGACTTTTGTGGTTTTGCATACACAATTTGAATTGAATTTAATTGGCTTTAAATACAATTCAATTACGCTTGGTATTGAAAATTTGTTCATGATTATATTATTGAAAAACGAAATCTGAAAAAATAAAGACCTTTTCATTCCTCTTTATTTGGGAATTGATTAACCATATGTTAATTTAGAATAAGCATCCAAAAGGACAATTATGAAACCTAACCTAAATAAACTTTGACATAGCATTGTGCAAAAATAATATACTATATTTAAAGTTCATTTTTGGTTCGTGAAACCTTTCCATCTCACCACAGAAAATCTGAAACTGACGCGATTGTGCTTTTTACAATGTCTCTAAAAACAAAAGAAATTATTTTGTACTGCATACATCCATCTTTTGAATCCATCAATTTGTTTTGATATAGCGAGTAGGTAGAATATATTCTTGAATTTCACAAATTTCCACTCAGCATTCTCTATGAGTAATTTTACATATGTATCTGAGAAAACGTCTACATCTTGTTTGTTAACAATAAAATTCTCAAAAGGATTTTATGGATGAAGGGATGGTACAAAAAATGTGTGGCATATTGTGTTATATTAAATTCAATCCTAGACATTCTAGAACAATCTTGCAAGTTTTTAGAAAGAAGCTACAAGTAGTCAAAACCAAAGCCAAACTAGGTATAACTAAGATTTCAACTTCTTTGAAATAGCATGGAATCATTTTTGAAGATTTGAAGTTTCTAAAAGCATTCATGGACAAACGCACATCACTGAAGCTTTTGCATTACTTATTAGATCACAAAATATATACGAGGTCAAGTATATATGCAAATTTGGTGGAAGCTTGCAAGGGCATTCATGATAAACAAATAACATTCACTAAATAGCTTATAATACCAAAAGTCTTAACATGAGGTCATGAATGGGTGAAGTGTACCAGGGCATTCATGGACAATCGTCACAACTTATGCTTTTGCATTACTTCTTCTCGGATCAAAACATATTTCCAACACAAGCTCATGAATGCATTACGTTTTGGGTGAAGCTTGCAAGAGCACATTCATGTACAAATAACACTCAAATCACACTAGCTTAAGACTTTTGTAAAATTACTTGTTAAATCACATCTCTAATACAAGGTCACAAATGCATGAGGTTTTATGTGAAGTTTTCAAGGGCATTCATGGACAAATAATACTCATCCCACTAACTTAGCCTTTTGCATTACTTGTAAAATCAACATAATTTCTCTAATAGAAGGTCATGAATGAGTGAAACTTGCAAGTGGAAAGATGAAACACTCATCACTCAAACACTCATCACTCAACTGACGCTAATCTACATTACATATAAGATCAAAAGGTAATATCTCTAACACATGGTCATCATTAAGGCATGAGGTAAATTTGGGTGAAGCTTGCAAGTGGACAAATGATACAGTCATCACTAAACTTATGCTAATCTACATTACTTATAAGATTAAAATATAGTATCTCCAACACAAAATCATGATTAAGGCATGAGGTAAATTTGGGAGAAGGCTTGCAAGGGCATTCATGGACAAATAATACTTGTCACACTGCTTAGCCATCTGCATAATTAATTGGACCATATCTTTTTAAACAAAAATCATGAGGTTTTTGCTATCACAATCTGTTTGGTGAGGAAAAGATTAAATCCACAGTTCCTTCCATCTGGAATGCTAATTGCAGCATGCAGAAGATGTCATTTGGCTATGGTATTTGGCATTGGCAATGAGTCTGTAAAATTTATGAGCAAGATACATACCTAAAGAAAATGTAGATACAAGAAGAAGATATCTGTGATGGCTCACTTTGACACAAAGACCATAAAAAATTGAAGCAGTTTCTGCTCCTTTTTTGCGATCTTGATGGAGATGAGGTACAAGCATTGGTGGTGGTAAGCTCTTATTGTTGTTTACCAGAGCCTTATTTTTGTAAAAAAATTCCATTTGTTTGTTATGTTTTTGCTTTTTGGATATATGCATTCTTAATTCTTTGCAAAGTTGGGAGAAAAGTTGCCTGAGAATCCAGCTTAGAAAAACAATTGCAAAGAACAAGTTCTCAAGGAAAAATCCCACAGAAACACACACTAGGAAAGAATTCTACAGACCCTACTCTTTCATCCAACTGTTAGTTTGAGCTGGAACCCAAACTGTGGATTCGTAACTGCCATCAAGGGAAGAGAAAAAGTTTTTAAGAGAAGAAGAAGAAGAAGAAGA
>Ga0116229_10013557_pt1 | contig 11502 bp, 5 predicted proteins | sample S1TSphgellanicum_3_FD_87313 | JGI IMG/M metagenome (GOLD analysis project Ga0116229, IMG submission 87313) | Host-associated microbial communities from peat moss isolated from Minnesota, USA - S1T2_Fc - Sphagnum magellanicum MG | ecosystem: Host-associated > Plants > Peat moss > Unclassified... | reverse complement strand
CCCCCTAAGCAACACATCCTTTTTTTAGCATACGTTGACAATTGTAGTCCCTAAACTTGACAGTTTTATTCCCTGCAAGTTTAGGCAGGCAGGGCTAAATACTAAGTTTTTAAAAAACTTCTTAGTTAGGAAGGATAAATACGAGAACCCTTTTTTTTATAATCATATTAGAGTTTTTTTTTTTTTTTTAACAACATATTCAAATTTAGGGTTTAGTTTGTCTTTTGAGTTTTTGTATTTTGAGCTCTTCGATTTTTTGGGCTTTGAATATTTTGCGCTCTCTATTTTTGTGAGTGGAGAGTTTGCAACAAGTTTTAATTATTCATATTTGAACTTCATAGTTGGTGTTTCCAATGAATTCAATGACAATTGACATTGTGTTATTGGTATTTTCTTCTTTTTATCATGTTGAGATTTTGAGAATTAGTTGTCTTAAGAAGCGAAGATTCGTTCAAGGAAATTATTTTTCGAGTTTGAAATATCATTCATTTTTCATGTAAGGTTTATTATTATTTTAATTTAAATTAAATTTAAATACGCACCTAGCATGTACATGCACAAAGATTGTAAAATTAAAAAGAAAAGAGAACCCTAACCCTAATATGTATTTTTATATTAATGATACATTTATATTTTACATCTTCAAGAAAGTTAAAACAGAAAATCACTTCAAAACAACCTTAATGTGTACACATTACATACACAAAGATTAAAAATCAAAGGAAAAAAAATTTAAAAGTTGATGAAAATAACTTCAATCTCACATACATACCAGTGTAAAAAGAATTGTTGGAGTTGTAGTCGAAGTGTTTGTAAAACAAAAATGAGTTTTTACACTTTGAATCTCTCCATTAGTTTCTTACATAGTTGATAATTTTTTCTACTTGATAAATTTTTTGGCGTAAACTTCTTTTTTACCCATATTGTTGTATTTTATTGGCCCTGCCTTGCAAGGCAGGGATATTGTGTTAAGAATCATTATAGAGTATAGTAGCTTCAATGAATTTTGCCCCCTACAAACTAGGTGAGATGATCCATCCTAATTTGGTTATAAAAAGATTCACTCTACCACCTCCTCAAATGTGCACGCAGGCCAACTGACTTTGTCTCGAAAAATGGTTATGGCATCCATCATACTCAAAAATTCATATAATTCTTTCAAAATGTCACAATGTGATTGAAAACATTCAAATACACATGTCATGACAAGTCTTATTTTTTAGGTTTGAAAATTTGCACAAATGTAAAAAAAAGAAAAGAAAAGAGAATATTTAATCGCCTATTTTTTTAGAAGAAAAATTTCATTAGATTTACAAAAAATTGAAAATCGTGTTGGGACGTTTCCTATTGGTTTTGGTTTGGTAACAAAATTTTAACTGTTTAAATAAGTTCCTAGAACCCGTCATCATTTAAGGTGAGATCCCTTTTGGAATCTTCATAGCGAATGTGATGTTAAAAAATGAAAGAAAAAATCATGAATCTTTTTTTTACAACAACATGATGTACATTAAAATAGATTTTTTTAAAAAAAATTCCCTACCTATGACCAATTTATCATAAATATTAAATTAATGGCAGGGCCATTGTGTATAACATATTTTATTTATCTGGGGTGCAGCCTGGAGGCTCCACATCCACGCCCAGGGGCTCAGCAATGGGCAAAGGGTGAGGTTGCCGCTCCAGTCCCCCCATTGGCCCTTTTAAGCAGTGCATGTGCAAAGCCTTTCTGACTTTAAGAGCAGGTACCACACAGTGGGAATAAGTGTGGGCCCCACCCTTTCAGGGCCTTTTTTGATTCTGTTGAAGTGTAGAAAAACTGGCCCTGTAAGTAAAGATTCGGCCTTCTTTCCGGTGATAAAGCCTCGTAAACTGGGTTCGCCATAAAGTAGCCCGGTAAATTGGGAAAGATCCCTGGGGAAAACGGTGGAAAACCCCTCTAAAGGTGCGGCATGACAGTAAACCGGGGGGAAACACCAGAACACCGGGCAGGCTCTAAAAAATCTCATCTTTTGCAGTCTGCCTGAGAAATATTGTTAATTTCCAGGGCAGAACATAAAATAATAATAGGTTCATTGGAAAATTAAATGAAATTTGGGGCGGCCTGTACTACTTTATTCCTTCGACTGCAGCTATAGGCCTCCGCGTAAAGAGGTTGGGTTACATCATCCATATCACAGCGGTTTGTTTCGCAGCCTAGCTTTTCTCTAAAACTTAGTGCCACTTTTCTGGAGTTGTGTGATACTCTGGGAATACGAAAATCGACCAAGCGGCAAGATTTTTCCTTGGTCATGAATTTCATTTGAGAAGTTGTCGTCGATTTTCTTCAAGAAGTCGTGAGCCTTGCTCTCCAATCACCATTGCTCTACCAAGTCTACTGAAAAGGTCAGCCATCCTTGCCTCTGGAGTCCATATAATTACATTCACTACGTATATCCGAGAGATCTGTACGTTTAAAATTTAATGTGAGCAGAATATGGTTAAATTATTTGATCTACATTTCTGAAAGCCCCTTTTCTTGTCATGGACTTACTAGAATAATACCCCACTTGGATCCGTCACCTTTGTAGGATGGGGGAGGCATTTGCCAATGGAGTATTTGTTCTGGCTTCTCAAGAATCCGAATGGTGTGCTGCTTTAAAGACGAGAGATTGTAAAAAGCTTTTGGGATTTTTACGTCAACAACCTGATCTATGGAGAGAGATAGATTCCAAAGGTCGTACTGTTTTGCATGTCGCTGTGATTCAAGCATGTTCGGAACTAGTGGTGGAGGTTTTGAAATCTGTCAATGAACCTCTCAATACCAAGATGCTTGTGGAGGCAAGAGATGAAAGCCTGTGCAATGCAGCTGCTTATCACCTAGCGAGGATTGTTGGGAACAAGGACATCATAGTCAGGATAAATAAAGCGAGAACTGATGAGCCTCCTGGTCCACAAGCTCCTATGATAACCAATCAGCGTGGTCATGAGGTATGTGTTATCATAAAAAGGACCATGAGGAATGCAGGAATTGGTTCAAGGTTGAGACAACAATTCGAAGTTGATGTGGATTATAACTTTGTCAAGGAGTCAAAACAGTTGATGTGCGTTCTACATGTGGCTTGCAAAAAGGCCGACCAATGGGATTTCATATACGAAGTGATCAGACGAACGAAGGCAAGAAGCAATGCTCATGTACAAGAACTTTTCAAACTCAAGGATCCCCAAGGTCGAACTCTCCTACATGTTGCTATTGAGGAGGATGGATTCCATCATGAAGAGTTAGATGAAAGCATGGCTACTGTAGTTGACACGGCGCTGAAGATTTTAGAACCAGATCTTGACGATGAATGTGTCAAGAATTGTGTAAACGCACAGGATTCCACAGGGAGGACTCCCTTGCACCGGGCTGTGGCGAATAAACGCGCTGGACATAAAATGATCAATGTCCTTCTGAATCACCGCATGACAGATGTGAATGCTTTGTGGAAAAGCGTTGATGAGACAGTCACTGGAAATGTCACTGCCCTTCATTTGGCCATTTTGCACAATAATCTTGATGTTGTGAAATTACTGCTGGCTAAGGACGAAATTAGGAGAGATATGCAGTGCAACGTAGTCATTACCGGAAGTGGAATCCCGAAACCGGACTCTACCGAATGCAAGTTGTCAGAGAGGCGCTGGACTACTTTGGAATTGGCAACGATGATGGGCCAGCTCCATGTGGTGGGGGAGTTGTTGAAGGTATGTAGTTAATGTATTCCTTTCAACTTCTTATTTGAGATTGTAGCCTCTCATCTTCAATTTGTTTGAATCATAGTCTTGGATTTGTAGATTTGTGGATTTGGGTCACAAGATAACAAATTAGAAATTGAAAAAAATTGATTTGGCCATTTTATCTTTTATTGTCAAAGAGCACCTCCAAACTTAAAGCTTATTTTTTGGGCGATTTGAACATGGGTGTGAATGATTTAAATGTTTTGCCTGAGTGTATGAGGGAACAAAGTTGTGATTGACACAAAGTTGTCATAGTGTATAGAGTTGTGCAACTACTTTGTTTACTCCACTTAGGATGTGAAGGGTGATCTAGAATGTCAATATGGGGCTTTACAACCAAATAAAATGGAACATGAATGGTGACATAATTTCAATGCTTGCATGTATGCAGACTAAAGGGACTCCATTGGATGTCGGTCGTTGCATTCATCTAGCTGCTGCAAGAGGAGATCCTCAATGTTTGCAACTCTTAATGCAACATGCATTAAGAATTGGAAAGGGTGATTACTTCAGGAAGATCTTTGATGGTTCTGCACCTTTACATTTTGCAGTACATGCAAGTCATCCAAATAGTGAACAAGGAGATAAGATAAATCACTTCTTAACTTTCTACAATTATGTGAATGTTTATGGGTTGGAGCAAACTGGAGTGGAAAAATGTGAAATAGGAAACATGGAAAACAAAAATGATTTGACAAGTCGTAAATATGGTGGAAAAAAAGCGTGTGCTAACCTATTGTTGCAAGCTGGTGCTAACATATGGCAACGTGACGAAGACCAGCATCTTATTGCAGATCCTGGAATGAATGCACCTGACGAAGACCGACATTGGTGGTATGAAAAGGTTGCCAAAAAAACATCGGATGCCAAAAAGAAAATCAATGCAGGGGGAACTTCAACTGCTGTGGTTGCTGCTCTTATTGCAAGTGCTTCTTTTTCGAGTCATTTGTCTCCGCCCATTAGTTATGATCAGTTGTCTCCACCCATTGCATCTGATCATGTACTGATCACAAAAGGGTGGGTTAGAACTTTTGTTATTACCAATAATCTCTCATTCTACCTTGCTATTACATCCATCATGTTTGCAATTATGCCATCGATTCCTTTGTCCCGTGAGGATTTGACCCTTGAAATAATCCACAGTAGAAGAAATCTTGCAACAGCCCTTTTTTGCCTTTTAGTGTCCATATTATGTTTTATTCTTTCATTTACTTCGTCGGCTATAGCTGTAATGCCAAACGAAAATATTTCTAAGTATGTGGATCCTACATATGTGCCCACAGGGATAGGTGGAGTTTGTTGCATTATTGGGGTTTTTTTCTTTTCTCTGCGGCTGTGGAGTTTGTACACTTCCACAAAAAAATAAATGCGTCTTTGAGTGGCACCCCCCAATATTTCAGCATAGGCGAGATCCTTGACGTGGCATGAACATAGATATTATTAGTACATTTGAATAATATCCTGAGCTGAAGTTTGTGGTGTGTGCTTGTCTTTTGATTATTCATGTGTCACTAAAGAAAAATAAGCATCTTGACAAGTAGCTCATTGTTTAGTTGCGCATTTTAGCAGAACATTTGGTTTTTTTTCTCACATCAAATATGATTTTTTGTTTTTCTAAACAGGCAAAGAGGTTTGTATCTAAGTTCCATTTGAAAATGAAAGGAAAACACATAATCGGGATAAAGTACTGTGCAACCAAACTTATCTTTCAAACTTTTAACCCATAACAAATGCAAAACATCTTTGGGTGAAAATCTATTAAGGTGTACCACTAAAGACAAAAATGATTGGTCTTTAATAAAAAAAGATTAATTAATTTTTTTAATCCCCATCAATGATAATGAATTAAAAGGTGTCAAATGTTTTATAGTATAATATCTTAACTACCATAATTTTGGCCATGGTTGTCAAAAACAATGTGACATGCTATTTTTGTGTTGGTTGTAACGTTGGTGTCTATTTGGATGCATAGGTTTTTGTATCAACCCTAATGCACAAATTGACGTTGTCATAATAAAAGTTTTTGGAGTAGTTTCTATTGCTACTATATATTCATAATTAATGAACACATATTTAATAACCTCGTAATTGACACACATTGGGGTCACTTGTCACATTGAAAAAAATCCCCAATATTTGGTCAATTTTTTTTTGATGAACTTGTGAGCCCCAAAATTAGTGATTAAGTTATATATGTTAATTTGATATTATCTCATTGGTGAATAATTATAAGTTAGTAATTTTCAACAAATAGGTGTTAAATAAGTTGAATTAAAGGAATGAATACTTAGTTAGTTGGGATCATGGTAAGGTTGCCTTAATTATTTTTATCAAGATTGAGTGGAATTTCAATTCATTATGTGAAGATTAGTTAAGTGGATTAGTTTGAGCCAAAAAATAAATTAAACATTTCGAACCATGCAAGTAGCAAGTTATTTATAGTAGAAAAGGCAATGATCTTAGTTTTATTAAAAAGTAGGCAATGATGTTAGTTTTAGGTTGCAATGAGTCACAAGTAGATTTAGGTGTTAAACATCTTTGACTATGGTGTTACGGAAGTTGCTACAAGCTTCAAAGGTGTTCAAGAAAAAAACATGATTCCACTTTTAAACCACTACCATTGAATTTCATTACTCTAATTGTAAAAATTATAGAATGTGACATATAGAGCAAGCAAAAAGCTTTGCCTTGTGTTTTGCTTCGATTTGAAGCATCAAACCTTGCAACCATCAATAATGCCCAACATCGAGAATTACTAACCACATTAACATTGCAACTTCATCACCTTCAAAAATGTCTTCATACATAATCTTGGGTTTGTCAAATGTGGCTAGTTCAACCTCCAAAACCAGCACCAAGGAACGTTCATCAATTCCCAACTAATAGTGCCAAGGTCAAGTGATGGGCTGACTTGTGCAATACCAAGGCCAACATATCCATTACACAACTCATCCAAGTGGCTCCTTCCTAATGGAAGAAATTTAAAGGAGCTATAGTGACTAGGAAGCCTAGAAAAGTGGAAACTACTGCAACAGTTAAAACTTCTACTTCTTTTGATGTTGGTCCTATCGAACTTGAAGTTGGGATTATGGACAAAATCATCCCCAATGCATTGGTGGATGGGGGAAGTGGATTGAACATTATGCCTCTATCCATTATGGAAAAATTAAGTATCAAAATCATTGGCCCTTCACCCTATGTGGTGAACCTTGCAAATCAAAATGGGCATATCCCAATTGGTCAAATTGTAAATTGCAAGGTTTGCATTGGTGACAAAGAGTATAATCTTAATTTTCATGTGTTTCGCCTTTAGATAGAAATCAATGCTTATTCATTGTTTTTGGGTCAAACTTGGTTGTAGTTAGTTGAAGCTACAACCAACTAGTTTTTTGATAATCTTCATATCATTTTTGGCCCCCCAACCAATTGTAAAATCGTGATCAAACTTAAACGATCCTTGGTTTCAAGGTTGGGGCAAAGAAAGGGTGTCATATCCGATAATGACAACAAAAATGTCAACCCCAAGGTCACATTAGTAAGTTATGTCCAACCTTCATATAAAGAAGTCCCACAAAAAGTAGCATTGGTCCTTTGAGGTGTATAGGCCCTCGGTTGTATGATTGGACAAATGATGGTGAATTCACCACATGGTTGGTTCTTTGTTTCTATGCTCACACCATCTTGTCTTTTCCTTCTTTCAAGGAGAGGAAATGGAGATAAAATAAAGTTTTCAACTAATTGCCATTGTTCAACTACACGAGGTGAATTGTGGCAACTAGTACCCAATACTCATGATAATGTTCATAAGCTACCAACATCAACAACACTTACAACAACTTCAAGTAATGTATCCTTCCTTGCTAACTTATCTTTTGAATGTGGATTTTTCACTCTTTCCAACTTTGGCCAATAAGATAGTATAAAATCTCGTTGTGTTTTGGCCTCATGAGGATGGGGGTAATACTCAGGTAAGGATGAAATAATGACTTCATGCCCAAAAACTTGTTCCAAAATAACTTGACATATACAAACTTGAGGGCATGATGCCAATACTATGGCCATGGATTGAATAATAGAACTTGCTTTCCTACAGATGGTGTTAACATACATATAAGGAATGGTAGGGGTTGGTTCAAATTCAAAGTTTTGGTTGCATCCATTTGAGCCCTTATTCTTACTTGATGTTTTGTTCACAAAGTTGAGCTTTCTCTCAAATGTGGTCCACATTTTGTTGGATTTGAGATTCAGCTAAAACATTTTGTTTTGATTGTTCTTCAAGTAAAGTATAATTTTCAATTGGTTCTTTTGGTAAGGCCTCTGGTTTTCTGTCTTCTAGTAGTTTATTTTCTTGAAATTCATTAGCCATTGTTGACTTAATGGATGGCCCAAACCTACTAACTATAGTTCATTGAAGTTTTTTCCTTGTGTTCCCCATGCATTATAGCCTACACATTAATCTACCAATAACAACAAGATCAAATACAATTTATTCGTTGTCAAATGTCAAACCAATTGCAAAAAAAATCTATATAATACATTTGGTTGTAACCTTAATGTGATAAAACTCAAGCACATTATTGTTCAAGATATGCTTGAGTAATACATATTCAGATAGAGATGCATTTGCATATGCATTGATATCTAAAACAAAAACTATTAGCCAATATCTTTTATATCATACACATTTGTGTAAACAAAATATAGTTAGATGTACATATAATATCTATATATATATATATATATATATATGTACATGACGTAAATTATAGTTTATATAGATGCATGTAATGTAAGATCTACTTCATGTACACATGAAACTACATAAATCATAATACATATGCTTACATGTTTGCACAAAATATAATTAAGATACATATGTATGTACACATTACCTACACACCATGTATAAACAATATTATTCTATATACTAACAAATATGTAGAAGTTATATTTCACATACATGCATGTGACTTCAATATCTACATACATACACACATTACATTTCATATGTTAAAAATTATGTAGAAGGTACAGTTAGATCTACATACATGTTTATTTAATATCTGTGTATGTATGTACATACAAAACCCTACACAACATAAAGAGATTATATTTCATATCTTGACTAATGTGCATGAGGTATATAATTGAGCTACATTTATAAGTACACGTTTAATTTAGCTATATATGCAAATGTGTACATATAGTGGGGATCAGAGGCTATGTATCATAACTCAAGCTTTTGAAGATAGAATGTTGGGTATAATACATGTAACTGAGCTTCAAATGTAGTTCTTATATTGAGCTTGAAGGAGGCAAAATTGATCACTAAAGCAGAATTGCATTGGAATTCTTGTAAACACACAATGCCACATAACACAATTCGTAGCTTGTAGTAGTGCAAGATAAAGGGGTGCAACTACATGGCATTCTTTTATGAATGCCTCCCCTCTTGATGTGTTGGGCTTTGAATACACTTGTTGCCTCCAAGATTGTCATGCATTTGGCGAAGGGTTACTTCAAAATACCAGAAAATACTAGGAGCTAATTAAATGACATCTATAGAATTTGGCCATTTCTATTTTCATAAGGAAAATAACCTACAAGATAAATTAACAAAGAGAAAAAAAGAACTATCTATAAAAAGGTTCATGGTTTACAAAATCCATTCATTTCATTAAGTTACATTATTTTTTAAAAAACTTATTCACACTCAATTCAAAAGACAGATGTTATGCACATAGCTTGGGCACTTACTTTCAATTCAAATTCACGATGTTTTGAATGAAACTTCTCCATTACAATCATCTCGATTACAATAACTTTTAGGTTTACACTCTTGCTTTTTCAGTAATTTGTGTTACTCCAATAGTATTTCTTCTTGTGATCGAAGCTCAAGAAGGTAGAATCTACAATGAGCCCACTCCTCACTACCATCAACCAAGTTCTTCCATGTTTTGTTAATGCAACACAACATAAAAAATAAGAGCATTCGATCCTCTCATGAAATAGGTTTACATATCTAGGTCTAGATGTTGTTTATAACTATATCATTTGGTAGAATTGCATAAAAGTCCCCCATTGCATATTCATGAGCTTCTACTGTTAGTGTAAAATTGCATATAAAAAGGTAATCAATCAAAATTTCAAGTTACTAATCTTCAATTATCTTGAACCTCAACTTGTGAAAATAGGACGAGTTGATTAAACAAAAAGTTCCAACATTCCTTTCAAGATCTATTAGCTCTTAGTTTTGGAAGAATAATCAACATAATATATTTCAAACAAGCTACAAAGGTAATACATGTTATTTAAAAAATTTGTTGTAGCTAGATGAACATCAAACTTGATTGTTTGACACCGAAATAGATTGGAAAAGTTCTTACAACCAAGGATTTTAGCCTTCAGCAAGGATTTTCCACTTAGGTAAGTCAAAATTATTTTGAATGATAATGTGGTATAGGACTACACAATAATGTACAGTGGTCCATTGATGCAACATTTAAACAATGGTCCATATATTTAACAAATTAAGTAATCTGGTGCAATCATTTGATGCTTTAAATGATCCAATTTAAGGTCTTGATTTTTTGAATGACTTGGTCCATCAATACATTAATTTGATCAATGACATTAGATGTTTTATTTGTGATGCACTCCCACATTCCTTGAAAGATTCAAATGTGAGTCCAAAAATGAAAACAATGAAAGAAGAAAGAGTTGGGGTACGCTCCCTAATTCACAACATTTCAGGGGTAGAGGGGCATGTTGGAGCTTCAAGATGGGGATTAGGATGAGTGACAAGCAAGTCAATTATTCACACGAACTTGCACAAAACAAACAATAAGTTAGTTAGTGCATAATTAGAACACTTTTGGTGCACTAATTCACCATGGGCATACACAAACTCACAAAATTCACCACGGCCCAGACTTGGGGGAAGCCATCACCTTCCCCCTTATAGTATTTTCTATGATTAACTAGGGGGGCTGGATCTAAATGTTATTTTGTCTCAAGACTCCTAAGTTGGGAGTCGCAAAACTCTTGAAATTTAGATTCCTAACATTTGGGGGGCCATAACTTCTTGTGCAAATTTCGATTGAGGTGATGTCTAAAGCAAAGTTGTAGCCTTTGTCAAGAACTTTTCAACGATATGTGGCACGCCACTTGCACACACTTATTTTAGGGCGACTCTTGACTTTTAATGGGCGGGAGTCAAATTGGCACTTTGACTACCAACCTTTCTTTTGGCCATAACTTATGTTTTAAGTACTAAAATGGGTCATGCAAGCCCATTTTAGACATCTAAGTTTCAAGAGCTTTTTAGTGGTATAAGAAACTTTTGATCCAATGAATTTTGACCTCTAAAATACTTTTTTGAAGATTCGGGACTCCATAGGGATTTTAACTCCCAAAGTGGGAGTCCACTTGGGAGTGTGTGGGTTCATTCCCTCACACTTTTAGGAGTGCAAATGTGACTCCTGAATTGCACTTTCAACCTGCACCTTTCCATGCATTTGCCTTGATCGCAAGCCCAAGGTTAGGGTCATGACAATTTGGCACAAAAAGATCTCATCTAAATCTTATTTCTATGGCACTTAAACCAAACCCTCAAATGTTTGTCAAAGAAAAGATCACAAAACAACTTAAACATTCATGTTAGATATCATAATTGCGACAACATCAAAGGTCATAACTTGGGAGTGAAATATTATGCGATTGACATTAAATACAAAATCTTGAAATCTT
>Ga0116229_10013554_pt1 | contig 11505 bp, 8 predicted proteins | sample S1TSphgellanicum_3_FD_87313 | JGI IMG/M metagenome (GOLD analysis project Ga0116229, IMG submission 87313) | Host-associated microbial communities from peat moss isolated from Minnesota, USA - S1T2_Fc - Sphagnum magellanicum MG | ecosystem: Host-associated > Plants > Peat moss > Unclassified... | reverse complement strand
TTCGATGGCCATGTCGATGGTGGCGGCCATCAGTTGATGCATCTTCTCCGGCTCATCGCCTTCCACGAAGTAAGGCGTCCAGCCGCAGCCGCGCAGGAACTGGTCCAGCTCCTCATGCTCGATGCGGGCGAGCACGGTGGGATTGCTGATCTTGTAGCCGTTCAAATGCAGGATGGGCAGCACCGCGCCGTCGGTCACCGGATCGAGAAATTTGTTCGACTGCCAGGCGGTGGCCAGCGAGCCGGTCTCGGCCTCGCCGTCGCCGATCACGCAGGCGACGATCAGGTCGGGGTTGTCGAAGGCTGCGCCGAACGCGTGGCTGAGCGAATAACCCAGCTCGCCGCCCTCGTGGATCGAGCCCGGCGTGGTGGGCGCGACGTGGCTGGAGATGCCTCCGGGGAAGGAAAATTGCTTGAAGAGCAGCTTCAGGCCGGCTTCGTCCTGGGTGACGTTCGGATAGACCTCGCTCCAGGTGCCTTCGAGATAGACGTTGCCGACGATGGCCGGGCCACCGTGACCGGGTCCCGCGACGTAGAACATGTCCAGGTCGTACTTGTTGATCACCCGGTTCAAGTGCACGTAGATGAAATTCTGTCCCGGCGTGGTGCCCCAATGGCTGACGACGAGGGGCTTGACGTCCGCCAAGCGCAGCGGCCGGCGCAGCAGCGGGTTGTCATAGAGATAGATCTGCCCGACCGAAACGTAATTGGCCGCGCGCCAGTAGGCATCGGTCTTGCGGAGCACTTCGGGCGTGAGCGTGCTGCTTGTCATGATCCGGGGTTCCCGTCGCGGTGGCGCCGCGCGCCGTTCGGGCGAAGGCACGCCGCGAGGGCGGGGCCGGGCTGCGCGGATCCGCCTTGACGCCGCACCACGGCTAGCGAAGGATTTTCCCGGCGATACGAGCGAGGGTCGGTGCGTTTGCGTACGCTATGGACGGCTGCGGCGGGCTACGCCGGGCAGGATCGATCGACCCCGGCCCCAGGCCGCTAATCCCAGGTGGTGCCGGTGCGGCGCTGGGCGAAGTGCCACAGGACGCCGGCCGGGTCGAACACATAGGCCACGCGCAACCCCCAGCTTTGCATGGCCGGCGCACGCGGAGGTGCAACATCAAAGCGCTGCGGCAGGTCGAGCGCCGAGATATGCGCCCACCACGCGTCGAGGTCGTCCACCATCAGCTGCATCATGCAGTTCTGGGCCCAGGTCGCGTCGTACGCGCGTTGCAGGATGAAGGCGCCCGGCCCGGTACTGAAGATCGCCACATCGCTGTCCAGCAGCTTGGTAAAGCCCAGCGCCTCGTAAAAGGCGGTGCTGGCGGCAAAATCGCGGGTAGGAAGAAAGGCGCGCGGCGCCTGGGCGACCAGGCCCGATGCCAGCGCCACCGACGGCACGGAGGCGCCGGCTGCACGCGCGGCGATCAGCGCTGCCAGCTCGTAGCCAGCAACCGTCATGCCGCTGATCTGGGAGTCATCGATCGCGGCGCCGGTGAGATTGGCATCGCGGATATGCACGCCGCGCATATCGACATTGTCGAAGCGGGCGTCCGCGAGCTTGATGTCCTCGAACCGTGCCTGCGGCATCGCGCAATCGCGGAAAACCGGGCCGACCATCTGCGCTTCCTCGATGACGGCGCGGGAGAGCTTGGCATCGCGAACATGGACCCCGCGCAGATTGACACTGTCAAAGTGTGCGTCCGACAGATCGATATCCTCGAACCGTGCCTGCGTCATCGTGCATTTGAGGAAAACCGCACCGGCCAGGTTGCGGTCTTCGAATTTCTTCTCATCGCTCAAGGCTGCTCTCCTCGGTCAACGCCTGCTCCTGCAGCGCCAACGCAGCCAGCGTGCGCCGCGTCGTCTCCAGCGCGGCTGCACCAACCGCCGCCTCCAGTGCGCGGTCCACCGCCTTGCAGGCCGCCGCCTGGGCTTGCGCAGCAGCGCGCCCGCGCGCGGTCAAGGTCACGATCAGTTTGCGGCGGTCGGCCGGGTCGGTCCTGCGCGCCAGGTAGCCGCGCAGGACCAGCGTATCGACCAATTGCCCCGCACCCTGCTTGGTGATGCCCAAGGCCTCGACCAGCCGGCTGATCGGCACACCGTCGCCCCGGGCGAGGCCGCCGATCAGGTAGTGCCCGTTGGCGGGGATATCGTCGTGGCCCGTTTCGGCCAGCGCGGCACGGATGGCATTGGCATACGTTCGCTGTGCACGGCGCAGCAGCGCGGCCAGCGAGGGGGGCGGTTGCGAGGATCCCTGGCGCATGGGTCGAGTGTACGAACGACACGATATTTAGTCAATATAGTAGACTATCAACTTACTTTCTATCCACGGAAAACCGGCAGACCGACGGCCGCCGCGCGCCGGCCGCAAACCGCAACGGAGATTGCAATGAGGGATTTCATCGTGTTCATGCACGGCGATGCAAGTGCCGAGCCGCCTCCCGAAGCCTGGAGCGCGTATCTCCTCCGGCTGCGCGAATTGGATATCTTCGACGGGGGAAGCGCGATCGGTTCGGGTGCAACTTTCCGCAAGCAAGGGCCTGCGGGGGCCTTGAGCGGGCAGATTACCGGCTATATACGCATTCGCGCCGACAGCTTGGCCGCCGCCCAGGATGCCCTGGCCGGAAATCCGGTCTACGAATGCGGCGGCACCGTCGAAATCCGCGAATTGCCGCGCACCTGAGCCCGGCGTCGGTGAGGCAGCCTACCCCAGCAAGGCAAGCGCCTCTTCGAGTCCGGCATGTTCGAAAGCAGGCGCAAAGTCCTCGAGCTCCGCTTGGGCGAGGCCAACGTCTGCCGTCAAGGCCACGTCACGCCACTGTTGCACGGCCTCGACCACCTCGGCCAGCACCGCGGTGGCCTCGTCTGGATCGAGTTGGAACCGGGCAGCCTGGCCCAGCAGTTGTGCCACCGAGCTTATGGGGCCAGTGTCTTCGCTCAGCCAGGTCTTCGACTCCCTGTCCTTGTCAGGGAACGGATTGAGGTCGAAGGACGGGGACAGCCGCCATTGATTCCTGTCGACGTACAAGAAACCGAGGTTCTGCAGATGGTCATCGACATTGGTGATCAGGAAATTGAAAACCAGCCTTCGCCAGAGCTGCCGGGCCGAGGCGCTGAAATCGACGCACCGTGAACGCATCGCATCCACGATCTCCGTATAGGCACGCTCCTCATTTCGACTGGATTGCAGGAGGCTTGCCCCTGACAGGTAGGGGATGCGGCCGTGGCTCGGCGTCCTGTCGAAACGACGGATGATCGCCACCGGAGCACCCTGGATCATCACGATGCGGGCGTTCGCCGAATCGATCCTTGCCAGCGTGGCCAGGCGCAGGGCGAGAACCTCTCCACGGGTGACACTGCGCTCGTCCTTGACGCTGGGAAACTTTCCCAAGGCGAGCGCTCCGTCGTCATCGAGCACCGTGCATTTGGGCCGCATACCGCCCAACGAGGTGCCTTTTCCCTGGAGGTAATCGAGGTCCTCTGCGGTCTCTGTGCTCAGTTCAACGGCGCGCGAGGCCGTCAATATCTTTTCGAGCTCCAGCAGCGGCGGCGTGGCACGCTTGCCTTCTTCGACGTTGCGCAGGCGGGTCTGCGCCCCCGCTCCCAAGCGAAGTGCTCCCATGCGGCTGAAATCATCGACCGCGCAAAGATAGTCGACCTCGGTCAGTGCACGCAGTGCAGGATTCCGCTTTCGCTCCTTGGCGTGAGCCCGCGCGATGACACGACGACCCCAGCTATCGGGCTCGGTGTCGGCCAGCGCAAGGAAAAAGCAGGAGTCCTCCTTGGACGGCGCCTTGCGCAGCTGGTAGCCCAGAGCACGGGATAGATCAGGGGAGATGTCGAACGCCACGGGACTGGCCAGCCAGTCTTCCCGGTAGGCAAACTGTGAGAACTCACGTTGGCCGCTCTTGACGTAGATGAGTTTTCCAAGTGGCGTGCCGGCTTGCCCCAGGCAGACGTCCAATTCGACTCTGGCAGCCGAGCCGGGTTTGGCTCGCTTTGCCGTGGTCTTGGGGTCCATCGATGCTTATCTGTAGCGGTCTAACGCGGATCAAAACGCGCCAGGTTCGTCAGTACGGCGCACGGTGCGAATCCGCTGCGGGAGTTTCTCGTCCATGAGCGCGAGGCCTACCGAATCCTGGGCCGTATCCATCAGGTTCTCAATTTTGTCGAGTTCACCAAAGACCTGGAGCGCACGGGCAAGGTGCTGAAGGGCGGTGCCCGGGTGGCCGTCTTCCAAGCGCCGAACCGTATTTACGGAGGCGCCGATGCGCTCAGCCAAGGCTTCCTGGGACAAATATCGGCGGCGGCGGGCGAGAGCCAAGCTTTGCCCGACCCTGCGCAAGGCTCGTTCGACAGGAAGTGGGATTGGATGATTCTTCATGGTTTATATACCAAATTAGATTTCTTAAAAACATTAGAAAATCAAATATGGATGATTATCGGATGGCAAGCATCGATTGTCAAACGTTTTTATATTTACCACCCATATTTAATTCTTTAAATTGTTTAATCGTCTATATTTTGTCTATAAATGAGGAAATCGATAGAGCTACCGGGGCAGCTGGGATCAGGTTGATCTTCCGATCAACTCGCTCGGGTGTCCGCGACTACCTACTAGCGCGGTTATTTGAGGCCGAGTCTCGGCCGACCGCGCTCCGGCTATGGCACCCGGCGGTTTCAGAATGGCGGATCGGAATCGGGGGCAACGCCAATTGACTTTGGTCGCGTGGCCAGGCGCCATGCTGAAGCCGCGGTGTCCGCACTTGCTGGGCTGCGCAAGATGCGGAATCCGGGGACGCCCCCCGGGATACGCGGCTTCCACCTCACGAATGAAAGCCGATGGCAGGCCTCCCGACCCGCTTGACCAGACATTCCGATTCGAGCGCGGCGAGCATCGCCGCGGCCGTCGCGATCGGCCGGAAGCGCGCCTGGCGCAGTACCGCCGCAAAGTCGCCCGGCGTAAGCGCGCGCAGGCGCGACAGCCTGTCCAGCACCCCCTCCGGCGCGGGGTCAAGGTCAAGCTTGGCGCAATAGCGCCGGAACAGCTCACAGGACTGGTCCGGCCGCAGGAAATCGAACTTGACCTTGAGGTCGAAGCGGCGCAGTGCCGCCGGATCCAGGCCGTCCATCAGGTTCGTGGAAGCGATCAGCACTCCCGGGAAGGATTCCATTGCAGTCAGCATCTCGTTGACGAGGGTCACCTCCCACCCAGCGTGTGCGCCGCGTCGGTCCTGCAGGAAGCTGTCCACCTCGTCGATCAGCAGGAGCGCGCCTTCCTTCTCAGCGATGCGAAACGCCCGGGCGATGTTCTTCTCGCTGTCCCCCGCGTACTTCGACAGGAGCTCGGAGGCGCGCCTGACCATCATCGGCACGCCCATCGTCTCGGCAAGCCAGCGCCCGTACGCGCTCTTGCCGGTCCCGGGAGGACCGTACAGGCACAGGCGCCCGCTCTTTTCCCGAGCAAGCCCGGCGGCCACCTGTGCCAGGTCGGCATCGGCGTGGATGAATGCCGGGTCGTAGATCTCCGGCAGGAGGTCGGACTTGGTCGCGCGGATGGACTTGTGCCCCTGGGCGGTCAGGGTGCTGTCGATGAGAAGTTCCAGGGCGCCGGCGGCGCCCTCCCCGCCGACCTGTGCCCGGATCCTTCCGACCACCTTGGCCGCCCGGGTGAGCACCGCCGGCGCGAGCGACTCGGACTCGGCGATCCGCGCGGCGTCGGACGCCGAGAGTAGCTTTCCGCAGACCTCCTGGAGCATGGTTTCGCGCTTCTTCCTGGGTGGCACCGGCACCTCGATCACCATGTCGAAGCGGCGGATGTATGCCGGATCGATGCCGTCGATGGAGTTCGTCACCCAGATCGCAGGAACGACGTTCCCTTCGAGTGTGCGGTTGATCCAAGCCTTGCTGGCCCGTACCGGAGTCTTGGACCGTGACACGCTGTCCTCGGGTGGGTTGAAGACGTCCTCGACCTCGTCGAACAAAACCAGTGCGCGCTCGCGGCTGGCAAAGAAGGTCTGCGTCAGGCGATACGCCCGCAGGCGCCGATCGCCACTGATCGGGTCTCCATCGGGGTCCTCGCTGGCGATCTCCAGGAGCTCGCACTGGAATTCCCGCGCGAGCACTTTCGCGAGTTGACTCTTTCCGGTACCCGGTTGACCGTGCAGCAGCACGTTGACGCCGGCGAGCCGGTCCGCGATGCAGCCTTTCAGGTAAGGCTGCAGCACCGCCAAGGACTTCTCGATGTATCCGTAGTCCTTGAGGTCGAGCTGTGGCGGCGAACCCATCGCGACCATCCCGCGAAGCAGCTCCACTGCATCACCCTGTGTCGATGTGAGCGTGTCGGCGAACTTGGGCGACAGCAGGTCGAACTTGCTGCGAAGCAGCATCGCGCCGAACCTGTCCACGGTCACAAGCCCGGTCCTTGCCAGGAAGCCATGCGGCGTGAGCGATGCACGTACCTCTTCCTCTGGGCGGTCCAGCAAGACGGCCAAGACGCCGCTGGTCGCCGACGTCGTTACCGGGCCGAGCCAATCGCACGCCTCGTCGAGCATGCGGTCCCCGTGAAGCATGACCACGAACTCCAGGATCCGGCAGTCGGTGTCCGACAGCCCGACAAGTGATTGCAGCTTGGCGATGTTCAGGCCAAGGGTGGCTGGCGCTTCGATGCCATGTCTCCGGGTCTCGATCGCCTGGTGCATGCGGCGCAGCTGCGAACGCACAGCGGGCGGGTCGAATTCACGCCCAGCCGTGTCCATCCATTCGCCAAGACCGATGAGCCTGGCAATCTGCTCGTCGCGAAAGAGGCTGTCCCCGACGAAGGCGCGGTGCGCGCCCAGCGGGACCAGCAGCCGCAGTATCCACAGCTCGACGAGCGGATCCATAGGCTTGCGATCCGGGCTGAAGCTGCGATTTCGACGCGTGGACATAAATGTCCCCCTCGTTCAATATGTCAATTGTCCGGATGAAACCGACCGAACGTGTCGTTTCGAGCATCACCGGGGAATAAGGTAACGATCGCCGCGCGGTTCCACCGCGACGCTAGCCTATGGATGGCTCACGGAATGAGCCTCACAGGACCTACCATCGCTCGTTGATCACCGACCGGCGCAGAGCCCTGGCCGGCCCAGGCTTGTCGGCAGCACCGTTCCCCGTGGAGAATCAGGCAACCAATGGCTCGCATCCTTCCCTCCGACTGGCGCAACGTCCGTGTCACCGGTGCGGCCGTCCGCGAGATCGAGACCCTGGGGCTCCTGGCGAGCGCCCTCCCCGACACCTTGACGGTTCTGCACGGTGTTCACTGGAGTCGCATCCAGCGCGGGTTTGCCGTGGTCGGCGAGATCGACTTCGTGATTCTGAGCCCGGCCGGCCGCATCCTGCTCATCGAGCAAAAGAGCGGGTTCCTCGACGAAACTTCAGAGGGTCTGGTCAAGAACTACGGCGACAATCGCAAACACATCGGCCATCAGATCGACCGCATGATCGATGCCATACGGTTACGCCTTGCCCAGACGCTACGGGGCGAACCCGTTGGCATTGACTATCTGCTCTATTGCCCGGATTACACGGTCAAGGACCGGTCAGCGGCCGGTCTGCCCGAGGAAAGAATCATCGATGCGCCAATGCGGGAAAGCCTGTCCCGCCGCATACAGGAGGCCCTGGGAGACGAAGCTCCACGACCGGACGTTGCCAGGCGCCTGTACGAATTCTTTGCCGGCGAATTGCACCTGGTTCCCGACACCGCCGCCCTGGTTGGCCAGGCTGAAGCCCTCGTGACCCGTCTGTCAGGGGGCCTGGCGACCTGGGCACGCCGGCTGGAGTTTTCACCGTTCCGGTTGCGCGTCACAGCCACGGCAGGCTCCGGCAAGACCCAGCTTGCCCTGGCGATCCTTGACGATGCCGCGCGGGCGGGAAGGCGAGCCCGGTACGTCTGCTTCAACCGGCCGCTGGCAGATCATATTGCCAGCATTGCTCCTCCCGGGACGGATGTGTCGAGCTTCCACCAGCTATGTGAGCGCACCGTGCGCGCTGCTGGATTCGTTCCGGATTTCAGCCAGACCACCGTCTTTGATGACCTGGTACACCGCTTCACCACGCTTCCAGATGACGCGGCTCCGTTTGACGACCTGATCATCGACGAAGGGCAGGATTTCGACCCGGGCTGGGTCGAGCCCCTGCTACGGCGCACCCGGACGGACACCCGCATCTGGTGGCTCGAGGACCCCATGCAACAGCTGTATGACCGTCCGGGCATCGAATTGCCCGACTTCGTGCGCTTGCGCGACGACACCAATTACCGGACACCGAGGAGGATTCTGGAGTACGTGAACCAGCTGGTCGCGCCGGTCCGGCAAATCGAGGCCGCGTCCCCCCTGGAGGGTGCCGACGTCGAGTTTCTTGCCTACTCCGACGCCGCAGGCCTCCTGGAGAGAACCAAGCATGCCGTGACCTTGGCCCTCCGGTCTCGATTCCGCAAGCAGGACATCGCCATCGTGACATTCGCCGGCAGGGAAAGATCCACGGTACTGCCCTTTGACACCCTTGGCCCCCATCGACTCAGGTCCTTCACGGGCCGCTACGATCTCTTCGGGGCTCCACAGTATTGCGATGGCGAAATCCTCATCGAGACCGTCTACCGTTTCAAGGGCCAGGCTGCCCCATGCATCATCCTGACGGAAGTCGACTTTGAACAACTCGACGAGCGGGTAAAGAAGAAGCTCTTCGTCGGAATGACACGGGCATCCATGAAGCTCTTCATCATCATTTCGGACCGTTCCGCTCGGAACCTTTTGGGGCAACCACCGTGAACCGCGAGCCAATGCGCCTCACCATCTGTGCGCCCGCCCCCAGCGCGGGAGAAAGATCGAATTCCGCCAGACCCGACTACACGAAGAGCAATTCATGCGTATAAATTGGCAGCTTCCCGGAGGCGGCGCGCGATTTCGTTTCGAAGCTCGGCTGGCCCGATTACCTCAACGTTTTCTCCGTGCCGGAGCACATCCATCACCAGTTCCGCCGAATTCGAATACGGTACTTCCAGCTCATACCCGCCGCCGTCGACATCTCGACTCCTCTGCTCATCGTGCCAAATTTCCGCCCGTACCCAAATTGCCGCAGCCGAGTTGAACCGTAACACCGCCCAGCTGATGACCTTATCCCTATAGATCCCGTAACCAGCCCCTATCCGTCGATCGATTTCCGCCAGCGAAACGTCCTTCGCGCGCTTCTCCAACACTTGCACCTGTTCAATCGCATCCAGCGAGAACATGCGGATGTCATCGCTAGAATGACACCAGGCATCCAGGTACCAGTTGTTCCGGTAATTCACCAGCCGCAGCGGTGAAACCTCCCGCTCGCCGCGAGAGTCTCGCGACCGAGTGTAGTAGGTCAACTGCAGTCGCTTGCGCTTGAGTAGCGCCGACCCTACAACCTCAAACCATTTGAGCGGCACCTTGCGTATCTGCGACGGCAGCAATCGAATTCTCTTCAGGAACTCCTTGGCCGGGGTCTCCGGACTCTCCAGCAGCGCAATCAGCCGCTTCTTGAGTGGCTCAATGTGTGGTCCCAGCAATCCGCCGGAATCGAGCGACTCGAGCATTTGGTGCATGGTAAGCAGCGCTAGGGCCTCATTGGGCGAGAACCACATACCGGGCAGCTGATATCGCGGGCCCGTCCCTTTGTCGACGTTGAGCCGGTAGCCCCCTTCGTCCCGATCAAAGACGATCGGTGCATTGAGACGGTCTCGCAGGTGCTGCAGATCGCGCTTGAGGGTAGCCCGCGAAACGCCTAGGGCCGCTTGCAGCGCCTCGAAAGGTACTACCCTTCGGTTGCGTATGAGATGGTCTATCTGGTAGAGGCGCTCGGTCTGGTTCACAGGTGGAGTGTCCGATCCCTTAAGCTCAGCGCGTGAGCCTACTTCTTCCCCTTTCGGGAAGCAATATGCCGACGCGCGAAGGATCACAATGTGAGCATCACGATTGCAGGCCAATCCGCGCCGCGCACCCCGCGAGAGGAAAACTCAACCAAGTCTCGGCCACCGGCAAGCCGGTCGCGGTCGTGATGGCGTCGCGATACGCACGCAACTGCCCGACATACTGCCCCGCCACGGCCCGCGCTGTCACCACGTCCGCAATTTCCGTGGACTTGTGGTCCAGCAGCACCCACGAAGGGGGCTCATTAATTCGCAACAGAAGGTCCGTGCGCCCGGACAGGATCTGTCCACCGGGCAGCGGCTGCTCGATCGGCGCCTCCACGACGATCTGCGCTCCCGGCCAACGCCCCCGTAGCCAGCCACAAAAAGCGGTCAGCACCGTTTGCGTGTCCGCCGAAGTCAGCATGGCCGAGGCGCCCAGGCGCACCAGGATTTGCTCAATCTGTTCGACGGTCAGTCTCTGCCCAGGAACCGCAAGGTCCACTGCCAGGCAGGCATGGATTGCCGCCCCGAGGGTCGCCCGATCACTCGTCGCCGAGGTATCCACCGCCTCGCCAAAGCGTACGAATTCCAGCACCTGAGCATCGCCCCCGACTGCGGACGAAGGCGACACGAAGAGAGATGGGCGCGCCGTCTGCGTAGTTGCCGCCGTGAACCAAGAGAGCGAACCCTCGACCTCGTCCTGCGCCACCGCTTCATCAGGCTCGAGTATCTGGCGACGAAACGGCACGACAACTCCATCTGCAAGCCCGATGGCTCCCGTTCCCGCCCGATCCAAGGGCAAGATCGTCTTGGCGTTTCGCGCCCGCTCAAGAAATTGCGCCAGCCCCACCGTGGCCATCCAAGGTCCGTCAGGAGTCTTGGCGGCCCGCGCCACGACCAGTACGTCCCGCGCCCGGGTCATCGCAACGTAGAGAAGCCGCTTGTGTTCCTCGACCGCCTCCGTGATCGCCCGTGCGCCCTCCGGACAGCCGCGCACCAGTCCATCCAGATCCGCCTTGTCTTGCGCACCGTAGGGCCACGGCCAGTAATGCAGGTAGCGATCACTCAAGGGTGCCGTGGCATCGAATGCCTTTCCCGATCGCGCCTGCAGGTCCCAGACCCGATCCTTCACCTCGCCCGCAAGATCGGTCAGGACGACAACGGGCCACTCCAGGCCCTTGGCCGTGTGATAGGTCAGCACCTGCACCGCATCGACCGCGGGTACCGCCAGCGCATCCTTGCCCTCGGCCTCCAATCGTTGCAGCCAGATCAAAAATCCCGAAAGCGTGGCGGCCTGGCGTGCCGCGGGCGCCTCATCCTCGTACTGCGCCACCAGTGCCTGCAGGCGATCCAGGTTGGCCAGACGCCGCCGTGCCAGGTCCGGATTCCGGCTCCACTGTAAGACCCGCAGCGCAATCTTGCAGCGTGCCAGGACCAGCGCCACGAGCTCACTGGGAGACATCAGTTCGGCCCTGGCCCGAAGTTCCCGCAGCGCAGCGAGCACCGGGTGCGCAGCGGTGTTCGTCCCGGCATCACCGACTAGCCCCTCCTTCCAGTGCCGGTACGACCCACCGGCCTGTATCCACGCCAGGCGGTCCGCCA
>Ga0116229_10013551_pt1 | contig 11508 bp, 6 predicted proteins | sample S1TSphgellanicum_3_FD_87313 | JGI IMG/M metagenome (GOLD analysis project Ga0116229, IMG submission 87313) | Host-associated microbial communities from peat moss isolated from Minnesota, USA - S1T2_Fc - Sphagnum magellanicum MG | ecosystem: Host-associated > Plants > Peat moss > Unclassified... | reverse complement strand
GTGAGAATCATTCATTTTGGGCTGAGGTTGTTGGCAAGCACATGGCAACTGACACTGCTGCACACCTACCACCAACAGACTTAACAACACTCACATGGGGTGGGGTTGGGTTGGGTTGGGTTGGGTTGAGTTGAGTTGAGTTGAGGGGGTGTGGGGTTCTCTAAGCCTTTTTGGAATATTTCACAAAATCAACCCTTGTTTTTATTTATTTTATTTTATTTTATTTTTTCTTTAAAACATTGTCTCCCCAAACATTTTATTCAAAATCAAGCTTATTCGTCAATGATATCAATTTTATATCTCTAGAATGGAAGCTCAAATTTCATCCACAAACCAAAGAAGCACGTCTCTTTTTCATCCTTTTCTTCATCCTTTTCTTTTATCTTGTTTAGGGTTAGTGCCCACTTTTCTCAGAGGGGAATCTTTTTTGTGCCAGTTTACTGAAGAGTACTCAAAACTTACAACCTCTTTGTACTAACAGATACAGTTCTGGCACAATACTTGTGTCCTTCATTTGAATACCCTTCGTACCTTGGCCATTTCAACACATGTGTGTGTCGAGTAATTCATTAATTTTGAAATTCAATTCTTACTTGAAGGACCCTTAGTTCTAGCAAGAACTTAACCCCCTTCTAGGGTTGCCACAAATTTTGGATGGCAAGTTTACCCAGTGACCACTATGGCTGTCAATCCATCACCTTCACCAGACTCAGACATCGAGGGCTAGTTTACCAACTTATGTGACTCAGCACCCACCAACACATCATCCATTGAAAACCCATTTATATACCTCAATTGTGGATGAACCACAACTGAGTTACCAAGGTTTCAATTTAGCTTGGTAACTTATCTCCATAAACCCTCCTATTTTAAGCTCACGTAACCTAAGTTACGAGATTTGCAAGTGGATAAGTATCATTGGTAAGTAGGTGGGGAATGTAAATGGTTGTTACATAAGTAGGTAAGGCACTTGGTTGCTATTTGGTAGGTTGGATGCATGTGGATAGTTATTCGTTATTACATAGCTAACTAACCATCATGGTTAGCTAATGGGATAAGAATACAATGAAAATTTGTTTTCTTGTTCACACACCATCCATCCAGCATTGTACGTTCATGGGTGCTAGTTTGTTCTTGTTGGGCATACCTAGGAGAGTAGGGTGTCCACGGCCTATTATTCTCTAGCTCACACAAAGAAAATTGACCGGAACCCATAGTTTAATTTAATGCACGAAGTATTTTTTCTCTTTCTTTTGGTGCATGGTCAAATTATTATATTGTTTTCATTACCTATGCAATATGTGGGACATGGTGGGAACATTTGTCTCACTTTGAGGGATTTTGTCTTGATTATTTTATTTTATTTTTAATATTTATTTATTTATTTATTGGACACAAATAGAAAAGAAAATCCATTGCAGAACCAAGATAAGCGACCGAGTCAACAACTCAACCCAGAGATTTTGTCTTGTTTTTTGCAAGTGAGAAAAAGGTATTGCATGTATTTCCCGAATATTCAAGTGGGTAGATGTTGGAAGATTTTTGGCATGTTGCAGAGGTTTGAACTTTGAACTTTGGCAGAAGAAGTCAGATACATTTTAAGCAATTGCCATACTCCATCCTAATGCATATAATGTACACCTTAAACACACACTCTTGTTTAAGTTTTGGATGAATGTTTGTTTTAATCACTGATTTTGAGTACTTAAGTCATAGGGCTCCCCCGACCAACTATGATTTTTTTTTTAAAATTTTGAATATTTTTTCTATAATTTTTTTAAAAATATATTTCCAATGGATTGGACAATGCATGTCCCCAAAGATGTCATAAAATGTAAGGTAAGAATTCATTTTTTTGATGTTTTATTGTTTTATCTTGAAAAAGGAAGGTTGATTGTATTGCACCTTATGTGGCCATATCATTGAGATCAAAACAAGTACACGATCTTTATCACTTTGTCTTGTTCTTTTTCTCTTTTCCCTTTGCCTAGCCCAATTTTGGCCACATTATTGGGAGAGAGCTATTGGAACTTGAGTTGGGGAATGTCAATAAATAAAATTCAAAAAATAAAATTATACATATATATATATGGAAATTTTGCATCAAATTTTATTGGACCTTAATATGCAACAAAACAAAAATTCACAAGTACCAAAATTGTAACTTTAAATTTATTGGGTAGAAGAAATGCATTCATTACAAGCAAATGAAACAAGCCCAAAAAATCCTCGTGAATATATTTAGGAATTCAAGCTTGGTTTTAAATGTGTACTCCTTGGGAAGGGTCCCCACAACATTAAACATTTTTCATTTTTGGGTCACACAAATGAAACTAGGTTGTATGAAGTTATAGCAAGTAGTAGCACCTGTGCAGCTTAGGCACTTGTTTGCCAAATAATTTATTTATTTTGAATCTTGAAGTTTGAATTTTGGCGCATGAGTTGATCATTTTTCAATAATTCGACAAAATGAAAAATAATTTAATTTATGCCAAAGTTGCCCATGTTTTATGATTATTTCATGCAACCCTTTCCATCCCCTTTGGAGTTTAACCCATCTCGACAACATTTTGGATGTGGATGGATGTTAAGTAGTGTAATGGAGGGAAGTGATCATTCCATCCATGAGGGAAACATTTAGGATTTTCTTTTTCTTTTTTTCTGGAGGAAAATTTTATTTTCTCTCATCTATTTATTTTGAAAACATGATTGAGGGAATAATATCTTAAAATTTCGTGAAAGAAAAAGTCCATTCCACTCTTCAAAATTCTTTTAGTTGCATTTAATTTTATTCCCTTTGCAATATATCATCCAAATATATCAAGTATCTAAATAATTTGAAGAAGCATCTTGCTCTCTCTCTCTTTCTCTCTCTTCAAAGGGGTTAAAAAAGGGCACTTTTTACACTTTGCCCATGTTCATAATCATGGGGAGAAGTTATTTGAAAATGGGCAATTTTCAAATTTTGTCATTATTTTATATTATTCTTGTTATATGGTGGCTAAAAGCCAATGTGTCCCCCGGTCCTCTCTCCTTATTATTATTGTTATTATTATTATTATTTGGCTTACCATCATCATTCATGAAACCATTGAGTTTTCCACCTCTTTTGGGCCCATCTTTTGAACCATGTGTTGGTCAAACTTACTTGAGGTGGTATATGTTTGGCTTGTTTTTTTTTCTTCCAAACCATGGTTTCACTTTGAGTTTATGTTACATGATGTTGTGACCAAAATGAGTGCATGGTCTATGGTCACAATTAAAGAAAATAGAAAAAATATATATATGTAACCAACCCATGCCTTGGCTTCACTCTTCTTCTTGCACACATATTTCCCCTTTCGTTCCATATTGGCAATGGAATTCTACTTCACAAATGATTTGGTCATTAAGGTCGTGTTTACTTATAAGCCTTTGGATTAAGTTCTACGAGGTTTTATTACAATTGGTGGTGTTTGGTAAGGGTGGTCCAAGTGAAATTGATATAATGGGGTTGATAACATAACACTCGTTAAAACTATTTTCAAATACTTCTTTTTACATATGTATCATCAATTCATGACCTATGTGACTACCACCCCTCCATCCCACCACTATTTTCAAATTCCCAATGTTTATTTAAAAATTCACGGAACATGCAGTATTCCATACTCTTGAGTATTCCACCTTTCCAAAAGTCCACAATTGTTGTCGTCCAAGTTTGAAAGGATTTAAACATATGTACATGCTGAAAACAATTGGAATTATGAAACCTTTTTTCATAACAATTTTCATGCAGAATATATTTAATCTAGCTCCAATTCTTTATATGTTAGTCTGATTTATTTATAGTTTTTCTATTTAGAAATATTATATTATATGTATGTTAAGGCATATTTCATATCTTGTATATTTTTTAGGTCATATTTGAAAATGAAATTTGAGCACATATTTTTGCCAAACGTATATACATACATAATTTTTGTTCAACTATTTATAACAATTGTTGTTGTCTACTTAAGTAGTTGCAACTAGCATAATTGAACCCCATAATTAGCAAACCTATCAATAATGAACAACTACATGTGATCAATGTCATACCTATTTTTTAAATGACCTAAAAAATGTTTTAATCAAATTGGATATATGTGACATAGTAGTTGTTGTGTTCCACTCACAGGTGATTACTCTTTTGTGATAAGGGTTTAGGGTTTTGCACCCAAGTATTTTTTGCATATTTGTTTGGTCTTCAATAACCATTAACCAAGGTTTAGTATAGGGTAAATAAGGCCTAAGGAGCAGGGCACTCCTCTAACAAGGGACCAATTGTGTGAAGAGAGAGAGCTGAACATGGAGCCCAAATTTTGAGAAACACCCCCCTTTCAAAACTCTTTATCACATGCAATGATTTGATGACAGAATGATTTGGGCAGGTGCAGGTTGTCAGGATTTCTTCAGGTTGCCAAGATTTCATTGTTCCCATTGTGTACCTCTCCAATTTTCTCCTAAACTAATACCTCACTTCCATAACCTATTTAACCCAAGTCTTTTTTCTTTTTTTCATTTTTTTTTTCCCTTTTTTGGCCACAAAGGAAGACAAGCCTCATTGCAAAAAGGAGAACACAACCCAAGGGAACCAAACCCAATGGTGGAAGGAATTAACCACCTAATGACACCCAACCTAGGCAACCAGTTGCACCATCTAATTCTAACTCCATCATGGAGCAAAAAGCAAAATAAGCCCCGCACTAGGAATCAAACTCAACAAGAAACTCGTCCTTAGCCTCTTTGGTAGCTTTGTTAATCAATTTGATGTTCGACTCTACTCAATCCTAGCATAATTAATCATGTGTTGTCAGGCCAAATATCGAATGTGATGGTCTCCAAGCGCTTGATGATTGAAAACTTTGTTGTTATGACCTATCCAAATAGTCCAAAGCACAAGACCCTTAAAACATCATCGAACATTTTTTAACTATTTCAAAAATTTAGCAAGCCCTCTTCAAAAAGGCATTGACCTATAGACAATCCCATCCAAGGATTGAAAGAAATGTTGCATCTAAGCCTATTCAAGATTGTTACAACCCAAGATCACACCTTCTTACTTGACTACGCTCCAAGTTGTGATGATCTCCAAGTCCTTAATGTTTGAAAACTTTATTGTTGTGATCCAACTACATAGTCCAAAGTGCAAGACCCTTAAAACATCATCAAACATTTTTAAACTATTTTAAAATTTTAGGCAAGCTTTCATCAAAAAGGCATTGACCTAAATAGACAATCCCATCCAAGAATCGGAAGAAGGGTTACATCTAAGCCAATTCAAGATGGTTACAACCCAAGATCACACATGTCTTACTTGACTACACTCCCAAATAAAATAAAATTGTGCGAAAAAGTATTCTTATCACATAAGCCATAGTAAAGACAAGCAATACCAATGAATTGGTTAACCTTAACACTCCATGTGTTACCAACATGAGTTAACAACAATGGCCTTGTGATATAAGGACCATATGAACCAACTTTCTTCCTAAAACTTTCTTGATGTTCAAACTTCATTTTAATTACCTTGCCAATTTCTTTGCAATAGAACTTGACAAGTTGTATTGTGCGTTGACCAATTTCCTCCCCATCTATATTGTATATTCAAAAAAAGCTCCTTTGTATCATCCCAAGACCAACAATTAATGTCAAATTTGATATGATCAAGCCACAATACATCTCAAAGCATCATTGTTGACCCCCTTTGATGACTTTCATAACTTGGATTGATCACCTATGTCTTATGAAAAGTATGGTTTGAAGGTCCATGGATTGGTCACCTATGCCCTATGAAAGTTATGGTTTGCATGTCCATGTTAATCACCTTAGTAAGTGTCCTTAAATGGCTTACAATTATGAAAAGTGGGATATTTTGTGGAATTGCTACATTTGCAATCTCCATGGTGTATTGTGGGCAAAACTTGGTAGATGCTATGAAGACAAAAAAAGGTTTTCACCTTGTTCATCAAACAACCCAACCCAATCTTGGACTATGTGCACATTTTTGTTTCAACAATTTTTTTCCCATTTGACTTCCAAACTTGCCATCAACTTGGAATAGTTCGTAATTTTTACAAGTTTTAACTTTTATCTCTACACAACCACATTCCAAGGCAAAAACGCATTCATCTCAAAATTCTAAACATCCTTAACTTTCTAACTCCCAACTTTGAAAAGACATGCACATCTTTCAATTGACCAACCAAACCTTGAGGTGTGAAATGTCAAGGACCACCATAAATTACAATGGAGAATATTAAAAAATTATAGGATTTGGATAATTTAACTTTGTCAACATGTGTTTCCAAGATTTAGTAATTTTATTTCGAAACCATGGATCTTGGCAATTGTTTGTGTCCTAACAAAAAGCTCCATTGCATATCTAACAATCACCTTTTGTGTTTCAAGTTAGACACCCCTAGTTGGAAGGCAAGAAATATCCACTTCCTTAAAAATGGAATTGAATCCTCCTTTTTTGCCCTCAAGACAATAGTTTGCCTATTTGATTTAAGCTCAAGTCCAAAATTCACTCACTAACCATAGATAATTCTTGATCATAATCATGGCCTTTTTTATTGCCATCTTAAACCTTGCACAAATTGATAGGACATATCACAAGGTCATTAATTGAACACATTGACAATGAATGCCCTTCTTGTTAACAAATGAAAGTCTAGTGGTTGACCAATATTTTAATATCTTTTCTTTCTTATCTAAAAGGAACTTATCAATGTTTGGTGTATCAAGACATAGATCAGAAGGGGTTCCTATGAGCTTGGACAAATCTTTGTTTCATGCCCAAACTAAAGCAAAATGTCAAGTCCATTTTCATCTAGCTCCTTCAAGGCTTTGTCAATATACTAGATTTTTTTATCATTGATCTCAAGCCCTTATGCTACCTTGGGGAGGTCACTTCCATTTTATTCCAAATGGTGTGCCAAAAAAAAAAGGTGCAACTTATTGAAAAAACATATAATTTATAATTTATTTCAATGTAAATAAGGTGTTTATAATTCATTATGAAAATATATTCAAACTATAATATTCTAAAATATGCTTAAAATATGTCATTATTTCATAGCAAACTAAAAATACCCTTTTATTTCATGTGCTTCCTCAAATATACAAAGAATGACATTGTGGGGATGCTACTTTCAACCTTTGGAGTAAGTGGATCATATTATTGACGATCATCTCTTCCCTTCTAATGGTGAACACAGTGTCATCCGCATGTTGGGAGATCACATGTTGGTTAGCTTAATCAAATAACATATATGACCCCTTAATGTTTTTTTATTATCCACAACTTTTTAAACTAGTACACATTGAGAGCTTCTCCAACCAAAATGAAGAGATATGGAACAATATGTCATCCATGTCAAAACAACGAAATGCCATAAAAATCCCCAATTACTTCCGCTTCCAAAAATATGTGAACTATGTGTATAAACTCCTTTGCCATCCCAAAAGCTTTCATCACTCCAAACAAAAAATGCCAAGAGACCTTGTCATGTGCTCTTGCAGAATCAAATTTAAGTAACATAACATGTCATTTCATTCCTAATGTAGAAGGATAACATTTTCCAAGATATAGCAAAAAAATAAAATGACAATTTGATTAAGATGAATGATTTCCATCAAAATTAGTAAGTTTGTGTTGTAAGGTTTTTGCATATATTTTGTGCATCACATTAAGCAAGGTTACAGGTTTCCAATTTAATAGATCTTTCACCTTTATTACCTTATGGATGAAGGCGATAATACCTTTTGTGATGCCCTTGGGAAGTAACCTTCTATATATTGGTGTTTGGATCATTTTGAATAATCATCTTTTATTACTTCCCAAAACATTGTGAAGAACTTTACTATAATCGAATCAAGACCTAGTGTTTTATTTCATGCCATCCTCTTGGCCACCAAGATCAATTCATCCTTCATGATTAGGGTTGCCAATTTGTTATTCATAAGAGCAAAAACTTTGAAGATAGATAATCCATTTTCCCTCTTCAATGTTTTGTTCCCTTCAAATTCCCCCTTTGAGTCATATAATTCCTAGTAGAAATCATAGTAGACTTGACCTAATTTTTCAATGTATGTAGATGAAAAACCATTTCACTTCTTGAATTAGGTAATAACTAAGTTTTGGTCTTCACATGGGCAAAAAAAAATTACACATTATATCATTTGTTTTGTAAGATTGGGTATGTAATTGGACTTGTTGCCCTTCTAGGATACTAAGCATGAGCTTGAAGTCTATTGCATACGAGGGTCATTTTCTTTTGGAAGATTGAATTACTAAGGTGAAAGTGAACAAGAATTTAAACCTCTTCAAAACCCTACAATGGGTTTTTCTTGTTCTTCTTTCATCACTGCAACTTTCTTATCCAAATGAAAATGTTTGATTTCCCAACATGAACCCAAATCATGGTGATGTCATCATGAGAAATTGCATTTATTGAAATCACATTACCTTACAACTAAAATTCAAAAAAAAACTCATATACAATTGTTATGCAACTATCACTTGGATATTATAACTATTGTGCAAACTATCCCCTTAGAAATACAATGTATCAATAAATAAATTGCCACATCAAAAAATCAGTTAGTTGTATTATAGTTGCAAGTGAGTTGAAAATGGGTCTTCTATACGATAATTTATAGACATTGTACATACATATGTAATCAACCATGTTTGATTTTTTTAGGAGTTACATTGTAGTTACATGTGGCAACTACTTTAGAACTATTAAAAATGTGTCACCAAAACAATAACTATGTTGCAACTAACATACAATGTACATACATGCAATCATGCCACATGTTCACATCTCCACCACCCATTATGGGATACATTTGTAACTAATTTTCAATTATGATTCCCATTGATATGATCAATATGGTCATTAGTGTGCCACTATTAAAGTATTATTGTTTAATTATGTTATGACTATAATACAATTACTTATAATTAATAATGATACATATTCATCAATTATTTATATTTTTATCATATGTGTTTCATTTTGAATGATTTAAAATGTTATGGGAACATTACCTCAGGTTCTAGAATTCATATTTGAAATGCAAAGGAAAATGAATAATGAAAAAATAACAAGAAAAGAAATTAGCTTTCCAACTTACAAAACAAACCTTTTTTTCTTTTTTTTTTCCTTTGCACCCCTCCTATTTTTAAGCCTTGTAACTTTTATATTTCTTCTTCATTTTAAACAATTTAAAATGTTATAGGAATGCCACCTAAAATTAACATTTAGTGGTTTTTTTTTGTTTTGAGTTCTTGGCCACCTATGGTTTGAGGGCCATAACTTTTTCAATTTTATTTCATTTTTGATGATTTTTAATACACTGGATGTGTTAATAGGAGGGGTTCAAGTTTTGTTTAGACACCAAAAGCAATGGAGCCCTCCCCTTGGATTTGGCATGTTTTGAACACTCAAGTGTTATAATTGCAACTCAATTACAACTAATGAAAAACTAAAAGATTTAACCCATATGTTTTATCTTCAAATCCCATGTTACAAACTATATAAAAAAAATTTATTCTCTTATGTTCTTACATTAAAATACATGTACCATCTTGAAACGAGTTGAAAAAAATTTAACCCAAAGGCAAAACATAAAATAAAAATAATAAATTTCATAGTTATTATTTAGTGCACTTAATCTTATGTTTTCTTATTTACCTAAGTAAATAAATAAGTCCTACTTTTGTACCTACCTATGTAGGTAGGTAGGTAGGTCTTAAGTAAATATATAAATATGTAGGTTTTAAGACCTACCTACCTATGGTTATGTATGACCTACCTGGCTACTAAAATTTATTTTTTTATTTTTTATTTTTTCCAAAATACAATTAATATGCCATGTGGTTTTTTTTTAATGTGCCACGTGTCACAATCCTAAGTATCATTAACGATCACAATGGATGATGGAGATCAATATTTCAAATTTTTATATGTTAAAAAATCTTCAAAATGCCACGTGTTAAATTTTAATAGATGGGACAATTAATGATGTCAACATGACATCATGGGTGTAATTATAATGGAATTGAATAGTAGTTGCAAATGAGTTGTTTTGATTAAGTTGCAATTGAATTGCAATGAGTTGCATTGTATATACAACGAGTTACAATTTTGCAACTCATGCAACTTGTTTGTTAGCACCCATGGCATATAAATATAATGAGTTGCAAGGCCAGTTGTAAAACACCCATTTTTTTCATAGTGTGTTATCTAATGTTCACCTTTCCTACATAACTACAGTTCATTTTCCAGATTACCCCCTTTTTTTATATGCCACCCCAATTTCAACAATACATGTAATTAAGTGGTGATTCGATCATATGCCTTTTTCTTTTTATTTTGTAATTGGAAGTTTGCACTTCACCCACAAACCTTCCTTTCAAAGTATAAACTACGTTAAGCATGGCTAAGTTTTTTTCTCAAAGTATAAACTTTGTTAAACATGGTTAAGCATGTAGACAACTCCTTTTCCAATTCCATTACCATTTGCCTCATGGTTGCATTTGTCTTTAGTCTCTTTAATCCACCATTTGGTTCCTAGCCACAACTTAAACATTAACATTGAAGCCTTATTTCCTATTAATCTATGTCTTAAATCATCGAAATGTCTATTATGATTTTGCATTGCATAACATAATTCCTTGCATAATAACATAAAAATCATTGAATGTTTTTACATTATATGTCATTAGGTTAAGATTCATGGCAAAGGAGATGGGTTAGATGTCTGGCCATTCACATTTTTTTCCATGGTTGTTCATGGTAAGGGACTCGTTGTGCCCCTTCACATGTTGTAATAACGAGAGCTACAATTTGGAACATTTATTTTGATACTCTAATACCCACCACACTTGCAATCCCCTTCATTTCACACATTAAATTATTGTCTCCAACACATTTCTAGATTCCTAATTCTTGGGTATGATTCATGTTGATTTACAATTGCAATTATCTTAAAGAATTTATATCCCTTATTTCATTAAATGTTATTCAACATTGTTAGACTTCCTTTGAGTGTGGCAATGCCTGGACTAGGGGCTAGTTCATGTAAGTTTCGATTATTAGTATCCTTAAAAACCTCCTTCTCCACATGTGTAAATTGTTCCACCCAATATCTTGCAAGATTTGTGTCGCAACCCCACTTTGGCCAAGTGTGGGGGTGAAGCCCAACACTTGGAAAAGTTGGAGGTTGGGAGTCTTCCGGGACTCCCGAATGTTTAGAGCTCGACAGCAAGGGGTAAAACACCTCGCATTGGGGTGTTCTTCATGTCATTGAAAAGGTCTTGAAACGTAGATATCGAAGATGCCCTCGCATTGGCAATTCGGACATCTGCAGCCCAAGTTATGGGCAAAAGAAGGGCCGGGAGTCAAACTGGCAGTTTGACTCCCGACCACTAAAAGTCGGGAATCGACCTCTTCCCAACGTCCGATTTGAGCG
>Ga0116229_10013550_pt1 | contig 11508 bp, 5 predicted proteins | sample S1TSphgellanicum_3_FD_87313 | JGI IMG/M metagenome (GOLD analysis project Ga0116229, IMG submission 87313) | Host-associated microbial communities from peat moss isolated from Minnesota, USA - S1T2_Fc - Sphagnum magellanicum MG | ecosystem: Host-associated > Plants > Peat moss > Unclassified... | reverse complement strand
CGGGGCCGAACACCACGTTTGGGTGCACCACCGTATCGGGGCCAAGCGCGGTATCGTAGGCGAAAAACACGGTTTCGGGCGCTATCAGGGTAACGCCGTTCTCCATGGCGGCCTGGCGCAGACGGGTCTGCACAGCGGCTTCGGCCGCGGCGAGTTCGGCGCGCGAATTGATGCCGCGGAGTTCGGCTTCGTCGGCTTCGACGGCGATCACGCTCTCCCCCGCTTCATTGGCGAGGCGCACGAGGTCGGTCAGATAGTATTCGCCCTTGGCATTATCGGGCCGTATGGCGCGCAGCCATGCGAGAATTTTTGGCGCCGGCCCGCACAGGGCGCCGCCGTTGCACAGCGGGATGGCGCGCTCCGCTGCGGTGGCGTCGGCCCATTCGACAATGCGGGTGACGCTGCTATCCTTGAGCACTACCCGGCCATAGCGGGCGGGGTCTTGCGGGCGCATGGCCATCAAGGCGAGTCCCGCCTCCCTGGCCCGGCGCTCCGTGATCAGGGTGCGCAGCGTTTCGGGACGGATCAGCGGGTTGTCGGCAAACAGGATAACGACGTCACCGGAGCCGAAATGCTCTGCCGCGGCCAGGGCGGCGTGCGCGGTACCGAGCCGGTCGTGCTGGATGCAGGTGGGGTAGGGCGCCGCGAGATCGGCGAGGGGCTGCATGTCCGGGCCGATGACAACGGCGATCCGGCCGAACAGTTTTTGCGCTGTGTGCAGCAGATGGCCCAGCATGGGCAGGCCCGCGATCGGGTGCATCGCCTTGGGCAACGCCGATTTCATGCGGGTGCCAAGGCCTGCGGCCAGGATGATGGCGGTATCGGTTTTTGAAGGGGGCGGTGCCATGTGTCTTTCTATGCAGGGGCCGCGCGGCGGGTAAAGCTGAGCTGTAGCACGTTTGATGTCCCGGGGTTTCGGCGGTGCCCTATCGCCCCCCGGTCAATTGGTTCTGGAGTAGGCATGGCCCTTTATGTGGTCACCGGCGGCGCCGGTTTTATCGGTTCGCATCTGGTGGATGCCCTGCTCGCACAGGGCCATGCGGTGCGCGTTCTGGACGATCTTTCTACGGGCAAGCGGTCCAATCTCGATGCGCGGGCGGTGTTGTGCGAGGCGGATATCTGCGACGCCGCCGTGTTGCGTGCGGCGCTGGAGGGGGCTGCCGGGTGTTTTCACCTGGCGGCGGTGGCCTCCGTTCAGCGGGCGAACGAGGATTGGGCGGGCACGCATCGGGTCAATCAGGCAGGGAGTGTCGGGGTTCTGGATGCCTGCCGCGGCGCGCATCTGCCTGTGGTGTATGCGTCCTCCGCTGCGGTTTACGGCGATACCGGCGGCGCTGTGGCGCATGAGGGGCTGATCTGCCGGCCATTCACCGCCTATGGCGCGGACAAGCTGGGTTCGGAACTGCACGCGGCCGTGGGTTGGGGCGTGCATGGCGTGCCCAGTTTTGGCCTGCGGTTTTTCAATGTGTATGGTCCGCGGCAGGATCCGGCCTCGCCCTATAGCGGGGTGATTTCGATTTTTGCCGGCCGCATCGCCAGGGGCGAGACGGTGACGCTGCATGGCGACGGCGTCCAGACCCGGGATTTTGTCTATGTGGCCGACGTTGTCGCCCATCTCATCGCGGCGATGGCGTTCTTGGCGGCGCGGCCTGGGGCATGGGTCAGCAACGTGTGCACGGGGGTTGAGACGTCGGTGCTGGAGCTGGCGCATGGTTTGGGGCGGGTTTTGGGTGTTGACGTGAACATTACGCATGGCCCGGCCCGCGCAGGGGATATCAGGCGGTCGTTGGGGTCTGCCGAGCGGGCGGCGGGCCTGCTGGGGCTCACTGCGCGGGTGGGGCTAGAAGAAGGTCTGACCAGGCTGGTGCGGATCTGCGAACAGCCCCAGGCATAAAAGTCTTTTTGCTTCTTTTTCTTCAGAAAAAGAAGATTCTTCCTGCCTTCAAAAGGTCTGCCCCAGCTTGAACCCCACGGTCAAGGGCTGCACCGGATACGCATAGACGGTCGTGCAAGATCCGCAAGCGACAAACCGGTTCTCCTGCCCCAGCGCATTGAACGCGTTTTTCACGAAAAGCGAAAACGAAAGCCGGTTGCGGCTGATTCCGGCGGAGAAATCCGCAATACCGTAGGATGGCATGCTGCCCAGCAAGAGTTTGTCCGCGTCGCGCAACCCCACCTGGGTGCGCGTTTGCAACACGCCCGAGCCTTCCACGAAGGCCGACCAATCCATGATATCGAACGTATAGCGGGCCGTAACGTTGCCTTTGAAACTCGGCGTGTAGGGCAGTTGGGTTCCAGCCGCGGCACCATCGTTGGCGTTGGCGAAACTGCCGGTGCAAGTGGTCAGCAGCAAGCCGGCTGCGGACGACCCGCAATAATTCTGTGTAAGCTTCGCATCCGTCAGCGTGGCACCGGTGGTGAATGTCAGGCTATCCGTCGCACGAAACTGCGATTCGATCTCGGCGCCCTTCACGTTTGCAGCGGGCGCGTTTTCAATCACGGTCAGGCTGTTGGCGCCCAGGAAGGAGTATTGGAAGTTCGTCCAATCCTCGTCGTAAAGTGCGAGGTTGAACAGAAGGCGCTGATCCAGCCAGGTGGTTTTCAGCCCGAGTTCGTAATTGGTCAGGCTGTCGGCCTGATAGCCCCCATAGGCTGCATTGCGGTTGATCCCGCCGGGCCGGTAGCCTGTGGAGTAGGTGAAATACACCAGCTTGGTGCTATCTATCTTGTAGGTAAGATTGAACTTGTGGGTCTCGCCGCTGCCGGAAGTGGTCTTGTTCAGATCGACGCAGGGATCGTCGGCATAGCTCTGGCCAGGGAGGCAGCGGCTGCTGTCTGGCCCCATGCCCGGAAAGAAGCCGGTGAGCGCATCGTAGTTCGCGCTATAGCCAAAGAATCCCTTGAGCGAATTATCGTACCAGTAAGGCCGCACACCGGCAAGCAGGGTGAGGTTGGGCAGGATGTCGTAGGAAAGTTCGCCGAATAACGCCTCGTCGCGATCGGTGCGCAGTTGATCGGTGAGCCAGATCGTATTCGCCCAACCGGGCACCGAGTAATACGGATCGAAGCCTTGGATCACGTAGTCCTCGAGAATGCGGTGGGTCTGGATTTCCTGAAAAGCGCCGACAATGAAGCGTAACCGATCCGACGAGGGTGAAGCAAGGCGGATCTCGTTGCTTTCCTTGGTGAAGTGATCCTTGTTATAAATCTCCTGCTGAGGCGTAGACAGGATCTGGCCCTTTGCATTCAGCCAGTTGGCGCCCGAGCCGTAGGTGTCGTACTGGATCGAGTAATCGGTGTAATCGGCCTTGGTGATATCGTCGCGCACAAAATAGCCGCCTGCATAGGTGAGGTCGAAATCACCGATCTTGCCTTGCACGGTAACCCCGGCCTGCATCCATTTGTCCTGGTAGGTGTCGGGGCCGAATTGTTGCACATCCAGTTTGCCCTCGCTGGGCGCATAGAAAAAGGTGCCGTTGGCGTGCTGATCCTGCAAGATCACACTCGGCGTAACGGTCCAGTCGTCCGGCAGTTCGAAGCGGATGGCGCCGCGCCCGCCAAAGCTGTCATAAGGGTTGAAGCCTTTTTTCACATACGCATCATTATTGACAATACCCGTGGAAACCGGACCGTTCGCCGTTGCCAGCTCGAAATTGCGGGTGCCGGGAATGTTGTCGATGAAGCCGGCATCATGCTCATCGAAACCTACCAGGCGGATGGCGATGTGCTCGGTCATGGGAACGTTCACGAAGCCTTCAGCGACCCCGCCAAGGCCGCCATGCTCCACCGAATTGCCCTGCAACTCGTAGCCGGCCTCGAATTTGGAGGGGTTGGGCGGGTTGGAAATGACCCGCAGCGTGCCGGCTTCGGAACTGGCGCCGAACAGCGTGCCCTGCGGACCCGGCAGCGCCTCGATCCGGGCGGTGTCGTAGATATGGATATCGAGATTGCCGCCGATGGTGGTGGTGGGGAATTCATCAAAGTAGGTGCCAACCGTCGGGAGCGGGCCGGAATGGTTGGCGTTGTCGCCGCTGGATATTCCCCGCATATAGATGGTGGTCTGGTTCGGCCCCAGCGTCTGCGACGTTACGCTGGGCAGATATTTGATGTAGTCCTGAAACTCGGTGATCTGCAGCTGTTCCAGCTTCTTGCTGTCCAGAACCTGCACGCTCATCGGCACTTTCTGCAGCTTTTCCGAGCGTTTCTGGGAAGTAACCACCACCTCCTCGATGCCATGGGAAGGTGCCGGCGCGGTTTGAGCGCGCGCGGTTACCGCCGCAGCCATGGCCAGCAGGCTGGCGCCGTATAATCTGCTCCGCAACGGTGTTACTCCCCCCCGGGCTTACGCGGTCTTGTCCCTCGCAAACACCTTGTCCCTAGCAAACACCGTGCCGGACGGGGAAGGGTCAGAAGGGCCTCTTAACGTGCCCGGCAGCAGCCCCGCATCGCCCAAGCGCGACGCGGGGAGACGGTACGTTCGCGTTCCGTTACCGGGCAGACATGACTTGCAGCAGCTGATAGCCGTATTCGCCGGCTTCATCGAAAGCCTGGATCAGGATGCGCTCGTCACGCGCATGGGCCCGGCTATCCTCGATGAAAATGGTCGAAGAGAGGTAGCTCGGCAGGCCGGCCAGGCGAGCATACACCGAATCGCTGGCGCCGGCCGCCATCTCCGGAATGATCACGCTCCCAGGCCAAACCCGGTCGGCCGCCTGCTCGTAGCGCGCCAGAATCGCCGGCGTGGGCGGCGTTTCCGGGCTGGGGTCGATCGGCAGGTCGGTCTTGATCTTCACGCCGGGATCGGCCACCACGCGTGTGAGGGTTGCAAAAGTCTGTTCTGGGGTTTCCCCGGGCATCAGGCGGCATTGAATGGTGGCGTGCGCACGGTTGGGCAACGCGCTCTCGCCCTGCCCGCCATCGATCATCGTGGCGACGCAGGTTGTGCGCAGCAAGGCGTTCCATTCCGGATCGCGGCTCAACCGCGCCGCCGCAGCCGGATCGGCCACCGGCTTGGTCACCGCCAGCATATCGGCACTCTCCTGCCCATGCCGCAATTTCGACAGGGCCGCGAAATAGGCGCGGGTGGTGGCCGTGGTGCGCAGAGGGAAATTGAACGCAGCCAGCTTCTGCAACGCCGCAGTCAACTGGTAGATCGCATTGTCGGGCCGCGGCAGAGACGAGTGGCCGCCGCGATCCGCAGTGAAAAATTCGTAGGTGGCATAAAGCTTTTCGCTGGTCTCTACGCCTATATAAACGCGCTTGCCGTCGCGGATGCGGCCGCCGCTATCATCCACGTTCAGCACCAGGCTGCTATCCACCAGGTTGCGGTGCGATGCGAACAAAAATTGCACGCCATCCGAATCGCCGCCCGCCTCCTCATCGGCGGTAAACGCCAGGATGATGTCGCGATCCGGAACAAACCCGGTCTGTTTCATGCGGATCAACGCGGTCAGCAGAACGGCGTCGTCGCCCTTCATGTCCTCTGTGCCACGGCCATAAAAATACCTGTCGCGCTCCACCAGCTTGAAGGGATCGCTGCTCCAGGCTTTCGGGTCTACCTCGACCACGTCCAGATGCCCGATGAACAGCAGCGGCTTGGCCAGGCCCTTGCCATGCAGGCGGATCACCACATTGCCTTTGGTGGGGTGGTCCGGGGGAGCGAGCACGGTGACATCCTGCGGGGCAAAACCCGCCGCCAAGGCGCGTTGGGCCACGGCATTCGCGGCAACGAGCGACCCATGGGCGTGGGTTGAATCGATGGCCACAAGCTGCGCCAGAACCTCCCGCGCCATCGCCTTGTATTGCGGCGGCGGCTCAGCCCCGGGGCTCAGCGCGGAAACCGGGCTGCTCGAGGCCATCAGGCCAGCGGCGACCCATAAGCCATGCAAAACCCTCGCGCGCATTCCACCCCCTGCTGGAAAAACCCGCTTCATCTTCGGCTGCCAACGATCGTTCGTGCAAGGGCCGGGGGGCCTTGATATGCGTTTGACACCGCTCTCAGCCGACACCTCAAGGCTCATCGATAGTCTTGCCAGCAAGCAGACAAGTTTCATGATTCTGTCATACGCCGGACCGGCCCCTGGCGAATTTTGGTGCTATAGGCGCTCGCCAGTCTGGCGGAATCGAGATCCATGCAATCGTAGGCCGGAACAATCTCTCCTCGATTGATGTGCAATTCGTGCTTGCGATTCGCACATGTTTTTATATGCCAAAATTGGACGATCTAACCGATGACTTTTAGCGCAGGACATATTCGCTCGCGGGCTGCCGTATGGTTAGGCGGCGCACTCGCGGTGTATGGCCTGATCGTGCCAGCCCCCGCGCACGCCGATGTGGATTCCGATGCCAAGATTGCGCGCTTGCTGCAACTATTGGTTGAGAAGAAGATTGTGACGCCGAAACAGGCACATGAACTGTTTCGGGAAACCGAAGCGCCGCACAAAGCAACGGCGCGTTCGCAAGAGGCGGCGGCACCAGCGCCGCCCCCGCCTGGCAAGAGCGGCGAGCTTCGCGTAACCTATGTTCCGAGTTTCATCCGCAGGCAGATCGCGGACGAAGTTCGCGCGGAGGTGATGGGCCAGGTGCAGCAGGAAGGATGGGCGGAACCCAATGCCCTTCCCGAATGGACGAAGAATTTCAAGCTGTATGGCGATATGCGCGTGCGCTATGAGCGGGATTCTTTCGATCAAGGCAATTACAATCAATTCGAGATTTGCGCGAGCATCAACGATGGCTCGGCCTTCGATTGCGGGAATGATGCTGCCGGCAACTCGGCCGCACCACCCTTTCTCAATACAACAGAAGATAGGGATCGTGAGCGTGTGCGCGCACGGATCGGCATGGAGGCGTTCATCGATGATGGCTGGAGCGCCAATATACGTATCGGCACAGGATCGGATCAGGGGCCTGTGACCCCGAACCAGACCCTTGGGGCGCCCGGGGATTTTTCAAAATACCAGGCCTATATTGACCGGGCTTATTTCACCTATCAGCCGTTCAAGGACCTGACTTTTTACGCGGGGCGGGAACCCAATCCGTTCTTTACCACCGATCTCATATTTTATAGCGATCTTGGGTTCGACGGTATTTCCGGCACCTATACGCCGAAATTGACCGACGATGTGGGACTGTTCCTCGCCGGTGGCGTGTTCCCGATCCTGAACACGGCATTCGACTTTTCCACCACATCCGATACGAAATATGCCAGCACGAATGCCTATCTGCTGGCGGTCCAGGGTGGGGCCACCTGGCGGCTGCGGCCCGATCTTACGGCCAAGCTCGGCGTGGGCTTCTTCGATTTCAACGGCGTGCAGGGCGCCGTTTCAAAACCCTGCCTGATTCAGCCGGGCAATGTGTTCAATTGCAGCACGGACAGCACACGCTTTCCGTACCAGCAGTTTGGCAATACGGTTTTTGCGATCCGCGATATCGTGACGGCTACCCAGACGACAGGGTCGTCCTCCTCGCTGCCGCAGACACCCGAGTATTTTGGTCTCGCTTCGAGATTCGAGGTGCTGGACGTGCACCCAAAGTTGGAGATCACCACTTACAACCCGGTCGATCTGTCATTGGAAGCGGAATATCTGAAGAATTTCGGGTTTAATCGCAACGAGATCCTGAATCACGGTCCGCAAGACACGGGCGGTTCTCTGAACTTGATCGGTCCGCTCAACAACCTCGGCAATAACGGCGCCTATCAGGGGGGCGACACCGCCTATCTGCTGAAGGCCACGCTCGGGCACCTGGAACTGCATAAGCGGTGGGATTGGAACGTCAGCATCGGCTACAAATATCTCGAGACCGATGCGACGCTCGATTCGATCAACGATGCCGATTTTCACCTGGGCGGCACCAACGCCAAAGGGTATCTGCTTTCCGGCAGCCTGGGTGTCGCAAAGGATACCTATCTTTCCTTGCGCTATTTCAGTGCGCAGGTTGTCTCCGGGCCGCCGGATGGGAATCAGGTTTTGCAATTGGATTTGCTGTCGTCGTTTTAGGAAGGTTCTTCTTTTGCCTTAAGAAAAAGAAGCAAAACGACTTTTATTTCCTGCGCCTCCCGAACGATTAAAGCCATAGCGCGGTCATGGGAGATAGCAGAGAAATAAAAGTCTTTTGGTTCTTTTCTTCAGAAAAGAACATTCTTACTTACTTTCCCAAAGCAGCAGCAACTCCCGCGCCAGATGGGCGGAAAAACGATCCGGATCGCAAAGCGGACTCGCCAGCATCCGCCCGCGCAACTCCGTGCGAAAGGCCGCCACCCTCGTCCGGTCGGCCGCCAACTCCACTGCCAGCCTCACATAGTCATCGCCGGAGCCAGCGATCAGCTCATTCAACCCCATGGCGTGCAGATGCGATGCGCTATGCCGGCCTGCGAATGTGCCGCCCGGCCAGGTGATCACCGGCACGCCCATCCACAGCGACTCCAATGTGGTGACACCGCCCGAGTAGGGCCGCGTATCCAGCGCGATGTGGATATGCGCATAGCCCTCCAGCATAGTCTCTGTCGATCCGCCAGGCTGGAACACGAGGAAATCGGGATCGAGCCCGGCTTCCCTGGCGAGTGCCGAAACACGCGTTCTGGTCTCGGTCTCTGCGTAGCTGCTGTAACGCAAAATGAAGCGTGCGCCCGGCAGCTGATCCGCAATCCTTGCCCATAGGCCGAAAATCTCGGCATTCAGCTTGGCCGGGCGCTGAAAACATCCAAACACCGGCGCAGCGCCGGCCTCGGGGCGCGGCAAAACCGGATCGGGTGCGCGGGAAGGCGGCAGATAGCACACATAGGTGTCGGGCAAGCGGATGATGCGCTCGGCATAATCCGCATCTTCGCCGTCCGGCACCTCGCGCGCATCGGCGATCAGCGCATCCATCGTGGAGAGCCCGGTGGTGCCGGTATAGCCGGCCCAGGTGATTTGCACCGGCGCGGCGCGGCGCGCAAATACCGGCAATCGATGCCGGGCGGTGCAGCCCGATAGATCGAACAGAATATCGATTTTCTCGCGCCGTATCAGCGCGAGCAAATCATCGTCCTTCATCTCGTCGACGGTGTGAAAGCCGCGGCAAAGCCTGCGCCAGCGCGATGTAAGTTGGTCCGTCTCCGACTGATTGGCAAAAGCAATGAGCGGGAAACCGAGTTTCCCGAGGCCTTCAAAAGCCCGCAGAGTCAGATGGCTCGCCGCATGGTGCCGCAAATCACCGGACACGACACCGAGCCTCGGCTTTTCTCCAGCGCCCAACGGCCGTTTCGGCAAGGGCGCCGGATGTTCAGGGAAGCAGGCTTGGGCAAAATTCCGGTGGGCGAGATACAGATCGCGCGGAGTGATGCCTCGCTTGTGCTGGAGACTGAAAACAAGATTGTAATGCGAAATCGGATCGGCGGGATGGCGCGCGAGCGACTGTTCGAGCGCTTCGACCGCATCGTCAACGCGTCCCTGCCCCAACATGGCCCATGATCGTGCCGACTGGATTTTCGGATCGGGATCGTCTTTCACCGCGGAGTCGAGAATTGCCAGGGCGCGATCTGGCATGCCGGCATGCGCGTAGGCGATGCCAAGGCAACTAAGCGCCTGGCCCAAGGACGGCTCCAGCCGCAGCGCCATTTCCAAAGGCGGGATCGCCTCCTTCGCGCGATTGGTTTTCAGCAGGCAAACGCCAAGATCGGAGTGCGCAAGCGCCATCGAGGGCAGGAGTTTAATCGCCGTCTGGCAGTCGCGGATCGCTTCCGAAAACCGGTCAAGCCGGGCGAGTGCGAGGCCGCGCGCCCGGTAGAACGGCGCCTGCTTGGGTGCGCGCTTGATCCCCTTTGTGAGCGCGGCTACGGCGCCCGGCCAGTCGCCGGCCTCAAGGCAGGCGCGTCCCTGCCAATAGGCGGCATCGGCGGAACCCTTGCCTTGCTGAGACTGGATGGAGGCCATCAGGCGACCGGAGGACCAAAAACATGCGATGCGAGAACTGTCACGTAAATTTCATAGTCCTGTCATGTCATTCGGATTTTGGCCGCTCAATAAAGCAATGTTTGCGGCATTGAAAGCCTCGTGGTAATCCACGGAGCTGTCGTTCGCGAGACGAAACTTGGCAGTTGCGGGCGATCACGGCCGGCGTGGGGCTGATGGCCGGAATGGGGGGGTTGCGGCATGATCCATCGACTCCCTGCGGTGCGGGCGCTCTGCCCCGCGCCAGTCAGGCCGCAGCCCAGCATGCGCGCAAGATTGCTCGGCCGGGCCAGCGTCGCGGCCTTGCTGACAGGTTGTGCTGCCATGCCGCAGGCGATGGCGGGCGGCAGCCATCTCAATTTGTCACAAGCTCTGGCCGCGGGTGCTGCCGCCGCGCGCAATTCCGGCAACGCCGCTTCAATCGCCGCAGGCCAGCAGGCAGCGACCGGAATTGCCAATCTGCAAGCGGCGGCGAAGCGTTTCACGTCGCTCCAGCAGGCGCTCAGCGCGCAGGCGAATGCCTCATCAAGCCAAGGCAGCGCGATTCCGAATGGTATTGCAACCGGAGGCTTGCAGCCGGAAAACGGCTATAACCAGGCAGGCGCCGGGGTGTGGCTCGGGGTGAACAGTACCGCTCCCGTGACCGAAACATCGTCGCACGGCACAACCACGGTGACCATAAACCAGACATCTTCTGCCGCCGTGCTCAACTGGCAAAATTTCAATGTTGGCAGCCACACAAAGCTGGTTTTCAATCAAAGCGCCGGCGGTGGCGCCGCCAGCAGCTGGACGGTGCTCAACCGGATCGACAGCAACTCGCCCAGCCTGATTTTTGGTGACATCACGGCACAGGGCCAGGTGCTGGTGTTGAACCCGAGCGGCGTGCTGTTCGGCGACGGGGCGCAGGTGAACCTGCATTCGCTGGTGGCCGGTGCGATCACGTTGAGCAATCAGCAATTCCTCTCCACCGGCATCTACGGCGTCTATGGCTCGTCGAAAAACCCGGCCGTGGCGGCGGGAAGTTCCGTGCTGGTGGAGCAGGGGGCGGCCATCACCACGCCCGCGCCGGCCAATGCCTCGGATGGCGGCGGCTCTGTGATCCTGCTGGCCGCGTCGGTGGAGAACGACGGCACGATTCAAACGCCTGCGGGCCAGACCATTCTTGGCGGCGGTTCCCTATTCACGCTGCGCACCGGTTACAGCGTGCCCGCCAACAGCACCGTGACACCGGGCGACTGCCCGACGGAGAGCGCCTGCTCCACCGTGCTCGGCACCGAGATCGATGCGTCCGGCGTTGGCTCCGTGACGAACAAGGGTTTTATCGAGGCGACCACAGGCGATATCACGCTGGCAGGCGAAACCATCACCCAGGCGGGCGTGCTGTATAGCACGAATTCGGTCAGCCGCCGCGGCACGATCCATCTCCTCTCCGACACCACCGATCCCGATGGGTCCATCACGCTCGCACCCGGCAGCCTCACCACCATTGCTCCCGATCCAAACAGCCTGACGGCCGATATCTCGCAGCGCGACGACACGCCGCAGCAGGCATATGGCAACGGATCGAACCTGCTGGCCG
>Ga0116229_10013549_pt1 | contig 11508 bp, 9 predicted proteins | sample S1TSphgellanicum_3_FD_87313 | JGI IMG/M metagenome (GOLD analysis project Ga0116229, IMG submission 87313) | Host-associated microbial communities from peat moss isolated from Minnesota, USA - S1T2_Fc - Sphagnum magellanicum MG | ecosystem: Host-associated > Plants > Peat moss > Unclassified... | reverse complement strand
AATAACTTACAATAACTTACAATAACTTAAGTATAACCTATGATTAGATTAAGAACCTAACCTATGATAGCTTACACCTAAACTTGAATAATTTACACCTAGATTTGGATAGCTTACATTAATTTAGAATTAACCTAGGATAAATTATTAATATTCTAGACTATTTAATTATGTAAAATAAAGTAACATAGGTAAAATATATATATTTAAGATAAGTATTTAAATAAGATAGGGAAAAAATGTGCATAATAATATATGATGACAAATCATTTCACTTATTTAAATGGTGATCCAATTATTAAGAACTTGTACTCACTTCCATTTTCCATCTACCGTGTACTTAATTCAATACAAGAAAATCATAAAAAAACATGTCATTACAATGATAACATGCTAAAGTCCAAATTCCTTGGAAATCTCATACTCATTGTTCACATAGGATTCTTATAAGTGCAAATTAGTGAAACAATTATGTGAACACACAAAGTTGCCAAAAAGTAAATATCACTTCTAGACTATTTATGAAACATAAGTCCTCAACTTGGATACATAGCTTGAGGGAATGGCCATCACTCCTTTGGCCAAAACCCCAAAGAACTACAAAGTTTGTAAAATGGAGCATGGCCTACCATGAAGAGGTATCATGGAGGAAAGTCCTTTAATGCAAAAGGCTAGACCTCCACATAGTACCTCTCACAATTTTGTACCAATCTAGCTGTAGATGTATGGGCACATTATCTTACTCCCCACCTTGGCCCAAAGTGAACCAGCACACACCATGAACGATGAATGGTAAGTGGTCCAGAAACAGTTTTCTGTTGGGTTCCAGTTCCGTAGCTAACCATGGTGGTTAGCTCAGTTGCCTTCGTTCTACCTACCTACCTACCTACTAACAACCCACAAGCAGGTTGTTAGTAGGTAGGTAGTTAAAACAGCCCTTACCTATGTATAAACCATCTACTTACCTAGTAGTTGCCTATTTTCCTACCTATCTACCAATGTATGCTATCTACCACTATATGAGATTTATTTCCTACAGAATTGGTTACCAAGGTGAAGTCAAGTATTAACTCAGTTGAGGTTCATCCACAATTGAGGAATAATGGGCATCCAATGGATGGTGTGGGGGTGGAGATGCTCGTACCATATAGAGATGATTTATTCCTCCATCACTTTCCACAAATTTTCCCTTCTTCCATAGTCAAGTAATGGGAATGGCCCAAAACCACATACAGTTTGAGTGTGTTCTAAGTACACTATGGTGAGGGACTAACCATGGAAATGTTGAGAGCCCTTGACACACATCCAAAGGCTATCCCATGCAAATTCAGAAATCATTTATACAAGAGCCTTGGTTGTCAGGTGTAATACAAAGTGAAAATATATTTTTATTGAGGTATCAACATATTATAACAGACCAAAAAAAGGTAACTAATTATTTTATGTAAATTTTGACCTTAAACTTATAATTCTATGTAACCTTTCTTACCACTAGCTTAGAGTTTTTTTGTTTCTGTTCCTTCATCAATTTTCTTCCATTTTTTCTTTCTTCACTTTCTTCATTTCAACAAGTAGGTCACCATAGATCATAGAAGAGAAAAAAGTATGTAAAAAAAAATCCAACCAATCATGGCTTCTTTGGCCCATTGGGGAATGAACTTTGTGCCCACTTTTTTTGAAAAAAAAAAATTTTAAATTGAGGAAATTCTGTGTGAAACAATTTGACCAATCTAGGCTATTTTGGACCATGGGCTAACAAACTTTGCACTCACCTTTTTTTTAAATTATTTTAAAAATCCAACCAATCATGGCTTTTTTGACCCATGGGGTATTGAACTGCACACTCATCTTTAAAAATATATATACTAAAAAATTTTGAGAAAAAATTATGAAAAAAGTTTGTAGACCAATATGATTTTTGGGCTCATTTTGTCTAACAAATGTCCAACTCACCTTTTAAAAGGTTGTTAATGTTTTTTCGAGTTTACACCATCAAAATCTGAGCAATCATGAGTTTTTGAACTCATGGTCTAATGGACTTGGTGTCAAGCCTCACCTTTTTGACCTGGGCCTAACATTATTAAGACTCTTAGACCATGAAACATTATTCATAATGCATTTATTGCCAATTTTTCATCCATTTACATTTCCTTAGTCCCTTGGTTCTTCAACCTTTGTGTAAAGTGAACTCAACCTTGAAATGACTTTTTCTACAATCATAGATTTTCTATTTTGATGATCACAAGTTTTCAAACTCTAGTGCAAAAGGTGCCTAAGGTATGCTAAATACTATTCGCAAACCTTCTAAGAAGTAACTTGGAATTTAACATGTCTTTAGATGCGAACATTAACCTTTCTACACCCATTTTTATCACTCATAAAAACCTTAGTTAAGAATCTGATCAAATCTACTCATTCATGAATGAGAGTACAAAACCAACCATTGTATTCAAGTTTACACATTCAGAAATATTTGGTAAAAATTCAACCAAATCAAGCAAGGGACGATGATATATAGCCAAGCGCACTCATGAGACATGGGCTTTGTGAGAGAAGGTGTATGCCAATACAAACCAGTGTTGGGTGGTTATTAGAATGTGCTAAAGAGACCCATTGGTTATCAACTTAGATATATACCCACTTACCCAACAGGGTTGAAAAAATACCGATTTTGGTATAGAATCTTGGTTCTCAATTTTATTTTATTTTAAATAAGTAAAACTGCATTTTTAACCACGGTTCTTTGCCAGTTCTTTCATGAAAATTGCTGGTTGTTTGATGTTTCTGAAATAACAGGAACCCACAGTTCTCTGATTATGATTTTTGTTTTTTTTTTTTTCAGGGGAAAAACTGTAACTGGCAGTTCTTTGATTCTGTAAATTTTAAAGAACTGATACCGGCAGTTATAAAAATTAAAAAACCGTATAATTCTGATACAACCCTTCCACAAAGTAATGAAATTTTATTAAATCTGGGTATGCAATGCTGAAACTCGGCATTTAATGCACAGGTTTCGAGAGTAATCATACTAGTTGTACAGGTAGGAGCAGTGAAAATATACGTAGCAGCGGTGCAGGCGCTCAGGAAAAAGGAAACACATGATGAAACTCAGTTTACCACCAAAATTGGTGTAAAAGCTAGTTTGGGTCCCTGTTATTTCCTTTTGTAAAATTTTCATTCCCAGTTAGGTAGGCGTTTGATGCCCTATTATGCGAAACTGGCCGTTCCTGCCCCCTAGACGCCTTGCTTTACGGATAACTCTAATTTGTAATCCAAAAAAGAATCAATAAAAGATTATTGATATAACCTAATGTGCTGATCTTTAGTACCTTAGTCAACTACAACAAACCAATCATCTCCAGTTGAGAAGCAAATACCATTGCTAGCAATGCATTGGAACGTGTGGTCTGAGCAAGGACACAGAGGAGATGCTAGAATGGGAGACTGGACAAAAGTGTGATGGTGTGGAAGAGCAAGACAAGATCCTGCTGATATAATAAAAATGGTACATAACAATAGTGTTTGGGGATAGCATTCATATGACATATCCATCCTGACTAAAAACTTCATGAAAGTTTTATCTGCCTGCATTTGTTGGTCTGATGATCTAGCACTCCAGAGGAGTTTTGTTGAGGGACACAACTCCAAAGGCCACCTGCAGCCAACTCTCTTACTTCTCATCTCCCAAAACATTGGTATGGCTAAAAACATAAACCTAATAGTCATGATATCCATGGTGAAAAAAACTTTCCCAGCAAGGAATCAGCAGAGTCCATACCCTTTCACTTGACCGGTTGGTAATTATGGAGCATGATAAGAATTCAGAGCCCTATCAATTCTTGTTTCGAACATGAGAATGTCCAGTCCCAAACATGGTCTGTGCAACATTGAGCTAAATAAAGCACACATGAATGTGCATAATCATAACAATACCAACTGTGCCAGCATATAACTACTATGGAGACTTCGAGCTATTCCTACTTGAAGCTCTCTGGAATTCAAAATCCTCAACAAATAAGCTGTGACCCTATAGTGAAAATACTTGGGGACATATTGGGTCAGCTAGCTACATATCCTAACTCTGCAAATCTGATGGCTTCCAATTCTGAAGGGTGAAAGTTGGGGCAAAAGTATAAGGGTGGCACGATTCATATAGTTGGCTGATGTATTCATAGGCAAGTAGCCGGTCTTTGTCCACATCAAACAGGGTTGCCACCACATCAAAACACTTAAGAATGCAGGCTGTATGCAAAGTTCTCAAGCCACTTATCCCCCTCTGTGGTGTCAAATTCACTCTCAAATGATAGCAAACCGCCTGATGAAGGCATATGGGAGCTGGAATGCAAATGATCAGGTGGAAACATTTGGGCGATGCTGTCAAACTGCAAAAAGATGTCCTGATGATAAATTTCGCTTGCATTTTGCTCCATCTGCCTGTCTGAAGATGTAGTATTGGATTGAGGTGGAGACTCGGGAGTTTTTGTCTGCCCATTGCTGAATGGTCTTTTCCGGCTCCTACTACTAGATTCTACTACATCAGACACATGGTTATTGGGCTGGACAGATGAAAGCTTTTCTAAGGTACTGGGTTGAAAGTTGGAGTCATCTGGGTGTCTATGCCCAGTGTAAGATCTGCCCACCTCCTGTCTTTCTCCAGAGCTGTCCCCAGAAGTGATGGTACCCCTTTTGTTTCCTGATCCACATGGTTGGGAATCTTTGTCATCTGTGCTCTCTTGCTGGTTTCTGTCAGGAGATGGTGATTGCCTTTGAATCTGAATCACTCACAAGTCTGTACTTAGTCAGGTGAACCCAAAAGGTGAATCAGACACCATAAGTTGTTGTCAAAACATATTATCACTTTCACAGCTGTCACAACACACAATTGGTGATGGAGCACTTTGAAGGTAAATATTCTGTCGGTTCCAGAAAACCAAAGCTAGCACAAGAATGAGTATTGTCATAACTCACAAAATGACAGACCATTATCTTCATCATGAACAGCAGTAACAAATTGCTGTGACTCCCCACTGATTTCATCAGCTCCAGATGGTGGGTGTAGATAAGATCATAATAATTAATCCAAAATTTCAGGCAAAAGATATAAAACTATCTTGTGTCCTGAGTTTCTGTTGCAATTCCAGAAGCAATGGGAAGGCTTGGTCATAATGTTGGCTAGCACTCCAGAGACATAGCTAATCAAGAAAGTCACTTGTATCCTCATTCAAGCTGGAACAAGCTTGTGATGTTAAGCTTCATTTTGTTTTAGCTTGACATGCATCCAAGCCAAAGGCATAGAGAGGCCTACATAGAGGTTATTGATTGGGGCATCCTGCACCCTAGCTAAATCCTTTAAGCACACCACTGGTGACTACTTGGTTGCAGAATATCCACAAATGCCACTGGGAAACATATCTATGAGACTGCAGAGAAAACTCCATGATACAGAACCAAGAATGCAGACTTGTAGAGAAAGAAAAGGCTCCAGGATCAAACAAGGCATGCCCTCACAACAGATTTAGGCAGCATCCACAAGTGTAACCCAAAATAATTTGCAAAATAAGAAATGAGTAGTTCCAAACAATCATTGGTTGATTTGCAGAGCAAGGAAAACTGGAATAATCACCAAATGTACAATGTTTCTTTAGTGATTCAGACAAAATTTTCAGAAAAAGATGCAAGCTTTGTGTGCGAAAGGTTGGGGAAGTCTTACATACCATGTGAGCAACAGACATTTGCCGGCTGCTAGAGAAATCCTCAGTATCCAAAATGTCTGCCAACTGTTTCAACAACTTTGATCCTCCGACCTTATCTAACACCCGCTTCAGCTTCTGGAGCTTCACCTGTAGTTGCTTCTTTTCTTCTTCAAACTTCTTAGCCAATTGTGTGGCAAGGTTTGCTTTCCGTACAATTGCTGCATTGTCAACTCGTAATTGTGCAGTCTGCCCCCACACAATTTTATTCCCATCCAGCAATTCAAGTGCATACACATCCAGTAAGTACAAATCCACTAGAGGAAAGACCATTGGATTCACCCTGCTGGAGGGAATGATTACTCCTTGAATTGCTCAATAAACAAGTAAACTGGAGCACAAATGCATGATTGCTCAATTTGTCTCAAAAGGCACAGCAATGTTCTCTCAAAATTACCCTCATCACAGTTGAAATAACTAGAGATGTCACATGCACCATAAGAGGTTTGAACTTTGAACCTGCTACAAGAAGGTGTACTACCCAGTGGACCAGCAGAGTAATCTGAAAATAATCTGTGTCAAGGGAATCACTTACCAAGACTTCCAACTGATCCAGGCGTTCTTGTCGTCTTTGCCTTGATCGTTGTGCTGAGGCACGATTTGAATTCATCCTTCACACAGGTGAAAATCACAATCAGGAGTGGAGCACATCAATCCAACCCTTGCCTGACCTTTTTGCATTCAGGACATCCCAGAGGCAGATGCTTGAAGACAGTTGGCAAGAGATTAGGAAGAAAACAGCATAACTGCTGACTAGCATGAATGAGTGCCTCTTAACACCAGGTTTTCTGCCTCCTTTCCCAAGGTGGCCAGTTTCTTCTTGCTATTATAGAGGCTTGTGGTTGTCCTCAAGGACGGAGTCCATATGTTCCAAGACATTCAGTGATTGTCTAATCCACTGATGTGTAACTGTTCTTGACTGCTATCAACTCTTAGCAGGCACCTTGTGGGATTTGAACCTGCAACAACTTCTACTAAAGTGTCCCCTAAGAGACCTCAACATTGATAACTAGAGGCTTGATGCAGCAACTGGAACCTTTTAATGATAGTCTTGGCTAGGATCAATGCTCTACTCACCCCCTTACTAATGCCTGCACCAGCTGCACTAATCAGCTTCGCCAAACAACCACTCTCTGGAAACGTTCCTTTTCTTTACCTGATGACTAATATGACTTAAACAAGGTTTGAACAATCTAAAGTAATGCAATTGTGTGTGTGTGTGAAAGTGTCACTGCACCACATAGGCTATGACCTCCTCATTTGAGGCTGAGGCTTCTTAAGGCTTTCTAACTGCAAGATACCATCCAAATCTTCCCCTGAGAACTTAGGTAATCCTATGCACTTATGCTTTCAAACTCTGGTTACCCTGTGAGAACCACCACAACCAGCTAGCATCATGGCTAACATCTAGCATGCATCTGGTAGATATGCAGAACTTGCAAGCTGGCATGAGTTTTTAATGGAGGCTAGGGCTTGAAGCTTTGCAGAAGAGGAGATTTCCAATGTTACCTCTTCTTCCGCTTATCATTAATCAAGACAGATTCCAAATCATCATCATCAGTGCAAAGTTCTGCATCCTGGCATAGCTGATCTCCAATGAGTGAGCAGCTCCGTGTTGATCTTTGGCTCCTGTGCATACCACTGCTCATGTGAGAGGACAGCTCTCCTGTTACGCTCATCACACAACTGCCTCCAGTATCAGTCCTTTGCCCCTGAGCTCCTGCAGCAGCCTCACAGGCACCATAACCCCACATCTGTTGCTCAGCCCATGGTAAATTTGGCCCTGTGGACACCCCATTGTGCATCCCTTGTATTTCAGTCACCCGAGCAGGTGTCATGAGTGCCTGTTGGTCATGATACCACCTTCCTCCAAGATCTGAAGCTCCTGGAAGTGCAACATCTCTGGTAAACCCACATTGAGAGTCTGCTCTGCCAAGGCTCACAGGCAGCTGGTTAAGAACCCTTGATCCTGCAACCCCAAGCTTCATAGAACTGTTGAAGTGTGGAATGTATTCTGGCAGTATGCCTGTTATACAACTTTGTTGGACAGAACTTAGATCATTGATGCCAGGCATCATTGATGGTGTGACTGGAGCCTTGTGGCTCATGTACATTTGTGTGGCCTCCAGCTGCTGTTGCCATTCCTGAAGCGCTTGCTGATCATTTGACCTCTGTAGCTCGCGTGTAATAGCTGATGTCAAGTCCAAAGGGTTGTTGCTTCCACTGCAAACCCTTGACTGCAATGAGAAGGGATCTGAAGGAAGCTGTGATATTGCACGCTCCTTGCCATTCAAAACTGACCTCTGCATCTGATGTGCAACAGCTGATGCCAAATCCAGAGGATTGCTATAAGTGCTGGGAACCCTCAGCTGCGAGGGACTTGTACCTTCTGATGTTGCATGCTTCATGCTGTTCAACCTGCAAAGTCAAAGAAACACTTGAAGCCTTTGGCAACACAGTGAAAGAACTCAAGGTAAGGAGAGTTATTACTTGCTTGCATCAAAACCAAAGAAGCTAAAGGACTAATGTCCAGGTATGCCTTGTATAGCACAATATCCCCCTATTAAGCTATAGCTGTCTTCTAAAATGAACACCTTACATGGCAAAGACTGTGACAACTTGGGAGATCCATTCATGCAACAAAGGAATTGGGCCTCTAATGATGTGAGCCTCGGTTTTGGCTCTGAGGAAACGTGGGACTATAAGTCTGTGACATACAGACTTTGCGCAGCGCATGTCTCAAAGAAAAAAAAAGACAAGAACTCAACTCATCTCTTCGTTGCCCCCCTCAACAAGAAATACCGTACCTGCTAGGTGGTCCGACACTGGTTCGAAGGTAGCGTGCAGAGAGATCAGTATTATTGTTCTCCATGCTAGCTGCGGGGGGCAGGACTTATGCTTGCGTTTCAAGGGTCCTTGTTCCAAAACAACAAGTCTACAACTTCCGCTGCTTCACGGAACTTCTTCAACGCACGAGAGTAGAGGATGCCGCAGATTGTACCGATTTGTATGCATCCAGACGACCTTCCGTTGCTTGTTCCATCTGACTGCATGCGCCTGCTGCTGGAGTGATCATTTCGTAGGCTGGAGTCGCTGTAAGGCAAACGCATTGTCAGTCTTCTGTTGATGCATGTTGGATTCCGCAGAATACCTGATGCTTTTCCCCCTCTAAGTAAGATTTCAGATCTCTCTCTCTCTCTCTCTCTCTCTCTCTCTCTCTCTCTCTCTCTCTCTCTCTCTCGACTTCCTTTTGCAGTTCGCAGAAACTACAAACCTTCTGATATTATGTTCCTAGAGACTTCGCTCTCTTTTACGTATAAGATCTCATACAGCAACACACTTATTACACAGACAACCCGTCTCAACGCTTAAGGCTGCCTACTTCCACATCAAGAAAAAAGAATCGAAGTGCTCAAATCTTCACAACAGCAAACAGATTCGGGTATTTTTCTTACCTTTAAACTCTTGCTAGGCCTGCTGCCGGTCATCGCTCTCTCCACATGCTCCTCAAACCACATTGATCTCCAGTCTCACAGAATCTTGTTCCTGGAAACAAAACCAAAAAAAAAAAAAAAAAAAAAGAACAAAAGAACAGTACCAGAAAAACAGGAACAATGAAAAAATCAAATGACAAAAGGAAGTGACTTCCTTTGTTTTCATTTCACTCCAAATCCCGAAACCTCCTCACATATCTCCTTCCGCGAGAAAATTGCGTCCGTCCGCAGCAGTTTTGCACGCTACCGGATTTCCCTGAGAGTGCGTTGTCTCAAAAGATCAGGGCTTGTTTCCTTGCGTTGTCTCGAAAGATCAGCGCTTGTTTCCTTGCAAAACTGTAGTGAACTGCGAGTGCAGCCCACACCTGATTCTTTTTACGTAACTGGATGTCTTTTCCGAGTACATCTTTTGGTCAAGTCTACTGTATACTTTCCTCCTATACTCCCATACTCACACACTTGGATGTGAACCTGTCACTGTTCACACACTTGCCTTTGCTGCTATTGTTGTTGTGCCAAATGCTCTCATCAAAGTAATTCTGTTGGCCTAACTATGTTTAGATTCATTATAGAGTATAGTAGCTTAATGGATTTTGGCCCCTACCTAGGTAATAATAAATAATAGGTCTATTTTTTATTTGAGGATTTTTTGAAAGACGATATTTTGGCTTGTGTTGAAACTTGAGATTAGTTATAACAGAGTTATAATATCTTGAAGGATTTTGATTTCTTTTAGAGGATTTTTGGAAGATTATATTTGAGTTTTCATAATTCTTCTTTTGCCTTAAGATACCTCTTAATGTGAATGGCAAGGCCACAGTGTGACACAACCCTTGTCAATAACTGGGTGAACAAAGCATTTAGTGACTATGCTAACTACTCGTCCCCTTGAATTAATAACGAGCCTTTTTCATTTATTGTAGGGTAACACCCACAGAGCGAGACGTTCCCAAAATTATGTGCCTATTTGGTTCCCAAAAGAAGTTCACAAATAGGCACTTATAATTTGGGGAACGTTGGGCACGTATTATCATCAAGAATGTAAACACCCCAGGTTCCTGAAATATGTGCCTATTTGGTTCCCAAAATAAGTTCACAAATAGGCACTTATTTGGGGAACGTTGGGCACTTCATATCAGGAGTGTAAGCGCCTGAGGTTCCCGAAATATGCACCTATTTTCTCCTTTGTAAACGACTGGCAGAATCTTTTGCTTTTTCATCTGATAGTTATCACAAGCAAAAAAAATAAAAAAATGGAAAAAAAGAACTGGGTCAAAAGAGAAGCAAAATGCCTGCTAGAGTGGGGTCTTTTGTTTTTCTCGAAATGTCATGCCTTGGTGTGTGTGTGTGTGTTTTGGCCTTGCCTACCAAGGCAAGGATATTGGGTTTAGATTCATTATAGAGTATAGTAGCTTAAGGGATTTTGGCCCCTAGGTAATAATAATAGGTCTATTTTTATATGAGGATTTCTGAAAGATGATATTTTGGCTTGTGTTGAAACTTGAGATTAGTTCTAGAGTGATAATATCTTAAAGGGCTTTGGTTTCTTTTAGAGGAGTTTTTGAAGATTACATTTTTGCTATGGTGAAATATTTGAGTTTCCATAATTCTTCTTTTGCATTAAGGTCCTTTTTAATGTAAATGGCAAGGCCAGAGTGTGACACACCCCTTGTTCTACAACAAGCCGGCTCTTTTGCATCGTGACTCTCTACCCCTTTTCTAGCAAGTTCAAGCCTGTTGTGGCAAAGTTCGAACCAGCAACAATTAGAATAGAAATTGTTACATTATCGTAGTCCAAAGTTGACATACAATTAAGTTGAAATTGCTAACCACATTGATCCGAAGATGCGTTGCTATCTACCTGCAATGCAAAACGACAAAACCTCCACTCCCAACCTTTCCTTCTATCATAGAAGGAAAAGATATTTTATCACAAAGTTTGTTTATAGGTTTTCGTGAACTCAATAGTTTGGAGGGTAGCTGCGGATTAGGGGGGGAAGAGGGGGGAGGAATGTTTGTCTCTTTTGCCATCAGGCCATGAAAGGGTGGGTGTTCTGTTCTGTCAAAAAAGATGGGCACAGGGGGGAAAACCTGAATTTATTTGGGGAAATTTTTTATAGAAAAATCAACCTCCAAATTCGAGATACTGTATACATGAATGCTCTAAACATGGTTTTATTGTGTGACGAATTTTGGCCATTTGGCGAGAAAGAAAAAAAAAAAAAAAAAAAAAAAAAAAAAATATAAAAAAAAATTTTTTTTTT
>Ga0116229_10013546_pt1 | contig 11509 bp, 10 predicted proteins | sample S1TSphgellanicum_3_FD_87313 | JGI IMG/M metagenome (GOLD analysis project Ga0116229, IMG submission 87313) | Host-associated microbial communities from peat moss isolated from Minnesota, USA - S1T2_Fc - Sphagnum magellanicum MG | ecosystem: Host-associated > Plants > Peat moss > Unclassified... | reverse complement strand
TAAACATGGCGTGTAGGCAGCTTCCGCGCCTGTTGCTGCTGCGGCCTTTTCTTCTCGGTCGCTCCCAATTTCCTCTCCTCAAAACGTCTTTCGTCGCATCCAATATGGTCCATCCTGGTCTTGTGACGAAGAACCCTAGCGGCGTTGGGCCTTCTCTTCCGCCCGGGAGCATGGGATTCTCGTCCATGATGAGCGTTTATCCGTGGTCTTCAAAGCTATTGCTCACTCGAACGCAGCTAGAGACTCCATCGCATTTGCCACAGGAATGTACTCGTGTCGCTCCTTCCATTCTACAGGTTGGAACCCTAAATTTCCTGCCCTTTTAAGTCCTGGAAACTCTCCTTTCTTTGCTAATTTTTAAAAAAAAGAGTTTCTCATGCTGTTGTCTTTTGTTTAGCGCCAGAAGTTTGTCTGCGAAAATAATTTCTCCTGCAATTAGGTCAAAACTATCCAGTCAGGGAACTGCTGCACTGCTCAATGAATGTGAAACTTCTCCTTTATAGTGATTTACCATGCAATCGAAGTTGCCATTCATTCATGAATGTTTGAAATGTTATATGGTGTACTGTCTTCTGCTTCTTTTTATTTTAAAAAATAAAAATTATTGGTTTTTCTTTTTTGATATATCTATAGCAATGCAGTTCATATGATTGATTTGGTTCTGTTCTATAGTTCTACATGTTCATGACCATTCTGTTCTCCTGAATTAGGTTTAGGCAACGGAGTCTAAGGATTGTTGCAGGATCATGCAGAGTACTGTTAATGCCTGAATTGCATTTGTGGTATATGATGACAGGATCAGGGGATGCTTTCTACATAGTCTAATTAGTTTTGCAGGATCATGCAAAGTAATATTAATGCTTGAATTTTCATTTGTGGTTATATGATAAAAGGATCAGGGAATGCTTTCTCTGTCTGTCTGTGTGCAGTTCCAGCAAAGGCAGGCATTTGCCACAAAACTGAAGAAGACAAAAATAAAGGCCTATTCGTGAGAGTTTTTGATCACTTTACCTGTTGAATGTTACAGTTGGTTTTATTTTGGCTCTTCTATGAGAACAGGCTTCCTAATTTTCTTCATACATTGATCTTGGTACTCATTTAAATGTTTGAAGTTCACATTAGGCTATTGCTCAATTATGTTTTGGCTGGCTGTTGAATTCAAGGCAGAGTTTTAGCAATTGTTCTTCTGAGGAGTAATTCTACTGGTTGTAGGTCATATAAAAAACGCTTCAGAGCACTAGCAAATGGGCTTTACAAGCGATGGAGGTCTGGCAAGAGGCACAATGCCCATTCCAAGGTATGGACGTAGTTTATGACCACTACTTCCTTGAGACTCCCCAAGAAGCTAGGAACAGGATTTGGGCATTTACATCAAGTTTCATCTTGAGGGTAGAGTTCTGAAAGTGTTACTGTCAAGACATTGGAACCACTTTCCTGAATATCATAAATGATCGGCCTCATGTCTATAAGCTGATATTTTTTTGTCATTGACAGAAACATTTCCAGTTTTCTGATGGTGGTTTAATGCTTATACTTGTTGCAGACCAATAAGCAAAAGCGACAGCTTAGGCGACCATCAGTTGCTCCCCATGCACTTGCCACAGTTATGAAGAAGCTGAATTTTCTTGGTTAATATCTCATACTGAAGGCTTCCATTAAAGGTTTACTACTTGGTGACGTGTACAGTAAACCATTCAATCTGTTTGTGATGTTGAAAAGCAGTGTTGTGATAACTGTTGACTTTGACATGATGTAGTTCTTTGGCCCTCTGGTCCACTTCATTCTTGGGCCATATTCTTGCTGCCTTGGATAGTTGGAGAGCAAAGCTGTTTCTTTTATTCTTTTCCGGAGAGTTTCTAGGTTCAACTTTGCCAAATATACTGCTCAGTATTTTTGTGGTTGCATTCTGATTTTGTCTCTTTGAAAGAAAGATATGTCAAGCAGATCCTCCTATCTTTACAAGAAGTCCCAATGGAATTCACACCAGTAGCATGATCTCAACTGAGCAAACATCATGTAGGAGGCAGCAGGGACTAGCTAACATAGACAACTGACAATATAAGCAAGAAGACAGGAAACCAAATACAGCAGATGGAAGAGGGCACCAAAGCTAGGGGTACAGGAAGTACCACAACTGGAGACTGCCCATCTTTGCTGGTATAAGTCACTAATCCTTACCTCTGCTGAAACTTGTGAGCCCAGTTCTGTTGTCAGCAAGTTCTCTTGGTCTGTCCTGGTTACTGAACCAAACACTACATCTATACAACACAAGATGACTTCCATACTTGGTTACAAAGAATTTTGATTTCAGTGTACACACTTTACTACAGACTTACTAACATTGAATGTCAGATTGTGGTATGACTACAGATATGTTTCTGGTGATGGGTCAAAGGAGTACTGCTAACATAAATCATCTAGACAGTGTTGGGAACCTTTCACTTTTTTGGAAAGAAAATAAAATTCATGTGGGGGGAAGTGGGAGATTGGAATCAACCCTAAACCCTGCAAATCTAACTTCTTAGAACCATTATTTGTTGACAAATTTTGTTAACTGTGGCAATTGTTGTTCATATGATTTTTATCAATGTTCTGAAAGGCATTCATGACATTCATGTTGGCCATTCCCAAGTAAATCGGAACAGTGATAGTAAAAATGTGTCTTAATAGTGCATATATTTTCATTATTAGTTATGGATTATTTTTACATTTGTGCCACATCTCAATAGGACATAGAATTTGCTTTTGTTTATAAGCAGGCCACTTTCACCCATGCCTTTGGACAAAATCTAGTACAGTGCATGTTCAAGTCCTTGCAATAATTTCTATTGTGCTATATTATGGGCATGATAGAAATATTTGGTTTTGTTTTGGTTGAGACGAGAACATATGTTCCAAGGTTCAAAATTATATGGGTAACAAGCAAAAGAACCACGTTTTGTGAGTCCAAAAATAACAAATCATGAACTTATTATGGCCACCTTTGTTCTATGGAACATTTTACTCACACCCAAGTTATCAAGCAAGGCAACATATGACCAACTCCTAACACCCCAACCCTGTTTGCAACACTGATGATTTACCTAGTGATCGACTAAGGTGACAACTGCACACACTGAAAATTTCAGGAAAAAACTCAGGACTCGAAATTTGTAGACAATATATTGCAAAATTGGCTGGGCTTCAGTCCTCATTATAAGCAGAAGCATCAAAATGTGTGTAGTTTTAGTTGTCAATGCATTGCTAGAGGCCAGAGGCATTCTTTGCAAAGTTGAGATTTCACTATTGCAAGTTCCCTTCCACTCTCAGGAATTGATCAAAGGGATTTCTAGTACCAACATCATTCACAGGTTAAGGACCTGTTCCCTCATGAGCTTCAGAAAATAGTTTGCAATTGGTCCTGCTGGCCACAAGAAAATTCCTAGCTAATGTCCTAATATATCACTGTTGACAAATAAAAAAATTTACATGTTTTATTTACCGAATCGTCCATCAATCTCAAACCTGTGCCACTCTGGCCAAAACATGCTGAGTGACTATCAAAACAGCTTCTTTTTCACAGGCATGAAAGGGTTTATCAAAGAGATATTACCTGAATACCCCTGAAGAATATAGACCTTTGCTGGCTCAAACATCTCGTGCTCCTCATACTCATGATCCAAATTTTGTGAATCCAAATCCAAGAAATTTCTCAGCTTACAGGAAGGCTGCACTAGGCAGCAGCTCTCAGGAACCCTGATATTTGCCACCCGTGCCCCATGCCGCATTTGCCACACCTGCTAGTCCCACCTATAAAATTAGCAGAATTGCAACAGACCACAGGTACAATAAAACTAATGCAACATGATCACTCTGGGACACATACTGATAAGCTATGAAGATGAAGGGTTGATGAAGGACTAGGAATGAACAAATGCCAAACAGTTGAGAGTGATATTGCAGATGTTAAGGGACCTCCCAGGGTTGCAGATCTGGAATTCTCCAAGATACTCATGGGCTAGCTAGCTGTGTCCTAAACATCATGCTTCTAGCAGAGAAATCTAAGTGGTAAACATGATGATTCACATAAAAGCATAAGCAGATAACGAGGAACACCAGCACCATTACGTTACTAGCTATAGCATGCTTATCTAAGGTTTCAGGTTTGGATCCTCCTAATTGGCAGCTGGTACAATTTTAATGTAACTCAAGAAGAGAAAACTAACACAATAACTCAACCCATCATATGGTTCCCTCTACAAACCAGGGCCTTCACCTTTGTAAAAGCTTCCCGACTGCCTCCCTGACCAACATCTAAAACACATGCATTTCAGTCATCCTAGCCCACCTATGGCTGACATAGTTTCAATGCAGGGAGTTACAATGCACCTCAACAACACCCCTCCGTGGTGCATGGATGGCCAAGCATAAACAAAACTCCTGTCTCTTCTGTGATAGAAGATATGGGTGATGTAGGTCCCCATAGCTAGCACTCCCATCCACAGGTGCCTCCAAAAATAGACAGTGGGCATCCCGGTAGCCCTGCACATTTTGCAATGACCTTCTGTCAGAAATGAACAGAAGGTGCGATAACAGTGTTGAAATCATAAGTCATTAAGGACCTCTGCAACCAATCTCAGAGGCGATGTTAGCCCCTAAGGCTTCACCTTCAAGCTATACTTTGTGTCTTGAGGAAATCTAAGCATTTCCTATGAGGTGAAGACTTATAGCACATGCCTTCCAAATGCGCACCACCACAACAGCATGTACATCAACAAGCAGCACACGGCCTAATGAGTCAGCTACAGCAGCCAAGGAACCACCAGGTGCCACTGCCAGCCTCTCCCCTTTCCTCACAGGGTCCTTCAAACAAGTGACAAGTGATGCTGCAATCAACAGACATCATTCTCAGTTCTCCAAGCCAAAATCTGACTGCATCTACACCCTCATTAGGTGAAGATCTCTTACTCAATCCATTTGCATTCATTTGACCTTTTGTGAGCCCTTACCACAGAACACAATTGAGGCCATGAAGGAACAAAACAAGAGGCCTTCTCCCTCACCAGACCAAACAATAAGAATGACTTTTACCTCGTGAAAATGCCTGGGGGCTGACTTCAGTTGGTCTGTTGGACTCAGAATTCTCATCTCTTTGCCAAAACCTCTTAGTCAAAGATGCGATTTTTGTCACAGTGGCTGGCATCAAGTTGTCCATGATAACACCCACTAAGCTACTGTTCTTGTCTCCTGATACCCTGGTAAACACCACATTAAGTCACCAATTCTTCCATCAAAGTTACAAACTCAGTAGGAGAACTGAAAATACCTTCATACAATGCAAGTTACTGTATGCTACATGAGGCTCAACTGGATTTGCTTTGGTTAGACAGACTACTGAACCAGCTTCACACCACGTACTTATCCAGTGACCGATATAGAGCAGGTCCTTCCATATTTGTGGTACCATCTCATATTTAGGATACGACATAATGGATGACAATAGCACATAGAATCCAATGCTTGATCAGTCCCAAAAGTCAAGATGCTTTCTACATTCTAGTTGGACCTAGAACTATGTCATTATTCTCTCAATTTCACCAGTACCTTGATTTGACATGCTCACCTGAAAGCTGCCAGTGTGGAATCAGGTCCTACAGTCAAAGCAGCATAGTGCCGTCTAGACTGCCATCAACAATAACTTCATCAACTGCAGGAGCTTATCCATTGAACCTGAAGGTTGTCTTAGAGAATGTACATGGTCACAGAACTATACATTCCACTTCAAGAACACATGGAAAAAGAAAGAAGATGAAAAAAAAACAGAAGTTGAGCACATTAGTCTTGCACATTTATTGCAACTGACATCATTTCTGAATGCAAGACAAAGGTCAAAACCTGTTGCTCCAAAAGAGGTGGTGGCATCAAACCCACAACGGCCCCATCAGCACAAACCAAACCTGCTGCTGCCTTGTTCACATTCCACATCAGAAAAGGAAGTCTATTTGGGGGCGGTTCACCATCCAACCCTTCTCCTCCAACTCTCCATCCTAGTAGCCCCTCCCCCTCCATCCCCTCTCTTTCTCGTAATTTCCTGTGCACCAACAACTTTACCCCTATAATGATCAGATTTTTGAAATTTGAAGCACTTGCTAAACCCAAGGGAGAGCTGGCATTCTAGACAACTGCCAAACTCATGGGGTTCCAACTTCAATCCTGCCCTTTTGACTTGCACTGAGCAATTGAGATGGTAAAGGAGCTAACCAAAAGATCACGAGTTTCAATGCGGGCAATTGCCTTGGGATATATGATGCAAAGATCCTCTGAAGTGTCGTTGCTCATGTGTCCCAACGGTTCACTTCGTACACGAAGCCGTAGAACTGGATCAGAATGGAAGTACTGGTCAAAAGAAGAGCAAGTCATCAGGCATATCCCAAACTGCAGTCACATCCAATGTCTTAAGACTCAGAAAATCTGAATTGGATCCTTATGCATTCTGGATCATATTCAGATTGGGTGCCTTTTCAAATCATCACCAAACTGCGAATTGAATCAACCTTGAATTGAGGTGCTTTGTATTTTACATCTATCAGACTGCATTTTGAAAATCCTAAAAGTATTAATAGCAATTACACATCCCTTCTACATTGAAGTTCATTGTTGAAGAAATTTGTAGATGAAATTAGCACAAGAACTTTCAGACATCTACTAGCTGCCACTAACCTCAGAGGGCAGAGGAATAAAATTGCAGAACTGGGCATCAAAGTATGTGATTACAATCCAATTCTGAAAGGAGGGCACCAAGAAAATTCTACAGAGGAACCAAGCTGAACAGAAGAATTCACATGGACACGAGACAAGGGCAGGCAAGATTAGGGTAGGAGTAAATAGCAGATTCTGCAACAATGAAAGATTTCAGGAAACCCTAGTACAGCAGAAAACACACATCCAGAAACATGCGAGAGTATCAACTGGACAGAAGAGACATTATCAATTGAAGAAAGACTGATACAAACACTGGTACATGATAGGGATTCTACAATCCAGGAGAGAAGTCCATTGATTCGCAGATAATTGAGTCTAGGGTTTTGGAAACCCTAGATCAGCACATCGGTTGATCTCAAGAAAAAATCTTATGGTTGCAAGGAGGCGACTCTTTTTCACCCCCCCCTTTGTTTCCAAAAGCTTGGAAGATGAGATGGATTCCGGTACCTGCTTGATCAACAAGTTGCCTTTCTGGGAGAACAGAAGCAGCGCTCCAAAGGAAGTACCGACAGCTAACACGGTAGCAGCTTCGAACACCACCCACTCCATGGCAGTCAATTGCTCATCGGACTCCAGACAACTCCCCACTTTCCGCACCATTGGAGAAGGAGGAGATTGATCTCCTCCTCCTCCTCCTCCTCCTCCTCCACTGATAATGGCCCACGACAGGCGCATGACGATGGTGCGGTTCACTGCGATTGCCATCTGTTGCTGGTGCGTCATGGCCACAAGGAGCGCGGCATCATCTAGCCAACGAGAATTCACGGCGCTCAGCTCTTCAGTGGGGATGCTACCGCAGAGCTGCAATCCTCTGTACCCCGCTGCCCCTGATGATGTGCTTGCCATTGTTCTTTCTTCTTTTTCTTCTTCTTCGAACGAGCTCCTGGTGCGTCCAGAGTCCAGAGAGACGCAAACGAGCTTAAACCCTAGGACTTCTCCTCCTTTCTACTTGTGTTTTTATAGGCTCCCTGCCCTGGAAGGTAGGAGCGGGACGGTTCTTAAAAGGGGGCAGATAACCTCCGGACATAAGACGGGTATAAATGTACCTGGCCTCCGGTTTATCAAAAGGTTCAGACCAATCGGTTCTCAAGACTAAGGGAAAAGCCAACAAAAAAAACACTGCCAGGCTCTTTTCCGGAAACCATCGGTTCTTTGAAGGGGTGTTGAAACAACAGAAATTGGTTATATAAACTTACCCTCCGGTTCTCAAAACAAAGGAACTGCTTTTGGTATGTAATTGTGTAATTCCAAAAAAACTGTGAAAAAGTTTAAAGAATTGGTGGTTCTTTAGTGGAACCGTCCGTTCTTTTAAGGGTTTTGAAATTAACGGAAGCCGACTATTCTTTGATTCGGAATTTTTATCAAAGAGTTGGAACCCACGGTTCTCTGATTCTGGAATATTTAAAGAACCGGAACTAACTAACCGTTCCCTAAAACATTCAAAGAAACACCCAACCTTTATAGTTCCCACATTCTTACGGTGTTCTTATCAAGTTCCCCATTGATGAGCTCGGGGTCAACAACATGTTCCTCAAGTTCCCAATGTGTTCCCAATAGCACCACCTCACTTTGTGCCCATAGATATGGATGGGACTTTGCCCCCAAGTTTTGGAATGTCTTTCAAGTAGAACTTTTTCATCACCCTTAATAATAGAGCATCACAAACCTTAAGATCACACAAGTTGTTGAGTTTTTTTTCAAAATAAAAAATTTAATAAAATTTTAAAATATAATAAATAATTAAAAAATAAATATAATAAATAATTTTAAAATAAATAAATAAATAATTTATTATTATTATTTTAAAAATAATCCTCTCTTGGGCTTTGCGTTTTTCTTTCATAAGTTAGCTTTTGTAAGTGTTAATTGTTGGAATGCATGTTACTTTATGAAAATGAATATCTCGTTTGTTCAAGCTATCACATGTTTATTTATTATGGTTAATTTTTTTTTTTTTTGGTAATTAAAAAAACTTAAACAACATGTTCAAATATTCTCAAATATAAAAATAACTTGGTAACTTAACTATGTTTATAAATAGTAAGTAGCTCAAATGTGAAGTAATTTGTAGGGTTGTAATGTTTAAATTAACCATGGTCAAGTTTTGCTAATCCAAATTCACATTTGGGAATTACATAGACTTCACAGATATTGGCTTCTTCTTTGGAAAATTTAAAATTATAGTCAACCAATAGAATCATTTGAAAACTTGTTTCCAAAATTTCAAGTAATTTCTTTTGAAGCCTTTCCAAGTGCACACTTGCAAGGGACTTGTCGAGCCTTAGATTTCAAAGGATGCTTGAAAATTGCCATTTAAGTGTAATTTAAGGCAACTTTGTGCAAGGCCTCACTCAAAGAAAAACATTATTATGTTCTTCTAGTTAGAAATGTTTCTAAAAGACAACACAATTTTGTTTATTTATGGATGCTAAAAATAAAAAATGTATTTTTGGCATTTATTCATTGGGTATAATAAGCATGGAAGGGAGTTCAAGAATTTGGTGAGATCTCCAAATTTTTTCTTCTTTTAAGTGCATGATGGAGAAGATAGAATATGACAACATGGTCATTAGGGATTCCAAGTGTTCAATGAAGTATGATGGATTTGCTATTTGTGTGGGTGACATCAATGCCATTACCCTTTGAAAGCTCTCATTCCAAATGCAATATTATCACATTAACATGCTCTTGTCCTCTTGCTCAATTCTCTTCTAGGAATGTCCAAAGAACAAGATTGCCCCCAAAAACCACAATGATGAAGCTTGGCAAAGTTGAAGATAAGATTAAGCCTAAAAACAAATAATGAGCACCTTTTACAAAGGCATTGACATTCCATTTTAAGGTAGAAGCACCTTAAATTGTCCAAACAAGCATAGCAAGTAATGGCGACTTTAGTTTTCTCTTACACTCTTCTTTCCTTAAAGACAAAAATGATTGAAAACTTAACTCAAGTTGAAGCTGAGATTTTGGATTTAAAAAACAAAAGTTATGAATTTGTGAAAAGCTGTTATAAAGTCTTCCTATATTGAGAAGCTCTTGTGCAAGTCATAGATAAACATCTCAACTCCTCAACAAAAAAAGAGAGCTTCTACTATGGTCAAAACAAGGATCTTAATATCAAGACCACATGTGGCAAAATTGAGATCTTAAATGAGTTGGATTTGAAAAAGTATTAGAACATCCCCAGTGGTGCTTAGTATACGACCCTGCAAAACTATTTTTCACATCCAAGTTTAGTTGTATACTTTGTTGCCACCCCTGAAAGTGGGATAGCAAATAGGTGGGGGAACTACTAATAACAAACCACCTGGACCAATCATTATGATGGGCCAATCAGAAACACTTAGCAGCAGTCATATGATCTTTATTACACTCGTTTCTGCTGGTGCACACCGTTGCTTTGCCTTTTATGAGCCACCGCAAACTGTGGAATTCTGCTGAGCCAAAACCATTCTCCTCAGCCAAGCTGGTATAGTTTCACTTTTCTTCATCTAATTTTACTGTGGAGGATAACATACTGAGCACCGCTGGAGATGATTTTAGTGAGGGAATTTTTTTTATCAACCTTTAAAAGCTTGATTAGTTTTTAAAATCATTTATCAAAATATCTTACACAAATGAATTTTAATTTAAAACCACAATCTAAGGCATCCTTAAAAAAAGAAAAAAAAAAGATTGTGATGATAAATCACAATTTCAAGTCATATTTTATCATTTGAAAATAATCTTACATTGATAGTTATTGCAGTCATGCAATTTATTTTATTTTTATTTTTCCTTTTTTGGGGGGACAAAGGGGAAAATACCCATTTAAGCTTTTTTTTGGCCACTTTTGCACAGAAACTCATGAAGAAAAGTGCACTCTCTAATTAAAACCCAGTGGAATGAAAAAAACAATAAACTGACCCAAAAAAAAAAAAAAACTGAAATCTTCTGGTGATTATACTGAAAACCAGCACCTTTTTTTTAAAAATAAAATAAAAATTTAATAATTTAAGTTTTTCCTGTGTTCTCAAGGTCCTCCAGTAACAGAGTTATCATGACTTGAAGATGGTCAGGCCTGGAAAAGTTCAGGCTGCCCAAAGTCTTAGGTAATGTGCCTTTTATGTGAACAAATAAATAATGAGACATAGTTCCAGTTCCTTGCCATTGAGAGAGTTTTAAATTTAAAAAATAAAAAAAAATATTTTAATATTTTAATATATAGGTAATGCTTTCTGAAACCATGGAGAAAAAAAGTTTATATGTTGAGTTTCTATGAAATTGTTGGATACCAACCCTAACCCTAAACCTAGTAAAGCAGATCACTAAACCATTCATAGGATCATGCTTGTGTGCTAAAAGTTAAAATCTTTGTTCACACTAAATTGGGTTCCCACAATGACTAAATGCCTATAACAAATTAATGTTAAAATTTTTATGTTGAATGTGGTAAACAATTGTTTTTAGAAATGTTAAAATTTTCAAAAAACTTATTTTATTTTTCAGAAATAATTTTTTTTCAGAAGTAAAAATAAAGAGTCTGATATAATATTTGGGAACACATCATTTGTTGGCCTTGCCTTGGTAGGCAAGGATATTGTGTTTAGATTCATTATAGAGTATAGTAGTAGCTTAAGGGATTTTGGCCCCTAGGTAATAATAATAGGTCTATTTTTATATGAGGATTTTTGAAAGATGATATTTTGGCTTGTGTTGAAACTTGAGATTAGTTATTATTATAGAGTTATAATATCTTGAAGGATTTTGGTTTCTTTTAGAGGATTTT
>Ga0116229_10013545_pt1 | contig 11510 bp, 10 predicted proteins | sample S1TSphgellanicum_3_FD_87313 | JGI IMG/M metagenome (GOLD analysis project Ga0116229, IMG submission 87313) | Host-associated microbial communities from peat moss isolated from Minnesota, USA - S1T2_Fc - Sphagnum magellanicum MG | ecosystem: Host-associated > Plants > Peat moss > Unclassified... | reverse complement strand
TGAACAGCAGTGATGAGCTGCCATGACTACCCACTGAGTTCATCAGCTCCCAACAGTGGGTGTAGATAAGCATATAATAATCTTCCCAAAAACTTGGGCAAACCATTATACAATCTGCGTCCTGAGTTTCTGTTGCCTTTCCAGAAGCAATGGGAAGACTCAGATATGATGTTGGCTAGCACTCAAGAGACAATGCTAATAAAAAAAGTCAACAGTATCCTCATTCAAGCTGCAACAAGCTTCTGAAGGAAAGAGCTTTTATTTCATTTTAGCATGTCCCTGTATATGCAAGCATTATGCCTAAAAGACATAGAGGCCTATATATAGGGTAGTGGTTCAGGCCTCCTGCACCCTGAACATATCCTTTAAGCACACCACTGGTGACTACTTGGATGCAGAACATCCGCTAAAGCCACTAGAAAAAAGATCCATGAAGTTGCAGAGAAATCTCCACAATAACAATTAAAGGTAACACGACAATGAGTGCAGTCAAAACCTCATGAGAGTCGCTCACAAAGTGACAGACTATCACCTTCATCACGAACGGCAGTGATGAGCTGCCATGACTACTCACTGAGTTCATCAGCTCCCAACAGTGGGTGTAGATAAGCATATAATAATCTTCCCAAAAACTTATGGACATACCAGTGACAAAAGAAATTGGTCATAAGCTGCTGTTGTCGACACTGCAATCTCTGAGGAATTGCTGGCTTGTTCTGTATACAGCTGATATAGCACATGCAATGCCATTTCATGCCCCTGCCTCATCACAGCACATTTCAAGTTGAAGCACTAGTGCACATGAGCATTCCCTCTGATATATCTTCCATTGAACCCATAAGATTGCATTCCAGTAGCCAGAAATTCAAGGGCTGATTACCAACAAAAAAGATCCTGGATCTTTGTTTCTACATTCCTTCAAGTACGAGAATGCATCGGTACCTTGTGGCTCTGATAATCTGCTAGAATGTGTTTCTGAAGAAGTTCTAATGCCTCCGCATCATCGCATGACTGCCGCCCAACATCAGGCAACTGTCATACAGAAGAAGTTGACATAAACCTTGAAATATAGCTGCATAACAAAGTCTCAGACATTTTGAGAAGAAAATAGACAGGACGACAAACAACTTGTAGAAGAGAATTAAAATGCTGCCTCAAAATGGAGAAAATAATATCAAAATCAACAAATATAGGTTTTGCAGAGATTGCCTGGGCAACTAAGCGAGCCAGCAAAGCAACACGGAGTTCTGCACCTCCTGCTGCAGCAATAGTCTTATGACCCTCAAGTATTCGCACTAATGCAGCTTTACTTAATGACGTTTGCTGTTCCTCAGTTAATGGCACAAGAGGAATTGGTTGGATAGGAACTGAAACTGGGACGCCTGCAGATCCTGCTCCTGCTCAAACACACCCACCCATGTTTCAAACTATCAGGCATCAGAATTCAACACAGATGATGGCAGCAAGCTTTTGAACCAATACCACAACCTGAAAGCATATACAATCGAACTACATGAGTTTATTAAATGAAACAATAGCTCAAGCTGAGACGTAGAGCTGAAGGGTCAACCAGAAAGTTCTACTGACCTACTGATGCTATTAATGATGCTCCACGTTGAGGATCATGAGGCAATGCTGGGGCTGAGACAGAGAATGAACTGGTGGGTTCTGACTTCACAGGAATGTCAGGATCAGAGGAAGGTGGCATCAAAGAGTCAGGTGGTGACAGAGGAGGAGTTGATGCAAGAGGCCCAGATTCTTCTACTGGCTCCTGCTTCACTTGAACAGGTGGCAGGGCAGGAGGGTGATTGGTGACATTTTGCAACAGAGCTGCTCTTGGGTCTCTGCTGGTCAAAGTTGAGGAACATGCTGCTCCTTCAACCTTCACAGTTGCCTGTGTCATTGTTTCAACTGTCATATTTGATAGCTGACCCACTTCCCCTGCCTCAAGCTTTGGTGTTGAAAGAGCTGTAGGAGCCAACTCTTTAGCAGCAGCACGCCGTGGGTCCATACGCCGCGGATCCTGGAAACCACGAGTTGTTGCTTATCCAATGTGTCCAGATTCTCAAGAATATTGCAGATTGAGAAGGAACTATATCTACACAATATATGGTGTCCTTCAATCTGTCCCTCCACACCTAGTCAAATGAAAAGGACCACAACACACTGACAAACCTCAACATATTTTAGCAATGCTAAATGTAATCATATATAACACCATCAAAGTTAAAGATGTCCATAACACTGAAAGCAATGTAAGTAGAAGACATTTGGGATGGCCTTGAAGTAGAACTTTCTCAGCATAGACAATCCTTAATCTCAAGCTAGAAAGAGAGCATAGATCTGGAACCATTTCACTACATGGACATAAGGAAGACAAATGTTCAAGAAAGACTAAAAACTGCTTGAGTACATGCATTTGCATCACAAGAGACAACTCAAAATTGCCCACCCTCCTCCCTTTGCACATAATGTAAAACTGTGCAGCTGCAACTACAGTAGCATGAGAGCTGCTTACAGAATCAATACAGCCCCAACAACAGTCTCTGACTTCTTTATTCTCTGGCACCCTAAAGAGGGTCTTCCAAAGCAAGCTCATCCAGGAGGCAAAATTGCATCGATGACTACTGATGGGACATGATGCCAATCATGGTGTGCAAAAGCATGTACAAGGTTGACAGGTGGAACATTGATAGAGTCACGTCACATTGTTTGCACATAACACAAGGTGGATATCTGAAGATAGAAGGAAATTTTGTTTATTATTATTGATGTGCAACAGAATTGAAATTTGCTAAGAGGCAAGAAAAAGCTTCACCTGGAAAACATAAGCATCACATCTAAACCCATCTGTTCTTCAACTTCAACACCTAAAACATAGGATGTAACCCTCACTGTGTTCTCTATGTCCAGTCTTCATTTGCAGACAACTATTTTATGGCACAAAATAATAAACACTCTCCTGTTAACAGTTTTAGCAAATCACCACCTTGGCCATGAATGTGGCACACAAGCTGCAAAAGCTCAACACCAATCTTCATCCAAGGTCAACCCCAAGCGTCAGATACAATCCTCAAATGGACTGCGGCCAGGTACACCTTATGTGTTCAAGACACCAGATATTAGTGCTGGATGGTGAGACTGTCGGCAAAATTACCACTTCAAACAGAATCATTATCACCCAGCTTAGAAACAAAACCTCAAAATCCATGCAACCTCAAGCTTAAAGTCGAGGGACAGTTTCAGAAACTCTCAGTCAGTAGACAAGAGCTTAGTCAAAAAGTCTCTGCCTGAATGTACAATTAAACAACACGAGGCCTGTGCAGCACAAAACTGGGTAAGGCATTTTTGGGTCATTCAGCCACCAGGTTCATTTTGCTGCCAAAGTTAAAATCAGTTCCTATATCAAAACTTCATGGGTTCCTCCAAGATTGCATTCTTTTTTACGAAAGCCAAAAAAGAAATTAACTTACCCTGCGTGGATCTCGAGAAACTTCAACATGTTGAGGTATAGGTTGAAAAGAGAGCATGCCAGTCTCCACAGCTGCAGCAGATCCTGGAGGTAGCAGAACACTCTGTGACGGAACTGAAGACAAAAGAGTCACCAGACTGCCACTCACACTAGGGCCAACCCCTGGTGGCAGAGGAGGGGGAGTACTAGGTAAATGCTGCATGTTCACAATTACAAGCTCTGCAAGCATATCTGGTGTCAAGCTGGAGATTAAGATTTCCACTGAAGCTGCTCCTCTTTCTCCCTGAGCTATTAAGGCACCAAAGTATGCTAACAATGGTGCTAGGCTGTTGTCTGAGACGACACCATCATTTCCAGAGCTAGGTTCAGCAACACTTGAAGAGATGGAAGCCAGTTCTGGATGTGCACTATTTGTATTTGGATTTAAACGCATACGTTTACCAAGACTCTCCTCTGCCTCCACCGATTGGTTTCCATTTTCATCAGCAACCGGTCTTTTCTGAAAGGGTCTTTCTTCTACTACTGCTGCTGTTGATAACTGCTGCACTGCCTCATCCTACATACACCAAGCAAGTGACTTCAGCAGAGTACAACCAGCAAAATGCTCCTCCACAGAGCTCAGATCACTCTATTGACAACATTAAGATTATATCATATCTGGCTGTACTAACAACAGAATTGCTATCAAACTTTGATGAGTCTCAAGTCAGATTGCCAAAGATTATTGAAGAGAGGTTTGCTGTAACCTTGACAGTCCAAGGGTCTTTGGATGCACGATCCCGGTCTGCTCGCTGTGCCCTATCTAGTTGCCTAAGTGCTTGATCTGCAACATCACCAGCATTCATAGAATGCAATGCTTTTGTCAAGCGGTCTCGCCACTGCCAAACATAAGAAACTTTATAAGATTCAATTCCCTTGCAGGCAGAAATAAATTGCTAAACTAATAACAATAATAGACTCACACACACCAACCAAAGCCAGTGAATCATACCGGCAAAGCTCCAGGTTGTGAACACTTGAGAAGAGAGAGGAATGCAGTTTTGAGAGTGTGAATCACACTGGCCACCTGGCCTCCTTTGATAGGTTCACAATCCGGTGCTAGTGCCAGCAATACTGGAAGAATCCGCCCAAACATAGAAGGTCGTCGCTTTGCTATACCTGCCAAACTGTTAAGGCAAACCGCTAATGTACAGCCTGAGGAAGAAATAGCTGCAGAGAAACACAGAAAAAGATGCTAACCAACTATACACTCCAGGCAGTATCAAATGATGAATAATACCCAAAGATCAGCCTTTACAGAGTTCACCAGATTCTCGACCTGTTCAAGTCCCTTCAGTAGCACTTCATTCCCTTAACAAATGAGATCTAAGCAGTTGAAATGGTGAAGAAACCTGTCACTTACATACCTGTTTACAAGTACAATGGCAACAGGGCCAGGAAGGGTTGAGGATTCTGGTGCCCGCAGTTGATTGAGCAGAAGCCCAAGGTTTTTACTAGCTTCTTGCCCCATAGCATTTGCATCCAACAAAGGGTGTCCACCAGCTATCCATGCAATATTGAAGCCCTTTACGACACCTGACAATTCAGGAGACTCGCCAAGAAACTGATGAAATGAGATTCAAGACCATATTGTACTGTCCAACTTCAACATCACCATTGAATGCTGAAATAAACAGACTGCCTAGCTCACCATCAGAATTTTGTTGATTTGGCAGAGGTCGAGATGATCCATTGGGATCATGTGTGAAGAGCAAGATTGTAGTCTCAACAAACTTCACCGCCAGCAACCTTACTCCAGTGTTTCCATGCTGTTATTTGAGTCCCCAAAGCTCAAAAGTGTCAAACTTTGCTAGATGACTGCCACTACCTGGGGTGGGTGTCTAGGAAACAACAGGTGAAAACATACCCTAGATAGAAACCTCATAAGTACCACTTGGCATTATCAAAGAATAAGTTGACTACTCAAGCAGACAATTTCAGCATTTAATTGTGAGAGAGAGAGAAAGTCATAGGATATAACCCTATTCTTTAGGTGACAGATCCCAGAACCAAGTTTGGAAGACATTTGGGGGAGAGAGAGTTTTATGCATATACCTACAGCAAAGAAGCAGTCCAACAATAAAAATATGCAAAATACAACTTAATGGCTACAATTCCCGAGTAAAATTTGACTAAAGGAGTGTACAGTAGCAGAGGAATTACAACACAACTCAAGAACTTACAAAAGTGAGTTCACTGCATACCTGAAAAGCAGCAGGGTAAACTGCATCTTTGAAGCGGATCATCAAGTTCCAGGCATCAACCAGCTGCTTCTCCACCTGACTAGCATATATGCCCTGTGCTCCCCAAAAGATTCATGAGAAAGACAAACTTTGTCTATGTGGCATACCAAGGTACACCATAAGCAAACAGCCAAGACACCAAATGACTCTAATCTTCCACAGATTTCTGTACAATCTACAGATACTGTTGGGATCATAATAACCCTTTTATATTGTGACTGAAGAAAAAACCAATGTTGTGCTGTTCTTCCTTTATAAGAGAACCTCTGGTCCTCATTTTCACAGTAAAATTTATTTGTTCTCCAGGTGGTGGTTTAAGTCTGGCTCTTCCAATTTCTAAACCCCTCTGTTCTGGTTCTAGCACATTTTTTCAAATTCAAGAACCTTTGGGCCTGGTTCAAAACTGGGTCTGGTTCCATGTGCATACTACATACTCCCCAATGCTAGAAATTGTATGGGTACAAAGTTTTACAACAAATTAAAACAGGGGTCTATATAGGTACAGAGTTCAACAACTAATTATTAATACTTAACTATAAAGTTCAGAATAGTTATCAACTTTTCAAAAAAAATCAACTTTCCTACCTAAAGACCCTGATACTGTGTTCAAGAATTTTTTTTCATGGTTCTGGTTTTGGTTCCAGATCTAGTAAAAGAATAGATCCACAGTCCAGTTCTTGCACCAGTTCCAAAAAAACGGTGTCAATTCAGGTCCAGGTCACAAGAACCTGGACCTGAACTGCCAGTTTTAACCCCTGCAAACTGGATTCTTTCACAACACTGGAAAAAACCTGCTGGAACTTCAATCTGGCTCTGAAACATGATGATAACACCACAACAAGGCTTAAGAATCTGCAGGCAAATAAGAGATCAAACAACCTAGATGAAACTCTCAATTTCTCAGAGAGCTCAGGTCACTGAACAACATACCTGTGAAGCAACCTGCTCAAGAACGGTACGGAAGATGTTGCTCCCACTGGTTATTGCCCGTCGAGCAACTGCAGGTATAGTATCCTGCAATAAAGCAAGTAGCACTGGCACCATGGTAGAGATATGCTCTACATGCCTCGTGCCAATTTCTTCTATTATCCTGGAACACAGAATTTTCTCCAAATGAGTCTAACACCTCCATATCTTACTCCACATCAAAAGCCTGGACTCAGCAGGGCTGAGGAGAGATCCCAACATCCATACTCAAAAAATCCCCAAAAGTGAGGATTGGTTTGATAGAACAACAACAATCAAATGCAGGTTGAGACCTTCACCCGCAACATGTCCGGTAATGACCAGTTACCATGAAATACACACTGATTCCATTGGCTCTCAGCATTAAGTGGATGTCAACATCATACACTAACCAACATACTGAGTTCTGCCAAAAGAGCAGTAATGGGCAAACTCAGCCATGATACAAGCTGGCTCAACAAAACTAGAAGAGAACCAGAAGACCAAAGAAACAAGAGGAACATAAAAAGAGAAAGAAGAGGAAAAGAAAAAACCCAAACAAGAAAAGAGGAACAAAAAAGAGACAATCAAGATGTATAGCATAATCTTTCAAGGGCAAGCTTAAACAGACCCTGCCCTCATTTCTGGTTGTGTCAAGACAAGTCCTAGAGGAACTTCCGTGTGAGATTGCAGAGAAAACTCCACAATGACAATTTGAAGGTAACAGTTACACAAGTTTCAGTCAATCCAAAACAAACACAACAAGAATGAGTGCAGTCATAACCCTATGAGTGTCACTTTCATCAGGAATGGCAGTAATTAGCTGCCACCCTTCCACACTGACTTCAACAGTTGGTTCAGATATACAACTAATAACATGCTCAAAATGACAGTAGTCATGAAGTTGGCTATCAGTAATCAAAAAGGTCAATAGTATCCTCATTCAAGCTGCAATAAGGTTCTGAAAATAAGCTTCAGTTCACTTTAGCTTGCCCCTGTACAAGCAAGTCCTCAAAGAATGATAGATGTTAAGTGCATTGTGAGGCCACTTGAAGATGTGGTCATGCACATAAATCATCATAATAAATTAATCACATCCCTTCATGCAACTCTGGCTCTAGAACTGCAAACCCTTCTACTGGAAGACTTGGCCAACTTGGGTGGGCATATTTTCACAACCCTACATACTTAATACCTTGGCAAAAATAACATTAGTGTAGCTTTAAAACCATATCTACAAGATTGCATAGAAAGCTACATAACAGCACCTTGAAGGTAACACAATAATGAATATGGTCATAATCTTCCAAGATTCATCCTGAATAACAGTGATGGGCTGCCATGACTACCCACTGACTTCATCAACTCCTGAAAGTGGGTACAAATAAACATATAATCGTCAAGCCAAAGTTCCTATCACATTCAGAATCCATGGGAAGACTCATTCAAATATTGGATAGCACTCAAGAGATATATCTTTTTTGTCAGTTACATCAAAAGCAAAACCTACACAATAAGATGAGGGTGGTCATAACCCTTTGAGGGCATCACTAACAATATATCACACCATTACCTTTGTCCTGAATGGCAAGTCACTAGCCATTACTCATCACTGACATCATCAGCTCCTGACAGTGGGTGTAGATAAGCAGACAATAATCTGCTACAAAATTATGGCAAACAATTGCACAAAAATCTGCATCTGAGTTTCTATCACATTTCCAGAAGCAACAGGAAGTCTTAGTGATGACAATGGCTAGCACTCAAAGACGCATCTTCGCAAAAATGACTACAAATAAACAATCCTCCCCACTTTCTGCAATTCTATCTCCCTCTACCATAAGAGTTTTCAATGTAGCTCAAGACGCCTATGGTAGAGGGAGATAGAATTGCAGAGGTTGAATGTGGACAGCTAGGTGAGGAAAATTGCAGCCAAAGCTACAATTGCATGCAAAATTCTAGTCCACACATATGTCAAACCCTAAAAAACTCTGAAGCAATCAGACAAAGATTTGAACACAACACAAACAAAAACTTCTATACCTGCTTGGAAAACTGATGAAAACAAGGTCAGTAAAAGACACACAGTCATGTGGCAAAAATTCACAAACTCTAGAGTTTCCTGTAACATTGTTAAGAAATGAACTGCAATTCCCCTAACTCAAACAGAACCAAGCTCTATCTACATGACACACGGATATGGAGACAACCCAGAACCCTAAAACAGAATGCAGCGACCAAAATGTAGCTTCATATGCAGAGGCAAATAACTGGAGCTGACCGAAGCAATGCAAAGCCGATTGTTTTGCAAGGGTCAAGCAAACCAAATAGAGTTTCTTTTGCAAAAAATAACAATCAAGCTTATATGAATCCAAAGACCTAAAACATACTCTGCACCCAAACACACAAAGTTCGGAATGTAGAGGCAAAACGATAGAGATGCAATACAATTTGCAGCCTTTGCGAACCCTAAAAACGCAAGAAAAACGGAAACCTAATAATGCAAGGACATGCTCGTGGCCCGTTACAAAGGAAAAAGAAGACACAAACCAGGGGAAGGAGGCGCATACATACTCAGCAAGGTACTTCCTCACGGGACCGCCAGGCTCGCTCTGTAATTCCATGAGATAGGGTACAAACTCGGCCAGAAGCGACGGCTCCCTATGCAGCACGATTTCCATCACATTCTTGAGCAGATCGGCTTTAGAAGTGGCATCAGCCTGCATCTTGGCTTCATTGAGCAGCCCAACGGCTTGCTCCCTGGCGCCCATCATCCGCCCCGCCGATGCCATCACCTCCACGCTCTCCTTCCCCCCACCTCCCCCAACGCTTCAACTACGCCGATTCCCACTCCTTGAGCGCTTTGCTACGTACCTTCTGGAGGTCACAGTCATCAAATTGTGCACAACATCAAGGAAGAAGGCCATCTCTGCGGCCGTTGCAACGCCATCGCCGCCGCCATCCCCTTCATCCTCCACTGGCCTCTTCTTCCTCTCTCTCCTGCAAGCTCTTCCTCCTCCCATACCCAACGAACGTTCGCTGCCCCTCGTCCACGTAACGAACGAATCTCGTGCAAGTCAAGAGTAAGAGCCCCTGTTTTCGCCCATATACCGGACGAATGTCGTGCACATCGACGGGTAAGAGCTAAGAACTAAGAACCCCGCTTCTCGTCCGCATAACGGACGAATCTCGTTCGATTACTGGAGTAAGAACCCCACTTCTCGTCTACATAACGAACGAATCTCCTGCAAATCACGAATAAGAAACCCAATTTTCTCGTCCCAATGATGAACGAATCTCGTGCAAGAGACACACTTCTCGCACAAATGACGAGCAAACCTTGTGCAAGTCGACGACTAAGAAGACCCAGTTCTCGTCCACATGTCCAACGAATTCTCGTGCAAGTAAGAAACCTACTTCTCGTCCACGAACCAAACCCATTCTCGTTCATAAAACCAAGTTTTTTTCTTCCACTGAGACAACGATTCTTGTTGTTATCTCATCCAATCAACAACCCTTTAATTTATTTTCTTTTTTCTACTTATTATTGTATATTATTGCAAATGCTTCAACCAAAAGTTTAAAATTTTCCCCATAAAATAAATAATATTAAATAACCCAAATACCTTTTTCAAAATTGAAATCTATTTGGATATTATTGTACCATTATTTATTAATTTATTTATTTATTTTGTGCCCTCTCTATCAACTTGGTCACAAGTCATTGAAAATTTTCAAATGTTGTATGTAATGTGAAAATTCACCACAAAAACTAAGCATTTGAACAAGCCTAATTTTTTTTAAAAATTGTAACAATAATTTAAAAACCTAATTATAGTTGCCACCCATAATTATAGTTGTTCCATTAGCTAATGAACCCATTAACCAAGGTGAAAACTATTACATAGTGAAGGTTAAATTTCAAATAAAATTTATTTGTGAACTTAGAAATTAGTTTTAAACATGATTATTCAATTCCCAAATATTGTCATGAAAGTCATGATTTCACTAATTCACAAATGTGATTAACACCTTTGACACCCAAGGTTTATTTTTCTCTAAGTATTTAGGTTAGATGTTTTTTGTACTCTTTGCATTGACTTCCTTTTCAAAAATACACATCCCAACATACAAGTAATCAACTATTGTAGTACCTTGGTGGCTTCGACACAATAGTGTCAAGTAATTAATGTAATTTGAAGTTTTTTTATTTAGCATCATAATTTTTGATTTTGAAATTTTTGACATATAATGAATAAATACAACAAAATCAAAATTGCTTTCATAAATTACATATTTTTTCAATTAGATTGATCAAAGTTAATTTGAGTTCAGTGTACATGGCATGGGTTTGAATATGGCTACCTTTATTGAATTTTCAAGTTTTTTGACATAAAAATCATTTTTTATGAAAATTTCAACAAAACTAAAAATAATATAATTAGTGTCAAAGCTACCCAAGTACTATGATATTTCTTTACATGGTAATTTTCAATTCAATGTCCACCTTCCTTTTCTTTTGGTGAAAATAAAACATTGCATTGAGATGTTGAAAGGAAGATTTTAAGGATTGCACATTCAAACAAAAAACAAAACACAATAAAAAAAGTTCTCTTAGGAATTTAAGCATGTTTTGACCTTCACAATGGTTTGTACTACAAAACAACTACCATCCATCTTGGGACACGCAATATGATTTAGGAAAAGATGGTGACAATGGAATTGCTATGAATAGTGGCATTGGAGTTTGTACTTTGTACAATGTGAGGAAACTTAGTGCAAAATCAATTGATTAAAACAAACATCAAAGA
>Ga0116229_10013544_pt1 | contig 11511 bp, 8 predicted proteins | sample S1TSphgellanicum_3_FD_87313 | JGI IMG/M metagenome (GOLD analysis project Ga0116229, IMG submission 87313) | Host-associated microbial communities from peat moss isolated from Minnesota, USA - S1T2_Fc - Sphagnum magellanicum MG | ecosystem: Host-associated > Plants > Peat moss > Unclassified... | reverse complement strand
TGATGGTCTGATACTTTGTGGGTGACACTCACAAGCTTATGACTGTACTTCTTGTTGTGTTTGGTTTAGTTTGGCTGGAGCATTCTTTTGGTTACTTTACATGTTTTTGTGGAGTCCAAGACTGAGACTTCCCATTGCTTCTGGAAATGCACCAGAAACTTAGGATGGAGATTTTGCACAATGACTTGTCCAGAGCTGGGGCAGGTCATAATGTGTATATCTACACCCACCTTCAGGAGCTGATGAAGTCAGTAGGTAGTCACAGCAGAATCACTGCTATTTGTGATGAAGGTGGCAGTCTGACACTTTATGAGCAACTCTCATAAGGTTAGGACTGGATTCCTTGTCATATTGCCTTCCAATTGTTGTTGTGAAGATTTTCCTGCAATTTGATAGATATGTTTTTGTGGAGTCCCGCTCTGCAATCACATTGATATTATTAGTTTGCTTGGAAAGTTTGTTTTGTCTTTACATCAGGAGTTTTGAATTGTCATTTGTTCACAATTTTTTTCAGGTCACTAGTTCCTTTGTTCACTCCTGGATACTTTTGCAGATTATTAGTGTCATTGTTAGTGTGCAGTCTTAGGTCAGGTCATGTTCTTCCAAAGCCTGTGGCAATATTGCAGAAGAATTGATGTGTTCTTCCCTTCGCAGGTGGGTGTTCATTCCTCTCTGGGTATTCCATGGTATCATTGCATGAGGCCGGTTTTCATTGCCTGCTCCATCTCCTCCATATGATCGTCATGTATGTTGTGCCTTATTCTCCTCCTCTGTTGATTTCATTGCTGTTCTAGGTTACATTTTCCTGGTGTCCAGGAAGATTTGACTTAACAGTAGTCTTTGATATGCTGCCATTGTTCATACACCATCAGGTGCTGATTTCTTCATTCACAGGGTGGAGTCACTTGCTAACTAGACACTCATCAAATTGTTGATTGCCATTCCTAGATCCATCCAAAGTGCATAAGATCAGAAATATTTCTCTTCTCTGATCTTAGAGTTTAAAGTCAAGTATCCCTTTGGATTAAGTGGAAGCACATTCAGTCAACTTGCTATTTATCATCTGTTCATTGGTCAGAGTTTTAATGTTTATGTATTGACTGTTCCAATCTTGTTTCTGGTCCTGTGCAGTGGGCTCCATGCCACACTGTAGTCTCAATTCCACTACTTATTGCTTTTGAGCTTCTCCTTTGCTGCTATCTTAATACACATGAAGGTATTCATCCAACATACTCCTTTCTTTGACTATGCACTCTTGGGTGTATGTCTCCATGGTCCTGTTTTGACTGAAAGCAGTTGCTGGCAAGGTGTATTACACTTATGCCTGGCAGGTAACAACATTGTGGTCATGCATCTGTGTGATTGTCATGTTGGCAGAATGCATGTGCTGCAATTTTTCTTTTATTCCTCAATAAAATACAACACTAATTGCTCTTCCCTGAAGGAGAGATAAAGAGGTGCATTTACAATCTATAATTATAATTGCTGGAGGGTGGGTGCACAGTATGTGGCGTGCCAGCTGTCAGCCTGAAGGTGGTGTTTCTACCATTACTTCTGTTTCAGGCTGTGATCCTCATTGACAACTTCAGGTATTTGTTCTTTGCTTTGGCTCATCACAATTGCTATGCCCTTGTCACCAGGTCCCACATCTGGACTCATTGGTGTTGTTCTCTTGCAGGCTGGATCTTGTTTGTGTTGAAAATCTCTGTACAATAGAGAACATTTGCTATCCATTAACTTATGGCAAAGTTATTGTAAGCTTTGAGGTTACAATTAGAGAGTGATTGTGCACATGCCTTTGACTGAAAGAAAATGTGGTCTCATGAAGGTGGTATGTATAATTGTGCTCTTGAGGTGTGTATGTACATCAAAAAGCTTATGCCACACATTCTGCTACAAGGTGTTGTGTCCATAAGTCTTCTCTAGTATGCTTTTTGGGTGTTTGTGCTCCAAACTTGGGTTTTGTTCTCTCTCATTGTTTGAGCAGTACCATGGGTTCTCATGATCTTGTTATAGTCTTCTTTTGAATTCCCATCATAGCTAGGAAATTGATGACTTCCTGTTGGTGTAGTTTGCTGGGAAAATGCTTGGTTGATTGTCTGTTCTAGTCTCTGGGATAGTTATTTTGCCAACTGAGTGATGAATAGTTGTCAGAGTTGAGTCAAAGATATACTGTCCTTTTAACTAATGATGCCAATGATTGGGTGGAGCAGGATGTGCAGGGCCCTCATGCCGGGTGATGAGGAGAGCATGACAGGTGAAGCCATTTGGGAAACTCTTCCTGTAAGCCTTCATGTCCTGTTCTCTCCTATCTACACTAGCCATCCTCTCATGCTAATACCTGAAGGCAATTTTCATGGACAAGTAATACAGAAGGAGAATTTTGGGGATGCCTGAATCTGCAATGCTGACAGGTGAAAACTTCCAGGGGTTGTTAGCTTTCATGTTGCCTGTTAATTATGTGATGACAGTATGGATACCATTTGACAAAGGAATATGTACTGATCACCAAGGGGACATTTGGGTGCAGCATTTCTGGGTTGCAGTCTCCATGATATTTTTCATGGCAGCCACAATGTTCACCCTTCTCAAGCTCAGTGGTATTTTCTTTTGCTTCCACTTTGGACTTGAGTTGGAAAGACAGAAACTCTATAGATGTTTTTAGTGGCAGGTTGATGAAATGCATGTTTCAATTGCATTAGACTGAACACGTGATCCCCCACTTGGCTTAGCTATACGTTCCCTCTCTGTCTGGAAAAATGCTACATTAGTGTCTTCTTATCCTTTAGTACATGAAAATGCAGAAATGTTCTTGTAGATGAGCTTCAGAAGTCCTAAAGATGGGGTGGTGGGGGCCTGGTCTTGTAGTCTATTATTACAATGCTTACCTCCTTTTCCTGGTGCTTTGCAGGAATTGTAGGAGCTCCAGGATGGTGGGATTTGTTTATCAACTTTGGGTGGGTTAATGGCTTCTTCTTTTTGGTATCCTTGTAGATCTTTTGTGAGAACCTGCTTTGAAGTTAGTTCTGAACTAGCATGAAGACGTGTACTGGAACTTCTGCTGTACAGCAATTGTTGAGAATTTTTCACAATGTTTGGAATAACCCTCTAAACTGTTTTTGGATACTTATCAGCATTGTGAAGGCTTATGAAAGGTGATGGCTAGGATGTATCTGTAAATTGGCTAACTTTTTGCATCTTGTTCAGTTGCTCTCCTGGCTGAACTCCTCTTTGTAAAATGTCCTTCTGGAAATGTTTGCAGTATTGCCGAGTGTTTTTCTTTTTTAGTGTGCACCAAGTGGTCCAACCCTACCATTCAACAAGATCAACCACCCCAGATAGGCGGCAGCTTATCCATATTCCCATCTGTGCCATTGTTGAGAACAACAACAGAGAGTGCTCTGGATGGGAGTACATCTGCAATGGAGGATGATGACAATGGTGATTGGCTCTGTGGGCGTCAGGAACTGGGTGGTCATTTACTCAAGCTGCCAATTCTTCTCTTTCAAGTACTTCTATGCATGAAATTGGAGGTACAAGCCTTGATTACAGCAGCAAATGTAGTGAGCAGTGAAGTTTAGGAAGTATTGAAATAGCTCAACTATGTTCCACATGCTGCATACTCTATGAATGTTGGATGTCAACTGTTCTGGGCCAGGGAGGTAGATCCAGAACAAGTCATGTTCTGTGCCATTGAGAAAGATTCAGTTGCTCTCAAAGTTCTTTTCTCCTTGTGTTTTCAGCTTCTGCTCTTTCTGCTTCCTTTTCTGATGTTTTTCTTTTTGTGTTTTCTAGTCTTGTCTCTGTTTTCTTCTGTATTGTTGTATTCCTATGGGTGCGCCAGCATCCTAGTTGAGTCTTGCCCTTACTTCCAGACATGTAACAGAAAATCAGCTCACAGTTGGGCATTAGCCTGCATCTGCTAACCTGGTCAGTACCACACAGTGCTGTTGTTGGTTGTTGGACATGTGAGAGTCTGTCACTATTGACTGGACACAATTTTTTTTTCTCTTGTTCTTTTCATTGCTGCTGTTTTTTCTTCTTTTTCTTGCAGTTTTCTTTTACCATCCCTGTTGTTCCAGCTGGAATATTATTAACCTTAGCATTACATCATTTCAACATATTTTTCCAGGTTAAATTAAAAATTTCATAAGGGCAGTTTTGGAAGTAAGGAAAAAGTCACAGTTGTAACCAGGTTATGCAGTCAGAGAAGACCTGTGGTCATATCTTATGGTTATGATTCTCATTTTTGAGTTAACCTGGTATGAGCTACAGTGAAGATATGCTTCTTCTTTGGTGTTTGTACTCATGTCTGTTGACCTGCTGGAACAGGGAACTCCAAAAAGAGCACATGATATGCCTGTGATTGTGCTGTTCTCGCCATTGCTACTGGTTCAGGGTGTGGCTGTTGGTTGTGCATTGCTTAGGCTGCTGGAGCAGCTATGGGTCATGCTTCGCCTCTCTGAGGCCAGTGGTAGCCAACAGTTGGCTTTTTTGGCCAAGGCAGAAGATTGTTGTGGCTTCCTCCATCATGGTTCAAAGTATTTCCTTGTCCTCATGTAGTCAGTGTTGTCAACAAGGACCTGGTATCTTAAAGGAGGCATTGTGAAGAATGGGATGTTATCACAGCTTTTGCACATTACTACTGCTTAATATGTTAAGGTTTGTTGATGAGACATTTTGCCTTTCTACAAGGTGATAATATCCAACCTATATTGGGTTGCAGGCTTCTTGGATGGTGGTCAATAGATGAGACTAGTAGGGAAGAGCATGCACGCCTCTTTCAGACAGACAGTACAAGGTACTGAACCATATTGATCACTCTTTGTTTGCTGAAATGATCTGCAGCAGACAGTGTAGACTTTTTGGACTTTCTCTTGAATGATAGATGATAGATATTGTGTCTTGTAACCCATGGGCATTCTTTGAGCAATCAAGGTAGGACCTATGACTTAGCCTGCCTTGTCCTTGCCTTCAGCTAGATGATTTAGAGGGCCTCCACCTAAATGGTCAGACTTTAGCTCAAACGGTCCTCATAAATCTGTAGCATCATTTTGACAACCACGTGTATTTCTGCTTCTGCAGTTACAATACATTCAGCGGGCTTCCTCCAGAGGTTGTAAAAAAGATGGCAAGAAAAGACCTGGCAGAAGAGGTAACACTTTTGTGCAAGGGGCATTTTATGCATTTAGTGACAAAATCAAAAGCAGTTGGTATTAACCATGTGGGTGTGGCCTGCAGGTTTGGAGGCTGCAGGCTGCTCTGGGTGAGCAGGCAGAAATTACCAAGCAACAGCAGCAGGAGTTTGACCGCCTTCAAAATGTAAATATCTGAGCTTGCTCTATGTAATGTCATCTGCCTCCCTCCAATGCTCATGGATGATTGACTGGGTAGACTTGACATGTCTCATAGTAATTCTGTTTGTTTGGACAGGAAAAAGTGCTCTGCCGAGTTTGTTTTGAGAGGGAGATTGTGATGGTTCTCCTGCCATGTCGGCATCGTATTTTATGCAGGTTAATCTTCTTCACTATTTTCTTTGAGCTCATACAGTAGGAAGTGATTTAGTTGGTTGCATACAACCTAGGTCCAAGCAAGACCCATGGAGAACTTTAAGAGCTGTCTTGAAGTAGATAACCTGTTGAAAAGTGCAGACCATGGGGGAGTAAATCATGTAACTTTGCTATTTTTGTGCTCCAGATGACATAGTTGTGAAACTAATAGCTTTTCTGCTGACAACTTCATTGAACTTTGATCTAGATGTTGCTAATTCAGAAAGCTCAGTAGTCCTTATTAGAAGAGAAAAATAGGGGTGGATAAGAAGGGCACCCTGACCAATATCATCTTTGGACTGGACTCTTGTTTTAGGATGCATCTGTGGGCTTTTAATTGAGGATCTATTATAGGGGGTGTGCTGCCCATGTTTCTGTGAGTCTAAAGAAAACAATTAGCTATAGTATGAACTGTAGTGTTCCTATGTCAGCAGAATTGATGTAAGCTGGTGCTGAATCTTCAGTCTGGAGAGTAGTTCTGGTACTCATCATTCAGCTTGTAAGGAGCAGAGTTGATCACATGGCCTCTCTGCCACCAGTTGAAATTCCTATTGATCCTTATTTGTTTTCTAAAATTTGTGTCTGCAGCTTCTGTTCAGAGAAGTGTACGCACTGTCCAGTTTGTCGGAGTGTCATCATGGAACGGATGCCAGTTTTTGATGTGTAAATATTCAACGTCTAAAAGGTTGTTTCCAGCGTGCAAGAGGACTAAACTTTCAAGGTTGGAACAGTTCCAAATCAGCTTCAGATCACATGCATCTAATAGGGAATCCAGCTCATTTATCCTTTGAACAGGACCACACAGAAAATATCTACTCTGCACTACACATGGTCATTTAAGGATTCTACAGACAAACAGCACCAAAGAATTGAGATTGGGTGTGTAAATATTATCAGGGCTAGATGCAATGTTCTGACATTAGCTGCAGGGTACCCATGCCATTTTAGTAGAGCTTGGAATGCCATATTGGCAATACTCTTCATGTGTGTCTCTCGTCACTACATAAAAAGATTTTGGAGTTTCCAATGGTTTGTCTCTTTTTTATTTCCTCTGGTTTTTATTATTTGACAGATGGCATCTATGAAAAGCCTGAGCTTATTAAACTTTGAGCATCTGTGGTGCTATGAAGGTCTCTTTGGTATGACTTTCTGGATGGCCCTTGGCCAACAATGGGTTGGCTTTTCAATTTCTTGACTTCAGAACTTTTGGTGAAGATCCTCCACATGTACAGAGATGCCACATGAGTGTGAGGTGTTAATGCAGATTCCGGATGCAAATTGTGAGTTTCACTTATGGACTGTTTGTTCCAATATGGTTGTCGGTGAGAAGTTGGCCTCTGTTGTTTATGTTCTTTCTACCATAGTATACTAAAGGATAGTACTCACATATTATTGATGTCGATATTCAGATGCTGTTGTCTCAGTCTAGGAGGGTTTTGGTTCAGGCAGTGTGTTCTTTCTGTTGTCACCTTACCTAGTGATGTGATAATAATATGCTTATAGGTGTCTGGTATTAAGGCAAGGGGGACCTTATTTGTGGTCCATTTGTGCCTGTTCTGACTGTATGTGACTGTCGATTTGCAATCGAAGAGTTGCACCTGAGAGTAATTTGGAACAATATAGTGTTCTGTAACAGGTCTACCAGCTTGTCATCCATTGGACTGCAAGGCACCTGTACAAGCTTTCTCTTGTTCTTATACTTGTGTTTGCATGTTCCAGGCATGGGAAGGTGGGGTGGCATCAACAAGCAGCAACAAGGACTTCCTGCAATATCTCAAGGGATCATCATTTGCTGAAATTTTCTTTGGTGCTTACATGTATCTTTCCCAAGGTAAGGGAGGATCAGAAGTCCTAGTCCTTGGATCTGAGCTGAACCAGGCAGAATGCATCAGCTGACCTACATGGACATGAGCCTGGAAAGTCAGGTCCATTTTTTTCCAAATGGTGTGCAAAAAAAAAAGGATGCAACTAATCCATTAGGAAGTATACTTAAAAGTATTTTCAATTATAATGAAATATACTTTCAACATTCCATGATTTCACAGCATACCAAAAAAGACCCTTCTATCTCCAGTGTTTAAAAAATATACAAATGGTGACGTCCCTGAATCATGTAACAGAATCACCATATTCTCATGGCCTCCCCATTTGTTGCCCCACATGACAACTCCCTTGAAGCTGAATCTGATGTCATCACAAGTGAAATTCCCAACAATGTCAATTTATTGTATCTGTAAGTGTGATTGCAACTCCACCCATCCCTACACATGATGTATCTCTTGTGATGGGTATACAAAGAAAACCATGGTGTCGACATAGGTGGGCCTAAAGGGGCTAAAGAAACACATGGTATTGGTGAAGGAGGTAAGATGCACCAAAGAGATTACTTCGGAATTTGAGGAGTTATGATTGCTACCATTGGTACATGATAGCGTTATGTTTGGTCTTGGGCCTTGGCACTTTGTTGCGACTTCATCTCAATCCACACTTTGTAAGCTTTCCCTTTTGAGAACTACTTTTCTTCCCTTCTCTTTATCATGGTGTTTGAGTGACATGAACCCCCAAAACTGGAGACAAATTGCACTGAATAATATAGAGGGTCATGGGCTAAACAAAATACCGAAGTAGATGAACAACTTTGGCATTAATTGAAACAGTTTTGACCCTTTTTAAAATTTGAAAAATTGTGTACTCATTAGAGTTATCCTTGAATTCACACTCAAATTCTTGTTATTCTCCAAATGCTAAGTATTTGTAAAGTTTGCAAACTTTTCAAAAAATGAGGATCAAGTATTTAAACAGCAATATTAATCACACATGATTTGAAGAAATTTGATCTGAGTTATAGTAGCAACAAATTGGCTTCAAATTGATGGACTCAAAATTGAAACCCATGTCAAGCCCTGTCGGGCACATGAAGGAAGCTGTTAGAAAACTCTGATGATGTTGCCAAAATTGGTCAAATGCATCATCAGGAGCTCAAGAGCTTCCGAGTAAATTGCAAGAAGGGAGGAGAGTCTTCAGGCACTAGTGTAGTTTACTAGTTGGCACTGGCTCCTGCCCCCCCCCAAGCTTCTCAAGATTTGCAGGGACGATTTGCCCCCTCCCACTAGACTATTTTTAGGCCTTGTCATAGAGTCTCCAATGGATATTGCTGTTGAGCTCTTTAGCCTCTTTGGGTGGGATTCTGTGTAGCTAATTTAAGGCATCAAATGTCAACCCAATGCCCAAAAGCAAAGGCAGTTTTGTTGGGTTGGTATCAAATATATCCATATCGTCAGCAATCTGTCAGTTGTGAAAGTTGATGATGCGAACTCTTTTACTCTGCATTGTACAATCTTGGAAACCCACAGAGCGAGATAATAGAGGCTACAGTACACCTTTACTCGTCTTGGGTTGCGATCGCCCAGTGTCCCGAATCTTTAGAAAGTATTCAACTTTTGATATGCAATCTCTTTCTTGCACAGCTGAATCTGCAGTAAGTAACATCTCCACATGGTTGTAGCAGTGGGCTTCTTGGTTGATCACAAATCACAAATACAATTTTGCGGCTTGAGGAGTTCACCTTCAATTCTTGTGGGATCTGGGTCTATCAAAGTTAGTTTTGATGCAAAAAAAAAAAAAAATGACTTCTTCTCAGAGGTGGGTTCTATTTGATTGTAGCAACAACACAAAAAAATATTCATGTTATCCAAGAGAACTTATATCTTGCAAATGCTATTCCATGTGCCCAAAAAGGGATTTTGGTCAGTTTAATAGTAACATCAAGGATATCAAATGTGGGCTCAGCTTCGCTTCGCACTACCCATGACGATGATTAAATTATTTCATGTTAATATAATAGTTTTGTTGTAATCAATTTTGTCTTTTCAAAAGATAAAATTTTGTGAATTTTGCTATATATCATTTTGTTTCATTAATGTTTTTTTACATTCTTGATTGGGTATGCAAAATATCAATGAAAGTCCGATTCATTAGAGAAGTTCAGAACAAGATACATATAGACAAAAGAAAATAGAACATTAAAAAGGTGCAAAAAAGACAACCAGATACAAACGGACAAAAACATTGAAAGGGTGCAAAACAAACAACAAAAAAATCAATTCTGAAATGAAATTTGATCTATGATGAATTATAATTCGAAATGAACAAAAATACCCATCCTACATAAACTAGCTCCGATGAAACATCATCACTAGAATTTAATCAAAATGATTGCGAATTGCATTTTCAAAAAATTCTTATTGTTGATTATGAGTAAATAAGGGTACAAGGTTGAACATAATTTGTCCTACTTTAGTATGCACTTATGGTTTGGATTTGGACATCTAAATTGGATTTTATCGAGTATGATTTAGTAGTTAGAGGAAAAGACTACACTACATATATGGAAGGAGGAGGAAATGAACACAAAGGCCAAAAGCTTGGCTGACATTGCAGGTCTTCAGAGCTTTCCCCCTGTACATACAACTCATCCAGTGTCAACGTGTATGCGTGGTGGGAGCTTTACATTGTATCTACACACTCAAAAGAGTACTGTAGCCCCTGAGAGTAGGTGGGGTTCACTAATTCACACTCCACACAGATTGTTAGGATTTAGCAAATGCCTGTTTTGCATGCACATGATCCAATGCTACAGTGCCCAATTCCTATTTTTGATCTTACAGGTGTTCTTGCTGAATAATCCCTGAACTTGTTTTTTTTTGTATTGGGTAGAGATCAGATCAGATTGTTCATTGCAAAAAGGGGAAATAATTAGACCATTGAAATATTATTGTAAACTTGTAATTTCTATACATATGATTTTCAACTACGCTTGTTGCAGTTGGTTGCTATCTGAATAATAGATAGTCGTCTGAAGGACCACCCACTTAGATCTGCTGGCACCAAAGAATGCAAATTAGTGAATATTGGTAACTGGGAAACAACAAAACAACTCTCAGGGGCATAATTAGTGGAAGGTATAATTCATCTGAGAACTGCACAACATTTTAAAATAGCTCTTTTAAAGTATAGAACAAAAATTTCCTAAGATTTGGAGGTCTCTTTGAATGTCTCTGTGAACTCTGATAATCCTGACTGACTGTGAAAACTGCACTATCAACTTGGTCACAAAAAAAACTGGAGAATCTCACACAATACTTAAAAACATTTTTATTAGTTCAAATTCTACAAACCCCCATGATATCCACATTGATCGGAAATAGTGCTCAGTAAAAATACAGAATTACCATTCAACTTAATTAGTACAAAATCACTCATGTGGAAGCACTTCAGCCACATTTTGGGCAGATAATTTTATATATATATATATAGACATTGACAATATCTAATAATATAAAAGAGGATAGGCCATATAATAACTGTGTCCCAATAATCATATAATTGCATACTACATTTAGCCTTTTATTTTTTTGGCTAATCTTAGTGAGTTGGCTTGAAAAAAATTCAAAATGGCTAAAAAAAATCCAAATAAGTAGCAAAATTTTAGCTTCTTATCAGGTAATGACTTTTGCTCGATAGGGCAAATTATCCAGACTAGAAACAACAATTATAAAATTAAAAATGTCACTACTACAAAATGTAAGTGCAATTCATTAATCCCTATTCAATGGACCAATGAATTCGTTAAAAATCAGATGAAAACCTTTTGACATATAAAGATACAATTTGTTGTAATGTGTGATTCCATGAAGTTCCCCCATGAATGTCCCATTTGCAATAAGTTCACAATAGTTCACCTGGTGAAAATTCCTCTTGTTCAATGTGGGACCAAAAGAAAACTATATGGATAGACTATCTACTTAGTCTTTAATTTGCCCTCTTATACAGCCAGACCCAATAAACCAGGTTTGTCACACCCTTCTCCCCCGCCACTCCCCCCCCCCCCCCCTCACCTCACACCTCACTGCCAATATCGGTCATTCACCATCAGCCCACCAGTACAGCCGTTTCGGGCAGC
>Ga0116229_10013543_pt1 | contig 11511 bp, 6 predicted proteins | sample S1TSphgellanicum_3_FD_87313 | JGI IMG/M metagenome (GOLD analysis project Ga0116229, IMG submission 87313) | Host-associated microbial communities from peat moss isolated from Minnesota, USA - S1T2_Fc - Sphagnum magellanicum MG | ecosystem: Host-associated > Plants > Peat moss > Unclassified... | reverse complement strand
GGGGGCTCAAAAAAACATCAATTTCTTTAATAAATTGAATTTCACCTTGTCTTTCATTTTGCCTGTGTGCATGCCTCCATTGTTGCTACATATGTTTTCATTACTCCTACATGTACAACTACTATAATTACTTCAACACCTTATGCATTAAATGTTGAGTTTCAACATTTCATACCAATGGGCTTTTTTCATTTTAGTAAAGTAGCCAATGGGACCACTTGTGGAAATCTAAAGATGTTAATTTGCCTAGCAACCAATTTGGGTGGGAACTAAAACTAGCCCCATTGGATAATATAATTTTTCAATATAACTACTTTGATATTCCATAGGAAGAAAAGTTTGGCCCTAAAACTATATCTAGAGGTGCTAAAGCTTAAAATTTGGCTATGATAAGAAAATATTTGGAGTTGTTTGGTGATTTCAACACTTTATGTGAAGTTTTATTGGCAATTTGCCACATTTTTTTCTCAATATGGTGATTATTTGTGTTGAGATGTAATGTTTTGAGCGATCATTGAAGTGTATTTCTGGTTTGACAAAAGCAAATAAGACCTAACAATGTTGAACAAATAGGTGAACATCATAATTCAATTACAAACACAAGCACTTGCGGGGGAATTGAACCTCTAAAACTGGCCTTTCTAGCACAAGTGACCCCAAAAAACAAACCAATTTAATTTACATTCATAACTTTTAAAAAATCATAAGATCAAAATCCATTGCAATTGGATTGAAAAGAGGGGGTGGAAAATGTTGGCAACCCAAAGTGTTTGGCTAATAGCCATTGTCTTCAACATAGAGAAACAAACATAAGCCATCATCGTTCTATTGTTACAAAAATAGGCTAGCCAACATCTATGCATCATAATAATATGAGTGTTGTGTTGTTTTCCATTGTTCAATGCATTCCGCACACAGAAAATTTTACAATGTATAAAAATGTTGTGCAAACATGCACACAACAAGAGGTAGATGGGTAATGAACCTATTGCAAAGTTTTGATTTCATGAAAGCTAAAGTAAAAAAACACATGTCATCCTCCACATTACCTACTATTTGTGCCATAACCAACTTAGCCAACTTCACATATTTTGGGAAGCTCAATGCTAATATTCAAAATGTTGTCATAAGGCACCACATCTAAATTGAAGGATTAGTGTCAAAAGGTGGCACCATACATGTTGCACTCGACTTCATTGTGAACTTGAACATGTTTTATTGAAAATCAAGGTCATTAACATTCAACACCTTGAAAACATTTGTTTCATGGACATCAATGATCTGAATTTTTTCATAATAGGATGTAACTTTCATAACTACAAGGTGTTTGGCAAATGATGCTTCACATTCTAACTATAGCCAATATTAAAAATACACAATATCAAGAACATGCATGACCCCATGGGCTGGAAATCGAGATTTCAATTCCCAAATCAAAGCCTTTTCAAACCTTGCCAAAACACGTCAAAAACCCAAATCTAGAAATTAAAGGGAAAAAAAATTTAATTACCAAATCCCTAACCCTAAAAATAGATTGAACCCTAAACCTAGTGAAACCCTAATCCTAAAAATTCAACTTGACCTAAAGTTTGGGTTTAAAACTAAAGGCCAAGGTATATCCAATGTGTTGATCATATCCAAAAAATAAAATAAAAACCAAGTGAATCCTTATGCTTAAAAACACCAACTTGATCCAAAATCAAGGTTTTATTTTAAAAGGCAAACTTGATCTACAATGATTTGCCCATGTACATCCAACACCTTTAAAAACCAGAAATCAAATCCAAAAAAAACCAAATGAAAGCTTAAACTTAAAACACCAACTTAGTCTAGAATAATTGTTGTGGATGTCATAGGGGCCCAAACTTGATCCATGAATTGCCCAAGGTGCATTAAACATATCCAAAATCTAAAAATTAGAAATAAAACAACTTTTAAAATTTTCCAAGTGAATCCCTAACCCTAAAATCACCAACTTGATCCACATTATGGAAAAATGAGCATCTCACCACCAGTTTTATGTTAATAATGATAACCCTAAAAAAAATAATTTAATTGCAGGTTTATTATTACCTATGCATTGGTTTTTAAGCAGTGATTCAACAATTACAAACATGTCTTCATTCACAAGTGATGGCATCATGGTCTCCAAATCTTGGTGTATTGCCCAACAATGTTGGCCATTCAATTCAAATGCCAAACATTGAACTCTAGAATTTAGGTCAAGGATCCACCACATTTGGATGTTATCGTGTTGAAATTCCAACAATGATTCGAATGCCCAAAAGTTATTTGCAATGAACCTGGAAGTACACAATACATATTATAGACATCACCTTGGCATACCTTAATGACTACCACCAAGTTACACATAAATACATTTTTCATTTGTGCAAACTTGATGAGAGAATGGATTAACTCCAACAAAGGCAAAATGTAAGTAAATATAACCAAAATTTGAAGGTCACATAGGTGTTTGTAATTCATTTTGGCCTATTGGTTTGTGGGGCTATTTAGGGCCATTTTGAACAACAACGTTATGTATTTTGTCATCACTTGTTTGGCAGGACTAAACATCAATATCCATCATGTTTTCACATTCTGAAGTATTTTGTTTCCTTTTGTTTCCATTATTTCAGCAAGCTTCGTGAATTCCAAATGCTTCTTAGTTGAATGCACAAAATAAAAATGCAAAATTTGTATCAAATTTTCCAATCGAATCACCAAAGGCAAACTTGACAAGGTCTACACTACTAGGTTAGTATGATGGGCCATGCAATGGACCCCAATTGAATGAAAAGCATATTAGTCATGGATTTGTTCAATGAAGCCAATTTTGGTGCCTTGGAAAACATTGACACCATCTGCCCCAAAAGAGATGATCTTGTCGACAATATGGTCCCTTGCCAACCTGCCACCTATCATCATTTCCTCCATAATCACCTTAGTTAGGTTATTAGACCTTGATCCCTCTACCACTCGATTTGAAAAAATGAGATTTGAGATTTTTACCCATTTTTCCACCACATAATAATGGACAAACAACCAAGACTAGTTATTAAATTTAAAAACTTCATCGCAATTCAAAGCAACGTACCCTAATAACCCCCACAATAACTCTAGTTGACCACATCACCTTTGATGCATGAATTCAACCATTGTCCATCCAAAGCTATCACTCCAATGTTTCTTGTTATTTTTGGGGAATGTTATAAGAAGTCATACAAAGGCTTCAATGTTTTATACTCCAACATTGAACATCCTTGCTACAACAAATGCAAGATTGGTAAATTGGATCATTTTTTTGCTTTTTCGCAACTTAGGCATCAATAGATTCACAACTACAAGAAACCAACAAATTCAGGTTTGTTGCATGCCTGAAATACTTGGAGTAATACTAATCCTTTTTCTTCACATTAGTCCCGATGTTGTTCTCAGCCTTCTTAAGACCTACATGATTACAAAATGAATCCCATTTAGTAGGCAAAAGTTTATCTTTCCCATCCACCTCATAATAAATTAGGCACTTAATTATATGCAAATTACCATGTGACCCTAGACACAATTCTACCGATGGAAACTTTGTAACCCAAGAGTCTTGAAATTTTATTGTGGCATTATAATTCAGTTTCTTGACTTCTAACTTGGGTTGGACAATGGGCAAATTAGATTTAGGGGTGAGAAAGGGGTCATGATCACTCATAACATCATCATGATTTAATGAAGTTGAATGATCAATAGTGTTACTTGGTGAAAACAAAGTAGGAGAAGATGCAATAAGACCTCGAGATGATGATGTTACATTATAATCAAATACCAAAAGAGGCCCACTGACATTAGCAATATATTTTTATTAAAATATAAATATTTAAACTTGTAAAATGTGGGAATTATGGGGTGAAATCAAGTTAAAGGAGCTAAGGGCACCAAGGTAAAAGTCCTTTTACAAGGATTGTACATGACACATGTCATTTTTGTATTGGTTTATAATTTAAAATTTAAAATTTTGGATACCCCATTTAACATTGCATTTTAAATATAAATAAAATTTGACTACAAGTTGATTTGATATCATGTATCTTACGAATTAATTTCCTTTACTACATATATATGAACAACTTTTGTTAAAGTCACATTTTCAAAATCCATAATTTTCAAGGTCAAAAACACTTTTGAGTCAAATGTGTTCAAGTGGGTTATAAAAACAATTTTCATCAATTCAAGTCCTTTTGCCCTTCTAATCATCAATGTTAAAATCTTCTTTAATTTTCAAAAGGAATGGAACATATTTGGTAGAAATAAAAAGACGTTTGAAAAAAAATAAAAATTGTCCATTCTTGAAGTTTGAGTGCTTTGAACATGTAAAAAAAAAATTGATTTGTGTCAAGCTTTGAGCATGTAAACTAAGCAATTACTGGAAAATATTCCAAAAACAATTATAACAATCTAAACTATTATGTTTCCCTTGTGATTTTTCAAACGTACACAAATGTAGTTTTAAAGAGTGTCTACTCACACTTGGATGGTTTCTTTTACTGCAATTTTATGCTACAATTGTGCCATTTTGAAAGGGTTTAAAATTGGAGACAGAAAGCCAAGGCTATAATCAAATGGGTAAAAGAAACCAAAATCTGAAACCTATAAGTAGATAACAAAAAAATTAAAGCAATAAAGGAAGAGGTTTTAGCTTAATCATTACAAGAATTCATGGTTTTTTTACTTGAAAAACTAGTCAAAAACAACTAAAAAGTGACAATTGTTCAACTTGATTGGAAGTTGTCTTGGACAAATCATATTGAACATGTCCATTTTGATTAGGTCATTTTGACCTAGTCTTTTTTACTAGGTCATTTTGACTAATCATTCAAAATTTGGGCAACAATATTTTTGGTAATTAATTTTAAATTACTTACCTACTTGCCCACCTACCTACCTTTTAGCTAGTTAGCTACCTTACCTACTAACCTACCCACCTAGCCTAAATAATTAATGAATAATTTAAATTTAAATTTATTTTGTATTATTAAAAAAACCCACCTAGTTATCAACCTAGCTACTTAAACTAGGTAGCTAGGCTACCCACTTGAATAATTAGCTAGGACACCTAACTAAGGTAGTGGCCTAAGATGGCAAATGTGGGGACTTGAACTCCTCACCTCCATTTTGAGAAGTCAAGTCCTTATCATTGCACCACCACCATCATAACATGAAAGTTTTCGTGAACATATTGTAATAAACATGTTCAATTTCTTTTACACTATTTACAAAGGTAGATAGGAGGGATAGATAGGGACATAGGAAGGTAGGAAGATCAAACATACTAACTAGGATACCTAGGCTAGGTTACCTATGCTATGTATTATATACTAACTAGCCTAGGTTATAACTTATACCAACATGGGCTACATAATATATTAGCCTATGCATAAGTACTAACCTAGCCTATGCTATATTAGGCTATTATATTAGACTATGTACCAACTAGATGTAGACTTAGGTAGGGGCTATGTTAGGCTATGTAGGCCTAGGTAGGGTCGAAATAAGGGTTATATTAAATTATGTAACCCTAGGTAGAGTTAAATAAGGGTTATGTTATGTTATGTAAGCATAGGTAGGAGATATGTATGGGCTTCTTAGGCCTACTTAGGGGCTATGTAAGGTTATGTAGGCCTAGGTAGGGTCTAAGTATGGGCTATGTTAAGCTATATATGTTGGCTTAGGTAGAAAATATTTATGATTTTGGGCTACTTAAAACTACTTAAGAATTATGCAAGGATATGTAGGGGTGGTGTTTAGGCATAATTAGTAAGGGCTATGTAGGGTTATTTAGGGGTTATGTAGGCTATACATAAGCCTAGGGAGGGTTTAAGTAAAAGGTATGTTAGGCCATATAAGGCTAAGTAAGAAATATGTAAGGGCTATGTAAGGTTATGTAAGGTTGTGTTTAGGCATAGGTAAAAGCTATGTAGGGCTATATAAGGGTTATGCACACTATGTAGGCCTAGGTAAAGTCTATGTAGTAGCCACCTAACTAGGTTTACATAGGGGCCTTTATCGGGTTTAAGTAGGGCATGGCTATTTAGGCTATGCAAGGTTATGTAAGCATATGTGAAAGTTATACATGTAACTAAGAGGTACATAAGGGGGTACCTAAGCATACATAAGGGCCAATATTATTGGGGTTATATATTGTAAAGGCTATGTGGGCCTATATATGAAAGGGCTATGTAGGGGTTATATTGTAGGTTTATGGAAAGGTTATGTAGGTTTAAATACAAGCTACGTAGGCCTATGTAAAGGTTATGTAGGCCTAAATAAGCCTTAATTATATGTAGCTTTACATACATTTGCCCTACATAACCTACACCATAATCCTTACATTACCTAGCTACTAAATCTATGCAAACCAAGGCTTATTTAAGTTAGCATAAGTTCACCTAAAATATAACCTAGGTTCATGTAAGCTCACATAAATGTACCTATGCTAATTTAGGCCTATCATTTATTTACCTACCTTTTTACCTACCTTCTATACCTTAATTTCCTACCTACCTACCCTACTTTAATTTCCTACCTCTTAATTACCTATTTATATGTGATTTACCTACAACTTGTAAACATTTATATGTAATATTTTCTTTTCCAAAATGTATGGTTGTACATGTCCCATTTAGCTCCATGTCTTATTTGACTACACCTTTGTCTTTTTTTACTATAGATGTACACATCTTGTCCTATTTGACTATATGTATTAATTAACAATATGTCTCATTTGACTACACCTATGTCCATTTTGACTAAAAAGGTTCACTTTTGGTCATATTTGATTAAATGTCACATTGACCAAGGAGTCAAAAAGGTCATTTTAATCAAATAAACCAATCAAAATAGACATGTCACTTTAGCCACTAGGGGCCTTCAGTCAAATTGACCAAACTTTTAGTCAAAATGGACATGGCAAGCAAATTGGACCACTTGAAAAGCCATGAATTCTTGTAGTGTAATAGACCTTGGTTGAACAACATAAAACAAATGTAAAAAATAGAGGATATTGAAAACCTTAACCCTTTACATGAAGTTGTAGTAACCTAGTAGGGCATTTGTTTTTGGTGATCTATCTCACAATTTTGTAACAAAAAAATCTGGAAAAAATGATTATTTCAAAAATGTCAAGGAAATAAGATATTCTGAAATTTGAAAACACAATGGATATCAAGGGAATCTCCATGGGCAATAAGAAAAAACTGGAGGCTCGTTACAATGCAAAAAAATAGTAAATGGGATGTAAACTAAAATCCCAATGAGCCATGAAAACAACATTTTCTTCCCCCAAAACTTGAATGAATCTATAAAAAATGATTGTTTCATAAATGTTAGGGAAACAAAACATTTTGAACTCTAAAAACACAATGGATGTTGAGGGAATCCCCATGGACAGTAAGAAAAAATGGAGGTGCATTAAAATGCAAAAATAATAGTAAATTAAATGAGATGTTTACCAAAATCCTAATGAACCATGAAAGTAACACTTTCTCCCCCAAAAATTTGAATGTAACATAGCCAAAATGGAACACAAAATTGATGATTGAAATTTGAACACATTGTACATGATTCAAAAGTGAGTTCACAATAAAACAACCACTTCACATCATAACTAGTGTTTAATATTTCATATTTTATGTGGCAATTTAAATTTTTGTTGAAATTTTTGAATTAATCTATATAATAACATTCAAATTATACCATGGGAACATGTGAATAAATTTAAAATTAATCTAATAAATGAAAAACACCCAAAAACACTTTTAGAACACTCGTAACCACTAATTTTACTACAAAAAGCACACGTGAATGGCCTTGAAAATATTTTTAAAAGACATAATTAGGGCAAAGTTTGAATGTAAACCTTAAAATAATAGTATTAATTTTTTATAAAAGATTTTTTTTGTTTTTAAAAGATTTTTGGAGAATATTTTAAGAATATTTCAAATTAAACAATCATTTTTAAGTAACCAAGTGGGCGGGTGTTGGTCATTTTATTGTGAACACACCCTCGAGCTTTTTGTTCAACTAAATAAATATGTTCAGTTGTTGTTGATGATTAAAATTATAGGAAACTAAAGGTTCATAACAAGTTGCAACCCACTATCCCTTGAGTTTTTCATCTAGCAAGAAGGAAAAGAAAGCAAGAGGAAATTTCTAATGAATCTTTATATTCGTCATGTGAAAATTATGGGTGAATTGACACATACATCAACTTTACACACACAACAGTAGTCTTTACCCAAACACCAACAAATGGTTAAGGTTCTTAGACTACAAATTGAAGTGTGAATTTTTTTTTAATCGTTAATTTTTTGGAAAGATTTTAAGAGTTTTTTTAGCTTTTGTGATTGAATGCAATGAAGGAAGCAAGAGTGTAGCCAACAAGTGTATCATTGCATTCTTTTTCCCTTTGATTTGCTTTTGATTGCAATTTTGAAAAAATATATTTCTAAGTCATTGATTCCCATTATGCCTTTACTCCAACATCACAAGTGCATAAAAGTTCGAATTAGATGAAGGTGGTGGTTTTTTTATTGAACATTTTTTTTCTTCTTATTTCTAATAATCTTTGTCTTGCATCTTGTGTTTCTTATTTCTTCATTTTTCCTCTTTTCCTATCACTAATAACAAAGTGTTTGATATTATATGTCAAATAGGTTCATCTATTCCACATGCAATATCACAAGTGGAAATAAACATTTCATTATGGGGCCTTGGTTTTAATATAATCAATGTGTTTGCTAATGTGACAAGACTTAAAGTTGCAAGTCCCTTTCCTACTTTCCTTGAAGGATGGGGAACATCATTTTTTGCATTTGGGGCTCACTTTTTCAAAATTCCAACCATGTCAAAATTTCAATATTTTTTAGCAAACTTAAAGAAGGGAACTTGTTGATTATTTAAAACAGGAAAAATTATTATCAAGAGAAGAATTGTTATCAAAAGGATTTGGGGTTGGATGTTCATGCTGATTTTCAACCCCATATTTGCCTTATCCACATGGCCCCTTTGTGATTTATGTTGTTATTCATTTTTAATTACAAATTTGCAAATAATATTTTGTTGTTTTACATCATAAACTTACCCCCTTTGTGTATATATGATTTTACAACATTTTAACAATGTGTTCAAGATTAAATGTTGATTAATCATTGATATGATGTTTTAATGGCATTGTAATATAATGATCAATCTACACAATGTGTTACAATGTCATCACAACATTGTATCAATGATTGTATCAACATTTAATTTTAAACACATTGTTAAGATGTTGTAAAATCACATATACACGAAGCGCGCAAGTTTGTGATGTAAGATGGTTTGATTTACCAAAATACCATTGCATTTTATTATAGTCGACAAACAATGGCATTTCAAAGTTTTGTCTCATTTCCAAGAAGTTGGGCAACTTGTGAAAAAGTGCCACAAGTATTGTCATCAATTGTGACTAGATGTGTCCTAAATCAAAGTTGCAAACATTGGCTTCTTAGACACGTGTTGCAATATGTCATTATCAAGACACATGAAATTGATAACAAATTAGCTAAAGTTGTTGTTCTTAACAAAATGGCTAGTTTTAAAATATATATGTACAAAATTAACAAATTCACGATCCACATGAAGCACCAAATGTTGGATGTTTTTGTTCTTTCATTTCATTTTTTCATGGGTTTGATGGGGAAAAAAGTCATAATATGGTTTTAATGTTAGATTCAAGGTTCAAAATTATGTGCATGGTGACTAATAAAAATGTAAAGGTGTAAATAAGAGGTAGTCAAATATGACACAAAATAATTACTTTGGATGATATTAAATACCATAGTTGCTATGTCAATTCAACATCAATCATATTCTTTTCAAAACAATTGAAAATTTCAAAAATAAGTTTTCTAAAGGAAAATTAAAAATTTAATGGAATATTTGGGAATATATCATTTGTCAAAATGAACTTTTCAAATTTATAATTCATCATAGACAAAATTCCATTTTCAATTTTATTTTTCTTTTGGGCTTATTTGTATCTTGTTGTCTATCTTGTTCTTGCCTTCCTTTTTATGTGGGTGATCATCACTAATAATGCATAGCAATGTGAAACATAAGTTAATTAATTGATTGACAAAAAATTGTATGATAATACTACAACAATTATTGTAGTACCTTGGCAATTATAAAATGATAAAAACACACATTTTTAATTATTTTGAAAAAAAATTTAAATGATTAAATTTAACAAAAAAAAGATGGAGTATACATATGTCAATTGAAATTACACCTTAATAAATACAATGTAGTTCACACTTTGTATAATTTCATAAATTAGAATAAACAACATCAAATCATGAATTGATGCATATTCCAAAAATATTCAAAGCTTAATCAAGTAAAAAGTATCAAGACTTTTAGTTAGGTGAAGATTTAGGTTTAGTTTAAATTTCAAAAATGTGGTCATTGAAGTTTTGATTTTGAAATTTCAAACCTATGCAATAGAAAAAAACAACAATTTTGCAACCAAAACATAGTTGCAAATGACATTTTTTAATTGCAAAATTTGGTTACAAATGCTAAGTTTTATTTTAATGATGGAAATTAAAAATCCATGCACATTTTTAGAAAACCTAATGTTTAGCCAATTAAAAGGTCAGAAATTAATCAAATGAAGTTTCAAAGGTTGAGATCAACTATTTAAAAAATTGTTATTTAAGGTTTTCATTTTGAAAGTTCAAACCTCTAGGCAAATTAATATAAACAACCTCAAATTAAGAATCCATGCATATTTTAGAAAGACCTTAAAACTAACCAATAATTTCTTTTTGTTTTATTTTTTCAATTTTGTGAAATAAGTGAACTAGCTAACATCCACAAAGACTTAACCAAATTTGGCTACAAATGGAATCTTGCTACATTTAGCAACATGCTCACAACATGTTATAATCCTCTAAATCTAATGATTTTTATTTTTTAAAAATTCTTAATATTGCAACTTTGGGTTAATATTTCCCCAAAAACTCCTTTGTATGAGTTTTAGTTTTTTTTTTTGGCATAAAGGGCAAAAAAATGTTGTTACCAAATTAAAAACTCTGAAAATTTGAGTTAGGCAAAGGTTTTAAGTTCAAGACAAACATTCAAAAATCTATGATGAACATTTTCATTCTCAAAGGTGGACCTTAAATAATTTGAAATAAACAACCTCAAATGACAAATCTAAACATATTGAGAAATGATCCAATTTTCTTAGCCAAGTAAAAGTATCCAAAAATTTAATAGTTAGGTGAAATTTTTAAATAATAATTTTAAATAATTTTAATTACTTTATATATATTTAAAATTGATGAACAAGGTTCTCATTTTGAAAGTTCAAACCTAGGGAAATTACAACAAATAACCTCCAAGTTATGAATCCTTGCATATTTTTAAAAGTGCATAACCAAATAATTAAGAAATACCAAAATGTTTTAGTTAGGT
>Ga0116229_10013540_pt1 | contig 11513 bp, 9 predicted proteins | sample S1TSphgellanicum_3_FD_87313 | JGI IMG/M metagenome (GOLD analysis project Ga0116229, IMG submission 87313) | Host-associated microbial communities from peat moss isolated from Minnesota, USA - S1T2_Fc - Sphagnum magellanicum MG | ecosystem: Host-associated > Plants > Peat moss > Unclassified... | reverse complement strand
ACGGACACGGGCCCGGGGATCGATCCTGCGGATCGCGAACGGATTTTCGAGCCCTTCGAGCGCGGTACGCATCACGTGGTGCGGGGAACGCCGGGCACCGGGCTCGGACTCACCATCACCAAGCTGCTCGCGCACATCATGGGGGGCGATGTGCAACTGCAGTCGAGTTCGCCCGGCGGCAGCACGTTTCTGTTGCGGGTATTGCTCTCGAGTGTGCGCGCCGAGCACACGCCGCCCTCGCCGGTCGGACGCATTTGCGACTACTTGGGGCCCCGCCAGCGCGTGCTGCTTGCCGACGATGACCCGTTGCATCTTGACCTGGTGCAGAATCTGCTGCGTCCCCTGGGGTTCACGGTGTTCGTCGCGCGGGACGGCAAGACCTGTCTGGATCTCGCACGCCAGTGTCAGCCCGATCTCGCCATGATCGATATCTCGATGCCGGATATTTCCGGCTGGCAGGTGGCCAAGGAACTGCGCTCGGGCGGCCTGTTGCCGCACCTGAAAATCATGATGGTCTCGGCGAATGCGCATGAATTCTCCTCCCCGACCGGCGTGGTTCACGATGCCTTCGTGATGAAACCCGTTCAATTGCAGCAATTGCTGGAACAAACGGGAGCGCTGCTGAAACTCAAATGGATTTTTCAACCCGAACAAAGGGAAGGGGCGGCGGGCGGCAACGTGCCCGCCGGCGGCAACTTGGGCAGCCGCTCCAGCCACCACCTCGAAGACCTTTATCGGCTCGGGCGTATCGGGCATGTACGCGGCATCGAAGCCAAACTCCGCGAGCTGGAACTCGAGGATTCGGCGAACGACGCCTTTGCCGCGCAACTGCGCTCCTTGCTGCTGAATTTCGACCTGAAGCGCTACATGAGCGTGCTGGAGACGATTCGTGCAGACGTCTGAGTTCGCACGCCCCCGGCGAGACATGCGGGTTCTGGAGACTATCCGTGCAGGCGTCTGAGTACACACCCTCGCGGCGCGATACCGTGCTGGTGGTGGACGACACTCCCGAAACCTTGAGCCTGCTCACCGACACGCTCGACCAGGCCGGCTTCACCGTGCTGATTGCCACGGACGGCGAAGCGGCGCTCGATTTGCTCGACCAGATCACGCCCGATCTCGTGCTGATGGATGCACTGATGCCGGGGATCAGCGGCTTCGAGACCTGCAAACGCCTGAAGCGCGACAAGCTGATGACGCATCTGCCGGTCATTTTCATGACCGGCCTGTCGGAGACTGAACACGTGATCGAAGGGCTGGCCTCGGGCGGCGTCGACTACGTGACCAAACCCATCGTGCTCGAGGAGCTGCTCGCGCGGATTCGCGTGCATCTCGGCAACGCCCGCCTGGCCCACGAGACACACGCGGCGCTCGATGCCAGCGGCAGGTTCCTGTTCGCCACCGACCGCGACGGCCGCGTGCTGTGGTGTACCCCGAAGGCGCGTCAACTGCTCGGCGACGGTAGCACCCGAACCGCGGCGGAGCCGATGGCGCGTCAACTGCCCGGCGACGGCGGCGCCCGAGCCGCGGCGGAGCCGACGCTGCCCTCGGAAGTGATCGAGCAGCTGCTGCGATTCCGGCACGCCGACACGCACGGCAGCGCGCGCTGCACGTTCACCGTCGCAGGTCGGCGTCTCGAGTGCTCGTTCCTCAGCACCTTGGGATCGAACGAGCTGCTGTTCCGGCTCGCCGAAACGCATCACGGCGACGCCGACAAGGCCCTTCTGCAGCGGGCGCACGCGCTCACCTCGCGCGAAGCGGAAGTACTGCTGTGGATCAGCCGCGGCAAGTCGAACCGCGATATCGGGCAAATTCTCGACATCAGCCCGCGCACCGTCAACAAGCACCTCGAACAAGTATTCGTGAAGCTCGGCGTCGAGAACCGCGCCGCGGCCGCGGCGGTCGCGGTTCGAAGTTTGACGCGTTAGCGATGTGGTGAGTCACAGCCGCCGCGGCGGTCGCGGTTCGAAGTGCGACGCGTCAGCGATCAGGCGAGTCGCAGCCGCCGCTGCGGTCGCGGTTCGAAGTTTGACGCGCTATCGATGAGGCGAGTCGCAGCTCTGCGTCCGGCCCCGCGAAATTAAGCTCGCGAGCGTCCTTCGGAGTGCGCGTTCGCGCTGGAAACCGCCTGCACCGCCGTGACGACAGCTGCGGGAGCGGGTGTGGTGCAGTACACCGGCGGCTGAGGACACGTGTCGATCACGACGAGCCGAGTCCCGGCCGGCAGCGCCAGCTGCTCGCGCGTCCAGCGCCAAGCTTGGCCATTGGCCCCTCGCTCAACAGGGTGTGATCCGACCGGCCACACGGCAGGGTCATCCAATGCCACCGCCTCTCCATCGATCTGCAAGCCGAATACCCGGATCCCGAGCCTGCGCCGATCCGCGCACTCAGGCTCAACCTCCGCGGGCACGAAGCTGCGCGAGCGCAGCTCGATGCTCGAGCCGCCCGGCGGCAGCGGGAAAGCCAGGCGCCGCGCACTCAAAGGAAGCGCATCGATGCGCTGACCATCGACCACTGCGTGCAGATCCGGATCCTCCGTCAAGCGCCCAAGCGCAACGGCGCGTTCTTGCAATGCACGCCGCGCCTGCTCGAGGCGCTCGCCTTGGAGCACCAAGGGCACGCAGGTCTCGGCCCAGTGCTTCGGGGTAAAGTCCGGATGCGCCTGCAGATACGCGCCTCCATTATTGAAAAATGCTGCGCGGTTCCCGGTATCGAGATAACTTTCGGCCGCGAGACCCTCGGCGACCAGCAGATCGTGGCTGTCGAGTTCCACATGCCAGTACTCGACACTGGCGAGCGGCACTTGCACGATGGTGGCGCCGTTCACTAGTTTCTCGGCTTGGATCAGTACGCCTTCAGCGCCCTCGACTCCGTCGACGAAGATCGCATGGCCGGGACTGACCCACAGATCGCGCGCCGGCACTCCGTCCGCAAAGGCGCCCGCTTGGATGCGGATCGGCCACACGCTCGACGGCCGCGGATGCCGCATACAATCCACCCGCCGGGACCCCAGCCAGCGCAACGGACGCTGCGCGCCGGAGGCTGTCACGAGCGCATCCCCCACTTGAAGCTTCTCGAGCGCGACTTCGCCTCGATCGGTCAACAGGCGAGTACCGGCTGCGTAACAGACGGGGAAGATCGAAATCCCTATCTTGGCAGCGCTGACTCGTTCGTGGCGGCCGGACGAAGGGTTTTCGCGGAAGCCAAGCAGATGAACACCAGAAAGGCGTAACGACGGACTATCGGACAACATTGACCATCCCCGCTTGAGACAAACCTTGTGACTATTTAGTCTACGTTTTACTCCCAGGAACAACAATAGAGAACATTTGCGGCTGGGGCGCAGCCGGATGTCCCGAGGAGCTCGGCCGGGCGGCCGCTGCTTTTTCACCCGATGGCGGACTGAGGCAGGCGGCCGCTGCTTTTCACGGGATGGCGGACCGAGGCGGGCGGCCGCTGCTATTTCACGCGAGAGGCGGACTGAGGCAGGCGGCCGCTGCTATTTCGCGCTTTAGCCGGCGGTCGGTATCGAGCCGAATACGAATCGCAGCTTGTCGACGACCGGGGTGGACAGCACGAACGGGTAGGCATCGGCGAGACCCAAGCCGCGGGTGAGATTGTTGAGGACGTACGTAAGAGAGCCCCACTCGGTGATGAGTTGATCGAAGTCGCCGACACCGCCGCGCGGCGCGCCGGCGGACAACGGGAGCGTGGGTTCGTCGCGCCGTGACGGACTGACAGACAACCCCACCGCGTGGGCGGTCTGCAAGGCGTCGACCATGTGCATGACGTGAGCCCAGGATTCAGCCCAATCCTCCCACGGGTGCGTGGTGGCATAGGCGCTGATGTACTGCTGCTCCCATCCGGGCGGCGCCCCGTTCGCGTAGTGCCGCTCGAGCGCCTCGCTGTAGTTCAATTGCTCATCGCCGAACAAGGCACGAAATTCTTGCTGCCGGTCGGTGTTGGCGATCAACCGATCCCAATAGTAATGGCCGATTTCATGGCGAAAATGCCCCAGCAGCGTGCGGTAGGGTTCGTGCTGCCGCGTACGCTGGGCTTCCCGGTAGACGTCATCGGCCTCCGCCACATTGATGGTGATCCGGCCGTTGTCGTGTCCCGTGAGGACGCGGCTCTGATCGCCCTCGACCTTCGCCGAGTCGCTGAGGAATTGGAACTCGAGCCCACTTTCGGGCTGCCGGCGTTTGCTCACCAGCGGCAGGCCCAGGTGCAGCAGCGTGTACAGCGCACGCCGCTTCGCCGTCTCGAGCTTCACCCAGGCTTCCTTGCTGCCGGCGATGCTCAGATTCGGGATGGTGTGGGTGAGACCGCACGACGTGCACAGCGATTCTGGGAGGTCGGCGCGAATCGCCCAATTGCAGACGCCTTGATCGGTGTAATTGGCGCACAGGCGATACTGCGCCCCGCCCTGCTCCGCGGCTCCGACCTGCGTCCATGCATCGTCGGCTTCGCGATTCAGCGTGATCATCTCCATCCGATCGGCAGAAAATGCCAACACGCCGCCACAGTTCAGGCATTGGGTGTTCTCGAAGAACACCAGCGCCTGGCACGCCGTGCAGTGAAAAGTTTTCAACGCTTCCTCCGCTGCAAGCTCGCAGTCCTACCCTCAAGGCCGCTGCGCAATGCGCATGCAAGCCTTCGTCCAATGCCGTGCACGGACCGCAATGTCACACGCCACCCGCCGATATTGCCCATGCGCCGCCGTAGTCCAAATCCACAGACCGGCGCCCGCTGGTACTGCATGGCTCGATAAACGGCAATCATCGCGGACGGCCGGTCAATTCGGCAGGCGACGCTGGCCAAAGCGGCTGTAGGATTTTGCCGGTAGGGCGCGGCTAGGCATCGACAGTAGGATCCTGCCGGGAGGCGCGGCTAGCCATCGACAGTGGGATCCTGCCGGGAGGCGCGGCTAGGCATCGACAGTGGGATCCTGCCGGGAGGCGCGGCTAGCCATCGACAGTATGATCCTGCCGGGAGGCGCGGCTGCCGTGAAACAGTAGGATTGCTCCCGGCACGGCGCGGCTGCCGTGGAACAGTAGGATTTCTCGCGGTATGGCGGGGCAAACCGTCGAGCCGTAGGATTTTGCCCGTATGGCGCGGCTGCCCGTCGAGCAGTAGGATTCTGCCGGTATGGCGCAGACACTCGTCGAACAGGATGGGCTGCCGCCGGCACTGGCCGGCGAGCGTGTGCGTGTCGCCAGTTCCGCCGGCGAGCTCAACATGTATGTCGCTGGCGACGGCCCCCCGCTGCTGCTCATCCACAGCATCAACGCCGCAGCGTCGGCGGCGGAGGTGCGGCCGCTGCACGATTACTATCGCCGCACACACCGCGTGTTCAGCTTGGATCTTCCGGGGTATGGATTTTCCGACCGCGGCGACCGGCCGTACACGCCGCGATTGATGACCGATGCGATCGTCGATGCGACCGCGGCGATTCGCGCCGCCTGCGGAGCGGAGCGCATCGATGCACTGGCGTTGTCGCTGTCCAGCGAATACTTGGCGCGCGCCGCGGCCGAGCATCGTTCCGCCTGGCGCAGCATCGCACTCGTGAGCCCCACCGGGTTCAAGAGCGGCGCGAAGCGGAGGCGGCCGGCGTCAAGCAATCTCGGGATATCATTTTTATATCGGCTGCTGCGCGGCCCCGGGTGGGGCCGCTGGGTATTCGATCAGCTGACTCGCCCGAAAGTGATTCGCTACTTCCTGCAGCGCACCTGGGGCTCGAAACGCATCGACGAGGAATTGTGGCGCTACGATGTGCTCACGGTGAAGCCCGCCGGAGCCGAGTTCGCGCCGCTGCGGTTTCTGTCCGGCTACCTCTTCAGCGGCGACATTCACGACGTCTATGAGGCGATCGCAGTACCCGTCTGGATGTCGCACGGCGTTCGCGGCGATTTCACCGACTATCGCGGAACACGCATCGTCGAAGGACGCGCCAACTGGCGCTTCACGACATTCTCCACCGGCGCCCTGCCCCATTTCGAGGTGCCGGATGAATTCTGTGCCGAGTACGATCGCTTTCTCGCAGCCGCCGGAGAAGTGAAGGCTGATGGTCTCGCAGCCGGCGGATGAGTGAAGGCTGATGGTTCTCGCAGCCGGCGGATCCGGAAAGCCTGCGAGGTGGTGTTATCGCAGTCGGCGGCCGCACGCGCGGATAGGGAACGCGACGCCAAACTCGACCGATCTTGAGATCTCATGTCGGATCGGCATGGATATAGAACAAACGATTGGTGGCGAAATTCGGGCGCCGCGCTATCTTGGCCTCCGGGCACCGCGGGCTACCGATTGAGTCGCCAGTCCCCCCGGACTCGCGGATGCCCACCACCCATCCAAGCATCCTAGCCGCTGACCGTTGGTGTCACAGATGTGTAATGATTGGCCGCTAGTGTCGCTGGGTTTCAGAGGACCGTCGCGCCAATGCCATCATTCGAGATCCTGCGCCGTGAGCCGGACATTCGATCATTCAAACAGGGCGAGACGATCTTCAATGCGGGCGATCCCGGCGACTGCATGTATGCGGTGGTTCAAGGCGCCGTCGATATCGAACTCGCGGGCACCGTTGTAGAGCACGTCACGCCCGTGGGGGTGTTCGGCGAAATGGCGCTCATCGATCATCAAATCCGCAGCGCAACCGCGCGCGCCGCCGCCGATTGCAGCCTGGCGGTCATCAACGAGAAGCGCTTCCTGCGCCTGATTGAACAGACCCCGCTATTCGCGCTGCAGATCATGCAGCTCATTACGGAGCGCCTGCGTCGCGCCCGCCCGGCCGTGTAGCGTTCCGGCGTAGATTGAGGAGTCCATTCCTCAAGTTATTCAATAAGTTACCACCTACTTATCAAGTCTTTTCTCAAGAAGCCTTCGCATACCGCGAACGTCCTAAGAGCGCGCAGCCGCGCGTCACTGGTCAGGGGGCCTGCGATCCCTGGTCCTTCATGGACTCGAGGTGCGCCAGATCGACCCGGCCCAAAGCTTGCTCGAGAGTATCCATGTCGACCTGTTTTCCGGAGACGTCGACCGCGAAGCGCTTCGCTACGATCACGCTGAGATCGCCTGACTTCGCTGTCGCATCGTATTTCTCGTGCACGCGTCGACCCCCGATGGCCTGGTTACGTTCGAAACCGGACGAGCTCTCGGAGGTCGTGTCTTGAACCAGCGACCCCGCGACATCCAGAAGACCGGAAACCCCGGACACATCGGAAATTTCGATGTGAACGCCGGCGCCGTGATCGCCTTCGTAGTCTGCTTCGGCCGATGCGGTCTTGACGCCAAGCGCGCCCTGTGACTCGCCTCGGAGATTTGTGCGCTTCATCCCGGGCAACGATTCCGGCAACATCGCCGTGAGGGCCTTGAAGTTCACGACCTCCGCCCGATGGCTGCCGCCCAGTGCCCCTCCCAGTGCTGTCATCAATCCGCCCACTGCGGACGCGGGACTTGGCGGGGCGGCGTCCGGCGCAGCGGCGTCCGGGCCGCGGCCATCCGCTGCAGCCTGGCTGCCGCCATTCGCTGCGGCGGCGCTCCTGCCATTCGCTGCGGCCGGGCTGCTGCCAATCGCTGCGGCCGGGCTGCTGCCAATCGCTGCGGTCGCGTTGCCGGAGGACGCCGGATCGGCTGCCTGTCCCGCCTTCGCGAGATTGGACAATGCGGTGCTCAATCCAGCCTTGCCTTTTTCGTCCGTGCCGAGCGCGTTGCCGATGATGTTGCCGACAATCTTCGCGCCTTGCTCTTGCGCCGCTGCCTGCGCCGCTGCCTCCGAAGCTGGAGAAGATGCCATCCCGGTGATCCCCAACCCGAAGTGCCCCGCCACCATGCCGAGCGCAAGGAAGACGATCCCGAGCAGTATGTTGCAAACCACGACCGTTGCCGTGTAGCCGAGCGCGCGTTCCTTCGGCGATCGCATCAGTACGGGCAGGCCCAGATAGAGTACATAGATGCCATAAAAGAGCGCCGCCCATTGCAGCAGCATCGGCACCATCGGCGATAGCGCAAGCAGCGAGCTCAAGAAGGCCGGAGTAAAGGAATAGGCTGCGACTTTGAGCGCTTGGCGCCGGTCGCTTGTGCCGGCAAACGTCGGTGCCAGCCCATTGATGATGAGTGCGACCAGAAACAGACCCAGCAGAGCCAGGGCGAAGGAGAAAACTGCCGCCGTCAGCCCACTGCCGATGGAGGTGCGGATCACGCCGGCGAACGGAACACTCACGCCGATGACGGAGGTGTGCAGGAAGGACATCAGCGCGCCAAATGCCGCCAGCGGCATGACATATCCGGTATAGAGCTGCGCGGTCGAGGTCAACTCGGGCGCAATCACCGGCCATTCGAGTTTGGGCTGCAGCACGATGTTCTTGACGCGCTCGAGCAAGGGCGGCCAAGGTTTCGCGCCGGTTGCACGGCCCGCCGCCTGACCGCCTAGCATGGCGGCCGCGGGGATCGCGCCGGCGAGCGCCGGTTGGGATGCAGAGGATGGCTGGTTGGGAGACGGACCCAATTTTTCGATCATCTGACCACAATGGCCGCAGAAGCGGCTGTCGGCGTCAATGGATGCTTTGCACTTCGGACACTGCATGGAACCTCCGGTGAATCGGGCTGTTGTGTTCGTGAATGTTCAAACTGCCGCGCCGAAGGGGACCAACTCGGCGCCGGGAAGTCGGTGCGCGCTGACCTGAATAACCCCTCGGCTCTTGGGTGCCTATGCTGTTAAGAACCGAATTGCAGCCGGAATCCCGCCATCGGATGTGGGAACGCTCGCAAAAAAATTCCTTGAGGGGTCCGGAGGGAAAGCGCTTTAATTGACCGTGCCCGATTTGCCCGATTTGCCCGATTTGCCCGATTTGCCCGATTTGCCGGAGTCGCCCGAGTCGCGCCATTTGCCCGATTTGTCACGACTGCGCCGTCGTCTGCGATTGCACGCCCAGGCCGAACTCCATGATGACTCCTGCGCGGAGCCGCTCGGTCTCGCCATCTACACGCTCTCGGACCCGAGAGACATTCGCGACGTGCGCTATGTGGGCCAGACCAGCGACCCGCGGCGACGATTTCTGCAGCACCTGAATCACGCGCAGCTTTGGCTGCCCGATGAGCTTCCGTGGTGGGTAAAACAGCCGAAGCTGCGACCGCTCTACACGTGGATTCGGGACTTGTATCGGGATGAATGCCGGCTCCCCGTCATGGTGGTCACCGCATGGGCGGCGACGCCTGCCGAGGCGCGCGCGGCCGAGCGTGCACGAATTTTCGCGTGCCTGGCCAATCGGCTGCCGCTGCTCAATGTGGAAACGGAAATCCTGCAGGGACGCATTCCCCTGCTATAGACGCTTGCGGGACGAAACAGCCTTCAGCGCCCGGCGCCGGCGAACGGCCCCTAACCTTCCTTGAAAGACTATTCTCGGTCGGCTAGCCTGGAGCGAATAGCCGAGCGCGGTTTCGTGCCGGCGGCTAACTAGTTCGGCGGACATCCGTTCGCGACCCATTCCTGAGCCGCCTGCCAAAGCTTGCCACCCTCGGGCCTGAAGCATGCCTGTGAAGCGATGAGCCCGGCACTGTCCACGAACAGTCGATGATTGATGGCTCGCGCCGCCCGGACCTCGCGCTCTTCCGCCGCCTCCAGCAAGCCACAATCGAGCATGCGATCCTGACACCAGAGCATTCGCGCCAGCACGAAGCTGGCATGCACCAGCCCGTCCATCGGACGGGGGTCTGAGCGCAACGGCGATCGGAAGCGCTCGCTCGGGTCGTTGTCGACCAAAGGGGCGCCAAGCATTGTGCCAAGCAAGTACGCATGTCCAGCCTCATGGGCCAGCGCCGTGGCAAGCTGGGTGCGTGTCGTCTGCCGGGTGATGTTCAAGACCACCGCGCCCCATAAATAGAATGTCGCGGCGCCGTCGAACGCCGCACTGCCGCCGTCGAGGAATGCGTCCCTGACCAGCACCAGTTGATGCGCCACGTGCTCGATCTCGCCCTCGAGGTCCGGGGCAGCCGCATGCAGCAAGTCCGCGGCGGCGTTGCACAGTGCCCGGCCACGTGCCAGTTCTTCAGCGCCGACAGCCGCGAGGCGAATGCGCACACCTGGGTCGTCATCCACGGCTCTGGCATAAAGATCGGGAATGCCCTCCCCGAGGGACGCCTCGTCGAGGGTCACGACGCGAGCAGTGCTCGGCTCGGCCATTGCTGGCCGCAACATCATATCCAGCAAACGCTGGGCGCTGATCCGCTCTTCCGCGTGCAGCGCCTCAACCAGCTCCGCATAGATCGCGAATGCGCCGGGGGTGATGGGATGTGAGCGAACCGCGGTGAGCAACCTCGTCTGCGCGGCGCACGATGCAGACAAATAGCCTTGGGCCGCTTCGAAAACCGAGGCGAGACTATCGGCGAGCGCCTGGCGCGCGCGCCTGTCGAGTTCGGCTGCCCGCAGGGCATCGGGGCGGAACAGGCAAGGTTTCAACGCAGCACTCCTCGAGGCTCCGGCAATCAGTAAAACATCGACCGACGGGTGGGGTAAACAACCTAATGTCGTGAGTTCTTCTCCATCAATCCAATGGCAGCGGCCACCGGACCATACACATTTACCGTCAGAGATCCCACTGGCGTCGCAACCTGTGCAACGCTGCCGAACACCATCGGCGTCACCATCTCGGGAAGCGGAACCAGCACCCTGGTGATCACCGGCGACGCCGCCAACATCGATGCACTGATGCAAACCGACTTCGAGATCACCTCGAACGCACGCGGCAACGAGCTTGTTTCATTCCCTACGCCATAGAACCGACGACGCCGCGGATACAACTCAGGTCGAATGGGCAGCCTGAGTTCGATGCAGCCCGGCGCAGATGCCGGGCCACCCATGCTCGGACGCAACCGCCCCTTATTGCTGGCCCATCCTGAAACTTCAGTCGAACAGGCTGAGGATGCTTTGATACTTTTCGATATAGCCGCTATTTTCGCGGTTGTAACGAGGAATGCTAACTGCCCGCACCACGGAGGCTTCCTCTCGCCAGACACAGGGGCAGGCAACCGCGGCGCCCGGCATGGGCTCACCCGCGCGGCGCAAGTCGCTGATTTGGACGCCCATTCGCTCGAGCGCGCGATAAAGCTTGGCAACGTTGCGCGGGCCGCCGTTGTAGCCGGCGACTGCAAAGATTCCGATCACCTCCGGATTCGCGCGATACGCCGAGCGGATTTCACTGCTCATCTGCGATAGCTCGATGTCCAGCAGACAGACGGCCGCCTTCATTGCGTTCGATAAATGGGTCGCGCCGCTCTCGAAGTTTGGGTCCAGTTGCGCGCCGCTGCACCTGCGCACGACGAGCGCATAGGTGCCGTTGCCGTGCCGGTTGGTGAACTGCATGGGACCCAGCGCTTTCGCACTCGACACGCTGTAGCGATAGGCTTCCTCGCGCTTCAGGCCGTACTGACTGAGTACCTCGTCGAATGCATCTCTGCCCTTTTCGATGAAGTCCTCATCGTCGGTCTGCTCGATGACCGCGAGCGTCGTGATCACCTCAGCTGGT
>Ga0116229_10013535_pt1 | contig 11515 bp, 12 predicted proteins | sample S1TSphgellanicum_3_FD_87313 | JGI IMG/M metagenome (GOLD analysis project Ga0116229, IMG submission 87313) | Host-associated microbial communities from peat moss isolated from Minnesota, USA - S1T2_Fc - Sphagnum magellanicum MG | ecosystem: Host-associated > Plants > Peat moss > Unclassified... | reverse complement strand
GCCGACGATGCGATCAGCGTGGCGGGCGGCGCGGGCACGCTCACCGCCGTGGTCAATGACAGCAACGCCACGATCTATGGTGGCCACGGCACGATGAACGTGTTCGGCGGCAGCGGTTCGCTTTCGTTGGATTACGTCGTCGGCTTTGGTGGCGGCACGACTAACGTGCTGGGATTCGATGCGTCGCGCGATTTGATTTCGCTGATTGGATACGCGCAGGGTACGGCTGAGCAGGTGTTTGATAGTGAAACGGTGAGCGGGGGGAATACATATCTGGCGCTTCCGGATGCGACGCGTATTGACTTGTTTGGTGTGACGAATTTGACTCTGGCGAATTTTGCTGCGGTGTAGGGCAAGCGGAAGGAGGTATTTCTTTTTTGATAAAAAGAAACAAAAAACTTTTGCTGATCGAAGCTGTGCGCGGTAGGGACGCATATCACGGATTTGTGATCTTGTAACGGATCGTTGGCCTATCCTTGCGCCCGGCGACGTTGCTGCCGCGGGCTGTCTTTTTGCTGCCGGATATGTTAGACTTTGTCACTGGGGTTCCCATCCGTCTGCGATGGGGCCACGTGGCAACGTTAATCCGGGAGCAAGGCTATGCCGGATGGATCTGTTAAACCTGACCATAAGGCGATTTCGGCAAGGCCGAAATTCTGCATAGAGAACCTCAACAGAGGTGAGAAGGACAGCCTGGGATCGCGCGTCCTGGAGGTGTTGTTCCGTGGCTGCGACTATGCGATTTATCGTTCCACGCGCGGCGTGTATGTGCAGTTTTCCGACGACCCGGACATCGAACGGCAGCAACGGCAAGCGCATACCTTATTATGCGGCCAGATTTGCGAGCTTCGCTATCTCACATGGCAGATGAGTTCCGGATTGTTAAACGAGGTGCCATTTTTCGCGCGGTTCCTGCATCGCCGCGACACGCTCTACGATCACAACATGGCACAGGCGCTCATGCTGCTGATGGAAAGCGTGCATCAGGGCGCCACCGACGCGGCCGCGGCGGCATCGACCAGGGAACGCGCGACGAACATCGCCAACGACGCTCTCAACATGGCGGTGGGGAGGGTAACCGCCGATAACACCATCCGATATGTCAGAACTGGCGTAATCTTCGGCATTACCTGGATCTGCTTCTTGCTGGCAATCTGGCGCTATCTGCCTGCGGACTCCGGCGTATTGCCATACCTACTTGCCAGCATCACGGGATCATTGGGCGCGGTGTTCTCGGTCATCGTTCGTGCGGAAGCGTTCGAGCTCAAACCGTGCGATGATTCTCGATTGAACAACCTCATGAGCGCCATCCGGGTCGGCATCGGCGGCATTGCCGGGCCAGCCCTGCTGCTGCTTGTTGTGTTCTCCGAAATGTTCAAATCGCAGACGGGTCTCGACTTCGCCAGTGCGGGCGGCTTGACGCCCAAGGCGTTTCCGGCGGTTGCCACGCTCGGTCTGGTGGGCGGATTTGCCGAGCGCCTCGTGCCAAACGTGGTTTTGGCAACAGCCAATAAAATGGAGGCTCGTGCCGGCACGCCCGTTCAGGCTGCAAGAGCCACGGCCTAGGGCATTCCAGCAAGGCCCGCTACAGAGGCCGGTGACGCCGGCGAAATTGTACAGGGGCTGATCGGTGCCGGCCAACATCCGAAATGCCGCCTATCAGCCAGTCGTCGGCAAGCCCGATTCCTAGATCTTCCACGCCAAAACCGTCAGACCGAATCCGAGCGCGGCGATAACAGCACCCTTCGCATTATGGCCGAGACCGCAGCCGATGATGCCGGCAGAAGAAAATGCCAGTCCAACAATAGTCAGCGATCGTATTGCAACCCGTCGTCTAGGCTCATTCATAGTTTGATACATTCAAACCGACGCCCGCATTATGGTGACGTCGCCAAAAAGCAAAAGTTTTATGGTTCTTTTTTTCAAAAAAGAACTGCTTCCTTACTTCGCCTCATGATCAATGATCGGCCCTCGCCCAGCCGGCCCCCGACGCGCGTCACGGAAGAACGTGTACCAAAAGTATAGCAAAGCCATCGGCGCGCCGATGTCGTACAAGGCGTCGAGGCCCGGAATAGGCTCGAGGGGGATGGCAAGGAGGCCGGCGCCGAAGGTGGCGCCGACGCGGTAGCTGAGCGCGGTGAGGATGCGTTTGAGGGGGTTTGTGTCCGGCAGGCGGGACACCGTAACGATCAGCGCGATGAAGAGGGCGAACATCACCGCGACGAAGATGAGCAGGTCGCGGATGAGTTCGACGAAGCTGTCCATGGGGGCCTCAGGATGCGGCGTTAGCTGCTTATTTGGGGCGGCGGGCGGCCAGATCATCGGATGCGGATTGGTCGCGGGCAAGCCGGCGATAGCGGGCCGTGGCGGCGCGTTCGTCGGCGATGATTTCGACGGCGCGGGCGGCGGCGCGGGCTTCGGCGAGGTCGGCGCGGGCGCGGGCGGTGTGGGCTTCGGCGTCGTGCAGGGCGGTGGTGGCAGCGGCTCGCTGGGATTGGGCAGCGGGCAGCCAGCGCGCGAAGGCGCCGGCGAGCGGATGGGCCGGGTCGGTTTGGGCGGCGGCGGCCTCGGTGGTGAGCGCGGCCTGGAGGTTGGCAAGGCGGCTTTCGGCGGCTCGCGCGGTGGCGAGGGTGGCGGCGAGATCGCGGCGAGCCTGGTCGGTGGCCAGTCGGCGAAGGCGGTGTAGGGTGGCGAGCGCGTCTGGCATAGTCAAAGGGGTAAGGACGAAGAATTTCTTTTTTGAAAAAAAGAAGCAAAAAACTTTTATTTGTTGCCGGGATCATCGGCAATGCGCCTTCATCGATCGCGGGGGGCCAATTGACCGGAGGGTTCGGCCGCAAGAAGTCAAAAAAGAGATACACTCGATTAAAAAATAACAATAGGAACGATTTTTCGTGGAATTTGACCTGCGGTATGTTACTTCATCCATCTGGCGGCGACATAGCTTGTGGCATAACGCCGAAGGGAGAATGTAGTGACGCGCAATTATTACGAAATGATTAATGCCGGGTATTGTCGCAATAAGAATGAAAGCAGCCTCGGCATTAGCCACAGCGCAAGGTTCTTCCTATTGCCACTGTTTCTTACCTCGATGGCGATCGGCCCTGTTGCGCATGCCGCGGGCACGGCGCCGGTCAATCTGAAGAAAGCAGGCTTCTTCACCATCCTTTCGGAATCGGGCATTGCCGATGTTCCCGCTTCCCGGGTAGTCGGCAACGTTGGCACAGGCCCGATTACCGGCGCTGCTGACCTGCTTGGTTGTACGGAGGTTAACGGCCGCGTCATTTCGGTTGACTCCGCAGGACCCGCTCCCTGCAACAGGATTAACCCTGGCATGCTCGGCAAGGCCGTGTTGGATATGAAAGCTGCTTACACGGATGCCGCGTCACGCGTGCCTACCGTAACCGAACTGGGTGCTGGTAATATTGGCGGCCTCACGATAACGCCGGGCGTCTATAGCTGGAGTTCAAGCGTCCTGATGCCTGCCAACGTGACGCTGAGCGGGGGCCCGAACGATGTCTGGATTTTCCAGGTTGCACAGAATGTTAACATCGCCAGCGCTACGTCCATCCTGCTTCGCGGCGGCGCGAACCCGGCAAACATCTTCTGGCAAGTAGCCGGGTCGGTGACAATCGGAACCTACGCAAACTTCTCCGGCACCGTATTGTGTATGACACAAATCTCGATGCTGACCGATGCATCGATCCATGGCAGGCTGTATGCACAAACAGCCGTCTCGCTGCAGATGAATACCGTGAAAAAAACGATGCTGCCGGCGCGTGCAATCAAGCCGCTTGCAAGCCGAAATGGTTGAGCCTCCTCATTGATTGTACCGTTGTGGACTCGGGTTCGCATGCCGCTAACAGGCCGGGCTATGCACGCGCGCCCTCTCGCAACCTGATTTCAGAAGCTTGTTTTCTTGTTGCGCAAAAGAAAGCCTCCCCTTGTCCTTGCCATCTACCTTGGCTCCGCCTTATGCACGAACCCAACAAGAACATAGTTTTTGGTTCTCTTTTAGAAAAGGAACCGCTTGCTTGGCCTTTGCTCGTTCTTATCGGGACTCCACCAGCGCCAGGGCGAGTCCGGCGAAGGAAAGGGGGAGCGAGGTATGGTCGTCGCGGACCTGGGTGAGGAAGGCTTCGAGGCGGGGGACCACGCGGATGGCGGCGTCGATGAGGGGGTCGGTGCCTGTTTTATAGGCGCCGAGGCGGATCATGTCGGCCATATCGGCATGCAAGGCCAGGTGGGCGCGGGCCTGGCGGACCAGGCCGGTTTGCTCCGGCGTCAGGATGCCTGACGCGGCGCGGGAGAGACTTTTCAGCACATCCACGGCGGGGTAGCGGCCGGCTTCGCCGATATGGCGGTCAAGCACCACGTGGCCGTCGAGAATGCCGCGGACGGCGTCGGAGACCGGTTCGTCGAGGTCCGCACCCTCGACGAGGACGGTGAAGAGAGCGGTGATGTGGCCGGCGGGGCGGTCAGGCAAAGCGGGGCCGGGGCCGGCGCGTTCCAGCAGGCGGGGGAGTTCGGCGAACACGCTGGGCGGATAGCCGCGCGTGGCGGGGGGTTCGCCGGCGGCCAGACCCAGCTCGCGCAGGGCGAGGCAGAATCGGGTGACGCTGTCCATCAATAGCAACACGGATTTGCCCTGGTCACGGAAGAACTCGGCAATGGTGAGGGCCGCGTAGGCGGCTTCGCGGCGCATGAGGGGCGGCGCGTCGGACGTGGCGACAACGACGACGGCGCGGGCGAGGCCTTCGGGGCCGAGGTCGTCCTCGAGGAAGTCCCGCACCTCGCGACCGCGTTCACCAACCAGGGCGAGGATGGCGACGTCGCAGGCGGTGTAGCGGGCAAGCATGGACAGCAGGGTGGATTTGCCGACACCGGAGCCGGCGAACAGGCCGAGGCGCTGGCCGGTGCGGCACGTGGTGAAGCAGTTCAATACGCGGACACCGAGGTCGATGGGCGGCCCCAGACGGGCGCGCAGGGTGGCTGGCGGCGGGCTGGCGCGGACCGGAAACGCAACCGGTCCGGGCGGGAGATTGCCGAGGCCGTCCAGCGGCGTGCCGAGCGGGTCGATGACGCGGCCGAGCCAGGCGTTGGACGGGTAGAGGCTGCCGCGGGGCTGGCCGGCGCCGGTGGCGGTATACAGGGCAGGGGCGAACGCCGGGGCGCCGGCGCCGATACCGATGGTGGCGCCGAACGGTGCGGCCTGAAGCGTGTCGCCGCGAACGGCAATGACTTCAGCTACAACGGGGCTGCCGTTGCGCGCTAACAACGTCAGCCGGTCGCCGATACTGAGCTGCGCGGCAAGGCCGGAAATCTCCACGGACAGGGATGAAACAGCCGTGACGCGGCCGACGACGGTGGCTGCGTGGTGTTCAGCGATGGCGCCCCGGAGCATGGCGAGGCTGGGGCGAGACAAACTAATCATTATTCAGAACCTGTATCATTTTAAGTCACTTATTGCCAATATTGCTCGTTCTTAGCGACGCATCGTTCGTATTTTCAGAAATAATGCACGGCATAGTAAAAATATGGTTGTGTTCTACACGCTCTGGTGGTAATCCTCGGCTCGTGATCGTGAGGAGGTAGCAATGCGTGTTCTTCTGGTTGAAGACGATTTAACAGCGGCCCGTGGGATTTCCTTGATGCTCCGCGGCCAAGGCGCGATCGTCGATCAGACCGATACGGGGGAAGAAGCGTTGGAGCTGGTGCGGCATTATGATTACGACATCATGGTGCTGGATCTGCTGTTGCCGGACATGGAAGGATACGAGGTTGTGCGGCGGATGCGGGGCAGCCGGGTGGAGACTCCGGTGCTCATTCTGTCGGGTCTGACGCGGCCGCAGGCCAAGGTAAAAGGGTTCGGCATGGGGGCCGATGATTACATCACCAAACCGTTCGACAAGGACGAGTTGATCGCGCGCATCCAGGCGGTGATCCGGCGCAGCAAGGGCTACAGCCAGCCGCTGCTGAAGATCGGCAATCTGCAACTTAATTTGGATAGCCGCGAAGTGTTGGTGGAGGACCGCACCGTGCATCTCACCGGCAAGGAGTACGCCATTCTGGAACTGCTCGTTCTGCGCAAAGGCATGGTTCTGACCAAGGAAGCTTTTCTAAACCATCTTTACGGCGGCATCGATGAGCCGGAGATGAAGATCATCGACGTTTTCATCTGCAAGCTGCGCAAGAAGCTGGCGTCGGCGGGGGCCGGCAATCTGATCGGCACGGTATGGGGCCGGGGTTACATGATGCGCGATCCGAACAGTCAGGCGGCGCAGGCGGCCGCTTCAATGAGCGTGCAGGACACCCTGATCGAGGCGGCCTAAGCCGCCGCCCGTTTGAAAAGGCGCCCTGACTGTCATCTGACGCGGCTTTTTTGCGCTCCGGTGCTCGCAAATCCACGCCAGTTGGCTCGCCAGGCCATCTTTTGAAACGGGCTCTACGGCGATGGATGGAGGTCGGCGACCGTGCCGGCGGAATTGTGGCCGAAGACGGCGTCGAGCCAGGCCCAGCACATTTGCAGGGCGCGCCGCTCGGCAAAGCCGCCTGGGTTGAGGGACATTTCCAGCCAGATGCCGTCCATCATGAGGATGAAACAGGCGGTCATGTCGTCGAGCGCAATGGTGGCGCGTTCTTCCGCGGCCAGGCCGGCAAGCACGCCACGGAGCGCGCGCTGGCGATCGGCCAGAAAACGGCCGAAGGCGGGCTTGAGGTCGAGAACGGAGCGGGAAAGTTGCCAGAACGCGATGTTGGCGCCCATGGTGTTGGCGCCTTCGCCATCGATACTGAGATAGTAACGAATGACCGCATCCATGCGGACGCGGGCGGTGGGGAAATCGCGTTTTAGAATGGGGTCGAGCTGAGCCATGAAGCTTTCGGCCAGAAGGTCGTAGGCGGCTGCGAGCAGTTCATGCCACCCGGCAAAGAAATGGGTGACCAGGCTTGGGGCCACGTTCATTTCGCGGCAAACAAGGCGAAGGCTGGTGCCTTCGGCGCCGTGGCGCGCCATGCAAGACAGGGTTGTTTCAATAATCAGGCGGCGCCGCGCGTCGTGCGGCAGGCGCGGACGGTTCGGTGGTGGCGTGGTTTCGGCCATGGTACGATAGATGGGTTCGCAACAGAACGATGGCCAGAGGGCGAGGCTGGGGTTGAAGCAAAGGTTAAGAAAACAGTCCTTTTTTAAGAGAAGAACCAAATAACCTTTACTTTGTTCGAGACATGACGTCGTTCCGGGCGCGTCAGCAAAGAAGCAAGGTTTTTTGTTTCTCCGTTTAAAAGAGAAACACTTCTTTCTATTTAAGGCGGTAAATCACGTGACTCTATTTGCGTCGTAGCCGTGAGCGGCAAATCAACTTCATTTTCCCCAACTCCCACCGTGAATTCGCCACCTGGGATGTGCCATTTGTTGGTTTGTGTGGCGAAGTCGGCGAGCAGGCGTGGGTCCGCGGTAAGGGACACGTGGTGCGTTTCGCCGGGGGCGAGGGTCGTTTTCGACCAGCCGATCAGGCGCACACCCGGCTTGCCCGTCCGCGATGTTATGTAGGCTTGCGGTGTGTCGGCGCCGCGACGGGCGCCGGTATTGGCGATGTCGAACGATACCGTGAGTGTTGCGCCGCCTTGTACACGCAGGTTCGATAGCGAATAGGTGCTGTATGAAAGGCCATAGCCGAAGGGAAAAAGCGGTCTCTTGCGGTTGCGGGTGAACCAGCGGTAGCCGGCGTCCGCGCCCTCCGCATACGTCACATTCACCTCGGCGCCGACCGGCAAATACATGCCGGCGACGGCCTGGTTCGGCAGATCGGCTTCGGCGGCAGGGAAGGTGACCGGCAGGCGGCCGCTTGGGTTGATCATGCCGAACAGTACGTCGGCAATCGCGTCGGCGCCCCCGGTGCCGGCATACCAGGCTTCCAGAACGGCGCCGACATGGTCGCGCCACGGCATCAACACCGGGCCGGCGGTTTCCAGCACCACCACGGTGCGGTGGTTGGCCGCGGCAACGGCATCGATCAGGCTGTCCTGGGCGCCGGGGAGAGACAGGTTGGGCACATCGCTGGATTCGCCTTCCCACTGGTTGGCGAACACGATCGCCGCGTCCACGCGGGCGGCCAAAAGTGCCGCCTGTCTCGGGTAGCGTCCGTCAACCCATTGCACCTGCACACCCGGCAGGCGCGCCTGAATGGCCGCCAGCGGCGACGGCGGGTCTAATGCCGATACGCGAAAGAAACTGAGGGCATTGCTGACGCCGAGCGGGATTTCGCGGGCGTAGCCGCCCACCGGGGTGACCTGGCTGGAGCCGCCGCCAGCCTGAACACCGGCGTCCCCGTCGGCGCCGACAACGAGCAAGCTATGCAGCGTGCCCGGCAGCGGCAGGGTGTCATTTTGATCGCGGAGCAGCACGATCCCGGCCGATGCGGCATGGCGGGCCGTGGCGACATCTTCCGGCAGCGAATCGTGCGAAGCGGGGGCCGGTGGTGGCACGATCAGACCGGCGGCCAACATGCTGCGCAGGATGCGGGTGACCGCATCATCCAGCCGCGCCTGCGGCACGGTACCGGCGGCGATTGCCTGCCGCAACGGATCGGCGAGAAACCTCTGCGCATCGAGTTCCGCCGCCGACTCCTGGTCCAGGCCGGCGGCGAAATCGCCGACCGCATGCACGCCGCCCCAATCCGACAACACGAAGCCGGGGTAGGCCCAATCATGTTTCAGGATGGTGTTCAGAAGCGTCGGGTTGCCACAGCTATAGGCGCCGTTGAGCTTGTTGTAGGCGCACATAACCGCGCCGGGGTGGCCCTGCTCGATGGCGATTTCGAACGCGAGCAGATCGCTTTCCCGCAGCGCGGCCCAGGGCATCTGAACGTCGAGTGTGTTGCGCTGGCTTTCCTGGTCGTTGGCGGCAAAATGCTTGACGGTCGAGATGACGTGCTGGTCCTGCGTGCCGCGTACCGCGGCGCCGACCATGATGCCGGCCAGTAAAGGGTCCTCGCCGGAATATTCGAAATTGCGGCCGCCGCGGGGCTCGCGGGCGAGGTCTACGCCGCCACCGAGCACCACATTCAAGCCGCGGGCCGCCGCCTCGCGCCCCAGCAAAGCGCCGTTGTGGTAGGCGATAACCGGATCGAAGCTGGCGGCGGTAGCGACGGAACTGGGCAACGCGACCGCGGTGTCGCCGGGGCGGATGTTGTTGGGATTGGTAATGCCGAGGCTGGCGTCGGTTTCCTGCAAGGCGGGAATGCCCAGGCGCGGAATGCCGGGGACGTAGCCGGCTGAACCGATCGCGCCGGCTGGCTTTGGCGTGGTGATGGCGAAGTAGCCGCGCAACAGGACGAACTTTTCCGCCTGGGTGAGCGAGGCCGTCAGCTTTCGCGCTTCCGCGTCCAGGTCGGCGGCCCGGGCGGCCAGCGGCAAGAATTGCAAGAAATGCAGGAAACACAGCAATCCTAGCACCGGCGTAATGGCCCTGGCCTTTAGGCCGCGCACATCCAATATCGCGTTCATGCACCTCTCAGTACTCGACCAATCGATGATCGTCACCGGGCGGAGTCCGGCGGACAGCATTCGCGAAACCGTGGAACTGGCTCGGCTGTGCGACGGCCTTGGCTACTATCGCTATTGGGTGAGCGAACACCATAGTTCCGATAGTATAGCGGGCACTGCGCCCGAAGTGCTGCTGGGGGCGCTGGCGGTGGCGACACGCCGCATTCGCATCGGCGCGGCCGGCATTATGCTACCGCATTACAGCAGCCTGAAAGTGGCCGAACAGTTCCGTGTGCTGGAGGCACTGGCGCCGGGCCGGGTCGATCTGGGGCTGGGCCGGGCGCCGGGGTCGGATGGGCGCACCGCGTTTGCGCTGAACCCGAATGCGGCGCGGGCGGCCGACTATTTCCCGGCGCAGGTGCGCGACGTACTGGCCTGGGTGAGCGGCGGTGCCCTGGTGGACAACCATCCGTTCCGCGACGTGAAAGCCCAGCCGCTGGGCCCCGGCGTGCCGGAAGTGTGGGTGCTGGGCAGTTCCAATTATGGCGCGCAAGTGGCCGCGCATTTTGGGTTGCCTTACTGCTACGCGTATTTCTTCAGCGAGGGACTGGGCGCGCGCGAGGCGCTCGATCTGTATCGAGACACCTACAGGCCAAGTGACATGCATCCGCGTCCACACAGCGCAATCTGCGTCATGGCGATTGCAGCGGACACGCAGGCGGCGGCGGAACGGCTCTTCCTGCCGCGCGAGGTGTGGCGCGCCGAGCGTGAACGCGGCCGCTACGTTGCCCTGTCGAGCCCGGCGGAAGCCGCCGCCTACCCCTTCACGGACGACGAGAAGCGCCGCAATGCGGTGCTGCGCGGCCGTGCGCTGTTTGGAACGCCCGATGTGGTGAAGGCGCGATTGACCGAAGTGGCGACGGACCTGGCGGCCAATGAGGTCGCTATCGTGACGGCGACGCACGATCCGGCCGACAGGCGGCGCAGCTTCAAACTGATCGCGGATGCGTTTGGATTGGATGACGAAGGCGTGGATGCCGAACCCGCGGCATTGGCGGCCGATTAGAAGCGGTTAGCGCGCCAAGCCTGGAAGCGCATGGAAAAGTAGCCATAGGCGGCCAGGGCGAGCGCGACCGGCACCAGCAGCAGTGCGACGTAGATCAGCAGGGCGACGCTGGCGACGACGCCGGCCACGAACGAGACACCGAGCGCCACGAGGAACACGCGCGCCGGCCACCCCAGGCGCGGCGACATCTCGCGAAACTGGCCATCGGGCAACATGTCCAACGTGGGGGGCGGATGATCCTGCACCTCGCCAGAGTGGGCCGGTTGGCCATCGGGCGCAAGAAAAACGGGCTGCGCGCTCAGCCGGGCCGCGCCAGGCAGGCGACGACCGCAGGGTTTGGTTTCGGCCGTAACGGTTAAGCAACGCTTTTGGTGTCGACCGGGATCATTCAAACGATGCAGCCGGCACCGCGGCGGCCTCGCGCGGCGTTTCGAGATCGACACCGCCGACGCGACGCTCCGTCAGTGCGCCGCCCAGCCGCAATCGCGCGGTCACGGCCGGCAGGTTGATGATTGCCCTGAGAGCAACAGTCTTTTCGTTCTTTTTTTAAAAAATAACTGCTGCCTTATCTTTTGTGCCGTCACAGGGGAGTTTGCAATGACCGTTTCCGTATTTATTGGCATCAGCGTTGATGGGTTCATTGCCCGGCTGGATGGCGGGCTCGCTTGGCTGATGGACGCCGGCGAGGAGCCGCGTGGCTATGACGAATTCATCGCCGGCGTCGATGCGCTGGTGATGGGGCGGAACGCCTTCGAGACGGTGCATGGTCGAGGCGTGGCCATATGACGATATGCGCGTGGTGATCCTGAATGGGCGGCCGCTCGACCTTTCGGCGGTTCGTGGCGGCGTGGTCGAACAGATGGCCGGCGCACCGGGCGAGATCGTGGCGACACTTGCGGCGTCGGGCGCGCATCATCTTTATGTCGATGGCGGGATTACGATCCAGGGTTTCCTGCGCGCGGGTTT
>Ga0116229_10013534_pt1 | contig 11515 bp, 6 predicted proteins | sample S1TSphgellanicum_3_FD_87313 | JGI IMG/M metagenome (GOLD analysis project Ga0116229, IMG submission 87313) | Host-associated microbial communities from peat moss isolated from Minnesota, USA - S1T2_Fc - Sphagnum magellanicum MG | ecosystem: Host-associated > Plants > Peat moss > Unclassified... | reverse complement strand
GAGATTGGGCAGGAGTCTGAGGGAGTGTGGTTGGATGCTGGTGATGCTTTGTTGTTAAATCAAAGAAAGGCAGCTCATGGTCGCAGTTCTTATGCAGCCAAATATGATGGAAATGACCGATGGTTACAACGTGTTTACATCAACTCTGGAAGTTTTTGGGAGGTCCAGGGCTTAGTTCAATATCCTTGCAGACGTTTTCCTTACATTAGTACACAAAGAGGCAGAGAGGCCTAATGACATTTCACTAGGGTGTCTAGTGAATTATGTGAAATCTTGTTAAAGTGGAATCACTATATTTATTGCCCTAAGCTAATGGATGGGCATGTGTAGATTTTGGGTGCACTCATCCAATCGATGGGTTGTTTTGAAGTCTACCCCATCTGCTTGTTAAGTTTCTTCTCAAAATATGAATGTTGGGTAACTAATTTAATCATGCCTCTAAATCATTTTACTTTTTTTGGATGTGCCCATCCAATTGATGGGTTGTTTTGAATTCTACCCATCTACTTGTTGAGTGTCTTCTCAGAATATGAATGTTGGGTAACTGATTTATTCATGCCTCCATATCATTTTACTTTTTTGAGTTGTCACTTGCCTTTTTGTATCACAAGGTTTCATATCACTATAAAATGTAAAAAATAATTCATATGATTAAATTTTTAGTGAAATTTGTTTGATAAACATACAAATAATTAACTTCAATTCCTTTAAATCTTATTCAAATGATTTTTTTATTATAAATGATTTGAATTGATTTAAAAATTATGCAAGAATTGATTAAAATAAAACATGTCAATTTTAAGTAAATTAAAATTTTTTAATATAAATGTTTTTTTATAAGATATAAATTTAAAAAATTAATTTGATGTTATTTTAAAAACTTCAATAAGGCTTTTATGAAGATTTAATAGCAAAAATCATAACAAAATTAATTTTTAATTGATTAATTTGTTTGTATTGTTGTTGCCTTTTATATTATAAAAATTTATTAATGCCCTAAGATAGTAAACATGCATGCATGAATTTACATTTTACCAAACATGTATGGAACAAACACAACTAATTCTTAACAATCAACAATAGGTTGTTATAAACACAGTTGATTTGTTAAATATTTGCTCATGTTAAGCCTAATGAAATAAAATATTTATAGGGGAGCAAGCACAAAAGAAATAAAAACAAAGACAATAAATTCACCTCTTTTTGTGTTTAATTACAAGTGATGTCCCCTCATTACTGCTTGTTTTCTTTTGATGCATAATTTACCAAAGCCAAAATTGGTCTTATTGTAGTGAAATGTCTGATTTTTATTGGGTTGTTTACATAGGCTGTTCAATGCCACATTCAAAACAAAAATCCTACACCTAAACCCTAAACCCATTTACATAAATGCTTATCTTGGTATCCTCTTTGATCTGCACACACACATCAAGTTGTATCAAAACTTGCCATGATGATCATTCAATGCATAGTCTTCACGAAGAGCTAATGTATCTATAAGAGCTTATTTGCTTCCTACATTCATTGACAGATGGTCTTGTGCAACATAACTCCTATTTCAAGTCTCCCTCCTTAGTATTGAATGGTCGCATCCTTCAAAGCTAAGAAATTATGAGTTGCATTTAACAACAAGACTAAAACATTTACAAAAAAACATCAACATATATGAAAGATTTTGTCACAACATTTAGACAAAACAACAATGTACAATTAGGCCTCAAAGCCACATCAACAACCAAATTCATCCTGCTATTCCTAGCACTACTCACGTTTTCTCTATGAACAAAGCTACATTCTAGACTATAACATACAAAAGACACCACCATCAAGAAATAGGTTTTCACTTATAAATGCAGATGTATTTTGGGTTTAGGTTGGAAGCCATTAGTATCAAAGCTAGTTGTTTAGTTAGTATATTAGCCTCTTTGTGCATCCTACATGGGACTTGGAACATGGACCCTAGCCAAAGTTGTTGTAGAAAAACAATTTCTCTACACTCTTTCCATCGCACTAGAAAAGAACTTCAAATTGCAAACCAATAGAAAGAAGACAACAAACTATGTGATATTAGTAGAGGTTGGGAAGTGCACCTAATTAGTTAGCACACAACAAATGGCTAAAAATTCAATTGCTGCCATTGAATGCATTGTGGTCAATTTACACAATCCAAATATGCCTTGTTAACTTGAAGACCAAAATACAATGATAGAGAGCATTGGGCAAGATGATCAAATGCATACCCTTGACTAGCAACATATAATCAATAATAACAGACAACATGAACATGATGGAAGTTAGGCATGCATAGATATATAAGAAGGTGATAAAAAAAACCTTTCAAAGGTTGCATTCTTTATAGCATAGTGAGAAAGACTTACAACTGAACACAACACCATTTATAGCACACAATCTCAACTCACAGATATGTCACATGAAATGATCCATTAGCTTACTACATTCTAGCATATCCATTTGAATTCATTCATACAAGATTGAACTTTGAGACACTAGTCTACACTCTAAAATAAATAGAACCCAAAAAATGAAATAGACAAAAAAAATGTCACAAAAAAAATTGAATACTTAAAAATTTGTAAAAAGAATTTATGACAATGGCAATACAACGCTTAGTGTTTGGGGTAAACCTTGAATGGTCCACATCTAGAGAACAAAACGTGCACACCAAAACTTTAACCATGTGATCTATTTGCACCTAAAATTGGAACATACATACATATGTGATGTGAATTCATATGAGATTAGGTGACTTCTAAGGAACAAGTTGCCCACAAAGGAAAAAGATCAAAGATTAGCATCACCGTCAAGATTCTCATAATAAGAATCCTTACTAAATAAAAATGTGGAACCGAGCATGTTCATTGGCGGGACTTCAATGCCTTGTCTTCTTTTGTAGACATCCAAGATCTCTCTCATTTGCAAGCTCTTTTTTAACCTTTCCTAGATTTTCTAAAGCACTCTTGCATAAAACAATTAACAAAATAAATAACCATCTTGCATTTTTTAAAGATGGGGAAACAAGTAGATATAACATATTTACTTGACACCATTTCCTTGACTATAACAAGATACATGCCAAAGTGAATCCTAAATCACCTAAACAATTTTGCCTAAACTATTGTTCCATATTAATTTGAACAAAAACATTTGTACAAAATTGACATTGATTGCAAACATTCTAGCAAGGTTGATTCTAACTTGTAGACATGCAAAGCTTTCTTCATGTCACTTGAAACAATTGCTACTTTATGCCAACAATAAAGATCCCCCAAAAAAAAATTTTAAAAAATAAAAAAGAAGAAGAAAAACAAAAAAGACAATAAGTGGAAAAGAAGAAAAATAAAAAACAAGGGTGGAAGCATATTAAGGTGGAACATTATGTATGTCACAAACTACATAATTTGCAGTCTTTCAATTTCCATTTGTGTCTAATTCCAATTCATATGTGAAAATGATAGAATGGGATTCCTATAGATTAAGAAAATAATGATTACAACACAATGTGAAAATTTCACGGCAAAATATTTTGTATTTAATCCACAATGGACTTTTAAAGTTGGTGCATGACACTTGTGATAGTCCACATGTTTGGAAATGGAGTCACCTCATGCATCACAATAGATATATGTGACCAAGAATTTTTGGCATATAATATGCACATGGATGCAATATAAGATGGAATTAAAGTAGGTTTTTAATAGTTTTGATGTGACTTTAAGTTTGAAGAAGACAAGTACTCATAAAGTCCATAACTCTCAACAAAAAAACAATTCAAGGTTCATTTTTTTATAAATGAAATAAAGATACAATAGGCTATCTACGCTCATAATATGTTGCTCAAAAACTATGGTTACATAATTTTTGTGTTCCAATGACTAGGTGATGTCATAATCCTCGTCAAGTTGTTATGACGTCACAAATATATGTGTCAATATTTTGCAACTTCTTGCTTTAAGAATGAACTTGAATCCTTGGCTTCCATCATAGGCATGTATTTTTTTCCCAGTTCTTCATAAATTGCAGGTTAAAATTTCCTCTATTGGCCCAACTATAGAAGTTTATTTGGATCAAGATTTTTTTATTCCCAATGGATTGAACATGAAAAATTTCAACCATTCCTGTTTGGCAGGTACACCTTGGGAGCACTAAACTTGATTTTGAATGAATATTCTCCTACTTAAGCCCACTTTAGAGGAGGGTCAAGGGTCCAATTTCCTAGGACCCAATTTGGACTGATTTGAAGCAAATTGAATCCTTGTGTTGGACTGTGCCTTGGTCCCTAGCCTGATTCTTGGTTCAGCAAATCAGAAGCTCTCCTTTTAGCACTCTTTTTTGGTCCGAACCAATTGATTTTCCCTCCAAAACAGGTGCCGTGTAGGTTTAGCCTCAATTGGCCACCTTTTGGTCTTGGACCCTTGTCTGAAGGCCTTGGGGCCAATTTAAAGCTTTTGACCAATAAAATTGCTTGAATTCATTGGTCCCTGGACCTTGGACCCTTGTCTAAAGTCACTCTTACTTCACTCCAAATTCCACCAGTAGATGATCAAATTGTGTCATACATACATACATACTGAGTTTTGGGTGTATTATTCCATACGTTTCGAGGTTTTTCCTAAGTGGAATAGGTGGTTGTCTGCTCATTCCACTATTGGTTTTGCCAATTCCGCTTGTAATGTGAATCAACAGTTACGCTCTGGAACAGGCCCTAGTAAAAACCCATGTTATGCAGTTGAGAATCATGGTTCTGGTTTTCTTTGGGTAAAAAGTCAGAATAAAAAAACAAATAAGTGTGTATGGACCAGGGTTTCTTTTAAGGATTTTGTGATGTAGCCAAAGTGGCGATCATTGAGAAAATAATTTAGCCAAATTTGGTTACAAAATAGATATGAAGGTAGGAAAAAATAAAAATCCTTCTATAATCTTGGCTACCTTCTCAAAGTTATTATAAGATTGTGACAATTTTCAAAAAGGAAAAAAAAAGTATGTTATATAGTTCTTAATTTATTTTTTTTGAAGTTCTTACTATGGTTGAACATTACAGCAAATGCATGGCTTATCAACCTGTCCAATTTGATTAATTTGTTCATTTTGATTCAGAAATTCGTCAATTTGACTGAAGGCCTTAGCTTTTGAAATGAAATGTTTATTTTGCGTAGTTTGATTGACTAAAATGATATTTTTAACTATTTGTAAAATTGGACAAAAAATGAACACCTTTAATAAAACAAGATAATGGACATTTAGATTTGTTTAAATCACATTTATAATTACATAAATATTAATATTAATCATTTAGGGCTATTTTGACTTGTCAACTTGACCAACTATCATTTTCAATAAATATATAAGTAGGTACATAAATAGTTTAGGCTAAGTAGTTAGTTTATGCAAGCAAGCTAGGTATGCAAGGGTAGGTGTTAAGTAATTTAGATGGACTAAGCAAGTAGGTAGATGTTGATGTAAGTAAGTAAGCTAGGTAGGTTGAGTAGTTAGTTAGCCTAGGGTAGTTAAGTTAGGCTTCCGAGGTAGGTCAAAAAATGGTCATAATAATATAATGACATTATTTGTTTGTTGAAGATGTGATGCAATGATTAAGGATTGAACCTTTCAATAGAGGTGAAAGGTTCAAGTCCTAACACTTGCAACCTATTTACTTAGGTTGGATAATTAATTATTTAGTTAGTTTAATTTAATTGCCTAGTCATTTAACTTAGCCTGGGTTAAACTAGGTTAGGTTATAAGCCTAAGTGTTTAGGTTAGTTCAATTCTTAGTTTAAGATGTGTCTATCCTAGGTTAAGTTTTTTTGCTTAGGTGGTTAATTTAAGTTAGCAAGGTAGGATAGGCTAATAGTCTAGAATATTAACCTACCCTACCTTACTAAGCTAGGTCTATTCTAATGAACCAGGTTGATAAGCCTATGATTAGAATAAGAAGCCTTAGTTACAGATTTTTTCAAATAGTTCAAAGAACTAATGAAATAGTTGGTGAATGTTATAGAAGAAATTTTTGAAGACAAAGTCATTGAACACGTCCCAACACATTGTTCTTAAAAAGTTATGAGACATTAGTAAACACATTAATGTACCAAACCAAACTTCATGATTTGAATGAACTCATTGAAATTTCACACTATGCCAAAAAATGCCATTTTATGACTAGTCCTATGCAATTACAAGTGGAGAAGCAACTAAAAATGGTATAAACGATGGGTCCCAATCAATTACAAATGGCATAAGTGACTAGTATAATCAATAAGGACTACTCATATAATGATATTTATAGCATAGTGTCATGATGAAGCTATCAAATATAATCGAAGAAAGAAAGTAAAACATGAAGTTAGGTTTACCCTATCAAAGTTCAATCAACCCAAAGACAAAGGGTGTAAGGGTGTTGAAATCAATTAATAGGAAGGTAATTGTAAATTTTGTAATTGCCCAAGCCGCTAAATGTGAAATTGTGCAAAGTTGTCAAATGAGTTCAAGTGGCATGCAACAAAGGTTTCCAAGTTTTTTTCAATGGACAACATGTTCACTTGATGGATAGTTCTTTCAAGGTCATGCCAAGAGGGGATGGGAACAAAACTAATGACTTGTACATGTTGAAAGTTTCTAAAAAAAACATTTTTAGGTTTAGTCATGCTAGTTCTTAGAACCTAACATAAACATGGCATCAAAGATTTGAACATTTGAATTTTGAGAGTATGAAATTAATGGAACAAAAAGGTCATGTCCTACATTTGTTGAAACTAAAGCCATCCAACCTAGTTTGTCAAAATTGTGCTCTAAGCAAATAGAGTTGTTGGAAAGCCCAAAAGAAATCCCCTCATTAAAAATTGCACCCCTTTAGATTCATTCATACCAACCTCAATGGTCCATTCTTAGTCAAATTTTTATAAGTGTTGGCTATTTCTTGACCTTTAAAATGATCATAGTCAATTATACTAGTTGTCCATTTTTAAAAAGGAAGAGTGACAAATTAAAATCTTTCAAACACTTCCATGCCAAGGTTCTAAGACAATTCAACAAATCAATCAAAATGTTGAGGTTAAATAAGGGGGGAAATATATCTCTAGAACCTGTACCATTTTTTCCACCTTTACCACATTAGAATGGCATTGAAAAACATAAAATAATATCCTATTGGAAAAGGCTAAAAACATGGCTTTTAATGCATTTCTACTTGCCAAACTTTGGGTAAAATCAATTAACACCATTAACTTTCTAGTTAACATTTCATTTACTAAAGCCAATAATGGAATCATTTGGTTTTGAAAGCTTTATGAATCTATCCTTGATGTCAAACATCTTAAAATTCTTGATGTGAATGTTTTGTTCACATCAACATTCTTAAAACAAAGTTTTTTTTAAAATTTAATAGTTGTGCTCTCCTAGGGTATGATACGTCCATTAAAAGCTTCAAATGTTTTCACCTAGAAACTAACTTGGGGTCCTTGTAAGGAAATATGTTGTATTCAATGAAAATTGCATGAGATGAACACCCTTGTTAGTGTCAAACCTCCAAAGGAAAATATCACCATCTTTGTTCATTTTCCAAATAATCAATCAACACCAAAAACAAGGGTTGCCCATATTGCACCATTTAATACAACTATTGACTAGCTTCCACTGGCCATTCACAACAATAAACAACTTCTAAAATATTTCCCCTCCAACATTAATGGCAAGGTAGTGGGTTTATTTGACACTAGATCATTAGACAAAGATCAAACCATTGTTTCAACTAAAGATTTGAATGAAGAGTGATGTCATCACATAAACACACATGATAAAGACAATTGGTGAAACTTCTCAACATCTTCATGATTATTTGGTGATATTATCCAAAATACCCACAAAAATAAAAACCTTTGTTGAGGATGTTCAACATTCAAAGTGGGTTGAAGCTATAAAACAAAAAATGCAAGCCATCAAGAAAAACTCCACTTTGATTCTTGATGATTTGCCCCCAATAACAAAATAATCAACACCAAGTTGATTTTCAAACTGAAGACCAATGCTAATGGTTCCACTACCAAATTGAAAGCTTGGTCACTTCGGGTTTTTAGCAAACAAAAACAAAAGATTTCAAATGTCTTCTTTTTGTGAAGGAAAGAAAAAATTCATGTAATGCATAACTTGTGATCTTCACTATATTCCTTAACTTGCAAACAATTGTTTGTATTCCTCAAATTGCATGTAACTAGTTGCCATCCAAAATAAATCATTATGTTAGGAAAGATATAAAGAACAAATGTAAAGTGTAGTAATGGTGTGCACATACCAACCCACACATACAATCAATCCACATCAATAATATCCTTTTCTTCCACTTGTAAATCTTCACTTTTGATAATGATTCAAAAAAGTACAATGGTCAAACTCAAGGTTATTATTATTGTTTGGTATTTCAACTTTGTTTCTTTCTTGGCCTTTGAATTGAAGATAATGAATAGTGAAGGAAAAAAAATTCTTGGGAATGACAACCCTAGGTATGAGCTCTAAGAGAATGTTCATTGTTCATTTGTAACCCCTCTATTTGTCATTCAAAAAGAGTTTCATCACTATAAGAATTAGTATCTTTACAATGAAAAGTTTTGGTAGTTGTTTTGAATGTGGATTTAAAGCCCATTTTACACTAGGAGTGAAGGCCAAGGTTGAATTCAAATCAAACATTCCTATTCGTGTAATCACTACTATCAACCCCAAGGGGTTTACATTAAAAACAAGGTCAAAAAATAAAACAATTTTTTTCAATCTACCATTTTATGGCCCTAAGGCCTATCAACTTGGGAGGCTAATTTGCAACCCTTGAAGCCAATGTGGTTGTAATAAAACATTGTTTTTTTGATGAAATCCACATTACAAGATCAAAATAAACCCTAAATCAAACCTTATATTTTCTACTTTTTTTTCATTTTCCTTTCCTCTTGTTGAAATTTTGTGCTTGTTTGTGAATGACGGAAGGAGTTTCTATTTTTTCTTCTTGAAGTATGGTCATAAAAAACAAAAGAAATACAAGAATCTTGTGTCTATGCTCATCCATGGTGGTTTGACTTTTAAGGTTTAGTTTGAGAAAGGAAGCAAATATGAGAAAAAAAATGATACAAAAAGAAATAATGAAAACATATGAGTGGTTGACACCTTGGTCCCTACTTTTTGGCCTTAATGGCTTTCCACACGACCTCATTAGCCCCAAACAAACAATATTTTATTAGTAACTAGGGGCCAAACCATGAGGTAAAGAAATGCTCAAATTTTTATTATTAGCCTTGACTCCTAGTCTAAAATGGGCCCAAGCCTAATTTTGCAAAAAAATTATCCTTGTGGTTTTCGTCTTGGCACATTTTCTTAAATACAAGAACCTTGAACCCTAATTTGAAAGCTAGGACTGATTTCATGTACATTACAAGACAAGAGAGTTATAGGAGAATAGAATGATTAGCCTAGGTGATTGCCATAAAAATTATGTGTCACATTATATTATCTTATTTTTCATTTTTATGGGCAAGGATTGGGAAGCAATTGATACATCTTGCTGGATTTGAAAAACACTCTTTAGAGACCCAAATTGGGGTATGGGTGGAACTAGTCTAAATGACCTATATTCATGTTCAAAAATTATTTTACATGATTTCGATTTTTAACAAAATGCTAGTTGCATAATCTAGTTCTTGTGTGAAACTTGTGCCAATTTCACACATAAAGGGTGTTGATTCAGTGTAGGCCACATAAGCTCGAAACCCTCAGCTTTAACACTAAACACCAAAGAACCTGCAAATATTACTGAGTTCAAACTAGTGTTGTGCGTGTAAATGGTTTGGGACTTACACTCCATGCAAGTGTAAATCCCACAATGAGTTTTATTTACACTCGGTGCAAATGGAAGTGTATAATATTCATTTACATTCATGTAAGTGTAAATGTAAAATATGAAATGTGTAAGTATAAAATTAAATAAATTTATATGGTTTTAGTCAGTCTGATAAAACAATGTGAAAAATATGATTTTTGCTTGAGGAGGGGAGATTTCATAATGTTTTTACAATAAGCGAGCTAATGGCCCATTGCAAAACAAAATCCATTGAAATATACAGCCACAACTAATTCATATGACTTTGCAAGAAGGTCTGGTCAGTAAAGATATATAATAAAATTATCTATAAAGTAAGGAAATCAACGCTAGAACCCTGAGTTTGATCATAAATAGGGTGAGATTAAAATTTAAAAAAAACATTAGCATTCAAAGGGGGGGGGGGGGGGGGGAACCCCAGTTTTTTTCGTGAACTGAGTTTCACCCTGTCTTTCCTCTTTCTTCAGCGCCTCCATTACGACTCCTACTTGTAAAGCTACTATAATGAGTCTTGAAGATTGTGCATTAAATGCTGATTTTCAGCATCTCAGTCCCAGATTTAATAAAATTTTCTTACTTTATTGATACCCCTGAAAGAAGGGTTTGGGGTGAAAGGAGGCCCAAAGGCAGGGTGACTTTACAAATAATTTTAGTATTTACACTTACATGCCCCCAAAACATTTAAGGGGGCCGTGTAAGTGCATTTGACAAATATTTACACTGGCCTCGTGTAAGTGTAAAAACATATATATACACAGAAACAGGATAAGTGTAAGTGTAAAAAATTTGGACGTGTCCATGTAAATGATTTACGCTTACTCTAGGTTTACACTGCCTATTGACACTTACATGCACAACACTGGTTCAAACTTTGAACCAGCTTTTCTTCTGCTAGCTATATACAACCAAAAAGGCATATTAAAAAGTGAAAAGTCCTAAAATGATGTGATTTTGGAGGCTTTCAATAGCCAGAAATTGACCAAAATTTAAGAAAATTTTCCAGATTTCAAGACATGGTTCAAACAGGTAGCCAAAAATATTATAAAAGGATTGTGTTAAGAAATTTAGCTAGTAACCAAATCTGGCTAAATAATCTTCGCCACTTTGGCTACAACACAAAATTGACCCCCCAAAACAGAAAAAAAACACTGCTTCAAACACACTTTCAACATGTCATTTATTACTGACCTCATTCTTACAAGGCGACATGGTCACGTGTGGAACCCACAGTTTTGTGGATCCTGATAGGCAGGCGGAACAAAGTAACTGGGGGTGTGTCACACTGTGGCCTTGCCATTTACATTAAAAAAGTATCTTATGGCAAAGGAAGAATTATGAAAATTCAAATATTTCACAATGCAAAAATATAATCTTTCAAAAAAATCCTCTAAAAGAAACCAAAATCCTTCAAGATATCATAACTCTATAACTGAATCTCAAGTTTCAACACAAGCCAAAAATATCATCTTTCAAAAATCCTCATATAAAAATAGACCTATTATTACCTAGGGGCCAAAATCCCATAAGCTACTACTAGTCTGTAAACCCATTTTGCAAGCAAAATGATCAAATAAGCAAAAGACTAAAGTGTTATGTATCAAAGTCCATTTTGTCCACTTCTACCCATCAATTATTTTTAAAAAT